>JACCEC013237821.1_pt1 | contig 11821 bp, 9 predicted proteins | sample 7450121 | NCBI WGS metagenome assembly JACCEC01 (sample SAMN15323455, study PRJNA562643) | freshwater metagenome | isolation source: river surface water | place: USA:Blue River Watershed | collected 2017-08-18 | reverse complement strand
GTTTTCTAATCTTTTTATTTGGGCTTTCTAATCTTTTTATTTGGGCTTTCTAATCTTTTTATTTGGGTTTTCTAATCTTTTTATTATAAAATGTTAACAATTTATTCTTTTTCTTCTTCTTCCGAATCCGAATCCGAAGGATAAAACACCTTCATCATTTCCTTAGTAGTAAGCACAGTGTCTTTTTTATTGTCTTGTTCCGGATTGTAATACGTAATTAGTGAATCTTCAACTTGTTCATATGTATGTCTTGTAGGAATATAATCATTATTACATTCAAATATTTGTTCACAAGTGCTTCTGGTTGCCCAAGGATGTACTTCGTTATTAACTTCCTTGTTCCAAACACCACTGTCTAAAGATTCATCTAATACAGTATTATTTAAACTTCTGCCCCAGCCATCACTATTTAAATCTTCTTCTTCGATATTATTAATGTCAAGAACCTCAATTATTTTTTTATTCCATTTTTCAAGAATATTTTCATAATAAGCATCATCTGAAATAGTTGTGTTTTTTCTCTTTTTTGAAATTGGCTCATCATTATCGGAGATTACAATATCATCAACAAGTTCAGTAAGCTCTTGAATCGTCATTTTGTCTTGCTTGGAATTATTTTGAAGATACGCGCGTTCATGAGCATTATTCATAATCTCTTCAATTATATTATTTGCTTCATCTTGGATTCTATGCGCAATTATTTCGGCTTCTTTTATAATTAAATCAGTCGGTTTAAACTTTACTTCAACCGGTCTAATATTATCTATATCTATACACCTTTGTTTTTTCACATAGTTTGAAATATTTTTGTTTTGAACATTTACTTTCTGTTGAGCATTATCCATAATCTCTTCAATTATCTGGGTTGCTTCTGTTTCAATTACTTGAGTTACTTCTTCTCCAGTTATAATGTCAGACATTCTTGTTCTACTATAGTTTGGTTTAGTTTTTGGTTATAAGTGTTTATCTATTGCTAGAATACTTTATATAAAAAAGGCAAAAAAAGTTTTCAATTTTTGTCAAATAATAGAGATAACCAAAAATTGATTTATAACATAATAATTAAATATAATCCACAAAACACAATGGTTTTAACACGGAGTCAAACAAAAAAACTTTTGGAAGAAAGTAAAAAGACAATAGGAAAACGAGTTCTTCCAAAGACAATTACAGAACCAAGTTTACCCAAGAAAAGGGGTCCTCAATATAAAGTAAATATTGATTTTGATGAGGCAAGTTTAGCGTGGCGTGCAAACAAGATATATTTGGGCAATGGTGAATACAAATATAAGTAATATGGTGAGTAAGAGATACATATTTATGGATTCAATTTTTTTATTACATAAATATCAAAATCATTCATAAAATCTTTTCCATAATAAGTGTCAGAAAGATTTTTATAATGGTCAATATATTCTTGTGCTGAAAAGTCATGTTCAATAGAGAAGAGTGTCATAAAATATGTTTTTTTGCCAATTTGATAACTCTTTTTAATGGAAAATATATCTTCGGCAAAATCTTTGATGTAAGATTTGGTTGAATGCTTATCCATCGTTTTACAACTATTGTCGTTCTCTACTATCTCATATTTAATGTTTTCCATTTGGATATTGTAGAGAAGGCAAAAATCTTTATATTGGTGAATCTGTATTCTAAAAAGGAGGGGGTATGGGGGAACTACGTTCCCCCAAAGGATATAGAGACAACTCCCCATAATATGTAGAGAGATAAAATGGTAATAACAACTGACAATAATAATTATACAAACACATCATATGAGTCGTATTTCAAACTTTTCAAACACGACTTAAGCCCATTTCAGAAACACGCAATCCAAGGAATTGTGGATGGAAATCATGTTCTTATAACTGCCTCTACTGGTTCTGGAAAAACACTTCCAGCAGAGTTTGCGATTCAACATTTTGTAAATATGGGAAAACGTGTTATTTATTGTTCTCCTATTAAGGCACTTTCTAATCAAAAGACATACGATTTTACCCAAAAATATCCACACATTACATTTGGATTATTAACCGGCGATATTAAGACTAATCCGAGTGCCCAGGTTCTAATTATGACTACCGAAATACTTATGAATCAACTTTTTATCGGAAATAAGACTACAGAGAATAGTCTCTCATTCTCAATAGATATAGAGAAAGAACTTGGATGCGTAATTTTTGATGAGTTCCATTATATTAATGATGAACACCGAGGTCATGTTTGGGAGCAATCCATATTAATGCTTCCGCCCCATATTCAAATGGTAATGCTATCTGCTACTTTGGATGATCCCAAAAAGTCAGCATCATGGATAGAATCCGGAAACCACAAAAAACAAGTTGTTATTTGTTCAACAGACAAGCGGATTGTTCCACTTACCCATTATATTTATATGAATGGAACAGAGGGACTTTACAAGAAAGTAAAAGACAAAGAAACTGAATCCAAACTTCGCAAATCTATGGATAAATGTTTGCCGATTCGATCCGCTGATGGCATATTTAATGAATCCACATATAGAGAGGCGAAAACTATTCTTGACACATTAGATAAACATGATATCCATCTTAAACGCAAAAATGTTTTGAATAATTTGTTTGCGCATTTGAGAGATAATAATATGTTGCCGGCAATTTGTTTTGTTTTTTCCAGAAAAGCGGTTGAACAATGTGCCGAAGAAATTACTGTTCCATTGTTGGAAGACGACTCCAAAGTATCTTATATTGTTGAAAAAGAGTGTGAATCTATTATTAAGCATTTGCCAAATTGGAGAGAATATTGCGCATTGCCAGAATACCAATCATTGGTAAAACTATTAGAAAAAGGAATCGGGATTCATCATTCCGGAATGATACCGGTTTTGAGAGAAATTGTAGAGTTTATGATTTCCAAAAAATATATTAAGGTTTTATTTGCTACCGAAAGTTTTGCGATTGGCCTTGATTGTCCAATTAAGACTGCTATATTTATTAACTTGAAAAAATATGATGGAGGAGAACAACCAAGGTATTTATTGCCACATGAATATACGCAAATGGCTGGTCGAGCAGGTCGAAGAGGCATTGATGAAGTTGGACATGTAGTTCATTGTGTAAATCTCTTTGATCTGCCTTCAATGACCACTTATAAAGAGGTTTTGTGCGGTAAACCACAAATGCTGGAAAGCAAGTTCAAAATCTACTATTCAGTTGTTCTTAATCTTTTTAAAAACGCAGAGACAGTTTCAGTTGAGGATATTGAAGAGTTTATTTCACATTCAATGATGCAAGTTGAAATAGATAAGATAAGTGGAGGATTGTGTAGAGAGGCAGAAGCACTTTTACAAAAGATTGAACAAAAAGAAGCAAATATGGCAAATCTAAAAACTTCTTGCGAAACTTGTAAAATGTATGCGGATCTCATTTCAAAACTCGAGTTTTCCGCAAATAAGAAGAGAAAGGAAGTGGAAGCAAATATACGCAAAATGATTGGAGAGAATCCCAATTTGGAAAAAGATTATGCGCATTATAGTGAAGTTGTTAAAATGAAGAAAACTTTGGAAGAAACATATGCAAGATTTTATTCAAATGAGGCATATTGTAGAGATACTGTAGAAAGACTGTTGAAAATACTTTTAGAAGTAGGAATGATAGAGAAAGTAGAATCTGAACCTTTGATCCAAAGGTATCGTCTTGTTATGGGTGTTGTATCCGAAGTAAATCCAATTTTAATGGCGCAGTTGTGTAGAGAATGGAATTATTTTGAAACATTTGAACCAAAAGATTTAGTAGCATTATTGAGTGTTTTTACAGATGTTCGAATAAATGAAGAATGTCGTATACGTTCTGATAAAGTTTTTGTAAAGTCGCTTGAGAAGATTGTTGACTCATTGTTTCAATTGGAAGAGAAACACGGAATATATATGAAAGATTCGGGTTTAGATGGATTGTGTTATGATTTGGTAGAGATTATGTATGATTGGTGTAATTGCGAAAATGCAGAAGATTGTCGCATTTTGCTTGGAAATATTGGCATATCAGTTGGCGATTTTACAAAGGCAGTTCTTAAAATATCCACACTTGTGCGAGAATTAATGTCTGTATGCGAAAATATTGGAAAGTTGGAATTGATGCGCAAACTTTCTGAAGTTGATAGACTTATACTCAAATATGTTGCAACAAATCAGAGCCTTTATCTATAGCAAAATATTATAAAGTATATTGATTATTGGTTTTTAAAATAGCATTATAATATATATGAATAATTTACTTGGATCAATTAAACAAGGAAAACCGTTAAAAAGAATAGCAGGTCCGGGTTCTTCTCAGTCAGCTTCTTCTGGATTGGATCCTTCTAAGTCAGCTTCTTCTATTCCAGAAACAGTATTTTCTTCTGTTCCAAAAAGATTGAGTGTAAAACAAATATTTGAAGAGTTTTTGGCAAAAGAACTTTTAGAGTTTGGAACTAAGGTTTCTGAAGAAATAAATAAAGGAAGGACAAAAAAAACGGATTTTAATATACAAACAAAAGAAAAAGAAGTAGAAAATCTTTATAGAGATGACGAAAGAGTTAAATCAGTATTAAGAGGTTCTATTAAAGAGGATGATCCAAACGCAATTAATACATTTATTGAGTTTTTACAATATATGAATACTCATTCTAAAAAAAAACTTAATGATAGACCTGAACCAGTTTTTAAGAATGTTGATATTGTAAAAGATGTTTTGAATAAAATTAATGAAGAGATACGCAGAAACATAGGAGATATTGTAGAAAGTATGTTTGAACCTCTTGTTCAAATGTCTACTGTAAAAAAAGAGGATGAAATTGACATTTTATTTAAAACAATAAATGAAAACTTGGAAAAAAGAAATGAAAAAGGTAATCTGTTTATAAATAATACAGTTTATAAAATTTATATTTCGGGACTTTTGGAAGATTATAAACTTCAATTTGAAGAATTAAAGAAATTAGAAAGTTTAAAAAAAGAAAAAGAAATAGAAAAAAATACTAATTTAAATATTAATGAAATTGATAGTGTTCGCATAAATATTGTGTCTGCTCTAAAACAAATAGAAAAACAATTAATTCAGTATAAAAAAAAACCTTTACCTGTCTTCTTAGGAAAACCCGAAACTATAGAAATAAAGAAAAAAGAACAAGAAAAACTAGATAAAGATCTTGACGAACAAATATTTTATTCAGTAAACGATAACAATGGATTTATTACCCCTTTTTTAAATAACAATTTAGAATTATTTATTGGAAGAATTGTTAATGATGATGAAGCTAAGACAATTCTTAATGAAATTATAAAAAATACAACTACTGATTTATCAAAAAAATCAAAAGATGAATTAATAGCATTTATAAAAGGAGATGAAAAGTTAAAAAAAGAAATTAGAAACCAAATGGATAGTGATAAATTGAAAAATCATTTGAAAAAATATTTGAAACATGAGATTGCTACTTTTGTAACCCTTGAAAACAAAAAATATTTTACCAATAATGGAAATTATATTGAAAATATTAAATTAAAACTTTCTGATGAAAATATTGAAAAACTTGTAAATGAAGCAAAAGCAAAGAAACAAAAAGAAGCAGAAGAAGCAAAATTTTTAGCAGAAAAACAAGAAAGAACAAAACAACAACAACAACAAGAAGAAGCAAGAAAAAAAGAAATTTCAGACAAAACTTATAGTGGATTTATAGAGAAAATTGACGGCAATAAAAAAATTGTAAACATAACATCACCAACTGGTAAAACTATAAAAAAGATTGTTGATTGTATTGGAAATGTTTGTACTGTTACAGAAGATCAAAATATACCAAAAGAAGTTAGCAGTAGTAATAGTATTGTTTCTAATCCGATGCTTGATAAATATCAAAAACAGGTGAATGTGGGAGCCTTACTTCAAGGTGTATTAGCCAGTATGCGTCGCGAAAAGTCAACTAATGGGTTAACAGATAAGGATATTGAAGAATTTGAAAATAAAAATACCAAAACTGGAGGAAGAAGAAAAACAAAGAAAGCAAAGAAAACAAAGAAAGCCAGAAAGCAAAATAAAAGTAAAAAAAATAAATCTAAAAAATAAATCTAAAAAATAAATCTAAAAAATAAATCAAAAAAATAAATCTAAAAAATAAATCAAAAAATAAATCAAAAAATAAATCTAAAAAATAAATCTAAAAAATAAATCTAAAAAATAAATCTAAAAAATAAATCTAAAAAATAAATCTAAAAAATAAATCTGTAAAAAAGATTTCACATAAAACTATTGTCTTTTGTGAAATATTAACCTAATACACTCTTGAAAAACATATTAACTTGTTCAACATCGGCACCAACTACTGTCATATCTGGAATATAACTAAGATTGCCCTTATTAAAACATAAAATTGCTGGAATGCCATTAATTTGGCGTCTTGATTTGAGAGCTCCATACAAATCAAATGAATCATCTACATCAATAATCACACACTTAACATTGCTCGGCATTTTTGAAAACCACATATTAACAAGTGGCTCAATAGCCTTACAAGGTCCACACCAAGTAGCACCAAACTTTAAAACAACTTTTCCAGGATTATTGGCAAGCATTTCTTCAAATTGGGCGCGACTGACCTCTTCAGATTCAATATGAACAGATTTTGGTTTGGAAGGAGTAAAATGCATTTATACTTATACGTGTGCTTTTTTTATATATTTTTTTGAGAGAACCTCTTTATTTTTTCTTGGGTTCACATTCGCCTGTTTTTTTATTTCTTACCATTCCATTCGGACATCTTCCTTTTGGTTTTATTATTTCTTGTTGAGGTATCTCTAATGGTGGAGAAACCCTTTTCTCTGAAGGTGGTGGAGAAAGTCTTTTCTCTGAAGGTGGTGGAGAAAGTCTTTTCTCTTCAATCTCTATTTCTTTAGCTTGTTCCTTTATCTTTGGTTCACATTTGCCTGTTTTTTTATTTCGAACAGTTCCCTTTGGACAACGTGGTTTTGAAGAAGATTTTTCTTTTGGTGAAGGAGTTTTTTCTTTTGGTGAAGGAGTTTTTGCCTTTGATGATGGTTCATTCGGTATCGGTTCCTTCTGTTGCCATTTTTTTATGTCAAACACAATTGGTTCAAGCCAATTTTCTATATCTATTTTTAAAGGAATCTTATCTTTTTCTTTTGTAGGCTCACATTTTTGGGTTTTCCGACTCATAAATGTTCCTTTTTTACATTTGGTTTTTGAACTATTTTCTTTTCCCAAAGGAATATTTCTAATTTCAGGAGCAACAAATGGTTTTATTTGTGCTTTATTTGCTAGTTTTAAATCCATTTTTTTAGCTTCTTCTAATGCTAATTTCATTTGTTTCTCTTCATTTTTTTTATTTTCTTGAAGTTTACTTCTGGCAAACAAATATTTGTCACGTATATTTTTATCTTGTAAAAACTCCTTTTCTCTTTCAGTTAAGCTTTTCATAACTGTTCTTATTTCCGGATCAGCAATATTCTTGAGAACACCAACATGTATGGCTTTGCTATCTCTCTTACTAAATGGAAAATCTTCAAGTAATTGTTTCTTTGTTTCCACATCTAATTCTTGAAATGTTTTATTTAATAATTCATCACCATAAATATCTGTAATATCAATTACTAATTTTACACGAATTAATGAACAATTTGATCCACAAGAGTCTTTCTTAATGATATTAATATTTCCAGGTATTTCATTAAGACCATTTGTTTGCCATGTTGCTTCATGTTCATCTAATGCTTCATACTTTTTCATAAACTTCAAATCATTTTCTTTCAAATATTTCAGCTTATCTTTTAAATCCAGATTTTCCAAATCAGTTATAGAGCCTTCAGATGCTTTGATTATTTTGGAAAACTTCTTTGTGCGATTGTAAAGTTCATCATCTTCACCACCCCATCCCCAAAAGTTGTTTGGATAACCATTTATTTTTTCAAAAAGTTCTTTTCCAAAAGCAACAATTCCTCCAAAATATTTTTGATTTGAACCATAACGATCCCAAACCGACGCAATATGAACAGGGCTAATTGTTGGAATATTTATATAATATTTCTTCAACTCTTCTGATGGCAATAAATCAACATCGTGGAAAATAAAGTTTTCATAATCTTCTTTTTCAGCAAGGAAAAATCCAATATTGAGAAGTTGGCCACGATTAAACTTAAGTCCGTCTTCGGATTGCTCAATAATAAATATTTTATAGTTGTATCCGGATAAATAAGTTTTCATATATGTGACGAACTTAACAAGTTGTGCTGTACGTGGTTTGGTTATTTCTGAATCGCGAAATGGAACTATTATTGCGATTTTTGCGCCTTCCATTATAGGTGATATTTCTTTAGGTTCGATAATTTTTTCCATGCGTTTTTGATATACTTTTTGGAGTGTCTCTGCGTATATTCTTATTGAATCGTCATCTTTACTCATTATAAAAATGGGGTAAATGTATTTTTTGTGAAATGTTTGTAATTCTTTTAAATCATTAATTTTGGAAATACGCCCAATAAGTTCATCTATTCTAGTTTTCCATTTAAGAGCATTTGGAAAAGCATTTGTCAAAGCTTCTATTTCAGTATCTTCTATTGCGGATGCTTTTGGTAATGGTTTTGGTAATTCTTTTGGTAATGCTTTTGGTAATTCTTTTGGCAAAGCAGAAGAAATGTTTTCCATAATAGCCTTAATTTCCGGACTTTTGTCATATATTTCATTTTTGTAATATAAAACTGGAATCTTTTGAACAGAATATTTTGGATCAACTTGTATTTTTTCCAACCAATTCTCTCCAGTTTCATCAATTGGATCTTTAATAATATCAATATGTTTATATTTAGTTTCATTAAAATGGTATACTACAATATCTGATACTGTTAATCCGTAACGAGATATTCTACTTTCTCTTGCGTGATGCTTGCTTAAATTGTAACGAACCGGCAAGTTATAATATTTATTATTGACATACTCAAAAAGTGTTTCATTCGGATATTTACATTTATTCTCTACAACATCTTTGATTTTTTTTCTGTAAGTTTCAAATAGAGCCATGCTGGGTTTAAAAAGCATAACACCACCATTAAGACGCCCCATAGTGTTACATTTTTCAATAACTTCATTTGGATTATTTTCGACTTCAATGTTTTTATTTAAATATTTATCTCCAACATAATATGTAAGAATTGCTGGCTTATTTACTTCAAAAATATCATCAATATTTTTCATAATTACCATATCAGACTCAATAATACAAATGTTATCATATTCTTCTAAAGTATAAGCAAAAATGAAATTACATGTGCGAAGTGTGTTGAAATTAGAATACCCGCTTTCAAATGACACATTATATGTAATTCCATTATCATTATATGGAACAACTTTCTCTACAAATTGACTAACAGCATCTACAAAACTTGGTGGTGTATCTGTAATAGAATACAAATATATAATATCATATTTTGTATGTTTGCGTAACATTTTGAAAAAATAAAGTTCAAGTTCTAAATAAACTGGATTATTTCCAAAATGAATTATTACAAAAGCATTTTTTTCCGAATGTTTTTTTGGCATTATACTATTAGTGTATAAAATCTTAATAATAAATATAATAAACTATAGAATAATCAGAATAAGAATATGATATTTTTGACTCATAATCAATCATTTTGTGTTTACAAATCTGGCGAATAATGTTTGTAAACGAAGGATATGTAAAATCTCTCTCTAAATAAAATCTTTTTGATAAATAATAATACTCTTTGAGAGAATCAATAAATGATTGTTTTAAATCTAGCAAAAATATTTTTTTATAACATGCAATATCTACCAAATAATGAGTATCTGTTTTTTCACATATTTTTTCAAGAAAATTAAACAAAAAGTCATCGGGTATTTCATATTTGAATATCTGTGAGAGCATTGATGTCATTATTGCTCTTTATATAACAGTTTATAAATATTTTTACAATAAAAATATTTATTACGGGTAAAAGCATATTTTATTAAATAATTGATTGTTTAATTCTTCATTTATTTAAACCGTCGAAGAATTAAAATGGCACAACGTGCCATTTTTTCTTCTAGGTTCGTGACCGATAACCATTTAACAATGCACGCAAAGCGTGCCATTTTAAATGTTCATCGGTTTAAATAGTAGTAATGCTCTTTTTAATATTTTCTCCAGAGAAATACTCATTAGTTGCGTCAACAGCTGAAGACTTCAAATATTTTGTAATAATAGCATTTGTTTTTAAAACTTCGTTTGAAGAGAGATGAGCAAGCCACTGATATTTTGGTCGTGCTAAAACTTCATCTGCTGGAATATAGATTCCATATGCGTTTTCATCCAGCTCTAAATAATTTTCACCCATCAAGTCTTCAAGTAAAATCTGTTTACCCTTGCTTGTTTTGGTTCCTATTAGTTTTCCATTAACAAGATTCATTGACCCAGATTCCACTTCATCATATAACCATTTTTGAATATTTCCAAGGATTTTGGGTTCCACTGTAAAATGACGATTTATATCAACTTTGTTTTCAGAAAGCATCTTTTTCAAAATAGGACAACCCTTGTTTGCCCCCATAAACTTTGTTGAAGGCATAAAATTGCTATTGCTTGTTGTGCGATTAACCATTTCGGCAACAAATGGATTCTGACTAAGCAGAGGCGCCAAGTTATGTGTACAAATAAAAGAATTTGGAACAATAATTCCTCCATAAAAGTAGAGAAGTTGTAGCATTCCAATTTCACGATAAGTAGATTTATGTGGTTCAGAAAGTGTTGCCATATTAACTTCCCAAGTAGGAATAAGTTTGCTAAATGTTTCATCATCAATAAGACAAATGTTAAAATCCGCACCACAATGATTAATAATGGATTTAATAGTAAGATGAATATATGGTTGGTTCAAATCGGTGGTATTTCTACTATAAAAGTCTTTCCATTGACGGGCATTTTTCTCATAAGTGCTATGAATCCAAATCTTGGGGCGATTCATTCCGTAGAGAGGCGATTCATTCAATAAATATTTGCGAATAAGTTCATTCTCTGCGTCATTGTCAGATAATCCTTGTTTAATTTTGTCGCCAAAATAACTGACAACGCCAATTACAGAGATGGCAAATAAATAATGGTAAGCGTATTTTTTGTCGAACATTTGCTATTTATAATAAAAGAGACTATATTATAATAAGAGAGACCATTGTAAAAATACATAATAATTATATTACACCCTATAAAAAGAAAAATGAGACAGGTGATTTAATATTTCATCTATTTAAGTTGTAAAAATGCGGCCGTAACCAATTTCTGTTTTTCCTCGTATTCTTTTTGTAAAAGATAGTCCCGATATTGTTTGTTCATAATTATTTGCTCTTTCTCTTTGTGTTGCTTTTCCAAAAGGCTTGATGCTTCCGCTTTAGATAGAGGCGCATTTCCTGCTTGGTCTCTATCTCTTACAAACTGGTCTACAGTTTTGTATTGAGGTCTTTTGTTAAAGTCTGATTCAGAAATAGAAAATACAGTTTGGTCTTTATGAACTTTTCGCAAATCGTCAAACTTCAATTTGCCGAAAATATTGGAAGCAACATATTCGTTGCTGTCTTCTTCGTCAAAATAACTGGTTCCCCCACTGCTCTGCATTTCTTGAACTCCACGATAGGCAATTAATGCCGACTGTTTCTGCTTAATGGATTCTAATTCAGATCCCATATTTTTTGGATTCACTTGTCTTTTACTAAAGTCATCAATAACTGGTTCATCTCTCTTAAACCAATCATATCTGGAATTATCCACTTTTTTTGTCATATTTTGATCATAAAGTTCGTTGAAC
>JACCEC012600681.1_pt1 | contig 11825 bp, 8 predicted proteins | sample 7450121 | NCBI WGS metagenome assembly JACCEC01 (sample SAMN15323455, study PRJNA562643) | freshwater metagenome | isolation source: river surface water | place: USA:Blue River Watershed | collected 2017-08-18 | reverse complement strand
GCCATCAAGGCCGCCATCTGGGCCAACTCAACTCCAAAGGGAATCCGGCACTCGGTGACCCTGACCCGCCTCTACAAGGACGGGGAGCAATGGAAATACTCGGACAGCTTCGGTCGGGACGACCTCCCGCTCATCGAGAAGGTGGCTGATGAAGCCTTCCGGTGGATTTGCGCCAACGCGAAATCCACGTCCGAGACCCCGACCGAAGCGGTCGAGGAAGTCTTGGCCGAGGCCAACGTGTAGGCCTTGAGGAACCCTGACCCGGCTTCGGCCGGGTTGGGGTCCTTCCATCGTTGGAGCCGGGAAAACCGGCAAGCATACTCAAGTGACTCCTGAGGGGAGCCACCTGAGGCCGGACTTCGCCCGGCCGAACCCCACCTCCCACCCCCGAACCCGAGAGGTGAGACGGCCAAGGCAAGGCCGCCCGTCCGCGTCCCTCCAGCTCCCGGGCGTCAAGGTTCGCTCCGCTTTCCACCGTTGACCCCCTCCCGCCTCCGGGCCGCTCCCTCCCCGGCCTGGGGCCGTCTCGCAGTTCTTGGTTTCACGGACTGGCCTCGGAAGAGGCGGCGGTGACTCCCAGGAGGGAGTCAAATCACCGCCCCCTCTCCTTCCGGCAGGTCCGTTGGTTGGGCTGGGGGCCCTTACCAGAGGAGAAACCCATGACACTCAAACACGACCTTGGAACCTTCGAGGGATTCAACTTCCGGGAGCAGGCCGCCCTCGACCGGAACGTCACCGCCGACGAACTAGTCGACTGGGACCATGACGGGGCAGGGGAGGCCGAGTTCTGGCCCGCCGGGGACCATCCCGGCGTGGCCGCACTCTTCGACCGCCGGAACGCCGTCACCGGTTCCGAGCTGGAGGCCCTCGATGACCTCCTCCGGCAACTGGGTCACGATGGCACAGAGACCTTCCTCCGTATCCGCTTCGCGGTTCACGACCGGGGACTCGACCTCCGGACCGTGACCCCGGAGGAGGTGGATGACGTCCTCTTGTACCTCTACCGGGGAACCAACTTCGGGGACCCCCGCCGTGGAAGAGTTCCTCTTCCGCGCGGATCAACCGTTCCTGCTCTTCGGTCAGGTGATATTCGGACCGCCAGCGCGACAGGATGCTGCTGAGACTGGCCTGGTGACCAAGATGCAATTCAAACGCCGACCAGCCGGCAAACAACACTCCGACCCCCAGCAGAATCAAAGATAGCCGCATCCAGTCGGCGCGGGTCAAAACAGGGGCAGCCGGTGTTTCCGGCTTTGGGTTGTGTCGTCTGCCGTGCCGGCTCATGCCGCTGTCCTCGGACGCTGCTCAGTGTTCACAGACGCACGCATATTCCGCGCGTTTGCATTCACCGCAGGTGGCCATGTCGAGCTTGAAGCGGAGGTTCACCGACCTGGCCTCGGCTGTCTGCTTGAACTGCACGACGACGTTGTAGCCGTCGCCTTCAGGGAGCGCCGATTTGCTCACCAGCGAATCACCCTTCTTCTCGAACTCCAGTTTGGCCTTGCCGCTCTTGGCGTCGGCTTGAACCGTCACGCTCTGGGTGGTGGCTGGGACGGGTTTCATCTCTTCGCTGTAGAAGTTGATGGTCACGGTGCGGTCTTTCTCGACGACGAACTCGGCGTGCGGCTCGGTCTTGTCGAGGAGGCGTCCGCCTTTGGGCGTGGCGAGGTGTTTGTGGTCGTGCTTCTCAGCAGCGAAGGCGGGGAGCGTGAGGCTGGCGCACAAGGCGGCAGCAAGGGTGAGGACGCGGAGGTTAGTTTTCATGTGCTTTTTGGTTTATACGGTTGTCGCGGGCACGATGTCAGGGGCAGGCCCGCCTTCACCAGAAGGCGGTTTCACCGAAGCGTCGTCCGCAGGCTTTTGTCTGCTTTCCAGCCACTCGTAGAGCGTCGGGAGCAAGACGAGGGTCAGGAAAGTGGAGGAAAGAATCCCGCCGATGACGACGGTGGCGAGCGGGCGCTGGACTTCACCGCCCGCGCCACTGGCGATGGCCATCGGCACGAAGCCAAGGCTGGCGACGAGCGCGGTCATCAGCTTGGGGCGCAGCCGCAGAAGCGAGCCGTCCCACACGGCGGTGCGGAGGTCCGCGCCGCGCTCGCGGAGCTGGTTGAAAAAGGTGATAATCATGAGTCCGTTCAGGACGGCGATGCCGGAAAGCGCGATGAAGCCGACGCCCGCGCTGATGCTGAAGGGCAGCCCGCGCGCCCACAGCGCGAAGACGCCGCCCGTCACAGCCAGCGGCACCGCGAGGAACACCAGTAGCGACTGGCGCAGGCTGTTCAGCGCCATGAAAATGAGGATGAAGATGAGCGCCAGCGCGGCGGGCACGACGATGGTGAGCCGCCGGCGGGCTTCTTGTAGGTTTTTGAACTGGCCGCCGAACTCGATGGTGTAGCCGTCCGGCAGTTTGACTTGTTCGGCGATTCTCTTCTGCGCTTCGAGGACGAAGCTCTCCACATCGCGGCCTCGGAGGTTAATCATGATGGCGGCGCGGCGTTGGCTGTATTCGCGCGATATGGCGGCGACCTGCTCGACGATGCGGAAGTCAGCGACCTTGCCGAGCGTGAGCAGGCCCCCACCGTCCAAGCGCACAGGCAGGCGCTTCAGCTCCTCAATCTGCTCGCGCTTGGACTCGGCGAGGCGGATGACGATGTCGAACCGGCGGTTTCCCTCGACGAGCTTGCCGACTTCCTGGCCGGCCAGCGCGGCGTGGACGACGCGGTTCAGCTCCGCTCCGTGGAGGTTGTATTTCCCCATCGCCTCGCGGTTGGGAACGATTTCAAGCAGGGGAGATTTGCCAAGTGCGTCGAACTCCACGTCCGCCGCGCCGGGGACTTTCTCCAGCACCTCGCGGGCTTCGCTGGCAACTTTCTCAATCACTGCGAAGTCATCGCCGAACACCTTCACGGCAATGTCGGCGCGGGTGCCTTCAAGGATTTCGTTGAAGCGCATCTCGATGGGCTGGCTGAACAGGTGGCCCTCGCCGGGGATGTGCTTACCGAGTTCCTCGGTCATTAGCGTGGCGAGGGTTTCCTTGCTGATGGGCTTGCCGTTCACTTTTCGCCACTGGTCCAGCGGCTTGAACATGATGTAGGTGTCCGCGACGTTCACGCCCATCGGGTCGGTCGCGACCTCCGAAGTGCCGAGCCGGCAGAAGACGTAGTCCACCTCTGGAAACTTCTCCAACAGCAGCTTTTCGCCCCTTTTCTGCATCTCGATGCTGGCGTCAATGCCGATGCTGGTGGTGCGAATCATATGTGTGGCAAAGGAGCCTTCGTCCAATTGCGGCACAAACTCGGCGCCCAGCCGGCCAAAGAGGAACACCGCCAGCGCGAAGACCGCCAGCGCCGCACCCGTGATCGGCCAGCGGAAGCGGAGCGAGCAGCGCAGGATGGGCGCATAGACCTTCTTGGCGAAGTTCACGAGGAGGCTGTCCTTCTCCTCGATGTTGCCGCCCAGCAGCCACGAGCAGAGCGCCGGCATGAGCGTGAGCGCCAGCGCCATGGAACCCACCAGCGCGAAGATGACGGTGATGGCCATCGGCTTGAACATCTTCCCCTCGATGCCGGTGAGCGCGAGGATGGGGAAATAGACCACGGTGATGATGCACACGCCGAAGAACATCGGGCTGGCGACCTCCTTCGCGCTCACAAGCACTTCATGGGCGCGTTCGCTGGCGGTGAGTTTGCGTCCGAGCTTGTGCTGTTTCTCCGCGAGGTGGCGGATGATGTTTTCCACCATGACGACCGCACCGTCCACGATGAGGCCGAAGTCAATCGCGCCGAGACTCATCAGGTTGCCGGAGATTTTGCCTTGCACCATGCCGGTCATGGCAAAAAGCAACGAGAGCGGGATGGCGAGGGCGACGATGAAGGCCGCACGCCAGTTGCCGAGCATCACCAGCAAAACGACCACGACCAGGATGGCTCCCTCGAACAAGCTGGTCTCTACCGTGCGAATCGTGCGGTCCACCAACACCGTGCGGTCATAGACGGGGACGATTTGGACGCCGGAGGGTAGCCTGGGCCGGATTTCCTGGAGCTTCGCGGCGACGGCCTTGGACACGAGGCGGCTGTTCTCACCCGCGAGCATGAGCGCGGAGCCGAGCACGGCTTCCTCGCCATTATAGGTGGACGAGCCGGTGCGGACGGCCTTGCCGATGCCCACGTCCGCCACATCCTTCACCCGCAACGCGGTTGGGCGCCCACCGAACTTCAGCGGCAGGTTCTCGATTTCTTGAATGGTCTGGACGCGCCCGGCCGCGCGCACCACCACCTGCTCACCGGCCAATTGAATCACGCTGCCGCCCGCGTTCTCGACGTTCTCGCCGATGGCCTCCGCGATTTCGCTGAAGGACAGGCCGACGCTTTTGAGCTTGTCCGCATTGGGTTGCACGACGATTTGCTTTTCGTAGCCGCCGCTGGTGTTGACCTCCGCGAGTCCAGGCGTGGAGCGCAAACGCGGCTTGATGACGTAGTCATGGATGAGCTTCAGCTCCATCAGTTGCGCTTCGCGCGTGGTGGGCCTGTTCGTCACGCCCGGCGCGTATCCCACCACGTAGTAGTAAATCTCGCCCAAGCCCGTGCTGATGGGAGCGAGCTTCGGCGTCAGGCCAGGCGGGAGGTCATCCAGCACGGTCTGCAACCGCTCGCTCACCAACTGACGCGAGCGGTAGAGGTCAGTGCCGTCCTCAAAGACGAGCGTGACCTGCGAAAGGCCAAACTTGGAAATCGAGCGCAATTCGATAAGTCCCGGCACGCCCGCCATCTCGTTCTCAATGGGGAAGGTGACGAGCTTCTCAATCTCCTCCGGCGCTAGCGCGGGAACGGACGTGTTGACCTGGACCTGGATGTTTGTGATGTCGGGCACGGCATCAATCGGCAGCCGCAGCGCGGACCATACACCGATGCCGACGAGGACAACGGTGGCGAGCAGCACGAACACGCGCTGGCGGACGGAGAATTCAAGGAGGCGGTCGAGCATAGTGATGGGTCGGTCAGTTAGAGTGGTTCAAAGGGCCTGGCCGCCTTGCTCGTCGGTGCGGATGCGGATGGCTTGCTCCAATGGCGACACGAAGGTTTTGCCGTCGCCGATTTTGCCGGTGCGGGCGCATTTGAGGACGGCGGCGACGGAGGCCTTCACCATCCCGTCCGGCAGGACGACTTCGACTTTTAGCTTGGGCAGGAAGTCCACGGTGTATTCGCTGCCCCGATAAATCTCCGTGTGGCTCTTCTGCCGCCCAAAGCCCCGGACTTCGGTGATGGTCATGCCCGTGATGCCGAGGTCGGTAAGGCCCTCCTTCACTTCTTCCAACTTGAACGGCTTGATGATGGCTTCGATCCGCTTCATACGGGTTCAGTGCTGGAGCGCGGCGGTTTTCCCCTGCCAGACAACCTTCGTGACAAACGGCCTCCCGAAAAATGGCGAGCGATAATAGACACAGACCCGCGCTCCTTCATTGAGTGAATCCGCACGGTCGAACTCGCCGCCCCGGACAAAGCTCGTGTCCGGCCTCCAATCCACCTCCAACGGTTTTCCGCCACCGCTTGGCAGGAGCGCCAGCCGGTGCGCGCCGGCGTCCACGTTTTGAAGCACGCCGCACAGCTCACGCGCACGCGGCGGTCGCGCCGAACTGGTGGTGGCGGTGAGGCCGAGCGCCGCGAAGACCAGCAGGCTCAGGGAGGGGACGAATGGTTTTAGTTTCATAGTGCTTCCTTTCTCAGCGGGTTTTGTGGTTCAGCAGTCGAAGTGCGTTGGCGATGACAACCAGGGTGGCACCGGTGTCGGCGAGGATGGCGAGCCAGAGGCTCGTGTAGCCGACGAGGGCAAGCCCGAGGAACACGGCTTTCACGCCGAGCGCGAAGATAATGTTCGCCTGGATGACGCGGAGTGCGCGATGGCCTAGACGGATGGCTTCCGCGACTTTGCCCAAGTCGTCCTGCATCAGGGCCACGTCCGCCGTCTCAATCGCAGCATCGGTGCCAGCGGCCCCCATCGCGATGCCCACGGTGGCGGCGGCCATCGCCGGGGCGTCGTTTACGCCGTCGCCCATCATCCCGACGTGAACGTGCCCGGCCAGGAGGGCACGCACGCTCCCGACCTTGTCCTCCGGCATCAGGTCGCCGTGAGACTCGTCAATCCCGACCTGCCGCGCGATGGCGTCGGCAGTGCGCTGGTTGTCGCCGCTGAGCATGACGACCTTCCGCACCCCGGCGGCGTGAAGCGCGCGGATGGCGTCCGCCGCACCCGGTCGCACCGTGTCGCCCACGGCGAGGATGCCGAGCACTTCACCCACACAATGGCCATGGGGCCGATGCCCGACCACGACGACGGACTGCGCCTGCGACTCGATGTCGCTCAGCACTCGTTCGATGGCCTCGGAACAGACGCCGAGTTCATGGGCGAACCGATGGTTGCCGACGAAGAACGCATGGCCGTCCACCTCGCCCTCCGCGCCCTTGCCGGTGCGGGCCTGATAGTTGGTGGCACGGGAAAACTCGACGCCGCGTTGCTGCGCGGCTTCGACCACGGCTTTGGCAAGCGGGTGTTCGGAGTGAGCGTCAATCGCCGCCGCCGTCCGCAACACGTCCGCCTCGGACTTGCCCCCGAGCGGCAACACTTGGGTCACGCGCGGGCGGCCTTCGGTGATGGTGCCGGTCTTGTCCAACGCTAGCGCTCGAAGCTTGCCGAGCGCCTCCAGGTGAGCGCCGCCCTTGATGAGCACGCCGCGCCTCGCCAGCGCGGTGAGGCCGGACACGATGGAAACCGGCGTCGCAATCACGAGCGCGCACGGGCAGGCGATGACGAGCAGCACGAGTGCGCGATAGGTCCACACTGCCCACACGCCGCCGAAGAGGAGAGGCGGCAACAGCCAGACCAACAACGCCACGACGAACACGGCGGGGGTGTAGTAGCGCGCGAATGCGTCCACGAACCGCTGCGTCGGGGCCTTCTGCGACTGCGCCTCACTGACGAGATGGATGATACGGGCCAGCGTCGAGTCGTTGGCCGGCTTGGTGACGCGGACTTCCAGCGAACCTTCACCGTTGATGCTGCCCGCGAACACGCTGTCGCCGGGCTTCTTCTCGACCGGCATGGATTCGCCGGTGATGGGGGCTTGGTTCACAGCGGACGCGCCGCTGGCGACTTCGCCATCGAGCGGCACGCGGGCACCGGACTTTACAGCGATGACGCTGCCCACGGCGACTTCCGTCACGGGCACTTCAAGAAACGCTTCGCTTTCCTTGAGCAAGGCCGTCTCGGGCGAAAGCTGCATCAACGACTGCACGGCCCGTCGCGCCCGCGCCAGACTGAACGCCTCCAGCAGTTCGGACAGGGCGAACAGGAACACGACTGCCGCGCCCTCGCTCCATTCGCCGATGGCGACCGCACCGGCCACGGCCACAGTCATCAGCACATTCATGTCCAGCGACACGCGCCGCACTGCGCCTATTGCTTTCGGCGCGATGAACCAGCCGCCCGCCATGATGGCGATACCGAAGCTGCCGAGCCGAAGCCACTCCGGCTCTACCTTGAGCCACTGCAAGACTAGCCCAAGCCCGGTGAACGTGCCGGACACGATGACGGACATCAGCCGCGCCCGTTGCCCGTCGCCGGGCGAACTGGCGGCTGCCTCTGAAGTTGCCAGCGCGGCACGCAAGCCGGCCTGACCGAGCGTGGCCACGAGTGTCTCCACCGACACTGCGGCGGTGTGGGCGATGGCGACGGTGCCCGCCATGAGGTTGACTTGAACGGCTTCGACGCCGGGCAACGGCTTCAAGGCCCGGTTCACCGCCTCGACTTCATCCGCGCAATCCATGCCGCTGACGCGGAGCAAGGTCTGGCCGGCGAGGGCCTGCATGGGCGGGGTTGCCAGCGGCGGGGAGGAACAGCCGCAGGCCCGCTCTCCACACTCGGAAACCGTTGGCGGTTTTTGCCCCATACAGATGACTTGGCTCAATGGGAGTGACCGCCGCCCTTCACAGCGCGCAGTTCAATCAGCCAGAGGGTTTGCACGGGCGTCGTCACGACCTGGTCCCCGGCCAGCAGGCCGTCGGTGATTTCCACGCGGTCGCTGTTCTCGGCGCCCACTTTTACGGCGGTGCGGAAGTAGGCAGTGCCATTGACGGCATAGACGAAGGTGCCTTCCGTGGTGCGAAGTAGGGCGGACTTCGGGATGACCGTGACGGCCTCCGCCCGCGGCAACGTGATGGTGCCCTGCACGAAGTCACCGGACTTCAGCGCGCCAGTTTCAGAGAGGATGATATCAATCTCCGCGTCGCCCAAAGCCAACGAGGAATGAACCTCCTTCACCACGCCCTCGGCGTTGGCACCCGACGGAGCGGAGAAGCTCACGGCCATGCCTGCGGTGACCAGCGCGGCCTGCGCTGGCGCGACCAGTCCCGAAGCCAGCAACGTCTGGGCCGGAGGGTTGGCGACGGAAGCATGCTGGTTCCGGGAGGCAGCATACACTTGTGCGGTGAACCGAATGGATCGCGCCAGATTCGCCTCAGTCACGTCCGCCACTTCCAAACCGAGAATCTTCCGCGTTTCGTCCGTCACGCTCACGCCTTTGCCGGCCTTGAACGAAGCGCCGGAGGGAGATTCCTCGTCGTGCCCGTGGCCATCGTCTTCGGCGTGATCTGCCTCCTTGCTGTGGCCGTCCCCTTCCTTCCCATCGCAACCCACGAGCAACGAGCCGGCAATCAGCAATAAGGAAAGAAACACGAAGGAGCGAAGCGGCTTCATTTCTTCTCCTCGGTCGAGGTGATTTGGGACAGTGGCAGCGGCAGGCCAGTGAGCAGTTCCAGTTGGGCCGCCGCTTCGAGTGCCTCCTTCTTCGTGTCGAGCAACCCCTCTACCGCATCAAGGTATTGCTTCTGCAATTCGACGTAGGTGGAGATGGGCACCGCGCCGAGCCGGTAATGTCTGTCCGCAACTTCCGCTGCTTCTTGGAAATGCTGCACGGAGTCGGGTCGCCATTTCGCGATTTCGCGCAGCTTCGCCTCATAAATCAGCGCAGCTTCGATGACCTTTCGTTGGATTTCGCGTTCGGTGACGTTGAGCGAGACCTCCGCCTGCATCCGGCGCGCAACAGCGGCCTCGATGTTGCCCTTGTTGCGATTCCACAACGGCAGCGGCAGGGAGATGCCGACGCCGAGGATACGCTGTTCCTCCGAGCCCGCCTTTTGTTCCGAGTAACTCGGTCCGACACTGATGGGCGGGAAGCGCTCGTTCTTTGCGAGGTCCACTCGGAAACCCTGCTGGATCAGTTCCACCGCACGCACTCGCAACTCGAAGTTGTTGGTCCGCGCCAGTGCAATGAGCATGGTCCGGTCTTCGGGCGGTCGGAACGAGAGATTGCCCTGGCTGATGGCCAAACGCGTCTCGGGCGAGACACCGCGAAGCTGGTTCAGCTCCAGCAGCATCGCTTGTGCGGCCAACAACGCCTCACTCGCTTTGCGCTGTGCGTTCAACTCGGTCGCCTCGATGACGCGCGTTTCGAGCAACGGCGTCAGACCCGCCGGATCGCGTTGCACCAGGATTTCGCGCAGCGCCTTGAACCGCTCGGCCACTTCGGCCGCGGCGGCCGATTTCTCCTGAGCGGCGAACAGCCCGTAGGCGAGCGTCCGCACACGACCAGCGAGCGCGATCTTGAATCGCTCGTAGCCGAGTTGCGCGAGTTCGATGTCGTGGTTCGCGATGGCCTTGCGCAGACCGATGCGTCCCGGCCACTCGAACGGCTGCGCCACGGAGACCGACCACGCCACTCCTTCGGCGCTCAGGCCGCCAAATTTCTGCGCGTTGCGGCCTACGTCCCCACTGAGTTGTGGGTTGGCGAGCCGCCCGGCCGTTTTTCGCCCGGCCTTGGCGGCGGCGATCTCGGCGTCGTAGAACTTGAGTTCGGGGTTCTTTTCCAGCGACTCGGCCACCAGTGCGGGCAAAGTGAGTGAAGGCGGCAGGTCCGGTTCAGCGGCGCCCGCCAGCAGGCCGGCGGCGACGCAAGGAATCAGGAAGGCAAATAGACGGGCAGACGGCAGACGAGATTTTGAAAAGTGCATGGGCGTGGCGGAAAACGACGGAACAGAAGGAATCCGGGCACGACAAAGCGCCCGGACAGACGGATAACCTGCGCGACGCAGGCTTAGGCGAGGAGGGAGGGGGCGCGCGGCGGCAAGGCCGTGCGTTCAGCGAACTGCCACCTTTTCGGTGAGCAGTCATGGTCACGCCGGGTAAAGGCCGTGGCTGAAGGATGAGGCGCGAAAACAAGTGCGAGTGTCGCGGCGGCGGGTTGCCAAACCGGGATAAACGCCACCGAACTCGGTAGCGTCACCTTGACAACCGCCGGAACCAGAAGTCCGCCAGCGTGAATCGTCTCGCAGAAGTTGCAGTGGTCACAGTTGTCAACCGGAGGCTGCCCCGATTGGCTATGCTCGCCTTGCTGCGACAACTCCACACCGAGGGCATGCGCGATTTCGCACGAATACACCATCGGTATCCAAGCCAGCGCCATCAGCGCCGCAAACAGTTGACGCCACAATTTCAACTACTCCGTAAATAGAGGACGGTGCCAGATTGTTCAAACTTTATTCGAGCAGCGAAGCTAAGGTGATCTACCGATTGTTGCTTTTGTAACAAGCCATGCGGGGTGCAAATTCCCAACACGACACTCAACTGTTGGGGTGGGCATCCGCCGGTGTAGCTGGCAGGCTCAACACTCCTGCAAGCTTCCTCCATTCCTCGGTTGTCGGCATAGCTTCATCCCGTTCCCAAGCCTGAATTCGGTCACGCGAGAATTGCACGATTGAGGCCAGTTCCCGCTGATTTAGGCCACGTTCGCTGCGGCATTTCCGTAACAGGTCGCCGATGGTCTTTACTTCGCTTGGGAACGCCTTTCGCGATTGCTTCGGGCCGCTATCCGGCGTTCTTTGGGCGTGAATTGACCGATGACAAATACCCAACAGTGCTAACCTCTACCGGGAGGCCGGGTACGAACTCTTCGATTCGTACTACCCGGACCTCTACGCCCTATGGGAGAAGACCCCCTGCGATGGGTTGCACTTCGACCCGGTCGCCTTCCTGGAGTCGCCCGGTTTCACCCTATCCGAGGTGACCCTCGACGGGGAGAAATGGCTCCTCGTCCATCCCGAGTAAGGCTCCCACCGGGACGCCGGACCGGGGTCCCTTGGCAGCGGCCTTGCGCCGCTTGCCCTAGCCCCGGTCCCGTCCCTTTCCGCCTCTCTTCTCATCGACTCTTTTCCGCCCAACTCCCCTCCGTTCTCAACTCCCTCAAACTTTCTTTCGCCGGACTCCGACCAGGCCTTGCAATCGTCCCAAGCCGACGGATTCTTAGAGCATAGCCTCCGCCCGCCCTTTTCGATGATTCGAGCATTTCATTCCTTTTCCAATGCAGCACACCCAATGCACCACAGTGCTACGAACCACGGGCCAAAGACGCATTCCAAGGCCTAAAAACAGCAGGAATGAACCGTAAACAGAATGAATACGCGGAAGCCAAATCCGTCCGGATAGCATCCACTGAATCGGCATAAAACAGCGTATACACATGCCAAAGCCCACTGAGCCATTGACGTTTCGGGTCGACTTGGAGGTCCATGCAGACCTCACCAAGAAGGCCCGCAGCCATGGCCTCAAGAAGTCCGACATCGCCCGCCAGTACATCCTCGAAGGGCTCCAGGGCAGCGAGCGGCTGGCCGACTACCAGCGGAAGCTGGACGAGGTGTCCGAGCGCCTGCTCATCGTCACCCAAGAACTCCAGAAACTCCGTGAACAGGGCGAGCGGACCCAGCGGTGGATTGACGCCT
>JACCEC012105348.1_pt1 | contig 11830 bp, 16 predicted proteins | sample 7450121 | NCBI WGS metagenome assembly JACCEC01 (sample SAMN15323455, study PRJNA562643) | freshwater metagenome | isolation source: river surface water | place: USA:Blue River Watershed | collected 2017-08-18 | reverse complement strand
CCTGCTCTTGAAGAAGCTGCGGCTTCTTTGTGCCGAAATCCGGGAACTGATTCTGGCGTTTCTATCTCAAACCAACCAACCGCTGGTAGCCGCCTGAAGAAAATTCAGAGTTGTTCAGCATGGACTAGATAGCCTTTGACCAGCGGCGGTGGTTCTACGGCCAAAGATTGGTTCAGATTCTCTACGGGCAATGCCAATCGAGGAAACGCACGGTATTCAATCGGCGCTAGGTGCTTCTGGCTAAATTGGTGGTGCAGGCTTGCCGCAAAGTGTCCGCCATCCGCCATGGAAACACTGGCGCAGCCCAGCATAGACTCATAGCCGCCTTGTACCATGTAACGCCCAAGGCCGCTCCATAACGCCATGATGACACTGCCCGTACGATAGTCTTGGTGTACGCAAGAACGGCCGAGCTCGATCATTTTGGGGCGTAGATGCGCCAGCCGTGTCAGATCAAATTCAGATTCAGAATAAAGGCTGCCGAGTTTCAGCGCCTGGTGCGGCGTGAGGACACGGTAAGTGCCGACCACACGCAAGGTTTCTTCATCACGCACAATCAGATGGTCGCACCAGGCATCAAAGAGATCCTGGTCCAGACCAGCTTTTGCTTTAGGCAGCGATGCACCCATCTCTTCTGCAAAGACTTTGTAGCGTAGGCGCTGGGCTTCTTCTACTTCATCCTGATGGCGTGCCCACGAAATGTTTAATGAGTGTGTGTGAGCATGAACCGAAGCACTTTGCAGTTCTGAGTGCGGGTGCTCGTTGAGTGCTTGGGCCGTGTGTCGTTTTGTATCAGTCATACTCATCCTCGGTGGGTCTTTTCTTGCATAAGACTCTAACGAGGCTAAGTGACGGAACTGTGAAATTCAGATGACAAATGCATTAAAAATGGATCTATCCGATCAGCTCAGGCGGCAATACCAGCCGTAAAACGGTTTGTGCTTTTTCGTGACTTTCCTGTTTTCTCAGTCGGTGTGACAACCACCAAATACTCGACTTTTTCACGGACCAATCTTGCTCATGCCCTGATAGCAACAAGCTCGCTACCCGGCCAATCCAGGGTTGGTGTCCGACAACAATGACATCTTTGCCCTGGGGCCAATTGATGGCACCGAGCACGTGGCTTGCATCAGCCAGTGGACAAAGCGCTTCAATAATCTCGGGGGTGTCGCTAAACGCTTTGGCCGTTTGTAATGCCCGAAGTGCCGGACTGCAGATGACCCGGTAATCGCGTTTAACGTGTTTGCGAAGCCAGCGGGCGGTGTCGGCCGCCTGAATCCGGCCGCGGTCGGTTAATTTACGCTCAAGGTCGCGTTTGCAACCAGGGGTCACTGGGGTGCCAAGATCAATCGCTTCGGCATGGCGCCATAAAATCAAATTCATCGTACTTCACTAACTTAAAGGTTAAAAAACTGAGAAAACAAACTCAACCAAGTGCCGCCACAAAGGACCAGTGATAACAGAACCGCTGCACTACCGTAGTCTTTGGCCCGCTTGGATAGACTGTGCGCCTCGAAGGAAATCCGGTCAATGGCCGCTTCTATGCCAGAGTTGAGCAGTTCGGTGATCAAGACCAGGATCAGTGTGCCGACAAGCAAAATTCTTTCAACCGCCGAAAACTCGAAGACAAACGCCCATGGCAGCATCAGGATCGCCAGGAATAACTCCTGACGAAAAGCACTTTCTTCCCTTATAGCAAAATAAAACCCCTGCGCCGAGTGGCCGGTGGCTAGCCAGACGCGCTTTAATCCGCGATGCGTTTTGTGGGGGTTATTCTTTGGGTCGTAATCAACCTCCGTCGCGGGCATGTCGTCAGGCTGCTTGTTGAACGACATTGGCGGGTTGTTTAGGGTGTAAGTGGTTCAGAAATTCTCCTGTAGCCACGGCCCATGAGAATTTCTGCGCATGGGCCAATGCATCTTCCCGTTTTAGATTCAGAGCATCCAGACACGCTTGGCGTAGATCGTGATTGAGAGCGCCAGCCGGTGCATCACCAATCACATCGAGCGGGCCGGTTACTGGATAGGCGGCCACAGGCAAGCCACAGGCCATGGCTTCCAGCAGCACGAGACCGAAGGTATCTGTTTTGCTGGGAAACACAAAGACATCGGCGGAAGAGTACACCTCGGCCAGTTCATTCTGATTGAGTACACCCATAAAGTTGGCTTTGGGATATTTAGCTCTCAGGGATGGCATGGCAGGGCCTTCACCAGCCACCCATTTGGAACCAGGAAGGTCTAGTTCTAGAAATGCTTCGATATTCTTTTCAACGGCAACGCGACCTACATAAAGAAAGATCGGCGGCCGAGTGCCCAATCGTTGTACTTTTCGTGGCGTAAAAATGTCCAGTTCAACACCGCGGCTCCACAACACGACATTCTTAAAACCCGCTTGCTCAAGGTCATGCTTGACAACATGGGTTGGCGCCATGATGGCCTTGGCCGGCCCGTGAAACCATTTGAGGTATTGGTACGTCCAGCTTAAGGGGATACGCAGGCGTGCATGAACATACTCAGGGAAGCGCGTGTGATATGCCGTAGTGAACGGGAAATCATTGCGCACTGCCCAAGAGCGGGCAGCCAGTCCCAGGGGGCCTTCGGTCGCTATGTGGATTGCATCGGGTTTAAATTTTTCGATGCGATTGATCACATTGCTTTTAGGCAGGATTGAAAGTCGGATATCAGGATACGTTGGGCAGGGAACGGTTTTAAATTCCAGCGGCGTCAGAATATCAACCGTGTGGCCCATTTTTTCAAGTTCACGGCGCGTGGATTTGATGGTTCTAACCACACCATTGACCTGTGGTTCCCAAGCATCGGTTACGATGAGGATTCGCATACGCTACTCCTTGATGATTTTAATTCGTTGATTAAAGCGGGTTGCTGCGACATTTCCTGATGAAGGCTCTGAAGATTAAGCGGTGCTTCAACACGACGATTCCAGTGAATAATTTTTAGATTGCCGTCAAAGTCTTCAACCAGGGCGGTCAGGCTTTCGACCCAATCGCCATCATTGGCATAAAGCATGCCGTTGATCTCACGAATTTCTGCTTTATGAATGTGGCCACAGACGACGCCATCGCAGTCACGGCGGCGCGCTTCTTCGGTCATGACATGTTCAAACGCAGAGATAAAATTCACTGCATTTTTTACCTGGTGTTTCAGGTATTGCGATAAAGACCAGTAGGGTAGTCCCATGCGAACACGAATCGCATTGAACCAACGGTTTAATTTGAGAATGACGGTGTAGGCACTGTCGCCCACGTAAGCGAGCCAGCGTGCATGCTGCATGACGCCATCAAAAAGATCGCCGTGCGTCACCCATAGGCGTTTGCCGTTAGCCAGTGTGTGTATGGCGTCTTCGTGCACTTCGATCTCACCAAAGCTAAGTCCGATGAATTGACGAACGCTCTCGTCGTGATTGCCAGGAATGAACACCACGCGGGTGCCTTTGCGGCCCTTGCGAAGAATTTTTTGCACGACATCGTTGTGCGTCTGGGGCCAGTACCAGCCTTTTTTGAGATGCCAGCCATCAAGAATATCGCCGACCAGATAAAGCGTTTCTGATTCATGCGTCTTGAGAAAATCCAGAAGATAGTTCGCTTGGCAGCCCGGGGTGCCCAGATGCACATCAGAAATCCAGATCGTGCGAAAGTTCAGTTCATTTTTGTTCACGCACGGTATTAAGCCTGGGCTTTATGACGTGTGCGTTAACAAAATGTTTCAGTCGGATTAAATCACCCGCTTGAGCTTGAGGCCCACATAGACCGCCAGGCCTGCGCCACACATGATGACCATGACCGCAAAGAATGAATGCTCCAAGCCAGGTAAATCTTCCATGTTCATGCCCATGACACCAGTCACCAGTGTCATGGGGAGAAAAATAACGGTCATGACCGAAAGCACTTGTAAGTTCTTAGCATTGAATTCAGCGACATGGGCTGATAATTCGTCCTGTAAAACTTTGGCGCGCTCATACAAACTGTTAACTTCATCGACCAAAAAGGCGAGCAGTTCAATCTGTTCGCGCAGTTTATCCGCGTCATCATCGGTAAACCAGGTGGGGCGGCGGCGAATCAATCGACGAAGTGCGGTTAACTCAGGCGCGTAGTGGCGGCGGAGTCGGCTACACGTAATGCGTAATCGACCGAGTGTTTCGTGTTCAGGGAGGTTATCACCCTTAATCAAAACCTCTTCAAGCACATCCATCTGGTCAGAGAGCTGATCTGTCCGGCGGCGCAGGTGCACCGCGCGTTCTTCAATGAGCTCATGATAAAGGGCGACGACGCTGTTAGGCGTGATTCGTCCCTGGCGCAACAAATGCCGCAAGGTATCGGTTGTCATCAGCGGATGAGCTCTGAGCGATAACATCAGCCGCGGTGTCATGATGGCCCAGAGGGTTCCGGTTTCTTCTTCATCGCCCGAGTGGGTGAGTCCTATGCGAAAGTCATTCATGACCATCATCAAGCCATCGCCGAACTCTTCAATGGTTTCCATGCGGCTGCGGCTTACTTCATCCAGAATCGCTTCTTTTAAAGATTCAGGAATCTGCGGGGTTTGTCGCAACCAACCTTGCACGCGTGTATTGGAAAGGTTGAGGTGTAGCCAGAGAGACTTGCTATCGTTTGATAAGGCCTGGTCGATTTGATCAGGTTGTATTTCATGCGATTGATCCGCATCCATCTCCCAGGCAAAAACCACCCCATCAATAGGAATGAGCATGGGGTCAAGTAACGCGTCGAGAGGAACGAAAGCCATGGGGACGATAAACCGATATTGTTATACCCATTAATGTATTAAAAAATTGTTACAACAGTGTGACTTGTTGATATTTAGCGGTTTTCATCATTAATTGCAGGTCGCTGTGCCATAATCAGCTGACAACTATTATTAAGGAGCCTATCTTGGCAACACGTCCCTCAACAACCCGTAAGTCACCGGCCAACGTTACTGCAACCGGTACGACGTCGACCACGACAGCTAAGAGCGCAGCTACTAAGACTGCAGCCCCCCGTACTGCCGCTAAAAAACCTGTCCGTCGTGCAACGAGTGCAGTAGCACGCAAACCGGTGTCGGCAATTGTGACGAAGAACCTCAAGTCTGTGATCGCCAAGACCGTGTCGGCCTCAGTAAAGACAAAGGCAACGCCTGTTGCTGCACCGGTAGTGAAACCTAAGAAAGTGAAATTGGTGCGTGCAACGTTCTCGTTCCCAGATCACGAACATGACTTGTTGATCGATCTTAAGAAACGTGCCAAGAAGCTGGGTAAAGAATTCAAGAAGTCAGAAATTTTGCGCGCTGGGATTGCACATCTCGTTGCGCTGGCTGATGCGGCACTGGTCAATACCTTGGCTAAGGTTGAGCGCGTCAAGACAGGTCGCCCTGCCAAGAAGAGCAAAAAAAAGTAAGCGTTTTGCGTGGCAAATAAGAACCAGGCCTAGTGCCTGGTTTTTTTGTGTCATATAATCGTCACATCATTTCGATAAAGTTGGAATTATGGAAACGCTTAGTGCAGCTGATCTTCTCGCCGCTTTGGGGCACGAATCACGTTTGTCGATTTATCGGCTGCTCGTGAAAGCCGGCCCAGAGGGAATAAATGCCAGCTCAATCGCAGAGCAATTGGCATTGCCTGCTGCAACGACCTCTTTCCATCTCTCCCACCTGAGTCGGGTAGGTCTTATCCGGGGGCGGCAGGAGAGCCGTTTCATCTTTTACGCAACGGACTACAGCGTGATGGATGAGCTTCTTGCATTTCTGACAGACAAATGCTGTCAGGGACAGAGTTGTCTGCCTAAAACCGAACAGGTCAATACGACTGAGAAACGACGGAAAAAAGCAGTCAGCGCTATTTCAAGCTGAGGTGAATGATGTCTGACAAAGTATTTAACGTGCTGTTCCTTTGTACTGGTAACTCTGCTCGAAGCATCATTGCAGAATCAGTGCTTAATCAATTGGGTCAGGGCCGGTTCAAAGCTTTCAGTGCTGGCAGCATGCCGGCTGGCGCCGTCAATGCGCATGTGCTGGAGCTGCTTCAGCGCAACAAGATGCCTATAGAAGGTATTCGTAGCAAAAGCTGGGACGAGTTTGTTTTAGCAGATGCACCTAAACTTGATTTCGTATTTACGGTTTGTGATCAGGCCGCAGGTGAAGTTTGTCCGGTGTGGCCGGGCCAACCCATGACGGCTCATTGGGGCCTGGAAGATCCTGCACAGGTGGCAGGTGAAGAAGAACAGAAGCGCGCGGTTTCTAATGCGTTCATGCAGATCAATCGTCGTATCGGTATTTTTACGAATCTTCCCCTTGAAAAACTAGAACGCCATAGTCTCCAAAATCAATTGGATGAAATTGGTACGCTCCCCCGCCAATAAGGAACAAAATGCCGAACATTAAAAACATTCTTGTCCTCTGTACCGGCAACTCCTGTCGTTCTCAGATGGCTGAAGCCTTAATCAATCATGATCTGGCTGGTAAGGCTAAAGGACTATCCGCGGGGACCACGCCGCAACCCAAGGTTGCCGATGGTGCGATCGAGGCTTTGCAGCTGGCAGGGCTGCCAACGGATGGTCTGTATCCCAAGGATATTGATGCGGTGATTAACGAGCCGATTGATCTGGTGATTACCGTATGCAATAACGCCAATGAAGCCTGCCCGATTTTTCCGAAGCCAGTACCCCGGATTCACATACCGTTCCATGACCCGCATGGCGAGTCGTTAGAAAGCTTTGTGGCGGTACGAGACGATATCCGGGCTCGTTTAATTCCGGCCGTACGAGACGCCCTGGGGATTTGAGATGAGTATTTTCGAACGCTATTTAACGATTTGGGTGTTCCTCTGCATTATCGCCGGGGTTGTACTCGGTCAATTGCTGCCGGGTGTGTTCCAGACCATTGGCCACTTGGAAGTCGCTCAGGTCAATCTTCCGGTTGGGTTGCTCATCTGGGTGATGATTATCCCGATGTTGGTAAAAGTAGATTTCGGTGCGCTGCACGAAGTTAAGCAGCACGTGAAGGGCATTGGCGTCACGCTGTTCGTAAACTGGCTGGTCAAGCCTTTCTCCATGGCATTTCTCGGTTGGCTCTTTATCCGCATGCTATTTGCCGACTACTTACCGGCAGACCAAATCGACAGCTATATTGCTGGCCTGATTCTGTTGGCGGCCGCACCTTGCACGGCAATGGTCTTTGTCTGGAGTCGACTGACCAAAGGTGACGCGCTCTTCACCTTATCGCAGGTGGCGCTCAACGACACGATTATGGTCTTTGCTTTTGCGCCGCTGGTTGCGTTCCTGCTTGGCATCTCGGCCATCATCGTGCCATGGGATACGCTGCTGACATCGGTCGTGCTCTACATTGTGATCCCGGTGGTAATTGCCCAGATCTGGCGTAAAGCTTTGCTCGTCAAAGGGGAGGCATACTTCGATTCGGTGATGGAAAAGATCGGTCCATGGTCTATTTCTGCATTATTGCTGACGCTGGTATTGCTCTTTGCGTTTCAAGGCAAAGCCATCCTTGAACAACCCCTGGTGATTGCGCTGCTGGCTGTGCCGATTCTGATTCAGGTCTTGTTTAATTCTGGACTGGCTTATTGGCTGAATCGTGCTGTAGGTGAAAAGCACAATATTGCCTGTCCATCTGCATTGATTGGCGCTTCCAACTTTTTTGAATTGGCCGTTGCGGCAGCCATTAGCCTGTTTGGCTTTGAATCGGGCGCGGCTTTGGCAACGGTTGTCGGCGTTTTGATTGAGGTGCCAGTTATGTTGTTAGTCGTGCGGGTGGTGAACCAATCCAAGGGTTGGTACGAGTGTCGCTCTGCCTAAATGAGGAAATATCCCTATGAAAAAACTTGAAGTCTTTGATCCGGCCATGTGTTGTTCAACCGGTGTTTGTGGCGTGGAGGTAGATCCCGTTCTTGCCCAGTTTTCTGCGGATCTGAAATGGGTTGCCGAGCAGGGTATTCACGTGGAGCGTCATAACCTTGGCCAAGAACCACAGGCTTTTGCAGCCAACCCGACGGTACTCAAAGAGATAGAGACTGGGCTAGACCGTCTGCCGATTATCTTGCTGAATGATCATGTGATTACCACCGGGGTATATCCATCCCGACAGCAGCTGGCGCAAAAACTCGATCTCAAACTCACGCTTGAAGACAAGCCGCCCATTGAATCGGGATCTTGTTGTACACCCAAATCCGGTTGTTGTTAATTTCAGAGATCTGATATGCCATTACCCCAGTTCAGTACGCGACATGCATTTTTTACCGGCAAAGGCGGCGTGGGTAAAACGTCATTGTCGTGTGCAACCGGTTTAGCGCTTGCAGATGCCGGGAAGCATGTTCTGATTGTCAGTACAGATCCTGCATCTAATCTGGATGAAGTTCTAGGGGTGGCCTTGAATCAATCTCCGACAGCGGTACCTGGCGCGCCCAATCTATGGGCGCTGAACATTGATCCGGAAGCTTCGGCACAAGCCTATCGTGAACGGATGGTGGCGCCTTACCGTGGCCTCTTGCCAGAGGCTGCTATACGCAGCATGGAAGAACAGTTCTCTGGTGCCTGTACGGTAGAAATTGCGGCGTTTGATGAGTTCTCCAAGTTACTGGGTGATCCAACCACGACGCAGGCATTTGATCATGTCATTTTTGATACGGCACCTACGGGTCATACCTTACGACTTTTGACACTCCCTTCCGCCTGGGATGAGTTCATCTCGTCCTCAACCGGCGGTGCCTCTTGTCTTGGACCCCTGGCCGGTCTGGAGAAACAAAAGAAGCTTTATGCGGCAACTGTGGCGCGCCTTTCGAATCCCCACGAAACCACCGTGATTCTAGTCAGCCGCCCTGAGCGAGCGTCGCTGCGTGAAGCAGAGCGCACCCGTGCTGAATTAATAGCATTAGGTGTCTCCAATCTTCAGCGAGTCATCAATGGGGTGTTTGTTGCTCAAGCGCCAGGCGATGCCATTGCTGATGCCATGAGTCAACGTGCCGCAGCAGCCCTTGCTGAGATGCCCGTAGGCTTGGCGGCACTGCCGGGCGCTAAGATTGAGTTTCTGCCTAAAGGCACCGTTGGCTTAGAGGCACTTCGGGCAATGGCGCATCCAGAAGAGTTACCGCTACCTTTAGAGCGTTCCTTGCCTTCGATGGCTGACTTACCCGCAGGCTTGAAGTCTTATATCGACGCGTTAGCCGACATTGGACATGGCGTCATCATGACCATGGGCAAAGGCGGGGTAGGTAAAACATCGGTGGCTGCCGCGATTGCATTTAATTTGGCGCAGCGAGGCTTTCCGGTCACGCTCTCAACGACGGATCCTGCGGCACACGTTGCAGCCACGGCAGAAGAAGGAACAATGGGTTTAACGGTCACGCGTATTGATCCGGATCAGGAGGTGCGTCTTTATACCGAAGAGGTACTGGCGAAAGCCAGCAAAAGTCTGGATGCCGCCGGCTTAGCCATGCTGGAAGAAGATCTGCGTTCGCCGTGTACTGAAGAGATTGCCGTATTTCGTGCATTTGCGCGCACGGTTGATCAAGGCAAGGGCGGCTTCGTTGTTCTCGATACGGCACCGACCGGCCACACGATACTGTTGCTAGATGCTGCAGAAGCTTACCATCGAGAAGTTGAACGGACACAAGGCGAGATACCTGAAGCTGTTAAAGCGCTTTTGCCCCGACTCAGAGATAAGGACTTCACGCATGTATTTGTCGTGACGCTACCCGAAGCTACACCAGTGCATGAAGCAGCGCGTCTGCAAAGTGACCTGCGCCGTGCTGGAATTGAACCCTATGCATGGGTGATCAACCAGTCGTTATTGGCAAGTGGGACGCTGAATCCGATCTTGATGGAGCGTGGTGCATACGAAGTGCCGTATATTAAGCTGGTGACGGAAACATTGAGCGCGCGCTGCGCGTTAATTCCTTGGTTGCCGGTTCCGCCAGTGGGGCAACAGGGGCTGAGTCAGCTGATCCGCCAGTGAATTTAGTTTCGATCTGTAAAGCAACTCTAAAAATTAACTTGTATCGCCATAAAAATGTAACAAAACATTAATCGCGGCAAGGTAGAGAAAAACGCTTCAAAAGTGTACGTTACGGTTGTTCAACAAAAGGAAATCAATCATGGCAGACAATACACTTGCTCAAGCGCTTGAACAGTTGGAAAAAATCTTGAAAGATAAGCCTAACTACAATAAGTTGCTCGGTGGTTCCGGCTACCGTAATGGCTATGAAGATGGCTATAAGCTAGCCGTTAAGCGCTTCAAAAACTTTCGGGATGACGTGCTTAAGAAGTAGTCTTTAGGTCTTGATGGACCAATCGGAGAAAGAGGGCGTAGTCACTGAACAGCCCTCTATCCCGGTTGGCGCTAAAAAATAAAGCCTGAAATTATGCGGTCGGGATAAAGTTTTTATCCCCTTGCGCCTTTCGTTCAAACTTCAGGAAGCCGTAGTAGCCACACTTCTTGCCATCAGGAAACTGTCTGCAGACCGTTGGGCGTGCCTCGTAGATGCTGCAGCGTCGTTGGTCTTGGTCCAAAAACTGGCACGTTGATTTATAAATATGGTCTTTTTTGTGCCGCAAGATCTGTTCTTTGACATGATCTTCAGGGCGATCACCTATGAACTCATAGCGTTCCGTGAATTGTGATTTCGCTTGGGTGGCACTGATTTTGAAGTGTTCGGCAAGCCGCTCGATGTCTTTTGTAGTGACTTCAATTCTGGGGTAGCTGCAGCAATACCCAGGACACTTGGCGCAATCGTAGTTAACTTTAGAATTTTTCATAGTACGATTTTATCGTACTGTTTGATGCACACAACTATCACCCGGTAACTTCGATATCCTAAGGTGCGTGTTGAGGTCATCAATTTGAAATCTTCGGCAGGTATTTTGTAAACAAACGAGGAGGATGACCATGTTTGCTTACTACCTGAAGTCATTACACAACTTGCGTGAGCAAAATCTTGAGTTGGGCAAAACTACCTCTCAAGCGTATCTCGATTTGGTATCCAGCTACCTAGAGGGACAGTATCTATTGGGTAAAGCGTTGCTGCACCCAAGTGCACATCGCCTGAACGAGGGTAAACCTGACTTGGATTCATTTTGGTCGGTCCATGCTGATGACGGTACGCATCAAAAGCTGATGCTTAAGTGGTTTGATCATCATCTTGAAAAAAATACACAGTTCAACCAGTTGTTACTGGAGGCGGTACAACAACATGCCGCGGGGTTAAATGCCTTGACGGATGAATTAGTCAGTAAGCTGAAGAAAGATTTGCCAGAAGCGTTTGCTGGCAATCTCAATTCGGTAACAGCGGCACTGGCTACAGTGACTCAAGCAGAAGACGCGCTATTAAATGTGGCAAAAGCCAATTTAGAAGCTAATGAAAAGTCTGAGGCCATTAGTGTTGAGCCAACTTCGTCTCCCGTTCGTCGTAGGGCCCCAGCCAAAACTAATACGAGCCAAGGATAATATTTGTGACATCTATGCTTGCACAGTTGTTGCTTCGTCCGACTATGCCCAAGTTGAGTGCAGGTCGCTTGGTTCGCTTTGGGGTGTCGACGTCAAGTGTATTAACGAAAGGCCCTCTCGTTGATCGAGTTCTGTGCTGCTTGAAAGGCGCCACAACACCGATGCGCCTGGCGGATATCTCCGAAGCCATTCTGGACAGAAGTGGTCGGGGCTGTTTGAACAGATTTTCCTAGTTTATAAGTGGCAGACCTGCGGGTTTACGCTGCCATTGGGACCGCTGGCAGCAGCGAGGTAAATGCTTCGTGTGGCGTCTGTCGATCCAGACTGCTGTGAGGCCGTTTGTGATTGTACCAATCGATGTAATCCATGAT
>JACCEC012930489.1_pt1 | contig 11832 bp, 11 predicted proteins | sample 7450121 | NCBI WGS metagenome assembly JACCEC01 (sample SAMN15323455, study PRJNA562643) | freshwater metagenome | isolation source: river surface water | place: USA:Blue River Watershed | collected 2017-08-18 | reverse complement strand
TCCAACTTGTATTGATCGTGAACCTGCCAAGTTGCTCCGTCGTTGATGGTACTCCGAAGCGTTATGTAGCCACCCGATAGGCCCACAACGTAGAGCCGCCCGGTCGAATCCACTCGAGCCTGCTTAGCAAGCGTCCCCCCGGCAACTCCGGGCCGATAGTCATCAATGGTCGTCCAATCCGTCCCGTTGGTCGATCGCTTGACGACCCAGTGGTCCCCCGTCGGGTCGATCGTCGAGCCTACGGCGAAGATCTCTCCGTTCGCTCCGAAATCTACACCGTACACAGTCCCACCGGCCCAATCATTGATCAGAACATCCCAGGTCTGACCACCATCACTACTCCGCTGAAGAACACCCCACCGAAGTCCCTGCGAGTCGAGGCCGTAACCCATGGCATAGACGCGATCCTGAGAGTCGACCGCCATACTATAGGCGACTGCGTTCATCCCGGCCTGATACTGGTAACCTAAAACCGTGGAGTAAGTTCCGCTTGCAGCCGCATACTTGCCCACTGCCCAAGTCCTGCCTCCCACCGCCGCATCTGACTCCACTGCGAAGTAAACGTTTCCCTGTGAGTCTGACGTGATCGAATGCGGATAATTCCAGGTCGAGGACTGGTAGCGATACATCAACCCTGCCACTGGAGTTCGCACCTGAAAATTCGCAACCGCTTCCAGTCCGGTGACGCTCGAAACGCGAACACTCAAGCTCCCATCGGAGGGTGGCGCCACGAAAGCGCCCGACAGGGAGTCGATCTGTGCAAAGCTCGACGAAACAGAAAACAAGCGAGTCTCGAGCGGCAACACTCCCGGCGAAGCCGCGAAGGAAAATGACTCACCAGGCGCCAGTAATCCACCCTTCGGCGAAAGAACCAACTCAGACGGCAACGCCACCGAGCCCCAAGGCGATAAACTTTCGCCCGAACAAGAACAGAAGAGGGCCGAGAGCACGGACGCTCTGAGTATCTTTTGCCAGTTCTGAAGAAAGTGAGGTCGTTTTCCGATGTTGCCCCCGACTCTCCTAGTCTATGGGGCCGCTCGCAACTTAGGGATGTGTCAAATGAGACACCCAGATCTGAGTGGATTTATTCTCAAAATACACCACACACTCTGACCCCTGAACTCCAATTAAAAATTCCGTGTCCCATTCGACGCATTGTGGAACTCACCTCAGTCAACCAAACTAGAGGAGAACTTTTCTCTAGGGGGATTCGATCGTGAAACTTCAAAAAGCTTTCTGGGTGCTGGCGCTGGCGTGGAGTGCAACGAGCCTCGCCGCAACCGCAGTCGCGCCGGCGCCTGCGCCGGTTGAGCCTGCTGCGCCCCCTATCTCGATCGAATATTGCCAAACCCAGTGGCAGGTCAACGGTCACTGTGATTTCAACTACGATGCGCCGAGAACCATCACGAATCCCACCGGGGAGAATTACACCTGCAGCTCTGAGGCGGGCGGAGTCCCGGCAACGAAAAATGCTACTTGCACCATGTCGTACGGAGTACCGCCCGCGAAGATTAACGATTCCCGGACGCAAGCAGACAACTACTGTGCATCGCGGCGCCCGGTCAGCCTGACAGATACGGGCGCTGTGAAGCGGCACCTGAACCAAATCAAGTGCTCCTACAAAGCCAGCACGGACATGGGTCCGGTAGCAGAAGGAAATCTAGAATGCGTCCCGGCCAAGTCAGCGAAGGACCCCACCTGGAGCGGAGAAAAGTGCGCTTTTAAGAAATAACCGCACTGATCCAGACTCAAAACCGCTGACCAAACACCAAGCGAAGACTCTCTTCGCCAAGTCGACCCGATTCGATCGGCCGGCTGGAATCCATCACGAGTTTCCAGCTCTCAGAAAGTTCTTTAGCAACGGATGCGCTGACGGTCTGACTGCTTCGTCCGTACATGATGCCGGTGTAAATTCCTAAATCCGAGATGCCGCGGTTCAGGCCAAAACGCATCCGCTCGATCCGCTGTGAAGGTTCTAGGAACTGCTGCTGCCGCTCCTCTTCGAGAGACATCGGAGCAAAGTTGAACTCAAGCGAAGTGTTCACCAAAGGCGTCGAGAGGTTGAGTAATCCCTGTTGGCGCGGACCAAAAGCACGTGCGGTCATGGCCACGTCCCGACTCAGATGAAGACTGACCGGATAGCCGTAATAGAAGCCTACTCCCGCCATCAGGTAGGACATCGGTCGTCTCACGGCTTGGAGCGAGGGCTCATTTTCCGTTGCGACGCGCAGTCGCCGTGCGCGCTTTTGGACTTCTTTGCGCTGAACCTGCGCCACTACTCCTTGCGAGAACCTCCGCACCTGCAGATGGTGATTTCGCTCTTCTTCCAAAGTGGCTAAGCCGTACTGGGACCGCTGTTCAAAGCTGCGGAAAAGGTCGTCGTAGCGTTGCCGAAGTTCTGCCGATTCTTGCTCGGCTAAGAACTCGCTTTCAGGACGAGACTGCAACCCCAAGGTCTGATCCCGTAAATACGATTCGTTGGGAGCCTGACGTGCAGGTTCGCGATTCAGCCATTCCGGCGCAATGACAGCCAAGAGACTCTGTCTCTCAGAAACCGATCGGGCGCCTGAATCCAATTCTGCCGCCTGAAGCGACTCACTTCCCTGAGACAGGAGGAGCACGCTTGCTGCGACGACTAAAGCGCTTTTGAATAATGGCGACCAGTGGCGCATGGGCCCCCTCCTTCACCGGAAGGAGGAGCAACGACCATACCAAGGCAAAATCAGCTTTTTTCCCTTTTAAATCAACGCTCTAAACCAATTCCAGATTGGCTGGTGTCAAAGCGGGTGTCTAAAAATTAAGCAGGATGAAAACAAACCAAAGGGCAAAGCCGGAGACGACGGGAATGGAGAAGTTGTCATCCACTTCCAGCGGCATCAGTTCGGCAGTCCCGCCAGCCAGGCCACCCAGCAGAGTCAGCAAGTTCACCTGATGATCCGGAAGGCCTTGCGAGCGCAGGAACAAGAAGCTCACGGCCATGCACGCGAAGATCCCAGCCGAAGTTCCGATCAAAGATTTCCCGTTCGGCATGCGAAGGCTTTTCTTGCCCCAGAGAATTCCGAACAGGGAAGCAACCGGGTCGCCTACTGCGAGATAAAGGATGCTGAGCGCCGCAATCATCTTCGGGAAGATCGCGACCGCCAATAAGCAGGAGGCCAAGTAAAACGGGATACCACTCAGGCGGTCCACTTCACTGGTCCGCATCAAAGGACCCCAGATTCGAACGATTTTCTCGTTCAAAACGCGGCTTTTCAGGCGTGCGGTCTCCATCAAAAGCGACCAGCCGAGGAGCGATCCTAAGATTTGAACGGCCACCGGCCGGGACAACTCAAGCCCCAGAAAAACGGCGACGATGACCAAGCCCATGCTCATGTGCCAGAGCTTGCGCACCAGATGGAGATCGTTTCGGAGAGCCAACCGTCCTCCCGACCCTACGGCCGGAAAAAATTGGCTCAATTTGGAACCCGCGATTCGTCTCATGGGAGTCATCATTCAGCAAAGGGCGCGCCAACTTGGGTCAGTGCGTCGCTTTCTTTGTTAGTTTTTTGTTAGCGTTTAGTCAAGAATTTCAACTACTTCAGGTTCATCATTTTTCTGCACGACTGCCGCCCGCCCCAACCGGGTAAGGGACTACGCAAAAACCACCCCAAGAGTGCGAAAAAACCTTCGCAGTTGGCCACTCCCTCGGTCCCCGCCCCAGCGACCTGCCAACCCTGGGCAACCTTTGCCGAATTGAATTATTTCAAGCAGATGCCGATCCTAGAAGTATGGAGAGTTCCCTTAAAAACCATCTGGATTCCCTTGCCGCGGCGGCGCTGAACGAGCCCAAGCCCGAAGGAGACAGCCAGAACCCCTTTAGCCTGCTTCGTCCCGGCTCGGCCGGTCGAGTGAAGCAGATCTGGGCGGTCGGCGGCGGAAAAGGCGGCATCGGAAAAAGCCTACTCGCAGCCAACCTCGCCATCACCTTAGCTCGCACGGGAAATAAGGTCGTCGCCGTCGACTTAGACTTAGGTGGCGCCAACCTTCACACCGCGATCGGGGTCGAGCTTCCGGCTCAAACCCTGAGCGACTTCTTTGCCGATCGCACCCCGAGCATTCAGGACTGCGCCGTGAATACGGGCATTCCGAACCTGCAGCTGATTTCGGGCGCACAGGACAGCGTCGGCGTGGCAGACCTCAACCACGAAACCAAGATCAAGCTTCTTGAGAAGCTTCGCTCGCTCGACGCCGACTACCTGATGCTGGACTTAGGCGCCGGCACGGGCTTCAACACGCTCGACTTCTTTCTTTATGCCGATGTGGGTTTGATCACCCTGCTCCCGGAGCCGACTTCCATCGAAAACGCTTACCGCTTCATCAAGAGCGCCTACTACCGCAGGCTGCACCTCTCTAAGCACCTCACTCCCGTACGGCACCTGATCGATGCCGCCATGGACGCTAAAAATCCGCAGGGAATCAAATCGCCTTCTGATTTGTTCCGGGAAGTGAACAACTTCTCCCCCGAAATGGGCCGCCGTTTGAAAGAAGAGATCGAAAAGTTTCGTCCCAAGCTGGTCATCAACCAAGCCCGCACGCAGATCGATATCGACATCGGCTTCTCGGTGAAGAGCGTCTGCAAAAAGTACTTCGGCCTGGAGATGGATTACGTGGGATACCTGGACTACGACAGCGCGGTCTGGCAATCTGTTCGCCGCAAACGCCCACTGATTGCCGAGTTCCCCAACTCCAAGCTGGTTTCCAGCATGGAGCGCATCGTGCAGTACTTGGTGAAGCGTAACTCACACCTGAAATCTGAACTCTACTGAGAATTGATCACCGATGAGCTTCCTGGACGAAGAGCGAACCTACTACGATCTGCTGGAGGTAAGCCCGGATGCCACTCCCCAGGAGATCCGGTCCGCTTACTTGCGGGTCAAAGCTGCTTACCGAAAAGACAGCGTCGCTCTTTATTCATTGATGGATGAATCGGAGACGGAAGATCTTCTCGGTCGCATCGAATCAGCCTACCAAGTTCTTTCGAATCCGGATGCCCGTCGCGATTACGACAAAAAGCACGGCTCTTCCCTGACCGCTCCCCCTACACCCTTAGCTCAGGTCGTTTCGATCGACCGCGTTCCTCCGATGGAAAGCGCAAGCGAAGAACTACTGGTCGCGCCTGCTACCGATTTCACTCAGCCTGAAACACGGATCCAGCCGAGCAACCGTCCCAGCCACTTCGGACCCGGCGCTTTCTCTTCTGTTTTTGGGACCGATACCGCAGGCCCAGAAAAATCTCAGGAAGAAATCTTCATCCAAACCGCTGCTCCCGTTGAAGGACGCCCGGTCAGCCAACCCATTCGCGAGAACGGAATCAAGCCCGTCCTTCCCGCCGCTTTCCGTCACCCGCAGGACGCTTTCACCGACCACAAGCTGTCTCAGGAAATCGAAGCCGAAGTCGAGTGGCGCGGTCCTTTCCTGAGGAAGGTTCGGGAATCGCGAAACGTTCCTCTTGAGGAACTCTCGGAACACACGAAGATTTCGAAGACTTATCTGATGGCGATCGAGGAAGAAAACTTCCCGAAGCTTCCGGCAGCCGTCTATTTGCGGGGATTTTTGACCCAAGTGGCGAAGTACCTGAAGCTTCCCCACTCGGCCGTTGTTCAGGCCTACATCGCCCGCTTCAATGCTGCCGTGGCAGAACGCGAAAAACAAAAACGCTCCGGACTGCGTTGAGATGGCGCCCACTTGGACTTGGAATGTCGTGCATGCCGAGGGCGAGGCCCCCGCACGCGCCGACCGTCTGATCGCCGAGGCCCTGAGCCAAGGCTTAGGACAATGGCTGGACTTGGCCGAGGACGAACCCGCGCCCGAAATCAGCCGAAGCCAAATCCAAAAGCTATTCGAGCAAGAGCGCGCCACAGCAGACGGAAAACCGATCCGCTCCAGCGCCAAACTGAGTACGGGAGTGGAAATCTGTCTGGACGTTCCGCCGGCGGCACCGCTGGAACTCATTCCAGAAGACCGGCCGCTCGATTTTCTTTTTCAGGACGAGCACGTCGCCGTGGTGAACAAGCCCCCGGGCCTCACCGTTCACCCTTCGGAAACTCAAGCGACGGGCACCCTGGTTCACGCCCTGCTTCACCACGTTCGCGACTTAAGCGGAATCGGCGGAGTGGCGCGTCCGGGTATCGTGCATCGCTTAGACAAAGACACGAGTGGTGCACTGATCATTTCAAAAACCGATGCCGCGCACCGAAAACTTTCTGAAGTGTTCGCCGCACATACGCTCGAGCGCCGCTACTGGGCGCTGGTTTTCGGAGACTTCCGCACCCCGAATGACGAAGAAATCCGGATCGAGACCACTTTGGGTCGAAGCCCGAAGGACCGAAAAAAAATGGCGGCCGGAGTCCCCGATGGGCGACGTGCCGTGACTTGGCTGAAGCGCGTGGAGAGTTTTGCTGAGGCTGGCAAGAAGCCCTTTGCGAGTCTCGTTGAAGCGCGACTCGAGACCGGCCGCACCCACCAGGTTCGCGTCCACCTGACCGAGCAAGGGCATTCGCTTCTGGGCGATCCGCTTTACGGAAAGCCCAGCGAGCGTCACACGAAGTGGCTGGCCCTTCCCAAGGAAGTGCGCGACCGAGTGCTTCTTCTGCCCGGACAAGCCTTGCATGCGCGGGTTCTGGCGCTCGATCACCCCATCCACGGCACACCCCTTCGCTTTGAAGCGCCCCTTCCCGAGCAGTTCCGCTTGCTTTGGGAGACCCTCCACAGGTACCGCTGACGCCAACTCATGGCGGAAGCAAAAACTCAGTCCCTGAAAAGCGCGCTCCTTGAAACCGTTCCAGGAATTCAACATGGCTTTGGCGTACGCGCAGAACCCCTACCCTTGGTGTTTTCAGCAACGTGGGAGGCCCGGCGCTGGCGCGGCAAGCAAGTACACGGGACGCAAGTCGTCGAGCTGCGAGAGCCCGGCCAGGACGCGGGCGAGACCGATGCCGTGATGACCTGGACACGGGGCATCCCCGCGGCCGTGCAAACCGCCGACTGTGTGCCGGTGCTGCTAGCGCGGAAGGACGGCCGGGCCGTCGCCGCAGTGCACGCGGGCTGGCGCGGGGCGCGCGCACGGATCTTGGCAAGGCTTTGGGAGAAGCTCCATCTGCGCGGAGAAGAGCCGCGGCAGTGGGTCGCAGCGATTGGGCCGAGCATCGGGCCTTGCTGCTACGAGGTTTCGCCAGAACTGGCAGATGACTTTGCAACGAACTTTCGCACGTTTGGCGTTGAAAAAATCGTTCCTCAGCATCGCCACTTAGACCTCGCTGCCCTTCAAGAGGCCGAGCTGAAGCTCGCCGGGATCGGCGCCGTTGAGATCATTCGCGCTTGCACGCGTTGCGCTCGCGACTCGCAAGGTCAGCCGCTTCTTCACAGCTACCGCGTCGAAGGAAGCGGCGTGCGTCAGTGGTCGGTGATCGAGCGGTTATCCGAGTGAGCAATCGAGCGGTTATGCGAGTCACGGATTGAGCGCAAAATCGACTGACGCAGCTGCCTCGCCGTAACGGGTCACGAAGAGCACGCGCTAAACCCGCCTGTGCATGCTTTCGGAACCTTGCCGACTGTATCTGATCTTCGCAGCGCTGTTCCTGCCACTCATGGCTTCGGGCGAACCTTGGCACGAGAACCGACTCGCAGCCTTGGGCGAAGCGGCTCGCTCCCGCTCCCCTGAACTTCGCGCCCTTCGGGAACGCTGGGAAGAGGCAAAAGCGCGTACTGGCCTAGCATGGGGAAACTTCTTTCCACGGGTGGATCTGAATCTGACCCAAAGTCGTTCGCAAGATTTCTCCATCCTCCAAAGCGGGGCCCTCGGCGCAGAAGCAGGGACGCTCTTCCGTCCTCAGGCGCTTTCTCTTTCTCGCTGGGAAATACTGGGAACAATCCCTCTTTTTCAGAGAAGCCATCAGCTCGAATTGACCCAGAGAAAATCCGAAGCCGATCTAGCTCGGGTACGCTTTGAAAAGGCCCGTGCTGAACTCGAAATTCAAGTCCATGAAGCTTACGGCGCTTGGCTCGCCGATCAAGCCGACCTGCTCGCGCTGGCCACAGCCCTTCGCGCTTCAACAGTCGACCTCAAAGAAACCGAGCTTCGATTCCGATTGGGGTCCGCCACATTGCTAGACTCTCTGAAAGCCCGAACTCATCAAGGCTCGCTCGAAGCGCGAAAGCCGCGACTGGATCAAGCGGTTGCCCAGTCGCGAGAAATCCTCGAGATCCTTTGCGGCCCTCTACCCGAGGTCACTCCTGCAGAGGTGAGCCACCTCCTGTCAGAAATCTCCGATCCGCGCCCGTGGATCGCCCCTTTGCCTAAGGGAGATTTTGATTCCCTTCTTCCTGCGCTGCTCAGCGATGATTTGGAGTGGGGAACGATTGAAAAAGAGAACGACGCTGCCAGGAAGGCTCTCAAGGTCCCTCTTGGACCGGAATTCCCCACGTTCCAGCTCCAGGCGCGAGTCAATCGACTCGGTCCCGATTGGGCGACAGCACTCGGGACCGATGATCTCTCCTATTCCCTGGCAGCCGTGGTGAGCATTCCCATCACCTCGGGAGGAAGCCTGTTTCAGCGCCTTCGGCAGAAGCGACACGGGGGTTCAGCGCTCGAAGCCGAGCACGAGTCACGCGCCTCGCGCTGGAGGCGAGATGCCAGGGCTTCCTGGCAAGAACTCCAAGTACTGCAGGCTGAGCTTGCTTCGTTACGCCTCCAAACGGAACAACAAGCTGAGCTCGAGCGTCTCACTCGGAAAAGCCATTCCTTAGGGAAAGCGCCTTTAACTGACCTCTTGAACGCGCAGGACGCGTACCTCCAAGCTCAAACACTTTTGACTCGGACTGCCTTGAAACTCACGACGCTTGCGCGTCGTTGGCAGCTGCGGCTCGGCGTGGATCGTAAGGTGCAGGAATCGAAGCCATGAGGAGCCCCTTTCGCATCCCGATTTTGTTTGCGCTGATTGGCCTCGTCGGCGCCGGATGTCACCGGAAGCCCTCGCTCACCGGTGTTCGGGCAACCTTTGGCGCGGTCGAAACGACCGTCGCTGCAACGACGGCAGGAACCGTGGAAGCCGTTCAAGAAGCGGCGCTCGGTTTTAGCGCCTCGGGCCGTGTTCGAGAAGTCCGCGTCCGCGAAGGCGACACCGTGAAGCGAGGACAAATCCTAGCCGAACAGGAAAACGCTGACTTGCGAAGTGCTCTCAGGGATGCGGCAAACGAGCTTCGACGCTCGCAGCAACTGTTTCGCGCTGGATTGATCTCTCAGGCCACCTGGGACGAGGCAAAAAGCAATTTAGACCGCGCCCGCGCCGCTCTGGACCGCACTTTACTCATCGCTCCATTTGCCGGGCTCGTTGCGGAATTGAACTTAGAGGCCGGCTCTGAAGCGTTTCCCGGGTCGGGAACGCCTGCGTTGAAATTGGTCGACCTTCTACCTCGCCGCATCTTAGGCACTTTGGATGAACTCGACTTAGGAAAAGTGCGTCCAGGACTGACCGCTCGCGTTCGACTTCCTGCGCTCAGCAATCAAACCTTCCCTGCGCACGTCGTCAGAATCATACCCTATGTGAACCCCGCCAAAGAGCAAGACCGGACGGCCCAAGTGGAGCTTGCTCTTGAAAGTTTGGATGCCTCCCGAAGCGTTCCGGTCGGCGCTTCGGCTGACATCGAAATCATTATCGAGCGGAAAGAAAAAGCACTGATTCTGCCCACGCGGACTTTAACTGGCGTGGGTGCAAGTCGACGCGCTTTGGTGCTGAAAGACGGTAAAGCGAAACGGATCCCCTTGAAGACGGGTCTCGGAAATTACGACCGAACCGAGGCCCTGGAAGGAATCGCGGAAGGCGATACGCTGATTTACCCGCCTGAAGACCGCGAGCTTCGCGACGAAGAAAAGGTGAAAGTCGAAGTGAAGCCATGGCCTTGATCGAGCTCGACGCGATCTCAAAAGAATACCACTTAGGCCCCACCCGAGTTCTAGCGCTCGACCGCGTGAGCCTCCACATCGAGAAAGGAGAATTCGTCTCGGTGATCGGCCCATCGGGCTCAGGAAAATCGACCTTGATGAACGTGCTGGGCTTACTCGAAGTCCCCAACTCCGGGCACTACCGCTTGAACGGAATCGATGTCACCACACTCGATGACGATCAAGCTTCCATGCTTCGCAATCAGACGATCGGCTTCGTCTTTCAAAGCTTTCATCTTCTGCCGCGCCTTTCCGCCCTCAGAAACGTCGAATTGCCCTTAATTTATTCCGCCTCCCACGACAAAAAATGGAACCGAAAAACCGTCCGCGACCGTGCCGTCCAAGCCCTGGAAAGAGTCGGGCTCAAGGATCGATCGCACCATCGCCCGAATGAGCTCTCAGGTGGTGAGCGCCAACGCGTAGCAATCGCGCGCGCGCTGGTGAATTCGCCCAGTCTACTTCTAGCCGACGAACCCACCGGGAACCTGGACTCAAAAACCGGTTCAGAAATCCTCACCCTCTTTGAAGAGCTCCATCACCAGGGAACAACGCTTCTCTTAGTTACTCACGATGCAGCGAACGCTGCGCGCGCGCATCGCACACTGAAATTCCTGGACGGCCAGCTAGCGGGAGACATCCTTCGTGCCGCTTCTTGAGCTGCTTCGCTTGGCCATTGAATCGCTCCGAGCCAACCGGATGAGGACTAGTCTCACCATGCTGGGGCTGATCATCGGCGTCGCCGCAGTCGTCCTTTTGCTGGCTCTAGGAAACGGAGCACGAAACTCGATTACCCGCGAATTCGAGGGCATGGGCACGAACTTGATCATCATCCAGCCCGGTCGAACCGAAGCGCGAAGAAGCATGGGCCATGGCTTAGGAGCCACTCGCGAGAAGCTCACGTTAGAAGACGTCCGAGCCCTGCAGCGCCAAGCCTACAGCCTGGCTGCCGTCACAGGCATGGTGTTCGGCCAAGTGAAAGCAAAAGTGCTCGACCGCGTGGTCGACACCCAGCTTTTTGGATCGAACGAGCAAATGCTCCAGATTTTCGCCTGGAAGCTCGGGCACGGACAATTCTTCACAGAAGAAGATGACTTGGCCGGGCGAAGGGTCGCAGTCCTAGGAAGCCAAACCGCGCGCTCGCTGTTTGGAGACGCAGACCCTCTCGGCAAGCTTGTGAAACTAAATGAAAGCGAGCACCGCGTGGTGGGAGTCATGCGGCGTGCGGGCCAGACTTTCGGCATTTCTACCGACGATGTGATTTTCGTTCCAAACCGATCCGCCATGCGAATCCTGAACGTCGATCGCCTTTTTGGAATTCGTGCTAAAGCCCGATCCCGCGGGAACGTCGAGGACACGGTGGCAGAAATCACCGCGATCTTGACCGAACGCCACGCCGGCGAAGAAGACTTCAACGTCACGACTCAAGCTTCGATGCTCCAAAGTCTAGACAGTATCCTTCGCATGTTGACTTGGGTTTTAGGCGGAATCGCGATGATTTCGATGGTCGTGGGTGGAATCGGCATCATGAATATCATGCTCGTTTCAGTCACCGAGCGAACCCGGGAAATCGGTATTCGGCGCGCAGTGGGAGCCAGAAGGCGCGATATTCAGCGCCAATTTCTGCTGGAGGCTGTTCTTATTTCGCTGACCGGTGGCTTGGTCGGCCTGGCAAGTTCGTGGACGCTGAGCCTTGCCGTGGGCTGGATCTTGCCCTCGTTCAACATGCAGGCCCCGAGCTGGGCGCTTTGGCCCGCCTTCACGTCCGCGTTTTTCGTAGGCGCGGCTTTCGGCGTTTGGCCTGCGCGCAAAGCTTCCCGAATCGCAACGATCGAGGCGCTGCGATTCGAGTAAAC
>JACCEC012066411.1_pt1 | contig 11835 bp, 10 predicted proteins | sample 7450121 | NCBI WGS metagenome assembly JACCEC01 (sample SAMN15323455, study PRJNA562643) | freshwater metagenome | isolation source: river surface water | place: USA:Blue River Watershed | collected 2017-08-18 | reverse complement strand
TTCTTTGTTTTCTTTGTTTTCTTTGTTGTCTTTGTTGTCTTCTTTATCACCACCGCGATGTTTGCGAGAACGGGAACGAGAAGAACGACGTTTAGTGGTACGACGGGATTTACCACCTGACATAGTTGATGATTCATTCATACCTAAGAGGTCTTTTAACATTGATTGTAAACTTGCCATTTCTTCTTATACTTAAAGCTAATATTTTTTTATAGATTTCATTGTTAAATAAAAAATATCATAAACGAATAAGATATTTTAAATAATAAAAAAAATTTAACAATTTAATGTTTGCGACGACGGGTAGTCTTCTTCTTAGTTGAACGCTTCTTTGATGAAGAACGGCGCTTTCTGTGTTTTTTACCACCATCCATCTTGAGTTCAGTATTTTCTTCTTTAAGTTCACCATTTTTATTTTTAAGTTCAGTGTTTACTTCATTTACAGTGACAACATTATCAGCATTCTTTTCAGCATTGTTACTTAACTTTTTAACAGCATTTTGTAACTTTTCAAGAGCATTAGTAATGTTCTTTAAAGCACCTTCAACATTCTTGTTTACTTTATTGGTGTTTTTAACAGCGTTGTTAGCAGTATTTGAGTTCATCTTCGATATCTTTTATACATGTAACTTATATTTTTTTTTAGTTTTATATAAAAAATAAAATGAAATAAAAATTCTTTAAATTCTTTATAATTCTAAATTTAAACTTAAAATATAAATTAAATAAAATAAATAGAACTGTTGATTTAATCAAAAAAGATAAAATAAGATGTCAATAAATAATTCTTTATTTGCAGAAGACTTTGGTAAAATAGATATTGCAACGAAATCCCTTTTTCAAAAACATTTTGAAGAATTTCCTTATAATGAGGAACAATTAATCTTTATTAATTCACCTTTACATAATTGTAAATTATTGGGAATTCCTGGTGGTGGTAAGACTCAATCCATATTAGGTAAAATATTTCATCATTTTGCGGTTGAAGATTTCACACAATCAAATCATTATATGTTATTGACATTTAGCAGAAAGACGAGTGTTGAATTCTTCCATAAAGGAATACAAATATTTCAAAATTCTTTTAAAACGGAGGATATTGAGAATTTCTTTAATATAAAAAACATTAGGACAATACATTCTTTTGCTGGAAGGATAAATCAGGAATATCAAATGGATGGTGTTGAGTCTTCTCAGGACACTGTAATTATTTCCGCAATGTTTCATTTAGAGAAAGATGTTGATGTTGATGTTGAAAATGAAAAGTGGAAGAATATTGATGAAATGAAGGATTTAAAAGTAATATTTGTTGATGAAGCTCAGGACATATCAAAATTACAATATGATTTTCTCTTAATGATTCAAAAGAAATTAGGAATTCCTATTATTATGATTGGTGACCCTAATCAAAATATATATCAATTTCAAAAAGGAAATGATTATTATCTTATTCATCATGAAGGTACAACATTTCATCTTATTAAGAATTACCGTTCTGTTCAATCAATTATCAATATGGTTAATTTTTTCCGTCCTTGGACATCATTAACACCTATGATGATATGTGGTAAAGAATATACCGAAGAAGAGAATAATAGAAAACCAATTATTTTTACGGGTTCAGTTGTTCAAATTATAGATAATATTATTGAGAAGATAAAGAAATCGCCATTTCCCAGGGAAAACATTGCTATAATTGGTCCGGTTAAGAAATCGAAACCCATAATGGATACTTATAAAAATATTGGTTTATCATTATTTATATCTAAATTGAAAGAGAATAATATTTTATATAAAAAGCAATATGAAGAGACGAATGATGAAGTTTTAACAATGAATGAGATTGAAACATCAACTAATAGAGAAGAAGGATATATAAATTTGTATACAGTGCATGGGGCGAAGGGTATGGAGTTTGACCAAGTATTTTTGGTTAATTTTCATACATATACATTTGGAATGATGCCAACAGAGGAGAAATATAAAGAATTCAAGTATTTGTGGTATGTTGGGTTAAGTAGAGCAAGATATTTTTTGGATATTTATGTGGATGAGAAGAAGGTGCCATGGTATGATTTGAAGTATTGTCCGAATAATTATTATAGGGTGGAGAATAGGTGTTTACAGTTTTCTCGAAAGATTGAATTTAAACAGGAGATTGAACCGGAATATTTTGATGTGAAACGTCTTTTTCAAAACAAAAACTATATTGATGAAGAAGCTTTATATCAATTTGAGAGATATTTCCCATATAAGATACGAAAAGAAGTAATGTGGGAATCTGTTCCGATAAGGAATATGAAGGAATATCAGAAATTATATAATATATATCTTCATTTTGTGTTTATATATTATTATAGTTTGAAAAGGAGAAAGATACCAGATTTCTTTTGTAAGTTAAGAATGATATTTGAGTCGATGATGTTTATTCCGAAGAGATATGTGAATGGAATGAAGGAGATGAAGTTAAGATATCCAAATTTGGGAAGAGAACCTTTACAATTTCAAACTTTGTATGAAAATAAGAATAAGATGAAACAGAGTGAGGAGTTAGTATTTAATTATATATATAATAATTTGAGGAATTCAGTAGGAACTGATGATGGATTAATAATGGGGCGATATCTTTTGTTATATTTGGAGAATGAAGTTATGAAATTTCCGAAAGATGTATTGGATGAATCGATGTTATATTTGGAACTTTGTTTGAAATCTGGAGAAGAGACAGAAATGAGAATACAATTGGACCATCTTTTTAAATTATCATTATTTATATATCAATTGGAAGAAGAGAATGGACAATTATGGGACATTGATTTCCAAGAAGAAATGAATGATTTATATGTGATAGCGGAGAGGGTTAAAGAATATGCAATGAATGAGAAAAATGATAGATATGTATTTTTTCAACAGATAGAACATATGTATTTGCCGATATGTGGAGAGATAGATGCATTATTTATTGAAAATAATAAAAAGAAGATTATTTCGATGAGATTTCAGAAGAATTTGATGAAAAAACAGATGTATGAGATATTTTTATATTGTAATATGGTTGATGTAGGTTGGAGGGATATTGAAGTTGAGATATGGAATTTTTATAATGGAGAGAAAATAAAGGTTGTAATGGAATGGGATAAATTGAGTCCATTTTTGTATTATAGGATTTTATCGACAATATTAAAGAAGAAATTGAATAATATGATATTTGTATATGATGTGGAGATGGTTGGAGAGACAGAAGAATCGATGGATTTGGTTCAAGCTCAATTTGAGGATTATGTTTCGGGAGAAGTTGTAACAAGTAATTATTATATGCCTGATAATGTAGAAAACATAATAGGATATTATAATCGAGAGATATTGATGACAGCGGGAAGAGCGAAAGTGATAGATTTATTGAGAGAGGATGTTCAGGGAATATTTGATATTTGTGAAAGACCAATATTTGTATCACATAATGCGGAAATGTATGACCAATATTTGTTGAAGAGACATGGAATGTTTCAGAAAGAAGAAGAATTTAGAGTAATAGATACAAGGAGATTATTAAAATATTATAGTCGTAGTGAAGTCGCTGATGGTGAATTGGTGGATTTTTATGAGAGTATTTTTGGAGAAGCTTTAGATGAGACAAAATGTGGAGAACAGATAAAGATGTTGAGGAATTTATTGAGATATTTTGGTATAGAACGTGAGATAATATTAAATTTAACGTAAATGTATAGAATAAATACGTTAGTACCTTTGGGGATATAGAAAAAAATGAAAAATAAGAGTTATGGGATTAATTTAAAGAAGTATAAATAAATATAATTGAAAGAAACGATTTTTAAAACATAAAGAAATGGGAATCAATAAATTAGTTAGTAAGATTATGACAGTTTTGGACCAAATTGAGAATCAAAATGGGATGATTAGATCGACATTTGCGGATTTAAAAGCCGAAGGTGTGAATATTGTAGGTATAGATGCGAAGTTATATTTGTATCAATGCTTAGGAAATGAAAAGAAATTGTTAATAAATTTGATAATGATGATTCAGAGGATAGTTGAGAATGGTATATTGCCATTATTTATTTTTGATGGTAAATTTACTGAGAATACGGAAGAATCGATGTCCTATAAATTGAGAAAGAAGTTATTGGAAAAGAGAAGAAAGATGAAGTCTTCAAATAAGAGTGATTTGAGTATATTACATAGAGTTCAGGAATTGAAAAAAAGAAATCCTGAAATAACTGAAAATGATTTTAGAAATGAATTAGTTGGAATGTTATCGGAATATGAGAGAAGTATATTATCAGAGAGAAGATTGAAAGAATTATATGAAATGGAAGATGATAAAGTTTGTGAGAAAATGAAAACTCATGAAAAGTCTTCATGGAATGTGAATTCGAAACATATTAAGATATGTTGTGCAATTTTGCGATTATTTGATATACCTTATATATTTTCCGATGCTGAAGCTGACCCATTACTTGCAAATTTATGTAAAATGAATATTATACAAGCAGTGATATCGGAAGATACTGATATGTTAGCATATGGTACTCCATTGATAATTCGTGATTTTAAATTTAAATCGAATGAGATTACTGTTTGTAGGATGTCGAATATATTGACATATTTGGATATAACATATGACCAATTTATAGATTGGTGTATATTGTTAGGAACGGATTACAATCATTGTGTGAAGAATTTAGATTCTGAACGAACATTTTTGGAGAGATTAAAGGAAGATGGAAATATAGAAAGTATATTTCAGGATTTCTTTGAAAAGACTGGAAAGATGATAATTAATTGCATTCCATATATGGAGATTCATCAAATATTCAAACAGGATATTTCAGAAACGGAAATAGCAGTAATTAGAAATTTGTTAGGATATTCGCGATTAGATTATCAGATAGAGAAAAAGAAAGAGATGTTGTTACATGTTCCTCAGACTATTATAGATGGATTTATTGATGAAACACATTAAATTCTTTTTCTTTTTAATTATAATTTTTTTAAAATAGCAAAATAAAATAATAATAGAGATGTTATTATTTTATGAAATAATAAGATAGGGGAAGATGAATATATATTTAGAATCTTTTATAGTTTATTTATCATCATATTTGATTTCATATTTGATATTGGAAATGATACAATCGATAATGGAATCACATTATCCGGAAAAATATAAGGAATTGAAGAAGGATGTTTGGATTCGTTTATATTGTGTGATAGCGATATTAGTAATACATTATATTTGGTTGTATTGTCAGAAATTTCATAAAGAGAGATGTGGAAAACATTCTTATTTCTTATTCCCAATTTTGTTTTTAATTCCAATTTATTCAATATTTTTTATAAATTATTATGAATATAGATGGGGAGAATCATCATCACAAGAGAATGAAAAAATAAATAGAATCCTTACTCATGTCATGTTATTATTATTTGTTTTTAATACTTTATTTGTTTTTTTACCAAAGAAATGGCAACGAAAAGCCCTTGAAGTCGTTAATGTCATCATGCTTTTTGAAGTTCTTTAAGTTCATTCTCATTAAATGACAAAAGCCTCCGTTGGCACTACGGCTGAGCGACCCCTTAATGGGGTCGCATGCTGGGCCATTCGGCCCAGCTTAGCTGGCCTTTGGTCAGCGGTTTCTTTAAGTTCATTCTCATTAAAGTGATTTTTATTATAAGATTGTTGGGAAACAACATTAATGAATGTTGTTTTAGATGTTGTTAGAGTCAGAAACAGAAGTTTCTTTTAGAAGAAAATGTTGTTGAAATATTTGGAAAGAATTATCACAAATTGGAAATTTGACTTTTGTTTTATCTTTCATTTCTGTTAAAATATTAAAAAAGTCAATATATTCATCTTCATTAAGATAAATATAAATACAAAGTGAATTTTCAATAGACAAATATCTTTCAATAATGGACTGAACTCTTTCACTTTTTATTTTAGTTTCAGAAAGTCGATTCCATAATAAACAATTTTTTTGAACAGATTCGATGTGTGAAATAATTTTATCAGTTTTATATTTTAAACAATTAATTCTGTCTTTTTCTTGTTGTTCATTTCTCCTCTCTTTTTCTTCCCTTTCTATCCTTTCAATTTCAGCCAAAATACTAAGTTCTTCAACTTGATTACTCATTGATTCTTCATGTAATCTCAAACTTTCAGCTAAAACCAGTGCCAATTCAGGGTCTTCTTCATATAATGGTGGTGGTGGTGGTGCGTTTGCATTGCCATTATCATTATCAATAAGTGTCATAGCGATAGATTCATCAGGTTGACGTATTGAATTTCCATATTCATTATTATCAAAATCATCAAAATTATCAAAATCATCAAAAAAAGTTTGATTTGAAAGGTTATGATTGTTATTCATTTTTACGTTTGATTTAAAGAAGTATACTTTAGAATACTTTTTGTTTTATAATTATTTATAAAGTTTATAGAATAAATAGGATTTCCGTCATTTTTTTTAAGTTGAATAGATAGAGAAAAAGAATAATCGTGATGAGTTTATTTTTGCCTGTTATAAGTAAATTATTATCAGAATCGTTATTATCATTATATCCAGTTTTTGTTAAAAATATAGATTTATCATTACCTTTACAATTATTATCCCGTGTTTCCATCTATGTTCTCATTTCATTCTTCTTTTGCAATTTTGCATTTATAAAATCAAATTTGTTTAAACCAATGGGTCTTTTATTAGGTATTACAACTTTAGCTCATATCTATGCAAGTTATAGAGGTTTCCAATTATTAGAATCTGGTATCTCTTATACTTTATTCTATACTTATCCCATTTTTATATTATTGATGAGTGGACAACCATTTCATTGGTCCATTTTGATAGCTTTATTAGGTGTTTATTTGTTAAGCACAGAACAATTAAAAACTAAATCTCTTCCAAAACATGAGAATTTTGAAGGAGGTGAAAAAGAAAACAAAGAAATGTTTAAATATGAAGGTTTCTTAATGATATTCTTAGCTTCTCTTACAGAAGCATTTATTTATTTCCAAATTAGAAAGATTAAAACAGATAATAATTGGAATCATGTATTTATATCATATTTCATTGGTATGATTGTAATGATGGTATATACAGGATTTATTAGTAAAGATAAAATAGATTTTGAGAAACAATTGGGATTGAAGAAAACCTTTTCAATAGCTTTGTTGATAAATGCAGTGATAGGAACATTGGGATATTATTTCCGATTCTATGCAACAAGTAGAATGGGACCAATATTATATGCATTTTTATCTTATTTCGGTATTTTCATGTCATTTGTTTATGGATTAATCTTCAATAAAGACCCAATAACAATGAAAAAAGTTGTTGGAGCTTTATTAATTATTATTAGTAATTTCTTTGTAGTTACCAGAAAAAGTTGATTAAATGAAATGAGATAAAAAATGAAAATCGAAAAACAAAAAAATAATTTGTTTAAATAATTAATAAATAAAAATATTATTTATTAAAATGAATATTCAATATAATAATTATATAAAACCTGGAAAAATAAAAGAAATTCCATGTAAAATGAAAACATACTCTCATGATTTTAACAATAAAATAATAATAATACAATCTGTAATAAGACGATTTTTAGTTATAAATCGAAATAAAAAACCAAAAGACAATATGAATTTTATTATTTTGAAGATGTTAATAGAAAAGTATAATGAGAAATATATATTTAATAATGAAATAAATAAAATGTTATCAAATAAAAAATTAAGAAATGAAAACTTTCCTTCTGAAATATCAGAAAATATTGTAAAATTTGCATTATATAAAAAATATGGTATTTTTGGTACTTGGGATACTTTATGTGGTGATTTGATGTTATTAGATAAAAAAATAGAAGTAAAAGGTTTTATGTCAGATGGTCCTGCATCATTTGGACCAACAGAAAAATGGGATTGGATATATTTTGTAGATGCAAGACAAACATTGAATGAAATATATACAGTTTATGAATTTAAAATTAGTAATGTAAACAATATATGGCAAAATTTAAAAATGAATAAGAATGAAACATATAATGAACAATGTAATCAAAAAAGAAGACCAAGAATAACTTTCAAAGAATTAATTAAACAATTAAATGGTATTTATTCTATTATTTTCGATGGACATATTGATAATTTATATTCAAACGAATAAATTAAATTATATCAAGTATTCTTCTTGATATTAATTGGATAACTGGTACAGATACAGCATTACCAGCTAATTTATATAATTTAGAATCAGAAATCTCAGGTAATTTATAATCTGATGGGAAACCTTGCAAATTAAAACATTCACGAGGTGTTAATTTTCGAATACCAATACTATCTTTAATAATAGGAACATTATGACCACCTTCACCCATATTAGCAGTCAATGTTGGACAACAACCACTTTTATTTTCTCTAACATAATATCTTCTGTATTGATAAACAATATTTTCATCAATGCTTTTTGTTACACTTTTATTAATTTCATCATAAACTTTTAATTTATCAGTATAATAATATTTTGGATTTACATTTCTTTCTAAAAAATCAGAAATGGGTCGTGGTTGTATTTCTTCAAAATTAAACTCAAACCTCTCATATTTGGTTCTATCTTTAAAACATACAATATAAATTCTTTCACGATGTTGCGGAACTCCTGATATTAAACTTGTATCTAATACTTCTGATTTTATATAATATCCTAAATTTGTTAGTTCTTCTTCAATTATTCTATATGTATTTCCATCATCATGTGATTTTAAATTCTTTACATTTTCTAATAAAACAATTTCTGTATTATGGTGTCGTAAAATTTCTAATATTTTCCAAAATACATTTGACCTTGGATCATCGAATCCTAATTGTTTACCTGCAATTGAAAATCCTTGACATGGAAATCCTCCTGTTAATATCCTATGTTGTGGTATACTCTCTACATTAATCTCATTTAAGTCATTCAATACATAATTACTTATAGGAAAATTTAATTTATATATTTGTTCAGATGACACTACCATATCATTTGCAAAAATACAATCAACTAATCCCGTTTGTTCAAATGCATATGAAAAAGCACCTGTTCCTGTAAATAAATCTATCATTGGTATTTTTTGTATCATACTCATATTTTCTTCAACTATTTCAGCTTGTATTGGTACATTTGATTTCTTTACTAACTTCTTTTTTTTACCTTCTTTCAAAAAATTTAAACTCATTTTTTTTTCTCTACAATTATTTTATAATTATTATTTATTTTTTATATTAAAAAAAATCTTCAAATCATTTTTTATCTCACTAAATTCTTTTTATTATAAAAACTAAAGTCGTTTAATTTATTATTATTGAAAAGTTGATTGAATGAAATGAAACAAAAAACAAAAAAACAAAAGATGAAGATTGTGATATGAAACAAATTAAATTTTGGAATGATAATAAATTAAGAGAATAACTTAAAAATAATTTTCAATAGGATAATTGGCTTCTCTTAAAAGTCTCCTAACTTTTTCAAAATCAGCATTTAATTTTTCATTTGATTGTAATGTTGATTCACGTCCCTCTTGTATAATTAACCATGGAAAATAAGTATAACATCTTTTATATAGTTGCATTCTTGTAGTCATCCAGTCTGACATTTGAAATTCTTGACTATATGTATTTAATAGCCATCTTGCACCACGATTGTGTAAAATATATCCGGCAGCCATAAATTGTTCTCTTGCTAAAACAAAATGTTCATGAACTCTTTCACTTTCTGAAGCATTTAATAATATCATATGCCAGTCTTCATCATATACTTGAGACCAAAACAAATTTACTTTTTCTAAAAAATCATTTCTAAAACATGCATCATCTTCTAATATAAATGCATATTCTATATTATTATCAACAATATGTTTCCATAATTCAATATGTGATTGTGTACATGCTTTTTCAACAGGTGATAAATATTTTGCTATATTTAAATTAACATCATTTGGTAAACATGCTTTTTTGTGTGTAAATTCAATATTTAATAATTTCAATCTTCTACTTATTTTATTTAATCTTTCATTGTTTTCTTTATCAATGGAAATCACAAAAGTATTTTCTTTATTGAAAATAAAACTTGCCATCTTATATTAATATATTTCATTAAAATATATTAATTTTTATTTATAAACCATAATTACATCTTTTCTAACATCTTCTCAACTTGTTTTCTAACCATCTTTCTTTGTTGAGGATGGTCTGGTAATCCATTTTGTCTCATAACTTGTTCAACTAACATATTTATATCAACACTCCCACCCATCTGATTCACCACTGGATTACTCTTTAATTGTTCCATCTGTTTTTTCTCTTGAAAAGACTTTCCCATTCTTTGGTCACTCTTCTCCTTCAGCTTCTGTCTCAATTTCTTCCTTAAATCCTCTTTATCGCCTGATGGTTGTTGTGTTGTTGTTGCCCCTCTTTCCATGTGATGTTCTTGGAATTGATTTTCAAACATACCTTGAACTTGTTGTTGTAAAATTGGATTTGAACCAATATTCATCAACTCATTTAAATCAAAAGATGATTTTATTGAATTTCCTCCCGTTTCCGTCATTTCTTTTTAATAATTATATTTTTCATTATTTTTTTTAAATTGATTTATTAATTTATAAACTACCAATAATATTTGAATTTTTCAAAAATTCATTATTTATATCCATTTCTGTCTCTTCAACATTATTTTGCAAACATGGAAATACCCGTCTAATAACTTCTCTATCTTCCATATTCATTCTCGGAATACTCATAAATTTCACTTTGTAATTTACATATAAATCACCATGTCCTCTTCCTCCCCGAATAGGCATTCCTTTCCCTTTAATTCTTCTTTTTGAATCATTCTCTATTACACCATTCTCATAATATTCTATTTTTTCATTATTTATATGTGTTATATCCACTTTAAAACCCAAAAGAGAATCTCCAATCATCATATTTTGATTTATATATAAATCATCTCCTTTTCTTTCAAATTCCGTTGTATTCTTCTCTCTCATTAAAAATATAACATCACCCCTTTCATATCCATCTTGTTCATTCCCCTCTCCTTCTATCACTATTTTATCATTATCTTTCATTCCCGGTTTTATTTCTATCACATAACTTTTATCCACCAATGAGACTTTATTCCCATTACAATCACCACAAACTGATTCCGGCACTTTACCCTTTCCATTACACATCCTACATTCATTTTGTATCCTTTGTATCATTCCCGGTCCTAACATCCTCTGTTGAACCTGAACACCTGCACCATTACATCCACTACAATTCCTAATATTTCTACCTCCTAAACCTTTACAAGCCACACATTTCTCCCACACTTTTGTTGTTATCTTCTTTTTACCTCCAAAATAAAAAGTCTCTAATGGAAATTCCAAGACATCAATTTTGGCATTTGTTTTTTTTCTCTGTCCTTGCCCCATTGCCTGTCCATGCATTTCAAAAAATGAACCCATTGGATTCATACCACCCCTCATCCCTCCCATTCCACCAAAAAACATATTGAAAATATCATTCGGATTTATAGATTCTCCTCCTCCTCCGGAAGATGATGATGTTGTATTACCACTTTCATCTACACCATACATATCATAATTCCGCTTTTTCTCAGGGTCACTTAAAACATGATAAGCTTCACTTATCTCTCTGAATTTAATAGTCGCTTCTTCTAATCTATCAGGATTCTTATCTGGATGCCATTCCAAAGCCAATTTATGATATGACTTCTTTATTTGACTCGCTGTAGCATCTTTATCCAATTCCAAAATACCATAATAATC
>JACCEC012042691.1_pt1 | contig 11835 bp, 10 predicted proteins | sample 7450121 | NCBI WGS metagenome assembly JACCEC01 (sample SAMN15323455, study PRJNA562643) | freshwater metagenome | isolation source: river surface water | place: USA:Blue River Watershed | collected 2017-08-18 | reverse complement strand
GCGAACCGTCGGTGTCTTCCAGAGTGATTCCAGCGAAGTCGCGGTACTGCGCTTTCAGGACGCCTCGAAAGCGCAAGTCACCGCGTTCGGCGCTGAAATGCCATTCGTTGAAAGTGTGCTTGGAGCGCGATTGAAGAGCGGACCAGAGCGAGTTGAAGCGGTACTCTTCACCCCGGTAAAGGAAGTAAAAAGAAGAGAGGCCAGGCGAAGGAACGAGGCCCGCAAGGCGGGCGCGAACCGTGAGGCCTTCAAATGCCGCGGCTTCGCTTTGTCCCGCTTGGTTGACGAAGGCGTTGCAGTGAGCCCAGGCCCAGGAATGCCCGTTCCGCTGGTGGGTGATGTGCCCTTGCATCCCGGGCGCTGCATCCCAGGGGGTCGAGCGGCCGTCGACGCTGACGGTCCCACTAAATGCGAGGTCTTCCCCGACGGTGATGATTCTTCCACGTGCCAAAAGGCGGTGAGCGAAACTCGCGGGCACGGGTTCGAACTGGCCCACGGCGCCTGCGTCTGCTCGGGGAGCCATTTTCAGATCCCAGCTGATTTCTTTCCCTTTGGCGGTGATTTTACCTCGAGTGCCGCTTGGCGAAAGCTCGCAGCCTCCGATCCGGAGAATCGGTCCTTCAGGTGTTTCTTCCGTCTGAAACGCAGAGATGTCGAAGGTTTGCCGAATGGCGACTTTTTGAACTTCACCCGTTTCCCGATTTCTTTCGAAGTGAACGGCCCAGACTGCAGCTTCTCGCTTGAAGCCGTTGCGGGTGGTGAGAAGCGTGAAGCGGACCCAGAGGGCTTTTCCTTGGGTGGGGAGATTCGCCTTGAAGTACCAGCCTTCATGGAAGCCAGCGCGCTTTTCAGCCGGAAGGCCGGGCCAGACCGCGGTGTTGGAGTTCATCTTTTTGGCTTACCACTGGCCGAAGCAAGAGGGTATCCCCTTCGCGGCCGGCCATCCGGGCCACCTCCTTGATTCGGCGCTGCCCCGACGGCGTTCGCTCCACTTGGACGACCCAGTCCAGTCCTAGGGCCAAAAGTTCCCGAAGGGCGCCAAGCGATAGGGAAGCCCCTCCGTAAAGCAGGCAAAGGAGCTCGATCCTTCGCAGGGCCTCGCGGGGGGAGCGAGCGTGAAGTGTGGCGAGTGCTCCGGTGTGCCCGGTATTCAACGCTTGGAGGAGGTCTAAGACTTCGCCCCCTCGGCATTCGCCTAAAATGATTCGGTCCGGTCGCATGCGGAGGGATTGCCGCAGTAAGGACCGAAGCGTGATTTCACCAAAGCCGTCGGCGTTCGGAGGGCGTGCCTGCAAGGACACAAAATGCGGGTGGCGCGGGGCCAGCTCGGGAGTGTCTTCCAGGGCTAAGATGCGCTCGTGAGCCGGAACTTGTTCTAAAAGTTCCTGAGCCAGCGTGGTTTTCCCGGAACCCGTGGGCCCGCTGATCAAGATGCATTCGCCTTGAATCACCGCATTCGCCAGGACGGGAAAGGCGGGGTCGCTTGCCCACGCGGCAGCGGATTGGGGGTTAGGCCGGGGAAGCCGTCGAAAGCTGAGGTGGGCAAAAGGGCCGACGGCGGGCGGAAAAGCGAAGTGAATGCGAAAAAGATCGTTCCAGACCGCGTCGACAAAAGGGTGCCTTGCGTCCCAGGTTCGCCCCGAAGCTGCGAGAAGTTCGAGTACCCACGAGTGATAAGCGCTAGCCGACCAGAGCGGTGCTGATTCACTTCGCGGGTAGGGCTGCAGACCTTTTCCGAAATCGGCGGTGAGGTGGTTTGGGCCATTCAGGCAAAGGTCGGTCCACCCAGAAGTATTCAGGAGCCGTTCAAGCAACGCAGGGGTGGAGGGGGTCATGGCTTTTCTCCGCTCAATTCTTCGGCGGTTGCAGGCCGGGGAATGAGAACGGCCAGGAGCTCGGTTTCATCTTCCCAAGAGTCGCGTGCTCCAAAGAGCCAGCCTAAGAGGGGGATGCGAGACAAAAACGGGAGCCCTTGGCGCGAGCGCCTTTGGTCGCGGGTAAAAAGACCCGACAAAAGAAGCGCTTTTCCGAATTCGGCATCGACCTGAGTTCGGATGCGGCTCGACTGGACTCCGGGTAAATCGCCTCGGCTCAGGTCGGGATCCAAGTGACTGACTTCGGTGCTGAGTTCTAAGCGTACTTTCTCGGGAGTTGCGTGCGTGACCTTCAAGCGAAGCGAGAGGCCAAAACTTCTCCAGACGACTTGCGAGCTGTAAGCGGTCTGCGTGCGGACGGGGAGTTCGCCTCCTGAGAAAAGTTCGGCCTCGCCGGGAGTTCGAACGACGAGCTCGGGGCGCGACAGAACACGGGCGTCCCCGGCCTGTTCTAAAGCGCGTAGTTTGAGCGCTACTTCGGGGGAGACCAGGCGAGGAGCCCCGCGCACCCAGCCGAGCGCAGCGTCTTGAGCGCCGGGCCAACTCGTTCCCCAGCTGTTCAGGGTGTTTCGTCGAACTTCGAGCAGCAGCACTTGAAAGTGAATGGGTCCACCGGCTTCAGGCATGGCTTCGAGCTGGAGCTGGGCCCCGGGGCAAAGCGCTTCTAGAGCGCGTCTGGCGAGCCCTGCATCGGCGGGGGAGTCGAGGTGTCCCTGAATTTGAAGGCGTGGACCTTGGCGCTGGACGGTGATTTTTTCGGACCACCCAGCCTTTCCAATCCAGGTCTCGGCTTGCGCCTGCATCCGGTCGAGGAGCGATTCGGACGGAGTGGTGAGATCGACCACGCCCTGGGGATAGCTTCGTAGCAGGCTTTGAATTCGGGCAGCTTCAGCCAAAGTCCGAATGGACCCTTGAAGGGTGAACGGCTCGCCTGGGCCTAAAACTTCGGCTTCTTCTAAGCTGCCAAGCGCGCGTCGTAGAGCCAGTTGGGGGGCCGGAAGCTGAGGTGCCCGAGCAGCGACTTCCAGATGCAGGTGTTGAGGCGGGCCGGTTGACGACCAAATCCAAAGGTCGGCCGCCCCAGCTTGCTCGGCTCGAAGAAGAAGTTCTTCTCGGGCCTGGGGACCCAGTTCCTGCACGAGCACCCGCCCTAAGGGGAGGACTCGAATGGCTTGGCCGCTCAGGCTGTATTTTTGAAGCCCGGGGATGTGCAGGCGCCTTTGTTCGCCCCGGATCAAGGCCCAAGGGGCGCGCTCGTGGAGGGCGGCTTCGGGCGGCCTGGATTCGGCCCAGGCGGGCGTTACAACGAGGGCCGCGAGCCCGAATAGGACCTGAAGAGTGCCGGTGAGTGCTCCAAAACGGGCCATGGTAGGCGCTCTTTAGGCAAGCCATGGGCCACGAATGGGGAGTTTCGGTTGACTTTTTTGCCTCGCGAGGGCTAGTTTCGCGGTTCCGAATTTTTTCCTGGAGAACGTATGCCTTCCCGCAAGATGAAAACCAATATTGCCCGTAAGATCCGCAAAGCCCGCAAAGGCAAAGCCCGTAAGCGCGCTGAGCAGAACAAGGGCACGACCCCGATTTTCCCGATCCACATCTGATACTTCGCTAGGACGACTTTAGGTCGTTCTTAGCGATTTGCCGACTTCACCCGAGAGTTCCATCGAGGAGAGTTTCAGTATGTCGAACCAATACCTGTTTACGTCTGAGTCCGTTACGGAAGGCCATCCGGATAAGATTGCTGACCAAGTCTCAGACGCCGTTTTGGATGCGATCCTGGCTCAAGATCCTCGCTCTCGTGTTGCTTGCGAAACGCTGGTCACCACTGGGCTGATCGTCGTAGCAGGGGAAGTGACGACCAATGCTCGCGTGGATTACGCGGATATCGCTCGGCAAACGGTGAAGAAAATCGGTTACGACTCGTCGGACAAAGGGTTTGATTACAAAACCTGCGGCGTGGTGGTGACTCTCGATCGCCAGTCCCCGGATATTTCTCAGGGTGTGACGGCCGGTCAGGGCATGCACAATCAGAAGGAACAAGGCGCCGGCGACCAAGGCATCATGTTCGGCTACGCTGTGCGTGAGTCGGAAAACCTGATGCCCCTGACGATCGACTTGAGCCACCAGTTGGCTCTTCGGTTGAGCCAGGTGCGTAAGAGCGGTCAGCTGGCTTGGCTGCGTCCCGACGGAAAAACCCAAGTCACCGTCGAGTACATCGACGGGCAGCCCAAGCGCATCGATGCGGTCGTGGTTTCCACTCAGCACGATGAAGCCGTGACTCACAAACAAATCCAAGAAGCCGTGATGGAAGAGGTCATCAAGAAGACCCTTCCCGCAAACCTCCTGGATTCCAAGACCAAGTACTTCATCAACCCGACCGGTCGCTTTGTGATCGGTGGACCGATGGGCGATTGCGGCCTGACGGGCCGGAAAATCATCGTCGATACCTACGGCGGCCATGGCGCGCACGGCGGCGGCGCTTTCTCGGGGAAAGACCCTTCGAAAGTCGATCGCTCGGCTTGTTACATGGGCCGTTACGTGGCGAAGAACTTGGTGGCAGCGGGACTTTGTGACCGCGCCCTGGTTCAGTTGGCTTACGCCATCGGCGTCGCCGAGCCGGTGTCGGTGATGGTGAATACTTTCGGAACTGAGAAAGTCGATTCCAAGCGAATCGAAGCTGCAGCTCGCGAAGTGTTCCACTTGCGTCCGGCTGGCATCATTGAATCTTTGAACTTGCTGCGCCCGATCTATTCGAAGACGGCGGCTTACGGCCACTTTGGTCGCCAAGACGCTGACTTCACCTGGGAGAAAACCGACCAGGTCGCAGCACTTCAGAGCTTCAAATAAAGGAAAGCCTCGTTAAACTAGATCCATGCACTGGATCTACGCCATCGTTCGCTTCCTGCCTTATTGGGCTCTGCCAGTCATGCTCCTTTGTGCGGAGACCGGCTGGACTCTGCGCTGGACCCCTCGTGCTCGAAAGAAACAGGTTTTCCTATGGGGAACCGCGCTGTTTTTAGCTTTGGTTTCAGGGAGCTGGTTCTTTTTCCGGGGTGACGTCAATTCGGACCGCTGGGTGCGGATGTGGCTGATTTCTCTGGGCTTGGAGTGAGTGCTCGAGCACCGGTCGAAAATAATTTTGACGCCCGGGCAAAATCTGCTTAGCCTTTTTAATAGGCGGTAATGAAACTGCCGGACTCGCTCAGGACAGGCGGAGTCTGTCCCGGGCGGAAGAACTCATGGAAGGGTCGAGGGGGGAGCATTGATGCTCAATTTCAGGTCTCCGTTGGTGGGCGAAAGTCAGATCATCCAAAGTCTGCTGAGTACGATCGAAAAGATCTCTCAGACCGACAGCACGGTTCTGATCCAAGGTGAAAGCGGAACCGGCAAGGAGCTGGTGGCGCGCGCCATCCACGAAAACTCCCCCCGTGCTTCGCGTCCTCTCGTGGTCGTGAACTGTGGCGCGATTCCTCAGGAATTGCTCGAGGCCGAGCTGTTCGGTCACGTCAAAGGAGCCTTCACCGGTGCGACTCAAAACCGGCAAGGCCGCTTTGAGTTGGCCAACGGCGGAACGATTTTCTTGGACGAAGTGGGCGAGCTCCCGCTTCACCTCCAAGTGAAGTTGCTGCGCGTGCTTCAACAGCGTCAGTTCGACGCCGTCGGCTCGAACCAAACCGTCACGGTCGATGTCCGCATCATTGCGGCAACGAATCGCGATCTGGAAGAAATGGTCCAGAAGCGCGAGTTCCGTGAAGACCTGTTTTACCGCCTGAACGTGATTCCAGTCCGCACGCCTTCGTTGCGCGAGCGGAAGAACGACATTCCGATGTTGGTGAATCACTTCATCAGTGGTTTCAACGCAGCCACCGGCCACAAAGTGGAAGTTCCGAGCGGCCAAATCATGGAAGCTTTGCTGGCTTACGACTGGCCGGGCAACGTCCGTGAGCTCGAGAATCTGATGGAGCGCCTGGTGATCTTGAAGGGTCAGGGCACTGTCGATCTGGGCGATCTGCCGCACCGGATTTTCCAGCAGTTCGCCGAGACCAAGCCGATGGGCGATGGCGCCATGAGCGAGTGGGAATTCCCCCGCATGGTTCTGCCGAACAACGGTCTGAACTTGAAGAACATCGTCGATGCTTTTGAAAACCACCTGATCGATCAGGCTCTGGCTCGCACGGCAAACAACAAGAATCGGGCTTCCGAACTCTTGATGATGAACCGCACGACCTTGGTCGAGAAGCTCCGCAAGCGCGGCATGATCACTCCCGTGGGCAAGAAGATGACCGCACTGGCTCGGGGCGACATGAACTTCAACGCTTCGAACGAAAACCAGAACGGCGTGGATTCGATGAACGGCATGGGCCTGAATGGCAACCTGTCGAATGGAATCAACGGATCGATCGATCTGAACGTCGAGTAAGAAGGAAAGCGAGAAGCCCCGGAGGCCCCTTAAAAAGGGCTTCCGGGGCTTTTTTTTGTTCTTGGCTCAGGTCGATCGACCGAACGGAGTCGACTGAATGAGAACGGCGCGTCTTACTTCTTCGGAGCGGCTTCTTCGGAATCGCTGTCTTTGTCGCCGTCTTTCACGGTCTTGCGAACCAAGTTCCGCACGATGCGGCTGCGGTTCGCGCCGCCGAGTAGGGATTTGGCGTCGTCGTAAAGGCCAGGATCGTTCACCAGGGCTCCGAGAGTGCCCGTGCCGTTGTTAATCTTATCCAGGATTTGATTCAGGCTCTTGATCGACTTCTTGAAATTCGCGTCGTCGAGCTCGCTAGAAAGCTTGGCAGAGGCTGAAGCCAAATTCGTAGCCGTGGTATTCAGGTTCCGGAAGAAGCCACCGCTTCGGCTGCTTTCTTCTTCAAAGCGCCGCAAAACGCGGTCAAGCGACCCCGAGATCGAAGTCAGGTTGGTCATCAGCTGATCGCTTTTTCCCAAAACCGCACTCAAGTTGCCCGTAGGACGGTTGGGGAGTGTGGCTCCACTTGCGAGCTGTTCAGCAGCGTCAGGGCCGATGCTGATCGAAAGGTATTTGTCACCCAAGACGCCTTGGGTACGGATTTCTACTTCCGATCCTTTTCGGATGAAGCGCTCGTACTTTCGGTTCACCGTCAGCGTGGCAACGACATCTTTGGTTTGAAGGTCGATGTCGACTTTTGAAACGCTCCCGACGTTCAAGCCAGCGAGCACCACTTTGGCTCCTTGGTAAAGACCGTCGGCTTCTGAAACGGCCACCGTGTAGTGGTTGCTCGTGGTGAAGATATTTGTCGAGCCGCCCAGCGTGAGGATGGCAGAGAGGGTCAAGATCAGACCCGCCAGCACGAAGAGGCCCACTTTCAGTTCCAGTCTTTGCGTGTTCATGTTCCCTGCTCCAGGGGTTGAGTGAAGCTCCGAACCAAGGGGTCCTGCGAGTTTCGGATATTCGAGACCGTGTCCAAAATAGCGATTCGGCCTTGAGAGAGGATGGCGACTCGGTCGGCCACTTCGAAAGCGGCGGGAATGTCGTGTGTGACGAAGATCCCAGTGATTCCGGTCCGGGCTTTCAGAGTCTTGATGTTTTCCAAAAGGCGCTTGGTATTGACCGGATCCAAACCCGCAGTCGGTTCATCAAAAAGAATGACTTCCTGGCCCAAAATAATGGCGCGAGCGAGTCCTGCGCGCTTCTGCATCCCGCCTGAAAGCTCGGCAGGAAGAAGGCGATTAGCTCCCTTCATATCGACGAGCTCGAGCATGTGATTCACTTTGGCTTGGATCTCTTCGTTGGAAAGTCGCGTGTGTTCTTTGAGAGGGTAGGCGAGGTTTTCTTCCACGGTGAGCGAGTCAAAGAGTGCCCCGTTTTGGAACACGTAACCGATCTTCTTTCTGACCTGGTAGAGGTCGCGCTCGCGAAGCTGGGTTAGGTCCTGACCGCCGAAGAGGATTTTTCCTGAGTCAGGCTTCTCAAGCCCGATGATCGAGCGAAGGACCACGCTCTTGCCCGTGCCAGAGCCGCCAAAAAGCGCGAGAATCTCTCCGTGCTTCAGATCGAAGCTGACGCCCCGGTGCACTTGCTTCGGCCCGAAGCTTTTATGAAGGTCCTGGACGCTGAGGATGGTGTCGGTGCCGCTCATGGGGTGGTTTGCCTCAGAATTTCGGAAACACCGTGAGGATGAAGAACTTCGTCAGGAAGAAGTCCGAGATCATGATGAAAATGGAAGTGGTGACCACGACCCAAGTGGTGGTGTCGCCCACGCCTCGGGTGCCGCCGTCGGTGTTCAGGCCTTTCCAGCAGGCCGTGACCGAGATGAAGAAAGCAAAGACCATGGTCTTGGCCATCCCGGTGAGCAGATCCGCCATGATCAGCGTGTCCTTCACTTTCGTCATGAAGAACTCGGCCGGAATATTGAGCTCGCTTTCGGAAACCACCATGGCGCCGTAGAGGCCGATGTAGTCGGCCAAAAGGCACAGGATGGGCAGCGTGATCATGGCCGCCAGCATGCGAGGAATGACGATCTTCTGAATCGGGCTCGTTCCCAGCGCGCGAATGGCGTCGATCTGCTGAGTCACCTTCATCGATGCCACTTCTGCGGCAATGCCAGAACCAATCCGGCCGGCGACGAGGAGACTCGTGAATACCGGGCCCATCTCTCGCAGGATGGTCAGGGCCGCAATTTTAGGCACATAAAGGGTGCCCCCGAACTTGGCTAAGCCAAAGCCAAATTGCAGGGCCATCACCGACCCCACGGCTAAACCTGTCACCGCGACCAGGAAGATGGAGCGGAAACCCAAGATGAACATCTGCTCGACCATGAGCCGGAAATAAAACGGGCCCCGGAAAAGCTCTTTTACGATTTGAGCGGTGATGATTCCAAATGCGCCCCAAAAACGGGCGATCTCAACCAATTGGTTTCCCACCTGAGAGGGGAATCCTTGGATCTGCCGCATGGCCAGGCGCGCAGGGCTCATTTCAGCCTCAGGCTGGAGACGAACTGAGTAAAGTCGGCCTCTTGGCCGGCGAAGTGCCGGGGTTTTGCGACGTACATCAGGTCGAAAACGCAGGCATGAGTTCGAAGCACCACGGCCCGGATTTTCACTTTTTCCCGGTTCAGTCGGCCCGTAACCGTCGTCTCTAAGGCAGGTGTCGAGTCGACCGTCAGCTCGCGCTCTTGGGTGTCCGTCACGTCCGTGATTCCCAGGAAGAGAAGGCGGCTGATGCGCTTCAAATCATCGGTGGAGTTCCGAGTCCGGCAAGTCGAGTTCAGAGAAATGATCGAGGCCGTGCGGTTCGACTGGTAGGTGATCTCGGAGGAGTCCGAGGTGACGTCACCCGATGGTTCCAGCATCTTCCAGTCGGGGTGGGTCTCATTTAAGTGAGCCACCCGGTAGCTTTTGGAGTGTTGGTCGACCGTCTTCACATTGCCCAAAAGGACGGCGCAACCCGAAAGCGCTGGGATGGATAGCACCCAGGCGAGGCAAAGCGGCAAAAGGCGAGCGCGGTTGGCCGAAGTGGTCATCATGGTGAAGAGTTTGAAATATCAGTCTAAACGGGATTGTTTCCAAGAGGAACCGCTGCAGTTGTGAGAAATTCCTTTCTGCTTGGAAGCCGCCGATTTCGTCAGGAAAGCGCCGTGAGGCGTTGCCATTTCTGACGAGAAGGTCAAAAAACGGGGGATTTTGTTTTCCCATCGAAGATGCGGCTCGGCGGGAATTACCCAACGACCTCAGAAACTTCTGCCGATCGGCAGATTTTTTTCTGAGTTGGCACCTTGCTTGCTTTGACTTCAAGAGCCTGGCAGGACGCTGGGCCTCGAATCCCTTTCATTGAGCAGGAAGCTCTCCTTTGAAACCCAGACCCCGCAAACGCTTGCTGGATCGGATCTGCCCGCTGGGACTCTCCCAGGCATGGCCGCAGATCGCCCTTGGAGTCGGGCTTTGGATGGCCGGGGCGGCCCTCACGGTGGCGCAGGCAGGCCAGCGACCCGTGGAACTGCAAAGTTTTGCCACGCATTCCCGTTTGACGGTGCGGTTGGACGAGAACGTCCGCGCGGTCTGGAAAGAGAAAGCCGATGGCTTTGAGGTGCTTTTTCCGGGAGTGGCGCTATCCGACCTAGGGGCGCCCTTGGGAACTGAAGCGGAATGGGCCGAGCAGGCCCGAAAGCTTTCAGACCAGCGTTTAGGCGAGATTCATCTGGGGGAGACCGAAAAGGGCCTGGTTCTGAAAGGGAAGTGGCGCTTTCCAGAGGGCAAAGCGCGCTTGGCTTTTCCGAAGATGGAGCACTTCGACTACCGCGACTCGAAAGCCGGCGAATCTCGCTATGTTCTCGATTTCTGGGTGAAGCCCGGGATGACGGCGGCCGAACTTCAGGCGCGCAAGCACCGAGAAGCCCGCGAAGTGGAACTGCAGAACCAGAAAAAAATTGCCAAAGCTCGGGAAGAACGACGGCTGGCTTACCAACGTGCTCGAGCCGAGATTGAAGAAGTCACTCGGTTCTGTCAGGAGCCAGTAGTTCCGGGCCGCGACATTTTCCTGAACTTCCTGCCTCTGCACGAAGAGATCGATCTGAAGAAGTACTTTCCCACGAAAGCACCGGACGAGAATTTCTCTTACTTTGAGCCGAAGAGCGATTCCAAAGAAGCCCAATACTTGCGGCTGGCGCAGCACCTTTATCGAACCGGAGATTTCGGTTTGGTTTCAAGAACGGTCGAGTTCTTCGAAAAAGAGGTGAAAGCTTCAGCCTACCAAGAAGAGATGCGGTTTTTGCGCGCCAACGCTTTCTTCAAGCTTGGGCATGAAGAGGAAGCTCTCAAGAACATCCGCGAACTCGCAGCCACGCGGCCGCAGACGCCGATGGCCCTTCAAGGGATGCTCTTCATGGCTCAGAGATCCTTTCATAAAGGGCTTTATCTGGAAGCTCTTGAACACTTCCTTTGGCTCTCGAATCGGTATCCGAAGCACCAACTGAACTGGGTATTCCAGTTGGGGGCGGCTGAGTGTTCTTTCCGGCTTCTTCAGACGGAACGCGCTTCCAAAGCCTACAGCTGGATTGCCGGAAATGCCGCGACCGATAGCCAGAAAGCAGAAGGCGCATTCCGCGCGGGCGACCTGTTCGTGGGACGCCAGCAATACGAACAAGCCGTGGCTTCGTACTACGATGCTTTTCAGCGCTTCCCCAGCGAGTCCATGCGTTTTCCTTCTGCTTGGCTGAACCGCGCCGAATCTCTTTATTGGCTGGGGCAGCTCGATCGCGCGGAGCAGGCGTTTCAGGAGTTTCTGGATAAGTTCCCGGCGCACTCAGCCGGCTGGCGCGCTTCGTTCCGAATTGCCGAGATCTGGGGGCGCCGAAGCGGGCCTGAGGCCGTCACGAAATCCAGAAAATGGTACCTCGATACGATCAACCGTTTTCCATTTAGCCCGGGAGAAACGCTGGCTCGCGCACGCCTGATTCCTTGTTCGGATCACGCAGGGTTTGATCTGGCCACCGCCGACCGCTTCTTTACCGATGAAGCTCCGAAAGGGAGTTACGAGGCTGATCTCATCCCGGCCAAAGTCCGCGAATTCCTGGGCCTTCAGCACTTACGCGCTTTGATCACTCTCGGAGGCACCGACCGGGCCATCGATGTGGCGATCTTGGACTTGATCAAGAACCCCCGAAGCGAAGCCAAAGGCTTTGTCTCGGACGTTTTACGCGCTCTTTTCCGACGATCGATTCTGGAGAAGCTGGATTCGGGCCGAATCTTTGAAGCCCTCACTTTTTATCAAGAGAAAGTAGATCTGATTCCAAAAGCTCGAGAAGGATCGAGCCCGATCGACGCCGATTATCTTTTGCGCCTCTCTAGGGCCGCTTCGGAGCTTGGCTTGGGCTCGCTTGCTTTGAAGCTGAACTTAGCGCACGCCAAAGAAGCGGGTCCGTCGCATCTGGCGATGCGCGGCCCGGCGGGCGAGGAACCTGCGGCGAATCCGGGCAGTCAGGACCCGGAATCGCGCGAG
>JACCEC011238978.1_pt1 | contig 11836 bp, 16 predicted proteins | sample 7450121 | NCBI WGS metagenome assembly JACCEC01 (sample SAMN15323455, study PRJNA562643) | freshwater metagenome | isolation source: river surface water | place: USA:Blue River Watershed | collected 2017-08-18 | reverse complement strand
GGTAGAATCTCAGATACCTCGATTGACGAGGACGCCCACAAGCATTTACAGGACGTTGTTATGGGTCACTTGGGTATCAATGACGCCCAGATTGTACGAAGCTCTGTGGAGAAAGTGGAGAGTCTTGACGAGTATTGGAATTGGACTATCATTTATACATTGATTCCCAGACTCCAACCAAGAATTAAAGAATGAGCCTAGCCGTCTACGCCGACTTCGAGTTTCGTAAAGTCTCCGAGCCTGTCCTCGATCTTGTCTCTTGCTCCCTTCGGATTCGCGAAGATGACCGAGAGATTCGAGAGAGGTATTGGCTCTTTAAGGACCCTCTCGAATGGGAGAGACTCAAGGAGAGGCTCCTAGAGTTTCCTGTGGGTACTGAGTTTGTCGCGTATGCCGCTGAGGCTGAAGCTCGATGTCTACTAGACCTTGGGGTTGACCCTCTAAGATTCTCTTGGATTGACTTGTATCTCGAATACAAAATGTTCTCCAATCATAACTGGGAGATTGAATACGGCAAGCACTTGGTTGATGGGGAAGTCAGGACACTCAAGCCCTTCCAGACTGAATCAGGAAGCTTGGGTCTCGGAGCTGCGGTCTTTAAGTTCTGTAATAAAATCATTGATACCGAGAGGAAAGATAGAATCCGAGACATCCTTATCAACGGGACAGACGAGGAAGTGGAAGCGCATAAGGATGAAATCTTGGAGTATGGAGACTCGGACACCGAGTATCTCCCATTGCTTCGCCAAGCTATCGGGAAGTATGCGCTCAAGAAGGTTCCCAAGGAGCACTTGAAGACTTACAAGTCTGAGGCGTACAAGAGGGGCGAGTATGCTTGCCGAAGTGCTCGGATGCTTAAGGATGGCTACCCAATCAACCTCGACTGGGCTCGGAACCTTTCCAATGCCGTGATGCCTTTGTTCGATGAGACTATCAGAGACATCAACGCCCAATTCCCAGGCAACCCTCCCTTCTACTTTAACAAGAAGACTGGTCGGTGGTCTCAGAATCAAAAGGCTATGAAACAGTGGATTAAGGACCAAGGGTTAGCTGAGGAGTGGGAGAAGACTGATACCAAGGACATTTCTCTTTCCCTCGATGCCTGGACAAAGTTCTACGACTATCGCCATGAGTTTCCTCGAGGGAACTTTGGAGCCCAGATTGTGCGGTTCCTAAAGCTCAAGCAGTCTCTTAATGGTCTAATTAACAAGGCGGGGAAGGATGAAAAGAGTTTCTGGGATTACGTCGGTTCGGATAGGCGAGTTAGACCATATTTCAACATCTATGGAGCCCAGTCTTCTAGGACTCAACCAAGCTCAACCTCGTTTATCTTCCTTAAGCCCGCATGGCAGAGAAGTATCGTTCAGCCTCCAGAAGGACACGTCATCATTGGACTCGACTACAGCTCACAAGAGTTTCTCTTGTCTGCCCTCAGATACTGTGATGACAAAATGGTTCAAGCCTACGCCTCGGGCGACGTTTATCTCTACTTCGCCAAAGATGTCAAAATGGTCCCAAAGGAAGCTACAAAAGACTCTCACAGCTATGAGAGAGACCTATGTAAAGGTACAGTCCTTGGAATCTCTTATCTCATGTCCAAAATTGGTTTATCCCGAAAGCTCACCAATGACACCGGAAAGCCCGTCACTGAGGACGAAGCCCAATACCTCATCAACTCTTTCGAGGACTCCTTCCAAGACTTCGCTAATGGGAGAAGGGAGGCTATTGATGAGTACGCCTCGGGGGTCTCTTCATATGTTCGCCTCCCGTGCGGGTGGTATATGTGGGGGGATAACCCAAACCCTCGATCAGTCGGAAACGTACCAATCCAAGGGTCCGGAGCTTCCATACTTAGAGAAGCTGTGGCCAGGGCACAACGAAGAGGCTGTAGAGTCATATTTACCCTCCACGACGCCATCTATATCGAAGCACCTTTCGAGGTTTATGAAGAAGCGATGGACGACCTAGCTGCCTCCATGAAGGAAGCCTTCTGCTTCTATTTTGAAGGGAAGCAACGTAAGCAAGCGGAACTTATTAGACTTGAAGGCAAGGTCTGGGGTCCTGATTTTCAAGAGGAAACTCTTGCCTACACCAGCCCTTCTGGGATACCATATACAACATCGAAGATTCATATTGATAAACGAGCTAAAAAAGAATTTGACACCTATAAAGACTACATGACGAATCCAACACCCTTAGAATTACTCTAGGGTTTAACCAACGAGGTACTATGGACAACATTCAAGAATCTTATCAATTTTTCAGCAAGTCACAGTATAAGAAGTGGGCAACCTGGAAAGAAGGCGACTTTATTATCGGAGAGTACGCTGGGGAGACTGTAGACCCAACTTACGATAAACCAGTCTACAACTTCATCCTGTTTGCTTCTCAATTCCAAGACGGCACTCAACTCAAGACAGGCGAACTTATGTCCCTGAATCATAATGGTTCAATCGAGCGAGGGATGGAAAGATACGCTGTAGGCGACGTGGTAAAAGTAGAATACCTCGGGGTTGAAAAGCTCACTGAAGGTAAATATAAAGGCAAGGATTCTCACCGAGTCCGAGTGGTCAAAGGAATCCCTAAGAAACGTGCGGTAGAATCTTCCGACGTTCCTCTGTAGGCTTTATGACAGACAAAGTACAGGCACCTGAGACAGCACTTAGTTATTCTTCTGCCAAAGAGCTTCAAAGCTGTGAACAGAAATACTTTCACCGCAAGGTCAACCTGACTCCCGTAGATTCAGACTACGAGGAGTCAGACGCCACGGCTCTTGGTAAGGCTTTCCATTACGTCATGGAAAACTCCAAGCACGACTACTACACCGACAAGCTAATTGCCGAGGGTATGTCGGAGTTTGAAGTGGACCCTGAGGAAGAGGGGAAGCTTAAGAGGATGTCTAAAGCTTATGTAGACTATCATGCAGCCTCAGGGCTCAAAGTGATTAACGTGGAACTAGGAATCCACACTCCGGAGTTTACAGGATGGATTGATGCTATCGCTGTAGGTCCTACAGGGTGGTGGATTATCGACTTGAAGACCTCCGCTAAATGGGACGAGAGAATTCTCGCCACTTTGGCCAAGGATAAACAACTTAATCTCTATGCGTATTTCAAGGCACACATTGAGAGTATGCTAGACATTAAGGTTCCCTTCTTGGGCTGTCGCTACCGAGTGATAACCAAGACCAAGGAGCCAAAGGTCATCGACGTAGAAGTACCTGCACACGTCATGGACCCTGAAGCTGCTTGGAAGGAACATATGGAATCCCGAGAGAGGTCTTTACAACTACGGGCTGGAGAGGCTCCTAGAAAGAACTTTGGCGCTTGCATGAACTACAATAAGCCCTGCGCTTATTGGTCTCAATGCCATGGCGCTGAGTACACCAAGTCGGCTCAATTAGTTAAAGTACATACAATGGAATCTATAAAGGACGGGGAGGTCTTATGAGCCATGTAACTTATTCATTTAGAAAGAATTTAGGGAACTATCAACACGAAGAGCTGTCGGTTCAAGCTGACGTGCCTGAAGGCGCTAGCTTGGATGCAGCAGTAAACAATCTAATCGCATACGTCCGAGTGAAACTTGGCGTAGCACAAGGAGTACCAAGTGAGAAAGCCGAACAACCAGCGCCAAGCACTTCTGAAGTCCAAGAGAACAAAGAGGAACCTGTTAAGGAAAGTCCTAAGACAGACAATCCAAAAAGCTCCGAGCCTATTCAGTCTGACAGACCCAAACGGTCAAGAGCGCCTAAGGCTGCTAAAGAAGCACCTGCTAAAGAGGAAGTCCAACGGGAACCTGAAGACAAGGGAACAGATGGAGCTGCAAGCGTCCAAGAAGATGCTGTCGATCTTCCAAAGAAACCCCGTAGGACCTGCATACAGTACAACCGAAGCTTAAAGGAACACACGTCTATCGTGGCGTCTTACTGCAAGACCAACTTTGGACCTGCTTGGGGCTCTAAGCCTGGAATCACTGACCTTTCAATTAAATTGAATGGACAAGATTTCCTAGACGCCGACGGTAACTTAGTGGAAGAATTTAAGAAACAACTAGACGATTTTTACAAGGCATAAAATGATTTCTTTGCGAGAGGGGATTGAAGCCCTACCTCACCAGCTTGAAGACTCTGACCTAGCTGTGAAGGCCAGATACTCTATTAACGCTAGTGAAATGGGCACGGGAAAGACTCTCACGGGAATCATCGCTGCTTTGAAAATAGGAGGGGCTGCCCTGATAGTGGTCCCTCCTACTTTAGCCCACCAGTGGGAATCTGAGATTCAGAAGTTCACCACAGCGACCGTATGTAACCTCCATAAGAAACAGAAGTACGAAGGTCAGACCTTTTGTATCGCGACCTACACCGCCCTAGATAAACTCGAGGAGCTTTGGGGCAAGTTTTCCATTGTAGTCGCCGACGAAGCCCATTACCTGAAAAACCCACGGACCAAGAGAACTGAGAAGTTCATTGATTTTGTCCGTCGTATGCCACCTAAGCACCTATTACTCACCACTGGGACTCCGATTAAGAATAGGATTCCAGAATACTACACTCTCCTCTATCTGATGTCCTTTGGACCTCACCAAGTCCTCTCGAAGGACTTCCAGGGAGTTCGTTGTCGTTTCCCAAGCTACTACACCTTTTGCAGTTACTTTGCGAACCCAAGGACCGTCAGGGTCAATGGTATCCATATTACTCAGTATAGTGGCATGAGAAACGTGGACGAGCTGAAGAACTATATTAGACCTTTATACACTCGTAGAAATTCTCTGAGCGCCCACGTTCCACAAGATAAGCTTGTCGAAGTGGACTACCGAGAGGACCCAACTCTCATGTCCATTTGGGAAGCTTACGAGTCTGGTAAGGGAGCCATTGATATTACCAGGAAAGAGCAGACCGCTGTGGCCAAGGCAAAATTTACCTCGGAGTATGTCCGGGGAATCTTGGAAGAAGAGGGTCCGGTTATCGTACTATCAGACCATAAGAAGTCTGTGGAAATGATGGCCCTAGAGCTGTCGGACTTCAGGGTCAAGTACATCCACTCAGACATCCCAATCAAGAAGAGGGATGAATATATCCATATGTTCCGCAAGGGACAGCTTGATGTCCTTATTGGAACCATTGGCACACTGGGCACCGGACACAACCTCGTAGAAGCCCGCCATATGGTCTTTAATGACGTTTCTTGGGTCCCTGGGGATAATGCCCAGGCCCGCAAGAGGATTGATCGTATAGGGCAAACTAAGAAGCCTATGTATCACTATATCGTCGGGTCACGCACAGATAAGTTTATCTGGAAGAAACTAAGAGATAAGGAAAAGGTAATTAAGGAGGTCCTAGATGTCGCATGAAGTTATCCCATTAGAATTAACATTTACCTCAGGATATTTTCAAACCAAGAGCGAGGACGGAGTTAAATTCTACGTCCACGGGGTTGATAAGAAGAAGTTCCTCGAGTACCTGCCGCAAATTTTGAACCTAGAAGATGTCATGGAAGCCTACAACAACACCGGGGAGAATGTTTTATGAGTATCTCAAGAGAAGAGTTTGAAGACCGTAATGCCAAAGGTCCAGTCATTGTAGAATTTAAGACCCGAGGGCACGCTCTGGAGTCTTGGAACTGCATGAAGAACGTCATGGACCAAATGAATATCCCACCTGCCTATGCCGCTCGGATTATGGAGACCATGAGTATCGTCGCCTTAGCACTTGATGACTTTGATCGGAAGACCTTCAATCTTGACGAGGCTGAGGAACAACTTGATCTTCTAAGTGATGAAAATTCCGAGGAAACTCATCCATAAGTTACCCTCGGAACCGAGTGGAGTTCCCGTAATAATAAAATAACAAACCGCTCCCTTGATGTCCATTTTTTGATACCATGGACTCAAGGGAGGCTTTATGGTTTTCAATATCTATGGCGCGAAGATTAAAGTAGTCCGTGAAGACCTGACCTCCGAGAAAGCCCTGGGGCTCTACGACCCCGAAGCAAAACAGATTTCCATTTGCATCCATTGCCCACCTGATAAGCTAAGAATGGTACTGATTCATGAGTTACTTCATGCAATCTGGGACCGCCTGGGAGTCTTTAATATGCCTGGGCACAACGAGCAAGTAGAGGAGATTTTGGTCTCCAACATTGCCAACATACTCTCAGAGTGTGGGCTATTCGCAGAGGAGGAGAAATGCAAGAAGAAGTCCTCAACTTCCCGCAAAAGCTAAGTTCCATTAGCGCTCAAGAGATTGATCGTCGTAATAAAATCCAAGAGCGTATCACTAAGACCTTGAATGAATTGAAGAAGTACGAGAAGGCCATGTTCCATCAGACAATGAGGAGAAGGGTCGGACTTGTTAAATTTGACACAGAAGAGAAGCCACTGTCATAATTTGTTTACACCCGGAGGCTTCATGATTGAACGGATGGATGTTCGAGGTAAGAGTGTTTTGTTTATCTCTGACACTCATATACCTTTCAGTCACCCCGACTACATAAGATTCCTCACAGCTATCAAAGAAAAGTACAAACCGGACGAAGTGATTCACATTGGCGACGAAGTGGACTATCACGTCGTATCGTTCCATGACAGTGACCAAGACGGTCTCTCGAGTGGTATGGAGCTTGATAAAGCCATCATAGAGATTGGAGAGGGTCTACACCGCCTCTTCCCTCAGATGATTCTCATGGAGTCCAACCACGGCTCCTTGGTCTATCGTAAGATGAAGCACCATGGGATTCCTATTAGGGCCCTGAGACCTCTTGAACAGCTTTATGAAACTCCTCAGTGGAAGTGGAAGCCTTCGGTGCTCCTGAAGACCGCCAAGGGCTGGGTCTTTGTATCCCATGGGATGTCCTCAAACGCTAAGAAAATGGTCCTGGAGCACGGGTGCTCTGTGGTCCAAGGTCACTTCCATAGTCGCTTTGAGATTGCCTGGTTCCGCTCACAGCTCCGAGAGTCCTTCTCCATGTTCCTCGGGTGCTTAGCAGACGAGGCGAGTTACGCCATGGCATACAATAAGCCCAACTTGTCCAAGTTCATCATGGGCTGCGGGATTATCGGACGCAACGGGGTCCCCAAGCTTCTAAAGATGCACCTGGGGATTGACGGACGATGGACAGGGAAGCTTTAATTTAGACAGGTAGTAGCTTATCGGAACTAAAGCGTCCCAAGTGGCTGCAAACCAGCAAGAAGAAGAGGGAGAATGACCCTCCTGCCTAACAAATAGGAAACTATGAAAACCAAAATACACGTTAACCAGCACAATATAAAACACAACACCAAGTACATTGATAAGAAGCCCGTCCTGACCGTGAAGACTTACAAGTCCAATACGCTCACGGACGAAGTGACTATCCATGGGCCAAGCAAGGTAGTCTACTCTCCGGAGAATCCTCTGCCCTGTGGAGCCCGGGTATGGATTGAAACTGAGGCTAAAGTAACTTGTAAACCACTCGGGGAAGCTCCGGAGTGTATGTTACTTCTCGACCCTGTCGATAACCTTTTGAATTAGATTAGCTAATTTAGTGTCATTCCTCTCAAGTGCGAGGGCTTTTTGAGCGTATAGATTGCTCAAAGAATCAAGGCTTCTCTCGGACTTTGAGGACGAATCCTGCGTCGAGGAACTTTTTGATTCCGATTTTGTCGTCGAAGGGGACGATTTCTTTTTTGACAAGCTCTTCTCTCTCTTGACACCACATTAGAAACTTACGGGTACATTTACCGCTTTCTATCCACTGGTATTCAAACCCCGATAAGTCCGGACTTATTCGCCAAGTGCGAAGCTCGAACGAGGGTGGCAAATTCTTCTGCACACTGGCGCAGCTCGAATTCCACGTTATCAAGGACAGCATCAGAGCGACGCGAAGGGTCTTTATTATACTCGGCATACCATTCCTTCTCAATCCTATTAAGTTTCTGTTGGAGCGCCAATGCCTTCTTCTCGGACCAATTCTTCTCCCTCTCAGCGAGGAGTTCCAAACCAGCCCCGAGGGCAGTCAACACTGGCGCTACCCAACCCATTACTTAGCCTCTTTGATCTTCTTAACCATTGCGAGAACAGCGGCTACGAGTTCCAAGATTTCCGCTTGGTCCAAGTCCTTAATCTCGTCGTCGATTTCCTTGAGACCTTCCATAGCTGCTACGAGCTTCTCAGAGTCCTTAGCGATAGCTACGAGGTGTACTAGGTCGTCCACAGCTACTTTCTTGTCTGCGGCTACTTTCATAGCAGCGACGCCAAGAAGCTCTACTGCTTCCAAAACTTCTTTAATTTCCTTGATGCTTTTCTTTTCCATAATCCCTCCCTGGGTTAAGCGATTCTATTTGCTGTAAAGAATGAATCCGGATGAACTGTTGATGTCTGCCCAGCAGTAGTAGAAGCAAACTGAAGCTTCACGTCCCCTGGGGTTGTCGAGTTAATCACGGTGAAGAATATGCGAACCCAACCAGACTGAGAGTTCACTGTGTTAAAGGCTGCTGACAGAGTTCCGCTGGTAGCTACCAGGGACACTGTGACACCTGTTACACCTGAGGACATACCGAGCATATGGGCTCGGAAAGTAGCTGCTGTCGGGACCACTACGGCAAATTTTACCCCGCCTGTGTTGTTGCATCCAATTTGCAAGTGGGCTTCAAAAGTCCAAGTCTCAGAAGCTCCGATAGCAAAGGACATATTGGTGATGTCTACCCCCGTGTCCAAAGTAGTCGTCTGGGCTGCCCCACCGACCGCCTTAACAATCTGAACGGCTTTAACAATGTCTTGAACCGTGGCTTTATTATTTGCCCCTTCGGATACGTCGCGAATCATGACCTCATCTGCCATTACCACCGCAGTCTCCGCTGTGAGCCCTGTGATGTTCGCATTGGTCATTGTGATTGTGTTAGCGTTTAGTACACCCGCTCCGGTAACTGAAGCAGTTACTGACCCGGCGTTATTCTGGATTTCAAGTACAGTATCGGTATCCGCAGCAGAACCTCGGCGAATAGCCAAGCCTCCACGGGTTGAGTCCGTGAGAATCTCAGGATTAGCTGAGCTATTGTCGTAAGCCTGTTGGAGCGTGGTAGTCGAAGCACCACCAGTAGCTCCTGCAAGGGCTTCACCGAACTTAGATACCGGAGAGAAGTTAGCTGTAGAAGTGTTATTTAGAGCGGTACATCCCTTAGTTACCGAGAGAACACCGATCAAAGTTCCGTTACCAGTTACTTGAGGATTGATAACAAAGGACTCTGTGGCTATCCCAGCTTCGGCTGCTGTCAGTGTACTGTATACAGTCTGGCCGTAAGCAATTCGCACGTTCCCGCTTGGGAACAAATAGACGCGCATATTGGTAGCTTGGTTGTTTGAACCGCCAATAGCTGTGATAGTCCCGCCCACATCGTAGTTCCCTGGAGAGATAACAGTTACGTTAGTCCCAGTAGCAGCGGTTTGAGTCATATGCTGGAAAGTAACTGGAGAAGCCGAAGCCATCGCTACACGATGCGGGTCATTTGGGTTTGTGGAATAGTTTGCACCAGCAACAAATAAAGTACCCGCAGACTTATTGATCGAAAGGTTTGCCCCGTTAGCTGAAAGCGCGTTACCTTCAATGTTGATAATACCTATGGACGCTGCAAGGTCGTAAAGTTGGTTGGTGATCGCCTGGTCAATCACTGGGTAGGACACTACGGCAATGATGACGTTAGATGAGTTTACTACCACTCGCCCCAAGAAGATTCTATTTCGTCTGTCCTCAGGAGTCGGGAGAGTCCCTGACTCATATACAGTACAGACCCCATCATTGTCCGGGTCTTCAAGGAAAATATAACGAGTTCTGTTACCCGCCCCACCTGGAGTGATTCCTGTGAGCCCCGTCCAAACACAGGACATAAACTCGTCGTTTACATGGTCAACGTGAATCCCTGAGCCGTCGGTGATTGAATAAGTCGTAGATACGCCTACAGTGGCTTGGATAACCCCACCAGTCTCGAGGGACGTACCTGTCAAGTCGATCAAGTGTTCGCCAAGGTTAATTTCTTTAGCCGTCCCAGCGAAAGCCGTGACTTCCCCGTCAGTCGAAAGACCCCCAGCGAGAAGCGAGGTTTTCACTTGGGGTAAAGTGGATTTTTTTGTATCCGCTGCTGAAACATCATAGACTGCAAACAAGTCAGCAGAATCTACTGTGGCCAGGGCGGTTAATTGGTCTATCCGTCTATCTGCCATAAAACCTCACAATAAGAGCTTATCGCCCGCTGGATTCAATAGCAACACATCAGTCGTTGCATCTAAGAGCATAAACTCGTCCACGGCGGTATCAATGGTTAATAAAAAATAAGGCTTCTTCTCTTCTATGTTAATAATTACAAACCCTAAGGCGACCAAAGCGTCCACCTGGGCAGGTATGTCCTTTGCGGAAATCCTATAGGACCTTGTTTCCATTTAACCTCTTAGAGAGTGTAAAGGATTAAAAAGCCACCTTGGGTCTCCAAGACCTGAGTGATTCCTGTTGCTGTGAGCATCAGGTTATCAATATAGTCTGGGATGTCCATTGCAGCTATCTTAACAAAAACGCACTTATTTGCCATAGTATTCACCAGTCCTATTTAAGTTATCTATGAGCATAATTTTCTCAGTATTACTCATGCCTTCGGTTCCCATGATGTCGTCACGGGCTTTCTGTTGCATAACAGGGTCCATGATCTTCCCATCAACTCTATTGTACTTATCTTCCTCGAAAAGGTGAGGGAACATATTGGCTGCACCCTTAATAAGCGCCTGGACCTTCTCAGGCTGGTTTACAAGCACTTCACGGGCACCCAAGTAAAGCTCTGGAGCCATGAGTTTGACCTTCTCCAATACGAACTTTTTGTTCTGGATGAGTCTCTTAGAGTCTCTAGGTAGCGGAGTTCGGATAATAGACTCGTTGAGGAGCATATTGCCCACTGGAGGCTGAGGCACCCCTTCGAGCTGAACTGACTGAGGCATACGCCCCGGGTCCTGTTGTTCTTGAGGGAATTGAGCTTCGTCAATGGCCATAATACCCTCTTTTCCAATTCGAGAACCTGCCATACCCGTACCGACCATACCAGGAATCGGAGATTCCATAAGGTCTGCCCCGGCTTGCATCCCACGGGCAAAAGGGACTCGCATAGGAGTCACAGCGTCTAGTTGTTTAGCACCGAGGACACCGCCGCCCAAGAGGGCACCCGCCATAGGATTCCACCCGGCAGCATACGACATTGTAGCACCCGCAGCAGCTCCAGCTCCTACGTTACCCATGAAGGCACCGAGGGAGTCTTGAAGTTTGCTCTTAAGAGCTGGTTTTTCTGCCATAGCCGCGATGTTCGTAAGAGCCCCGAGGCGCTGGTTATTTGCTTTGATATAAGTCCCAAGGTCTGTTTCAAACCCTTCGGCTTTGATCTTGAGCCCTGAGCCCATTTCTTCTACTTGATTCTTTAGAGCGTAGTAGAGGTCACGGAGGGTCTCTTTCTCAAGGGCGATATTTGCGTCCGTGGGAGCGTCGAAGATTTTATCAGATAGACGAGCACCGATAGACTTCTTGAGCTTATGAAGCTCGTCAAGGCTTCTAAGCCCCGGCATAGGTCTCAGCTTCTCATCGTACTCGATATACGGATTCATTGCTTTACGAAGAATCTGAATTTTCTTTTGGATAGCCTCAGGAGCTAGACCGAGCTTAGCTGGGTCGTTCATAGCGTCCACATAAGGCTGCATTACTCTCTGGGTAATTTCCCAGGTACTCTTGCGGTCTACTTTTTTAGAGGCTTGGAAGATAGCTTCATCAAGTTCTTGAGAAGCCATGCCAAGGAGTCCCTTGGTCTTGCCTTGCTTGAGGATATATTCAGG
>JACCEC012723942.1_pt1 | contig 11838 bp, 16 predicted proteins | sample 7450121 | NCBI WGS metagenome assembly JACCEC01 (sample SAMN15323455, study PRJNA562643) | freshwater metagenome | isolation source: river surface water | place: USA:Blue River Watershed | collected 2017-08-18 | reverse complement strand
GACCTAAAGGCAGATCGCAGCCTGCAGTCAGGCGATATTGAAAGACTCAACGTATTGGTTGAGCGAAAAGTGATGCCTTATGTGGATTTTCAGCGCATGACCGCCTTGGCGGTGGGCCGCAACTGGAGGGCTGCAAATCCGGAGCAGCAGCGGGCCCTGATGCAGGAGTTTCGCCGTTTGCTGTTGCTGACCTACTCGGGTGCGGTTCGGCAGGTGAACGACCTGACGCTGCAAGTCCGGCCAGTCCGTGGCAAGCCCGATGACGATGAAATTATTGTTCGCACGCAAGTCTTACGGCCGGGACGCGAGCCGATTCTGATTGACTATCGTATGCAGAAATCAGGCAGCGGCTGGAAGATTTTCGATTTAAATATTATGGGACTCTGGCTGGTTGAGCATTACCGAAATCAGTTTGCTCAGGTCGTTAGCGCTTCGGGCATTGATGGACTGATTCAATCGTTGAGAGAAAAAAATCAGACCCTTGCCATGAGTGGCGGCAGCACGAGATGATAAATCCCGGTTTTTCGCGATGAGCCTGATTCGACTCACGTTTTCCGAGCGCCTGGATTTGCAAAATGCAATGACTGAGCTTGGCGCGCATCAGCGATCGCTGGATGCCGCTGGCGGGCATTCGCAGGCGATAACCGCGCCCGAATCGATCGTTGCGGATCTCAGCGGCCTGCACGAGGTTGACACTGCTGCACTGGCAGTCTTACTGCAACTGGATCGTGAAACGCGCCGACGTTTTGGAAAGCCGCTGGTGATCGAGTCTGCGCCACGGCAGTTGCGTGCCTTGGCTGAACTGACATCGGTGGATCGTCTGATGACCTGGCAGGCATGAGCCCCACATCACTTTCTGCGGTTGATATTCAGCAGGTTTCAAAGCGGTACGTTGGAAAAAAGGGTTCAGTTCAGGCGCTCTCCGATGTGAGCCTAAAAATTCAGCAAGGTGAATTTATTGGCCTTTTGGGCCCAAACGGTGCCGGCAAGACAACGCTGATTCAGATCCTGTCAGGCTTGGTCCGTCCGAGTGCGGGCCGAGTCGCAATCCTCGGCCATGATGTGCAGCAGGATCCGTTCATGGCCCGGCGTGCGCTTGGCGTGGTGCCACAAGAACTGGTGTTTGATCCATTTTTTACGGTCCGAGAGACCCTAAAAATTCAGTCGGGCTATTTTGGCCTGTCTGGCAACGATGCATGGATCGACGAGCTGCTGATGCATCTGGGGCTTCAGGATAAGGCCGATGCCAATATGCGCGCCTTGTCGGGCGGCATGAAGCGGCGGGTCTTGGTCGCGCAGGCGCTCGTGCACCGGCCCCCGGTGATCGTGTTGGATGAGCCAACTGCGGGCGTTGATGTTGAACTTCGTCAGAGTCTTTGGGCCTTTATCCGCCGCCTCAATGAACAGGGCCATACGGTCATGCTGACGACGCACTATCTCGAAGAGGCAGAGTCCTTGTGCAGCCGGGTCATTCTGCTGAAGTCGGGCAGTGTGTTGGCCGATCAGCCCACCAAAGCGCTACTCCAGCATCCCGATGACAGCCTGGAGACCGTCTTTTTGCGCATGCTCAGGGAGCATCCCTCCGCAGTATCCACGGAGTAAACAAGCGGCGGGGCGGCTACAATCTGCCAATGGTCACTCCAGAAAGTATTCAATCCGATATCGCCAAGGGCTTAAGCTGTGAGCATCTCTCGGTCGAGGGAGACGGCCATCACTTCGAGGCTGTCATCGTGAGTACTGCCTTTGAAGGCAAGCGGCCCATTGCCCGCCATCAGATGGTGTATGCCGTCTTGGGCGACCGTATGAAAGCCGAGATTCACGCGCTCTCAATGCGCACCCTAACGCCCGCCGAGTGGGCTGCTTCGCGCCACTGATTGTCATGGCGTCTCGGGCGGTTGCAGGGCGAACCGCTTAAAGCGCACGAATAACTATGGACCGATTTCAAATTTACGGCGGCAGACCCCTTTCGGGGGAGGTTTCTGTATCGGGCGCAAAAAATGCAGCCCTGCCGATTCTCTGCGCTTCGCTACTCACCGCAGAGCCGCTGGTGCTATCGAATGTGCCGCGTCTGCGTGATGTCGGCACGATGAAAAAGCTTTTGATGCAGATGGGCACCCGGATTGAAACTGTGGCCCAGCAAGCGGATGGCCAAGAGCAGCTCTGCCTAACGTCGGATGCGATGACGCATCTTCAAGCGCCCTATGAACTTGTGAAAACCATGCGGGCCTCTGTCTTGGTGCTGGGCCCGATGCTGGCCCGGTTCGGCGAAGCGTTGGTCAGCCTTCCCGGAGGCTGTGCAATTGGCCAGCGGCCTGTTGATCAACATATCAAGGGCCTGACCGCGATGGGCGCGGAGATACAAATCGAGCATGGCTACATCAAGGCACAAGCCAAGCGTTTGCGTGGGGCTCGGATCGTTACAGATATGGTCACGGTCACTGGCACCGAGAATCTGATGATGGCTGCAGTCCTTGCAGAGGGCACGACGGTCATTGATAACGCTGCGCGTGAGCCTGAGGTCGTGGATCTCGCCAACTGCCTGATCCGCATGGGAGCGCGTATCGAGGGTGCGGGTACGGATCGCGTCGTGATTCACGGCGTGGATCGGCTCGGTGGTGCCCAGCACGCCATCATGGCGGATCGAATTGAGGCCGGTACATTTTTGTGTGCAGTTGCTGCAGCCGGCGGAGATGTCCTTGTGCGACAGGCGCAATCGGACATGATGGGCGCGACCATTGAAAAACTGCGTGAGGCCGGTGTTCACCTGCAGGAGTCTGAGCAAGGAATTCGGGTGATTGCAGAGTCGCGGCCTAAGTCGATCAATTTTCGAACCGCCCCTTTCCCTGGGCTTGCGACTGACATGCAGGCCCAGCTGATGACCGTTGCATCGATTGCCCAGAGTACAAGCATCATTACCGAGACGATTTTTGAAAATCGTTTCATGCATGTCCAAGAGCTGCGTCGGCTTGGCGCTGAGATTGAGGTCGACGGCCATACCGCAGTCGTGAAGGGGGTGGCCAGCCTATCAGGCGCGCGGGTCATGGCAACGGATCTTCGCGCCTCAGCAGGACTCGTAATTGCTGCCTTAGTCGCCAAGGGCGAAACTGAGATCGATCGCATTTATCATTTAGATCGCGGCTATGACCGCATGGAGCAAAAGCTCGGTGCAATCGGTGCCCGAGTGCTGCGATTGACCGAGAAAGCCTAAGCCATGATGACCTTTGCCCTCTCCAAGGGCCGGATATTTGATGAGGCCCTGCCGTTGTTGAAGTCGGCGGGTCTGCTGCCGCAGGAGTCACCGGAATCTTCACGGCGTCTGATTCTCGAAACACAGCGTGCTGATCTGCGGCTTTTGATTGTGCGCGCAAGCGATGTGCCAACCTATGTGCAATATGGCGCTGCTGACCTTGGCATTGCCGGATCGGATGTTTTGGCCGAGCAAGGCAGTGAGGGCCTGGTGCAGCCGGTGGACTTAGGAATTGCGAGATGCCGCATGTCGGTGGCGGTACCGGATGGCCTGGACTATCAGGCCATGGTCCAGCGCGGGGCCCGCATTCGGGTTGCCAGCAAATATGTGCAGGTTGCCAAGACCCATTTCGCTGCCAAGGGCATGCATGTGGATCTCATCAAACTGTATGGCTCGATGGAGCTTGCACCCTTGGTCGGGCTCGCTGATGTCATTGTCGATTTGGTCTCGACTGGCAGCACACTGAAAGCCAATGGCCTTAAAGAGGTCGAAAAGATTTCCGATGTTTCGGCCCGGCTCATTGTGAATCAGGCGGCATTAAAGACTCGGCCCGAACAGCTTAGGCCGCTGATGGATGCCCTTGCCCGTGCGGCATCGCGGGGCTGATGGCATGGCTTCAGTCAAGATTGCCCGGCTCACCACGCGCGCGCCTGACTTTCAGTCAAGGCTTGCGGCGTTATTACGTTTTGATGCCGCTCAGGATCAGGCCATCGCTGATACGGTGAAAACGATCATCCGCGAGATTCGGTCCCGCGGAGATGCGGCACTCTTGGAGCTCACTGCCCGATTCGATCAGCTTAATGCAGCATCAGTGGCGGCGCTCGAGATCTCACCTCAGGCGCTTCGCCAGGCCTTCGAAGACCTGCCGGATGCGCAGCGCACTGCTTTGACGGAGGCAGCAGCGCGCATCAAAGCCTTTCATGAATTGCAACGGCAATCGTCCTGGAGCCACACCGATAGCCTGGGGAACCGTCTCGGCCAGCGAATTTCCGCCCTGGACCGTGCAGGCCTTTATGTGCCCGGCGGCAAGGCGGCTTACCCTTCTTCGGTTTTGATGAATGCAATTCCCGCGAAAGTTGCTGGGGTCGGTGAACTCATCATGGTGGTGCCCACCCCGCAGGGTGCGCGCAACCCGCTCGTGCTTGCGGCCGCCTGGATTGCGGGCGTTGATCGGGTCTTCACGATTGGTGGTGCCCAGGCGGTGGCCGCTTTGGCCTATGGCACATCAACGATCCCTGCGGTCGATAAGATTGTTGGCCCAGGCAATGCCTATGTGGCAGAGGCCAAGCGGCAGGTCTTTGGCCAAGTCGGTATCGACATGATGGCGGGCCCTTCAGAGATTTTGGTGATCTGTGATGGCAAGACTGATCCTGACTGGATTGCGATGGATCTCTTTTCTCAGGCGGAGCACGATGAGCTTGCACAGTCGATTCTCTTAGCACCGAGGGCCGATTTTTTAGATGCTGTCCAGTCTTCGATCGACCGATTGATTACTGAGATGCCGCGCCAGGCAGTGATTCGAAAATCCATGGAGGGCCGCGGCGCACTGATCCAGGTGCAGGACTTAGAGGAGGCCTGCACAATCGCCTCATCGATTGCAGCCGAGCATCTAGAGATTTCTACTGATCAGCCCGAGCATTGGGCAGAAAAGATTCGTCATGCGGGCGCGATATTTCTTGGCCGTTATGCATCGGAGTCCTTGGGGGACTACTGCGCAGGACCGAATCATGTATTGCCCACGATGCGCACCGCCCGATTTTCGTCTCCGTTGGGTGTATATGACTTTCAAAAACGCACCAGCATGGTGGAAATCAGCGCCCAAGGTGCCCAGCAGCTTGGAACAATCGCCGCAACGCTCGCCGCCGGAGAGCAGCTGCCGGCCCATGCCCGGGCTGCGGAGCTCAGGCTGACGGATTCGCTGACGAAATAATTCCGGTCAGGGCATCCAAGAGTCGGCGAATTTCGTTCTCAGTCCCGACCGTAATTCGCAGATATTGATCGATTTTTGGCAGTGCAAAGTGCCGCACCAGAATATGCTGATCACGCAGGGCCTTGGCAAGCATCGCACCCGCAAATCGAGGATGACGGGTGAAAACAAAATTTGCATGCGATGGCGTCACCTCAAAGCCTAAGTCCGATAGGCCTTGGGCCAGGACCTGCCGTGATTGCATAATCCGCTTCCGATTTTCCTCAAACCATGCCGTATCTAAGATGGCCGCTGCCGCACCCGCCGCAGCGAGCTGATCCATCGGATAGGAGTTAAAGCTGTTCTTAATTCGATTCAGTGCATCCAGCAATGCGGGCTGGCCGATTGCAAAGCCTACCCGGAGTCCGGCGAGTGCCCGGGATTTCGAAAAAGATTGGGTGACCAGCAGATTCGGATGATGCAGCGTCAGCGGCACGCAGGATTCGGCGCCAAAATCAACATACGCTTCGTCCACCACGATAAGCCGATCAGGCCGCTCGGCGGCAATCGCCTCAATGTCTGATCGCGCAAGGGCCCGCCCCGTCGGTGCATTTGGGTTGGGAAAAATGATTGCGTGGGCCTTGGCCGGAATTTTCTGAAGATCTAACGAGAAATCATCTTCCAGACGCAAGCATTCGTAGCGAATCCCGTAGAGCCGGCAGTAGGTGGGATAAAAGCTGTACGTGATTTCGGGAAATACAAGCGGCGGCGCTTCGCCTGGGCCCTTGCCTTTGCTGTCCAGTAGTCCCTGAAACACAAACGCGAGGACCTCATCTGAGCCATTGCCGACAAATACATGGCCTTCGGGTACACCGCAGGCCTCTCCAATGGCCTGCCGCAAGGCGCCCGACTCGGGGTCGGGGTAAAGCCGCAGGCGCTCGCCAGCTGCTGCCCGAATCGCTGCCAAGGCTTTTGAAGAAGGCGGGTAGGGGTTCTCGTTGGTGTTTAACTTGATTAGCCCCGGGATATTCGGCTGCTCGCCGGGGGTGTAGGGCGACAATTCCCGGACCAATGAACTCCAAAATTTACTCATGCGCGGAAATGTATCATTGCGACAAAGGAGCTGTTATGAGAGTTGCCGAAGTCCGTCGCGATACTGCTGAGACACAGATTCAGGTCAGCCTGAATCTCGATGGCTCGGGCCAGCGCAGCCTAGATTCAGGCCTGCCGTTTTTGGACCACATGCTGGATCAAATTGCACGGCACGGGCTTATTGATCTGGTGATCCATGCAAAGGGCGACCTTCAAATTGATGCCCACCATACCGTTGAAGATATCGGCATTACTTTGGGCCAGGCGTTTACAAAGGCCGTGGGCGATAAACGTGGCATTTGCCGTTACGGCCATGCCTATGTGCCGCTTGATGAGGCGCTATCGCGCGTGGTGGTGGATCTGTCGGGCCGCCCCGGACTTGAGTTTGGTGTGAAATGGAAGCGCAGTATGGTGGGCCAATTCGATCTTGACCTGATTCATGAGTTTTTTCAGGGCTTTGTGAATCATGCCCAGATCACACTGCATATTGATAACCTGAAAGGCGATAACGCCCATCATCAGTGCGAGACAATTTTTAAGGCTTTCGCACGGGCGTTGCGTATGGCAGTGGCCACGGATCCTCGCCTGTCGCAGGATGTCATTCCGTCGACCAAGGGAAGCCTCTGAGTAACCGATCGGCGAAGCGGCCGATCTCACGAGCAAAGACGTGATCAGTTGATTGCCATTGTTGATTACGGATCGGGAAATCTGCGCAGCGTGCTTCGCGCGTTTCGGGCAGTTGCGCCCCAGACGGACGTTCAGATTGTTGACTCCGCTCGGCAGATTGATCAGGCGGATCGCGTCGTTTTTCCCGGCCAGGGCGCAATGCACGATTGCATGGCAAGCCTGGACCGCTCTGGCCTGCGCCATGCAGTCCTTGCGGCCTGCCGAACCAAGCCCTTTTTTGGCATCTGTGTGGGAGAGCAGATGCTGTTTGATAGCAGCGAAGAGGGCGACACCGACGGTCTTGGGGTCTTACCTGGCGAGGTGGTCTTATTTTCGGCCGATCGCGGCGCACGGGATCGCGCAGGCCGGCCTCTGAAGGTGCCCCACATGGGATGGAATCAGGTCCAATGGTGTGGTGAGCATCCGGTTTTAAGCGGTGTTCAGACCGGCAGCTGGTTTTATTTTGTCCATAGCTTTCATGCCGAGCCGAAAGAGTCGGCACTGGTACTGGGCCAAAGCGATTATGGAACACGCTTTACCTGTGCGGTGGCCAGGGATAACATCATTGCTACTCAATTTCATCCCGAAAAAAGCGCGAACTCTGGCCTGAAACTGCTGTCGAATTTTGTGACCTGGAATCCTTAGACCTTAGCCATGCTGCTCATTCCCGCGATTGATTTAAAAGATGGACAGTGCGTGCGTCTCAAGCAAGGAGACCTAAAGGCGGCAACAGTGTTTTCGGACCAGCCCGGAGAGATGGCCACCCATTGGAAAAATCAGGGGGCCCGCCGTCTACATGTGGTGGACCTCAATGGTGCGGTCGCAGGCCGGCCGAAAAACGAGCCGGCATTTAAGGCCATCATGAAGGCCCTTGGCAGGGAGATACCGGTTCAGATTGGTGGTGGTATTCGCGATCTCGATACCATCGAGCGTTTTCTTGATGATGGCGCGACCTACATGGTGATCGGCACGGCTGCTGTGAAAAATCCTGGCCTGCTGCAGGACGCCTGCGTTGCTTTTCCGGGCCGAATCATCGTGTCGATTGATGCCAAAGATGGCAAAGTTGCCACCGATGGCTGGAGCAAGCTCTCGGGCCACGAGGTAATCGATCTGGCCAAGAAATTTGAGGACTACGGTGTCGAATCGATTCTGTATACCGATATCGGCCGCGATGGCATGCTCACCGGTGTCAATGTCGAGGCGACGCTAAAGCTCGCCGAGAGCGTGAGCGTGCCGATTATTGCCAGCGGTGGAATCGCGAGCATGAAGGATATCGATGCACTCTGTAAGCTTGAGCCGGAGGGCATTACTGCGGCCATCCTCGGCCGGTCGCTCTACGAAGGCCATATCGACTTCAAAAAGGCGCAAAAGCGCGCCGATGATTTCGTTAAAAAATAAATCCAATGCTTGCCAAGCGCATTATTCCCTGCCTGGATGTAAACGCAGGTCGGGTTGTCAAAGGCGTGAACTTTGTATCCTTGCGTGATGCCGGAGATCCCGTTGAAATCGCTCGCCGCTACGATCAGCAAGGCGCCGATGAAGTCACGTTTCTGGATATCACTGCTTCCAGCGATGATCGTGATCTCATTCTGCCCATGATTGAGGCGGTTGCTGATCAGGTGTTCATTCCGCTGACGGTGGGGGGTGGTGTTCGCACTGTCGAGGATGTCCGCAGGCTTTTAAACGCCGGCGCTGACAAAATCAGTATTAATACTGCTGCGATTCAGCAGCCCAATTTAATTCGTGACTGCTCGGATAAGTTTGGTGCCCAGTGCATCGTGGTGGCAATCGATGCCAAACGTGTCGGTGATCATTGGGAAGTATTCACCCATGGCGGTCGTAACGCCACGGGCCTCGATGCTCTCCGGTGGGCTACCCACGTGATGGCTCAAGGCGCGGGCGAGATTTTGCTCACCAGTATGGATCGTGATGGCACCGGCAAAGGCTTCGATCTCGAGCTGACACGCGCCGTCTCTGAGTCGGTGTCAATACCGGTGATCGCCAGTGGCGGCGTGGGATGCCTTGAGCATCTCTATGAAGGCGTAACTCAAGGCGCAGCTGATGCAGTCCTGGCTGCCTCGATATTTCATTTCGGTGAGCACACGATTGGCGAGGCGAAGGCCTATCTATCAAGCCGCGGTGTTTGTGTGCGCAGCGCTCTATCGCCCATGGTGGTTGTGCAATGAATCAGGATTGGCTGAACTCAGTGAAGTGGGATGCGAGTGGGCTGGTTACGGCGGTCGCGCAGGATGCCACAAGCAAACGTGTGCTGATGGTCGCATGGATGAATCGTGAGGCCCTGCTCGAGACCGCAATTACCCGTCGCGCAGTTTATTTCTCGCGCTCTCGTCAGCGTCTGTGGCGCAAGGGCGAAGAGTCCGGCCATATTCAGAATGTGCAAGAAATCAGGCTGGACTGCGATGCGGATGTTGTTCTGCTGTTGGTCGAGCAGGTGGGCGGCATTGCCTGCCACACAGGCCGTGAGTCCTGCATGTACTTTCGGCTTCAGCCCGATGAGGGCATCGAGGCTGCTTTAGGCGCATCTGGCACGTTATCGCTGCGGTGGCAGGCGATTGACCCGGTGCTGAAAGACCCAGCGACGCTTTACGCTTTGTCGGCAAAGGATCCACGCGAAGGCGGTTCGGCGTAGACTCTGGCCAAATCGACTTGCCATGACCACATCGTTACCTGATCCAAAAATGCTGTCCCCTGACACCGATGTTCGTGACTCGGCGGCAGTGTTGTCGCGTTTGGCCGATGTCATCGCTAGCCGCCGAGGCCTCGATCCTCAGAGCTCCTATGTTGCACGCTTGCTTGCTGGCGCCCCAGATGCAGCATTGAAAAAGGTCGGCGAAGAAGCCGCTGAGGTCATCATGGCCGCAAAAGACGGAGTTGCGCCGCGCACCTTAAGTGAGATGGCCGATCTCTGGTTTCACTGCCTTGTGGTGTTGGAGCAGTCGGGCTTAAGGCCCGAGCAGGTCCTCGATGAACTGGCCCGACGTGAAGGCATTTCTGGTCTGGATGAAAAGGCGGCACGCCGTGCTGAACAAAAAACGTAGAGCCTGACACTTATGACGACTTCAGCCGACTGTATTTTTTGCAAAATCGCTCAAGGCCAGATTCCTTCAAAGAAAATCTATGAAGACGGCGATTTCATCGCCTTTCATGACATCAACCCGCGGGCGCCAATTCACCTGCTGGTGATCCCGAAAAACCATATCGAATCGCTCCAGCATGTGGATGCCTCACACCAGGAGCTCTTGGGGAAAATGCTAGTGCTTGCGCCCAAGTTGGCCGCGGAAAATGGGGCCTCCGAGGGCTTTAAAACACTGATTAATACGGGTCCCGCGGGTGGACAGGAGGTGTATCATCTGCACCTCCATATTCTAGGCGGCAGGCCTACTGCCTGAGGCCGCAACCATTTTTCGGAGACCGTGATGGGTTCCTTTAGTGTTTGGCATTGGCTCATTGTTCTGTTGATTATTCTCTTGGTGTTTGGCACCAAGAAGCTGCGCAATCTGGGTTCGGATCTCGGCGGTGCGGTAAAGGGCTTTAAAGAGGGCATGAAAGATGGCGGCAACGCGGCCGATGCAGGCGCAGCCCAGCCCGCTCAAAAGACCGAGGCTCCCACCATCGATGTTCAGGCCAAGGACAAAACTCCCAGCTAATGGCATTGGGTCCGCAGCATGCTGTCGGACCTTTCACTTCTTGAGGCTGCAGTGCTTTGGCGCCTCTGATCCCCGCAGGCTATGTTTGATATCGGATTCTCCGAACTTGTTGTGATCGGCCTCGTTGCCTTGGTGGTGGTGGGGCCTAAGCGGTTGCCGGTGGCCACGCGAACGCTCGGGGCGCTGATTGGCCGGGCGCAGCGCTATGTCAGTGATGTCAAGACTGATATTCAGCGGCAAATGGATCTCGATGAACTACGAAAAGTGCAGCAGCAGGTCCAAGACGTCGGCCAACAAATTCAAAGTGGAGTCCAGCGTGTGGAGTCCGAGGTGGGTGCGGTGACCGCCGATCTGTCGCAGACCGCCGATGCCTGGGAGGGTTTTGGTGAGCCGGCAGCTGCCTCATCGCCGCTCACACGCCAATTCGGCACCCACATTCATGCGCCCGAGCCCTCCTGGTCAGAGCAGCAGGAGCAGCGGCGCATTCGTGAACGGGTCCGTGGCCGACTCCGCAAGCGTTTCCATGTGAAGCGGCCCCGTGATTAACTCCTGACCTATGACTGATTCACAACAAAAAGACGAAGCCGGCCAGAAAGAAGAGGGCTTTGTGACCCATCTGGTCGAGCTGCGCGATCGGCTAATGCGGGCGGCGGCCTCAGTAATTATTTGTTTTCTTGGCCTGGTCTACTGGGCCCCGGATATTTATTCGCTGCTTGCTGATCCGTTGGTGAGCGCATTGCCTGTGGGCACCTCAATGATCGCGACCGATGTCACCGCACCGTTTTTCGTGCCGATGAAAGTCACCATGATGGTGGCCTTTGTGATTGCCCTGCCGTATGTGCTGTATCAGGTCTGGGCCTTTATTGCCCCGGGCCTCTATGAGCACGAGAAGAAGCTCGCAGCACCCATTATTTTGAGTAGTTTTCTACTGTTTCTACTGGGCATGGCCTTTGCCTATTTCTTCGTGTTTCCGGCCGTATTTAAGTTTCTTGCCGCCTATACACCCAGCGGTGTTCAGATGGCCACCGATATTGATAAGTACCTAAGCTTTGTGTTGACGCTCTTTGTCGTGTTTGGGCTTTCTTTTGAAACACCAGTTGTCGAGATGGTACTGGTCCGGCTGGGAATCGTATCCATTGAAAAACTGAGAGAGTTTCGCCCCTATTTCATTGTGATTGCATTTGTGATTGCAGCGATCGTGACACCGCCGGATGTCATCAGTCAGTTCATGCTGGCTGTGCCGATGATCTTGCTGTATG
>JACCEC010307641.1_pt1 | contig 11838 bp, 13 predicted proteins | sample 7450121 | NCBI WGS metagenome assembly JACCEC01 (sample SAMN15323455, study PRJNA562643) | freshwater metagenome | isolation source: river surface water | place: USA:Blue River Watershed | collected 2017-08-18 | reverse complement strand
CAATTGATATACATATCAGTTCTCCAGGTGGATACATATCGGAATTAGATAAAATCACCATTCTAATACAAACTTGTTCTAAACCTATTCATGCGTATATTCATAATACAGAATATTTTGGTATATATTCTGGAGCTGCAAGTGCCGCAAGTGTACTTGTTTCATATTGTAATCAAGTATTTATAGATCCTGATGCAACTTTTATGATTCATCATTCTAGAAAAATTAATATGTTTACTGGAAAGATAGAAATAGTTGAAAATGAAGAGGATATATTATATTGGATGGAAAAAACAAATCAGCCATATGATATTATTAAATACTTTGTAAAAACAGAACAGGTACTTGATTCATATACTGCTAAAAATTTTGGATTTGTTAATGGAATTATTAAAAATTATAAATATGTAATTCCAATTGGAAATCAAATATTACAAAAGAATGTTTCGAGACTATTTGAATAATAAAATTTATATATTAGAGAAAATATGTATTATAAGTATAGTATTGTAAAATTTGAATTTTACACATTTTCTATTAAATTATATATATATATCTATCAATAAAATACAAATGGGAAGACCAAAACAAGATAAATCCAAGATTAATAGTATTTTAAATAAGGTATCAAAAAAATCTGATACTAAGAAACTTTCTTATAAGAAATGTCCTCATGGTAAAGCAAAATATTATTGTACAGGTTGTGGTGGTAGTGGAATATGCTCACATTTAAAAAGAAAATATGATTGTATTATTTGTCATCCAAAAGGATTTTGTATCCATTCGAGACATAAAGCTAGATGCTCAATTTGTAATTGTACTAAATCAAAATCAAAAGTTAATAAAGATAAAATAACTAAATCTAAAAAAGCTATTACGCCCTTTAAACCTGAATTTGTTTCAGTTCCGACTCACGTTCCGCATTATATACCTGCTCATGTACCTTCACATATATCTCCAATTCATGTACCTGCATATGTGCCTGCTTATATTCCTACACATATCCCAGCTCATATTCCAAATCATATTCCAGCTGAACATTTACCTATCCATGTTCCAGCACATGTTCCAGGACCGGTCCCAGCTTATATTCCAGAATATGTTCCAGCTCATGTACCAATAAGGATACCAGCTGATAGTCATGAACAAAAAATAAAAGAATCTTCTCAAGTAGAAAATCATGTACCATTATTTGGAAAGGTTCGCAAATTTATTACTTTTGGATCAGTTGAAAGTATAACTAAAGAATCCCAATTGGTTCCAGAAAAATCTAGTACTTTAAATTCAAGTGATAATCAAGATTATGATATATCAGAGCTTTTGGAGATACTTGAGAGTATTTCTTAAAATTTTATATATAAAATTAGCTTGTCTTAATAAACAAAAATATCACATAGTTCTATACATTTCTAACTCTTTAATTAATTCTCTTGATGAATTAAAATGTTTAGTTTTTTGACCCCATCTAATTTTTTTATTAGGTTTGTAAGAATGGTTAAGATTTAAAAATTCAGCTTTAATTACTTGAGGTTTAACTGGATCACCTTTCTCCACTCCTCTATTTCCTTTTGTAAAAGATGGATAGGATATTTCAATGTGTAAATTTATATTATCAGTTTCTATCATAATTGAAACACTCCAGGTCATATCTACATCGTATCCAATATCTATTAATTCTTGACCAATTTTTCTAATTTCATAAAAACATTCAATATTGTAACCACTAGTTACAATTTCACTTAACATTGAAACTAACTTTGAATAATTTGTACAAGTTTTGAATACTGAAGAAAAACCTAACTCCTCTACCTCAAAAAACTTGTTGAATTTGTTAACAAGAGATATGTTTACAAAGCTAGTTGTATATCCAAATCCGTATCTATAAGAATTTGTATGTTCAACTAGAATTGAATACCCTTTCATCATAAAAACTATATTTTTTTCTTCATGTAATATAAATTTGTATTGAGATAAAATTTCGTCTTGTCTCAATCCATTAAAAATTGACTTGATGTCCTGAAAATTAACTATGGAACTAATTTCATAAGTACGATGTTGGTTACAAACAGGATTTGAATGTATAGGTGGAGAAAGTACAGATGGAGAAAGTTCAGATGGAGAAACTAGATGAGTTGGTGAAATTAGAGGTGTTGGTGGAAGAGCTTGAACTTTACCTTGTGTACTAGGATTATGGTCTAGTTCATGAATTGACTTGTATAATGATGAAATGTTTGGTTCAGTTCTTACGGAAGGTTGTTTTCTCCTCTTGATATCGCTTTGGGGTCTGTTTCCAATAGCTCCTACTCTTAACTTGTCTATATGGACTGGAGATAGTGGACGAGAAGATTTTTTAGTTTGGGATTTTGAACTAGTTTCCATATATTCTGATCCATCTGATTCTTCTGATTGTTCTGACCCATTTAATTGTCCTAAACTAGTTGAAACTTTTCTATCAGACGATGTAACTTGGTTTGTTCTTGGAATTGCTAAATCTCTTAAAAGCATATGGTTATATATAGATAAGGAATTTGATGACCCTGATGAACTTGATGACCCTGATGAACTTGATAAACTTGAAGGTCTAAATTGAACAGGTTCATCGTCACTTAAATCTACATGTTCAGGATCATAGAAACCATATGCTAACTTTTTTGGTTTTATAATACGTTTTTCACGTGCACTAGCTAAATTTGATACCGACATATCAAGTGATTTTTGTATTAAATCATAATATTAATTAAGAATATAACCAGGAGTTAAAGTGTTAAAAATATCAATTTTTTTAGTTTATAATACAAAATATTGATTTAAATATTAAATATATTAATATAATAATAATAAAATGAAAACAAAAATAGAAGGTAAAACCATGTATGTTGATTTTGGAGATGAGGAATATCCTTGGACTCCAGATGAATTTAAGTATTTAACTGTCAAAACTAAAGTAATTATTAAAAAACTTCAAGACAAATATCCAGATATCTTAGCTACTTTTTTAGAAAAAGACCCAGGTAACATACGTATTAGTTTTGAACAATGGGGTTCTGAAAATAAAATTCATTATCTAATTGGTTATAAGGAGCAAAATAATTATTGGATGAATAACATTAGTTTCAAAAATAGTTTATCATGTAATGGTATGATTGCTCAATCTAATTTTAATCAGGAATTTGAAGAACTAACAAATATCATTGATACATTAATTAATGATTATTCCTCTTAAAATAATTATATTTTTTTAAGTAATAAAATTTGATTTTTTTTATAATTAAAGTATAAAAAATATTTTAAATAATAATTACATATATATGGATTGGAAAACCAAGTACATCAAATATAAAAATAAGTATTTAGATCTTAAAAGAACATTAATAAATGATAATATATTAACAGGTGGAGCTGTAGTATTTCCACCAGATATATTTGCTCCGGCTCAAATTCGAAGATTAAATTTAGAAGTTCAAAGGTTAGAAAAAGAGGGATTTCTTGTTGATGGTTCTGAAATTGCTTCAAGAGTTTTATATGTTATTGATTCTACTGATGGTGTTAGAAATAGATTAGAATTACCAGAAGGTTATCCACAATTAGGACAAATTGTATTAAATGGTGTTAAACAATTTAATTTAGCCACTGACAATATTATAAATATTGTTAAAAGAATACCAAACGATAGACAAAATGTTCTTGTATATTGTCATCCTAAAAATATTAAAAATAGTTCTGATCACTTTTTATATAGTTCAATTCAAAAAGCAATTGAAGAATCAGGTCTTACAGATCCAACTATTTTAACAATAGATATAACTATTGGCGATGATGGTGATTTAAGACATGGAATACGACCTGGACCAAATATTAAAGCGAATGGATTTTCAGATGAATTCATCAATAGATACACAGTTATTTCACCATTTGATATAGTATTTATGCCTGATTGTGGTGGTCCATGGTATGAATTACAAAATACTCCTACTACTGAAAGTATTCCTAGACTTTTAGAAATTATAGAAAGAGTTATGAGAATAGTTAAACCTGGTGGTAAACTTATTATAAGTAAAATTTTTCTACCAGGATTATATGAAGCTGTTATAGAACGTTTTCCTACTGCTTCTCCATTTTTGTTAGTGGAAAATTCTCAACTTCCTGCTATTCAAATTGTTAAATGATAAAATTATTGCAAAAAAGAAAATTAAAAATATAAAAAATTGTATTTATCTAAAATCTTTGAATAGATATTTTAGCAGGTATTCTACTTAAATCTCCTTCGTAACTTCTAGATATTTTCAATTCACGTAATGATTCTGGTAGATTCTCAACAGCTATAGGTTGATGATACATAAATGAACCTAATTTTAACACAATTAATCCCTCTGGTAAAAGTCCTGGGGTAACTAATTGATTTGCATTTCCTAGACTTAAATATTTAATTGTTGAAGGTATTGTTCCTGGAACCATATTATAACTTATTTCCATATTTTCTATTCCTTCTGGAAATACTCCTGGTTCTATTGGTTGACCTTCATTATTCCAATAGTTTCCAAATTTTATAGTTTTTAATGTTCTAGGTAAATCACCTGGTCTCAAAGGATTACCACCATTTTTAAAATTACTTCCTAACCATAATCCTCGTAATCCAGTTGGTAAATTAGTAGAATCTAATTTTTGATTAAACCTACAAAGATGTTCAAATACCAAATTAATTATACTATTTGGAAAGGCACCTGGAGCTACTGGTTCACCACCATTATTATAGTTACCACTAAAATATAATTTAGTTAGTGTTGGTGGAAGTAATCCAGGAGTAATTGCTCGATTTAATTCACTTGGCATTGATAATTCTTTTAGACCTGGTGGAAACACTATTGATTCTAATGGTTGAGAGTAATTATTAGATAAAACTAATTTTTCTAATCTAACAGGTAATATTCCTTCTCCTAATGGATGATTAAAACGTTGACCTAATACAAGGATCTTTAAGTTTTCAGGCAAAGAACCTGGTATAATTGGTTCATTAAAATGTTGTCCAATATATAAAAATTCTAATTCAGCTGGTAATGATCCTAAAGCAAATGGTCTATCTCTATTTCTAAAACCATAATCAAATGTTAAATATTTAAGAGATTCTGGTAAAGAACCTGGAATAATTTCTTGGTTGAATGAGCTATCAAATTTTAAGTGGGTTAATGAAGTTGGTAATGAATTTGGTAAAATAGGCTTATTAAAATCATATCCAAATTTTAAATGAGTAATTGAATTTGGTAAAACTCCAGGTTGAATTTGTGAGTTAAAATTAGAAAATTCCATAGTGTCCTTACCTAAAATTAAACTTTTTAAGTTTGTTGTTGTTCTTGTAAACAATTCTCTCATTTGTTCATTTGTAATAGGAAATATAATATTTAATTCCACAACATTAAGTCTACTTACAGGGGTATATGTTCGTAATATTTGATTATATCTTTGTTCATTTAATGTAATTCTTGGTATAGGCATACTTTCTCTATGTTCCCTATTAATAAATCTTACTCCAGGTGTTGTTCTTGTACTAATAAAGGAAAATACTTCTCGATAAACATCTGGGCCTAATTTATCTTTTAATGGATTTGGTGAAGGTTCAACAGCGACTTCTTCAACTTCTTCAACTTCTTCGGTAGCTCCCATTCCTACACCTATGGCTTCTCCACTAACTCCTCCTTTTTGTTCTAAACTCTTTTTAAGTTCTAAATACTTGTTTTTGTATTTGATGTATTTGGCTTTCCAATCCATATATATATAATTTTTATATAAAGTTTATTAACTTATATTTAAAGATAAATGTGATTTGTTATTTTTGTCTATTTTATCATCAAACCAATTATAATAAACTTCAAATTTGTAGTTTGGATATTTTTTTCCAAGCACATTATAAATATTAATTCCATGGTATCCAAATATTTTGTCGAAATATTTATTTTCCCAATCTAATGGTACTTTTTTATATCCGGCTTGGTACATTGTTTTATCAAAAAATGATTGTAAATATTCTATAAAATCAGCAGAATAATTAAGACATGCGCATTCTTCTCTAAATTGATATGCTCTACCATGTATAAGCGCATAAGGAATCATTGTTTTTTTCATACCAGTATTAATTGATATACCAAATTGTGTTTTTGCTTTATCAATAAACATTCCTATTTTATAATCAATACCATTCAATTTATAATATAAAAATAATTCATTTGATTCTATTTTTATTGTACATCTTTTTCTTTCAAATGTCATTAAGTAATTATAACCAGATAAATGTGGAATTCCCAGTTTATTTAAATTGATATCTATATTTATTAGTTTTCCAGAGCCTTTTTGTTTATTATATGATTCTACATATTTATCATCAATTAGTTGCAAAATTTTATTTAGATCTAATGATTTTATGACTGATACAAATTTTAATCTGTTTTCTTCATTGTGCTTAAATATTTTTAGTATATTGATTACTGAAATAAATTTTTTGTCTCGAATTATAATATTTCCATCAATTATATGATTTATTAATTTTTCTTCTTGATTGATATATACTTTTTCCTCTAAATCTGATTTTTTAATAATAATATATTCTTGGTTTTCAAATAATTGTTTTATGTATGGTTCTAAAATATCTATGTAAGAAAATATTGTATTTAATTCGTTTTTATCATTTATCGTATATTCATAATCATTGTCATAATAACCAAAATTATTTGTATTTCCTATATCTTGAGATACAATTACTTTCGAATTTTCTCTAAGTAATTCTACATCTTCTAAATCTTTTTTTTCAATATAGCCTCTTAACATTTGATTTAATTACTTATTATATATTAAAATAATTAAATTTTTATAATAAAAAAATTATACCTATAATTACTTTATTCTAGAAATATTGCTTTCTCATGAATATTTTTTATAGTGTAAAAATTTGTTAAATCTAATGGTTCTCCTTTATCTTTTTCTTGAATTTTAATTTTTTCAATTAGTTCATCTAACTCTTTCCAATCATTAGCCAATAGATGTTTTTTATGGGATTTTTTTCTTGTGTCATTAAATTCTTGAAATAATATAGTAGTTACAGCTGGATTTGATTGTTTAATGTTGTTTAAAATTTGCTCATTATCATCAATCATTATATCAGCTTGTATATGATTTATTATATGAAATTTTTCGTATTTGTTTGCTGTATAAAATTCAAAATCAAAATAAATATATTGTCCATCTTCCTTTAATTTGTTTGTTCTATAAATAGCAGATTTTTCTTTACAATAGGATACTATATATAGATTATGGGATTGTGATTTCCATTTGGTTAATGTTTCAATTGCTCCTTCAACATTGATTACTAGATTGTCTTTATTTTCTTTTCCTTCATTACCTTCATAATCAGTTAGTACTCCTCCAACATCTATAGCTATTTTCATCTTGTATTAGTAATAAATTATATTTTAATTGATTATCAATTTTTATAAAATAAAAAAATACTTATTAACTACCAAGTCTTAGCATGTACTGGATATCACCTGCTGCATCTTTTTCAATATAAATTCCTTCGAAAAACTGTTTATCGCCCATAATATCAATAGGATGAACAATTTGATTTGGATTTTCTTTAAGTTGTTTACATACTTCATCAATATATTCATAAACATCATTCGAATTTAATGATTTTAATTCTAAATAAGACATAACTTTTTCATTATAAAATGTATAAATAATTCCAAGTAATTCTTTTAGAGTATATGATTTATTTTTTAGTATAATAGTATGATAATTTTCAGAAAATCTGTGACAAGGTAATACTAAATATCTTACTACTAATTCCTCTTTATTTTCCTCAATTACAATTGATTTACCTTCATTTTTAGTTAACTTTATATCAGAAACTGGATTACAAATCACCCATGTTTTTTCTTCAGGTATATCAATACATTCTGTTGGAAAATCAGAATAATTTTTTGTTCTGTATTCTATCATATTTTTTTAATAATAATTTAATATATTATATTGTTTAATCAACTTTTCTTTACAAAAAATATTGAATATAAATATATTTATATATTAGTATATAAACATGTTAACTAATAAAATAAAATATTTTAATGGTTGTATTATAAAAAATGATGCTCATGAAAAAATCTTGGTAAAAAAATATATATTAGACAAAGAAATACAAGAGAAATTAGAATACAATAAAAAACTTAAATTAGAATTAGAACAAATAAGAAAAGAGAATATTGAATATTCTAATAAACTTGAAGAAGAAAATGAAAAACTTAGAATTCAAATTGAAGAAATTAAAAGAAAAAAGAATGAAGAGTACTAATTATTTATATCGACTCTTTTTCTTCTGATTTAGAACTTGTTAATTCTTCTGCTTCTTTTGTAGAATTTTTAGTCTTATCTTGTGAAAATAAATTTTTTATTAAACCAAAAATACCTATAGACTCAAATTCAAACTCGAATTGAAATGTAGTTTTAGTTTCTCTTTTTAACATATTATATATTTAATAATTTATATTATTATATATTTAATCTACTTTTATAAAAAAAATTATTTAATTTAATTATACATATTATTTTTTTACATTTGGCTAATATTTTTATGTTGTATTTTATTACTGAGATGTCATCACTATTTATTATATCATAGATTGGATTAGAATAATAAATAATTCCTTCTAGAGAATCAGGTAATTCAGGTAAACTTGTTAAATTATTGTATATACAGTTAATAAATTCAAATGAATCTGGTAGTCTTGATATATATTTGATATTATTATGTTGACAACAAATAGTTTTTAAACTAGATGGTAGATAAGGTAATTCAGTTAATTTATTACTAAAACATGTTAATGTAATTAAACTATTTGGTAAATCAGGTAAACTTATCAGATTATTATGTCGACAATTAAGTTCTTTTAATTTGTTAGGTAATTCTGGTAAGCTTGTTAATTTATTATTTTCACAATATAATATTCTTAGGTCTAAAGGTAAACTTGAGATATTAACCAATTGATTATTATCACAACGTAATGTTTTTAGATTAGGGGGTAAATCTGGTAAGTTAACAAAGAAATTAAATCCGATTGTTAAAAATAGTAGTCCAGATGGAAGACTTGGTAGATTATCAAGGTCATTATTATTAAGATATAGTTTTTCTAGATTAATTAGTTTGGAAATATCACTTGGTATAAACTTTAATCTGTTGTTATCTATTAGAAGTGTTTTTAGGTGGGTTAGTTCCAATAGTTCTGATGGTAAACTTGATAACCCTAAATTTGAAAGTTTTAATGTACCTTTTCTTTCTTCGGATTCTTTTTTTATTCTATTGATTGCTGTTTCCATTATATTAATTATATAATTAATATGTTATTTAAAAAATCAATTTTTATAGATTAAAAAGTTTTAATAATTTTGGTCTGTCTGGTTCCAAATATGAAAATCTGTGTTCAAATAACCAATGTTTTTCAGTTAGATTATGAGGTATTGTGATTGACCCTTTTTTATTATTTGGTCTTGCTATAACATCTTTTTCAATAAGAATTTTTTCAGGTATAACAAAAAAATAATCAAAATTAGGCAAATTTATCCAATAAAAATCATTATCACCTTTTGCATAACATATTTGAGTTGCTTTATTATTTACAGTTCCTCCATTTTTCTTAATTGTTACACAATTTGTATTCGATGATTTTATTTTATAGGCTGTTTTTTCTTGAATTTTTAAATTATTTATAGTAAAGTCATAAACTTGTTGATTAATTTCAGGATAAGTAAATTTTAAAAAATTTATTTTGCTTTCTCTATTAATTCTATGTTTTTTTTCAGTTTGATGAGTTTTTAGTATTGGGATATTTAAATTTTCAAAATTACTATGGTAATTTTTAAATTTAAAATAGAATTCTTCTAATTTTTTGTCAATATCATGTATTTTTACTTCAAACGTATCATATTTTGAATTTTGTATAGATATTTCTATTTTTGTTAAATTTTTAACTTCTTCGTTATCAATAATCCAAAATCTATTATAATAAAATGAATGTAAAATAATAATATTATTTTTATAATAATTTTTTTTAAATCTAAAAGAACATGAATTTTTAGTATTAGTTGATTTTAATTGAATTGGAAGCCAATTATCTTCTTTAATATTCACTGGCTTAATAGCAAAATCACTTAAACAAAACTCATCTGTTTTTTTTAATAAAATATTTTTTAAATTTAATGAAATATTTTTAATTGAATCTGATTCCAACTTAAATGTATCAATTAAATTACCACCATTTAATTTATTGTTTTTTTTAAAATTTTCATATATACAATTTCTACAAATCAAACCTGATTTTCTAGATAAAAGATTACCACCATTTATATTTTTTGATTCGTGACCACAAGATGAAATTATATCTATTTTTTTAACTTTATCTTTACAATTTAAATAATCTTGATAACTTGATAATAATTTACAATTATTATTATCTAATAATTCTTTAATTTTATTATATCTTTCTAATGACATCTATTATAATATAATTTTAATTTTTTAAATAATTTGCAATATTAGAATAAGTAAAATTTTAATATTGCGCTCTCGACAGGATTCGAACCTGTGACCACATGATCCCATGCGTACTACTCAGAATCTTCTCAACCTAGAGAAAACTTAACAGTCATTAAAGCATCACTAAAAGTGATTGTGCTCTACCGTCTGAGCTACGAGAGCAAAACGTTGTAAAACATTATGCCCAAAAAGAAAATTTGTTATAAATATTTATAACAAAAGATTAAATAGTTTTAATCCTATTATAGTACTTACTACTATATATAAACAAATCTTTAAATCATTTTAATAATAAATAAAAATTAAATAATAAATGGATTTTCACAAAATTGAGTTCCAATAATATATTCAAATAGTGAATCTTTGTTAGTCCATTTAACAACAAAATAGTCTTGTTTAACATCCAAACTAATCAATTCTTTTTCAATAAGTTTTGACATATAAGTTTGAATATTTTCACTAGTAAAACCAAGTGGTAAGCCTAAAATTACTTCGGTTTTTTTAGAATTTATAATTGCGAGAATGCTCTGAATGATAAAATATTTATAATTATAAAATTTTGTTTCTTTTTTCTGTTTTTCAAGTTTTTCATTTGATAACTCTAAATTTTTTTTATAATTATCAATATAGTAATATTTTGTAATAGATTCGTAAACTGTTTGGTAAAATAGTTTTTTTTCAGTGTCCTCAATTTGAATTAAATTTTCAAAATCAGATTCTAACTTTATTTTATCTGAACTTTCTAACTTTAATATAATGTTTATAAAATCGTTTGATGATAGTAATTCATTAAAATTATCAATATTATTCTTGAAATAATTTATTTCATATTTTGAAATTATTTTTAATTCATTTGTATAATATTCTTTATCTTCATTTTCTAAATTAAATATTTCTTTGATATTTTCAAAGTCATTTTGTAAAATATTTATTATAGAGCTTTGTGTCAACGAGTTTTCCATTTTTTATTATATACAATAATTATATTTATCTAAAATATCAATTTTTTATAAAAATTCTTTGTTATAAATATTTATAACAAAAGACTAAAATAATTTTAATATTTATCAATACTATTTTAGAAAATTACATACAACAAATATCATATTTATCATCATCAACCAATTCGATAATTTCTTCTGGTTTTTGTTCTAAATTTACTTTTTCTGAATAAATTTCTGCAGGTATTTCATATGAATTACCAGTACAATACCCCATAAAACCAGATTTTTTAGCAGGATAAAAGGTCACAAAATATGAACCAT
>JACCEC012531007.1_pt1 | contig 11841 bp, 17 predicted proteins | sample 7450121 | NCBI WGS metagenome assembly JACCEC01 (sample SAMN15323455, study PRJNA562643) | freshwater metagenome | isolation source: river surface water | place: USA:Blue River Watershed | collected 2017-08-18 | reverse complement strand
TAAAATCAGAAAGCTTAATGGCTGTTAGGTTTGGGGATCAAGTTCTTTCAGCATACTGCGGGATGATCTGTATTGAAGTTAACTTTATTATCTATCCAAATTGAAAAGAGGTAAAAATGTCCGATCATTGGCTAACTCCAAGCCATTTTGTCATGTTAGGCTTACTGTTAGGATTTGCGATCGCCCATAGTGGTTTAGCGGCGTTACGACCTTGGGGAGAATCGAAAATTGGCCCCCGACTGTATCGGGTTTTGTTTGCCTTGGTGAGTATCCCCTTCGCCACCGTTCTGATTATCTACTTTTTTAATCACCGTTACGATGGTTTACAGTTGTGGTCTGTGCAGGGTGTCCCAGTGGTTAAACCGATCGTTTGGGTGTTATCGGCAATTTCGTTTATTTTTCTTTATCCAGCAACGTTCAATTTATTAGAAATTGCTGCCATTGCTAAACCGGAAGTGCACTTATATGAAACGGGAATTATCAGAATTACTCGACATCCCCAAATGGTGGGTCAAGTGATTTGGTGTATCGGTCATACGTTATGGCTAGGAACCAGTTTCACCTTGTTAACTTCTATCGGGTTAGTCTTACATCATTTGTTTGCAGTGTGGCACGGGGATCGCCGTTTATTGGCGCGTTATGGCAAATCTTTTGAAACCGTGAAATCTCGAACCTCGGTAATTCCCTTTGTCGCGATTTTACAAGGTCGTCAAACCCTTGAATTAAAGGAGTTTTTCCGATGGGCTTATTTAGGAGTCGGTGTTTTTATTCTCTTACTCTGGCAAGTTCATCCATTATTAATTCGTGCCACTGGTAACGTAGACTGGTAGCATGATCCCAGGGATATAAAAACATTCATTAATAAAATTCGAGGGATCATGCTATTGTCGGTCAGTGAGCAGATGTTTCCGCAAGAAGTTCTCGAAGCTTCTACTCCGGTTCTTGTCCATTTTTGGGCGCCTTGGTGTGGACTGTGTAAGCTGATTATGCCTCAACTGCGTCAATTCCAAGAGGACTGGCGAGGCAAAGTCAAATTGGTTGCGGTTAATGCCGATCAAAGTTTCAAATTAGCCACCACCTATCGCCTACAAACGTTGCCAACCTTGATGGTTTTTGATGGCGGTCAAGTGTTATATCGACTCGACCATTTTCAAGGTCGAGAAGATTTACGTTGCAGCTTGGATACGTTCATGGCAAGTTATCAAAAACAAACCCGTCAAACTTCTGAAGTTGTACCTTTAGAAGCTTGAATCAGTTATCAGTTATCAGTTATCAGTTATCAGTTATCAGTTATCACTCTGGTTAATACAATCCCATCCCTATCTTTCAACGAATCAGGATGGGAATTAAGGGCTACGCCTCTTCAACGATCGTAACAACTTGAGGAATATCGATAACACTATTCTCAATGGGTTTGGCTTGAGTCAGTTGGTTTTTTAGCTTCAGTTTCAACGGCTCTGTAAGCGGTAAAATATCAATTTCCTTGAGAAGATTGTCTAAAGGTTCATTTTTAGCACGCTCAATATAGACAGCCCCAAGAATCATTTCAATTCCATAACCTGTAACACTATCTCCAATCACCGCAACGGGGCCAGCTAAGGCTGTTGCTAAAGCGACCACCAGTCCCGCACCTCCAAAGGTGGTAAATGTCGCTGCAACAATAATACCCGGTATGGTTAAAGAAGCAAATTTTTTGGCAACTTCATCTAAGGAAATTCCCATAGATGCCAGTTGTTTAGACAATTCTTCTGGGGAAATTCCTAAAGCGGTTAGTTGTTTATTGAGTTCATCCATTGACTTGAAACCTTCCGAAATTTAGTAAATTTTGTGGTTCAATCCTAATACTGGTTCACAGTATAGCGGATTCGTGTAATTTCGTTAATCGATTCTTAAGCCTTCTTCAACATTATATTTTTTGTTGCCAATTTTCTGCATTTTGTAGCCTTTTTTTTAGTTTTTCTTACCCAGGGAGTTTTTAACCTTTACCCCCTCAGTAAAGATTTCTAAGTAGGTGGTCATAAATAGAGTTAAAATAGGAGATGAAGAAATATCTGAGGAAAAGTCATGCCAGTGCGATTAAAAATTCAACTAACAGAAGAAGAAAAAAGACCTACTAATTACCGTGATTATTCAAGACAACTATACTGTCCATAAAAGTCAAAAAGTTCAAGAAAAAGAGAGAGTGGCAAGACAAAAAGTGAGAATTTTTCTTCCGATTGCGATTTAATTCCCTTAATAACTCTCAAGAATTATCTTAAACAATCTTTTTTTATTGTTTACTTTATTTATGACAACCTCCCTAATTTATTCCGTTGAATCTCCAACTTCTGTTTTACTGTTAACGATTTATAGTAAATCTGAACAGGAAGATATTACCGTTAATCAGATTAATTCCATTTTAGATGAATTTTATGGAAGTGAATAAAGCTGCATTGGAAACAGAAACCGGGTTTATTCAAAAACAGAAACCCGGTTTCTAAGAAGCGATCGCATTTTTCCCCTATGTCGCATCTCAAACCCCACCAAAACGCGATCGCCTTATAACAATTCAATAAATTGATCTACCGTTAAACCTATACTTTTAATAATTGATCTTAATGTTCGTTTAGCTATATTTTGATGATTTGGTACAGTAACCTGAGAAAAATGTATCATCTTTCATTTTAGCGTTTTTTACCAAAAATGATCGACCACAAACTCCCTACACTTCAAAGAGCGATGACGCAATGACAGCTTTGCTGATCGCACCATCACTCCCCACAACCTAAAACAAGCGATCGCACGCTTAACTAAATCTTGTTGATTAGGTTATAATAAGAATTAATTACTTTAACCCAAAGCCTAATTTTTTATGATTCAACAATTATCAGCAATTTATGAAAATGGGTTATTGCGTCCGTTGCATAATCCTAATTTACCCGAAAATAGTCAAGTTAACCTTGTGATTGAGAGTAATCTAAATTCATCTCATCCATTATTAAAATTTTCTGGTATTCTGAGTGATCAAGAAGCTCAAGAAATTGAAACTATTATTAATCAAGAATTTAATTAAGTCAGTAAAGATGAATGGTAGTATTCCTTTAGATACATCAGTGGTTATTAGGTATTTAAACGTTAATCAAGACATTGTTTATCATGTTTTAGTAAATTTTTAATTTCTTCTATACTAAAAGGAGGGTTTTTTCTATGTATCATTGCGTGACAATTAGGACATACTGGACGTAAATCTTTAATCGGATCAACTTCATATTCTTGATTAATTTTAGATAAAGGTATTAAATGATAAACATGAATAAAACCTTGTCCTATTTCTCCAAAAACATTTTCAAAATCAAAACCACAGACATAACAATTTTTTCCATAATATTCAATACATTTTTTCCGAGCTTCATGATTTCTTTCATAACGATTTACAGTTATACTTTGTTTAGCACCTTCATAAAGATTTTTGATTTCAGTTTCATCTGATAACTCATCAGGTAATTGTAAAAAGACATTACTTTTTATAATATATTCAGCCTGTGGAACATCAATCTCTTTTTCAACATAATTGGTGTTATTTATATCTAATTTTTGATTAACCCAACCTAATGCTTCTAAAGCTAGAGCAACTTCTTCATACATTTGCCAGTAAAAATTATTTTTATTGACATAACCACTGGATAAAATACTCCACCAACTATAATCCCCTGATTTACTTTGATTAGGTTTTAATCCCATGGCATCTGATAATGAATGCCCCAAACGACCATAAAGAGAATTAACAACTGGGCGACCGCCCTTAATCTCTGCTAATTCTGCAAGTTGTGTTGCTGTAACTATTTTATTAGGTGAATAATATTGTTTTTGTAGTAAACATAATTGATTTTTACTTATGCGTTCTTTGATATGGTTAAATCCTTGAATATATTCTTCTTTAGATGGCGAATTATCTAGCTTATAAATTTTCATTGTTAATATCGGGTCAATCCCAACCTCTGTAAATTACCAATTATTCTGTACTGGGTTTTATTCTGGGGTTCATGTGATATTTTCTGTCTTCATAAATTAAGAGATATTTTCAGAGCTAAATTTAATTTTTCAATCAATTCTGATGATAAAATACCTAATTTTTTTTGAAAAACAGCTTGATTTACAGTTGCTATTTTATCCGCCCTAATCAATGAACTTTTTTTAAGCCCAGTTACCTGAAATTCGCTATCTTGATCAGAAACTAAAACCCAAGTTTCTCGTAAATTGCCATCAGGTATTTTTGAAAAAATGCCTAAAATAATTACTTCTTCTCGATGAATAGCAATAACCAAAGCTGGCCTAAGTTTATTGGTTTTTAAATCACTAAACGGAAAGGAAACTAACCAAATTTCATTAATTTTCGGTTTCATTATAAATATCTTCCTCTGGGTCATTCCACTCGTTAAAGCCTGTTTCTGCTAGTCTCATAAACTCTTTTATTTCCAGACTTTCTGTAATTTCTTCAATTAATTGTTTAATCTCATCTACGGGAAGTTGTAGAATCATGGCTTTAATTTTTTCTTGTGTTAAATTCATAAATTAAAATTCCTTTTTTCAATAAACTATTGACTTAGTTGTTGTATAATTATATAATCGTATGTCTCTGCGTCCAAGTTACTAAATTTACTAACTATTTTTTTTATTTCTCCATCAGTAATCATTAACTCTTGTAAATCTGCCCTCATCGGTAACATACTCAATTCTCCTTAAACGGATATTCATCAATTATACAACAAACTCATCCGGCAACAACCTGCCTTGAATGGGTTCATATTCATCCTCTAATAACCACAATTTAGCTGTTTCAGAATCTTCACTCAAAAAAATAACTGAATAATCCTTAGCAGGTTTCCTATTGTCTCATCAACGCCTGAAAACCAGCTTGTACAAAATGTTGATCAAAGGTTAAAGCTTGAGTTACCTGATTTTCTTGCATCACTACAAAAGAAACACAATCAACTAAACCCCAGGATTTGTCTTGATGTTTTTTATATAAACTTAATGCTTTTTCAAATAAATCAGGATTTAAACGGATCACTTCAACGTCGTCAGACACTAAAAATTTTTCTATTAGTTCAACGGCTTCATTTTTATAATGACTTGATAAAGCATTACCAACCTCTAAAAAAATCGCATCAGTAGTAATTAAAGGATAGTTTTCAAATTGTTGAGCTAATGCTAATGCTTTTTGATGATATTGATCCCGTTTATTAATTAAAGCAACCAGAAAAAGAGTATCAACAAAAATTTTAGTCCTCACTCACATCTCTCCCTAAACTAATAGCAACTTGAACCGCGAAATCTCCAGGAGCATCAATAGATATTTTTTGTAATTCAGACATTAAACTAGGTTTTTTAACCGTACTTTCTGAACGATTTAATTGTTCAATCATGTCATAAACTTGATTAAGTTGTTCTTCTGTTAAATCCGCTATTTTTTCTTGAATCATTTTTTTTGTCACCATAGTAACTTACCTCAAATCACTCTATCTACTCCAGATCATAGTCTATAACTTATCTTTTCCCATCAATCCGTTTACCAGTAACTCCCGTAAACTTCCTATTACAATACAATAACTAAAATCAAGGTATTACTGGAGAACACCCGAACCTATGCTAGAAGCATATCGTCAACACGCCGAAGAACGTGCAAAACTCGGCATTCCCCCCCTACCCCTCAACGCCCAACAAACCTCGGAACTCTGCGAACTCTTGAAGAACCCGCCAGAGGAAGAGAAAGAATTTTTGATGACATTGCTCAGAGACCGTATCCCTCCGGGTGTCGATGAAGCCGCCTATGTCAAAGCCGCCTTTTTAACCGCCATTGCCAAAGACGAAATTACCAGCCCCCTGATTTCCCATCAAGGCGCCGTTTCCCTATTAGGTACAATGGTGGGAGGCTATAACGTCCAATCCTTGATAGACTTACTCAAATCAAGGGATGAAAGTATTGCCGCTGCCGCCGCCACCGCCCTCAGCAAAACCTTGTTAGTCTTCGACGCCTTTAACGATGTTCTGGCCTTAGCAGAAGTCAACCCCTACGCCAAACAAGTGTTAGACGCTTGGGCGAATGCGGCTTGGTTTATCGGACGTGCGAAACTGCCGGAAACCATTACCGTTACGGTTTTCAAAGTTACAGGGGAAACCAACACCGACGACCTATCCCCCGCCCCCCATGCCACAACTCGCCCCGATATTCCCTTACACGCCTTGGTCATGTTGGAAAGTCGGATGCCCGGAGGGTTAGAAACCATCGCCGAACTGAAGAAAACAGGGTATCCCGTCGCCTATATCGGAGATGTGGTGGGGACAGGTTCATCTCGGAAATCTGCGATTAACTCTGTTTTATGGCATATTGGTAACGATATTCCCTACGTTCCCAATAAACGTTCTGGCGGCTATATTCTGGGCGGAAAAATTGCCCCGATTTTCTTTAACACGGCCGAAGATTCCGGTGCACTCCCCATTGAATGCGATGTCAGTAAACTGAATACTGGGGATGTGATCACCATTCATCCCTACAAAGGCGAAATTACCAACGAAGCCGGAGAGGTGATTTCCACCTTTACCCTCAAACCCGATACGATTTTAGATGAAGTCCGGGCGGGTGGCCGTATTCCCTTATTAATTGGTCGCAGCTTAACGGATAAAACCCGCGCCGCCTTGGGACTTGAACCCAGCACCTTGTTTGTACGTCCTTCCCTACCCGAAGAGACTGAAAAAGGCTTCACCCTCGCCCAGAAAATGGTCGGAAAAGCCTGTGGGTTGCCGGGAGTCCGTCCAGGGACATCCTGCGAACCCTTGATGACAACGGTGGGTTCTCAAGATACCACTGGCCCGATGACACGGGACGAACTCAAAGAACTCGCCTGTTTAGGGTTTTCGGCTGATTTAGTCATGCAGAGTTTCTGCCATACCGCAGCATACCCGAAACCCGTTGATATCAAAACCCATCAACAACTGCCCGATTTCTTCTCGACTCGTGGCGGTGTTGCCCTGCGTCCGGGGGATGGCATTATTCACTCTTGGTTAAACCGGATGTTGTTACCCGATACGGTGGGCACTGGGGGCGACTCCCACACCCGTTTCCCCTTGGGGATTTCCTTCCCGGCGGGTTCGGGGTTAGTGGCCTTTGCGTCTGCCTTGGGGGTGATGCCCTTGGATATGCCGGAATCGGTGTTAGTCAGATTTAAAGGAGAATTACAACCCGGTGTCACCCTGCGGGATATTGTCAACGCCATTCCTTATGTTGCCATGCAGCAAGGCAAGTTAACCGTTGCCAAAGAAAACAAGAAAAATGTGTTCAATGGTCGGATTATGGAAATGGAAGGTTTACCGGATTTAAAAGTGGAGCAAGCCTTTGAATTAACCGATGCCACGGCTGAACGCTCTTGTGCCGGGTCTACGATTAAACTCAGCAAAGAAACCGTTGCGGAGTATTTACGGTCTAATGTTGCCTTAATGAAAAATATGGTGGCACGGGGTTATCAAGATGCTCGAACCTTGATGCGACGAGTGGCAAAAATGGAACAATGGTTGGCAAATCCCGTGTTAATGGAAGGCGATATCGATGCGGAATATGCTGATATTATTGAAGTGGATTTGAACACCATCACAGAACCGATTGTTGCGGCACCTAATGACCCGGATAATATTAAGTTAATGTCGGAATGTGCGGGAGACAAAATTGATGAGGTGTTCATCGGTTCTTGTATGACGAATATTGGGCATTATCGCGCGGCTGCTAAAATCTTAGAAGGGGCAGGACAAGCGAAAGTTCGGTTATGGATTTGTCCGCCAACTCGAATGGATGAAAAGCAGTTACGGGATGAAGGCGTTTATGGTATTTTTGCTGGGGTTGGCGCCAGAACGGAGATGCCGGGATGCAGTTTATGTATGGGAAATCAGGCGCGAGTTGCTGATGGGGTGACGGTGTTTTCAACGTCTACTCGGAATTTTAATAACCGCATGGGGAAAGATGCACGAGTCTATTTAGGTTCAGCAGAATTAGCGGCGGTTTGTGCGTTGTTAGGACGCATTCCAACGGTTGAAGAATATCGGGAAATTGTGACGAATAAAGTTGACCCATTTGCGGCGGATTTATACCGTTATCTGAACTTTGATCAAATTGCAGGATTTGAAGATGAAGGTCGGGTAATTCCGTTAGAAGAAATGCCGAAAATTGATGATATTTTGGGTATTCCAGCGTTGACCTAACCCCCCTAACCCCCCTTCCCTGCGAGGGAATGGGGGAAGAATTTTATATACTGGTGTTGTGATCATAAGTAATACTCTCTTACTCCCCTCTCCATGCGGTCGAGGGGTTGGGGGAGAGGTCAAACAAGTGATCGCAAAAACCATAAAATTTTTATGCTATAAAATATATCGAGATGGAACGAAAAAATATTATTGTCGGACAAAAGATAACATCTGAAAAATACCAGCGTTCTAAACAACTGCGTCGGGAAATGACTCCAGAAGAAAAAATCCTCTGGGAAGAGTTAAGAAGAAATAACTTAAATGGATTACACTTTCGTCGTCAGCAAATTATAGATGGTTTTATTGTCGATTTTTACTGCCATCAAGCTCAATTAGTTATAGAGGTGGATGGAGAAATTCATGATTTACAAGTTGAGTCTGATCAGGAAAGGGATACTATTTTAGCTACCAAAGGATTAAAAATATTGAGAATAAAAAATCAAGAAATTAGACACAATTTACAGGGAGTTTTAAAAAAAATTATAGGTTGTTTTTAACTTTGATTTATCCCCTGAGCTAAAACAATCTGTAACAAGAGCTTATCAATTATGGAAAGGAAATTATTTATATTCTTAAAAAGAGTTTAGCTACTATCTGGAGGTATTATTAGGATAACAACGGAAAAACACAGCCCAAATGTCAAAGAATGCTGTTAGTAATAATTCAGCCTGTATCCAAAGATTGTGATAGGATGTTATAGTGGTGTGCGATTGTATGAGAGGCAGTATTATGATCATCTCAGCCTTTATATAACTCTAGGACAACTTGTTCAATTATATTGGGCAATGTTATTTTTTGGAGGTCTGGCTGGTAGTTTTGGTCTTTTCTATCAGTTTTCATGTGAAAAGCTAAAAGAACTAGATTTTTTAAATGATGATCAACTTCTCAATGCTGAATCATTAATATATAAATGTGAACTTTTAATAGATAGTTTTACCGACAGAAATCCAACATTAATAAATCAATATCTGAATTTATTACAATCTCAAAAAAAAGTTAATTTAAGTAGAGATAAAGTTAAAACTATATTAACTAAGCATGGATATGAATATGTTAAAGGATATAGGCGTAGTAATGGAAAATGGGTGAAACCTTACTATAGGCGTAAAAGAAAATAGTTTATTATAGGATTATCTATTGCTTCATTTAGAAGGGTGATCGCTTTTTTAACTCAGTTCAATTCTGGAAATGCGATCGCACATGAAATCCTTAACAACGCGATAACAGAATAACAGGCAAGATGCCAGTTCCACATTGTGATTAAATCTCTTTTTTGTATCTTATTATTAGAGAATAAAGATAAATATTATTTTTTTAAATAAGGTACTGTTCTCAAGCAACCCTAAAAGGGACGGTTAGAGCATAAAGGCTGAGGTCGATCTAAAATTTTAAAGATGAGAGTAGTAACACTTTTTGATAAAATTTTACAAAACTTAAAACTATCGGCAACTCTAATCACTAGGAAGGTAACATGGCAGGACTGTTTGGCTTGTTTGGCAAAAAAGAAGACTCTAACTCTCAGGAAGCAACCGGAGGCAGTTTCTATCTGGATAGTGATGCAGCCAAAGGTCTTGGAGATATGGACAGATTCAAAAACATGGCTCCGGTGAAAAAGACCTTTCCAGTTGAGGTTGAGACTTCCACATCAGGAACTGCAACCACGAATAGTGTCACTAACACGATTTCTAGCGAGGTGACGGAGGAATCTTCCAGCAAAGCGGAACGTCGTCGTGCCGATAGCAGCATGGATATGTTTCGCAATCTTGCTCGTGAGATCAAAAAACCCTAACATCTAGCGAGAAGAAATCTAACCTCTCAAGTGGAAAAATAATCAACAAACTCCCTACATTCGGATTCAAACAGAATTGGTTCAATCCCATCTTGTTAGAATCCGAATTAGCGATACTGGATTCAGGATGGAAACGGAGGTTAAACAACGACTATTTGAACAATTTTTTACAACAAAAATAGTCAGGAAAGGAACAGGATTAGGATGATATATTTGTCATGGAATTATTGAAGCCCAGCACAGAGGAATCATCTCATCCCAATCCAAAGGGGGAGAAAGAACGGAATTTGCGATTATACTCCCTATTGAATTTATGGCGACAGAAGAAAGGATTTAACGCTTGGGGATGCGACGTTGATTTTGAGTTGAACGATGGTCAGCTAAAGAAATCACCTCCGCTTCATTTCCTTCTCTTGCGACCCGAATTAATAACGCGGCTAAAGCTAGACTCGCAATCATAGAACTTCCCCCATAACTAAACAACGGTAGCGGTAAACCTGTTGTTGGTAAAACACCCGTTGCCACCCCTATATTTAATAGAGATTGCCCCACCATAACGACCATCACGCCAATAGCAACTAATTGATGTTCAATGTGTCTAGCTTTCATCGCAACTCGTAGAGCTACAGTTCCATAAACAACTAATAATAGTAATAATAAAACTCCGCCGATAAAGCCAAATTCTTCTGCATAAACCGAGAAAATAAAATCACTATATTGAATCGGTAAATAATATAATTTTTGGTGAGATAATCCTAATCCTGTCCCCCAAAAACCACCAGAACCCACCGCTAAAAGACTTTGTACTAACTGATATCCATCCCCCATCGGATCTGCCCAAGGATTTAAAAAGGATAAAACCCGACGTCTTTGATATTCTTTAATACTAATACTTAAGGTGGCTAAAAGTATCCCCCCTAAAGCCGTCCCTCCTAAATAGGAAAAGGGTAATCCTGCTGCTAAAGCAACTAACCAAAGGGTCATTCCACACAAAGCTGTTGTACTTAAATTTGGTTGCAATAAAATTGATAATAATACCACCCCAAAAATTCCCAACCAAACCAACCGAATTTGCCAATTTAAACGAAACCAATTGCCAAAAAAACGTGCACTTTGCAGCACTAAAAAGGGCTTCATTAACTCCGATGGTTGAATCGGAATCGGCCCAATCGAAATCCAGCGTGTTGCACCGTTAATCGTTGTTCCTAAACCCGGAACTAAGGTTAAAAATAATAATGATAGAACAATTAAAACACCCCATTGAGAAATCTTTAACCAAAATCGCAGTGAAGATTGAACAATAAAACTAAATCCAGCCAGTCCTACAACTGTCCAAATTAATTGACGTTTAAAATAATATAATCCATCCCCCTGTTCTTCATAGGCAATGGGATAGGAGGCAGAAAACATAATAATTAAACCGACAAATAACCAAAGAAAGGTGATCCAATGTAACCATTGAGCTTCCCTCGACCAATGGCTAACAGCAGATGGAAAAAAGGGTAAAATTTGTTTAAAATTCATCTAAATGATACAACCGTAAACTGGAGTTCAATAAAACATGATTCTCTAGTATATCAAGTGAAGTCTAGGATGCAATCAAAAGAGATAGAATATTCAAGAGGAACTGCATTGTTTTAAATTAATAGTTTGATCATGATTTTGACACTCCCCGCGCTAAAGCGACGGGGATTCTAACTTCAACCTAGATACTTGCTCAACCAGGGTTTCCCCAAGAAGAGTAGAGGTTTCTAGTCCATTAGCGTTAATTCGGGAATGCC
>JACCEC011238053.1_pt1 | contig 11842 bp, 5 predicted proteins | sample 7450121 | NCBI WGS metagenome assembly JACCEC01 (sample SAMN15323455, study PRJNA562643) | freshwater metagenome | isolation source: river surface water | place: USA:Blue River Watershed | collected 2017-08-18 | reverse complement strand
GGTCCGCGCTCCTGCTGGCCGGCTCCCTGCCCGCCGCCGAGACGCCCGCCAAACAGGTCGAGCAATTCCTCAGCCGCTACTGCCTGGAATGCCACGACGCCAAAGTCCATAAGGGCGACCGGAACTTCGAACAGTTCGCGCTGCCGCTGAAGACCTTGCCGGCGGTGATCGAGGCGCGCGACATCATCGACCAGCTGACCCTGCGGGAGATGCCGCCGAAGAAGGCCGAACAGCCGACCGACGAGCAACGCCTCGCGGCGATCCGCGCCCTGCGCGCTGCCACCGAGGCGACCCAGACATCGCTCCAGAGCACCGGCTCGCGGACGGTCCTCCGCCGGCTGTCCAACCGCGAGTACGAGAACACCCTGGCGACCTTGTTCGGCCGCCGCGTCGACACGCTCGGACTGACCGCGGACTTCCCGAAGGAAAAGACCGCCCGCCACCTGGACACGATCGGCCAGTCGCTGGTGACCTCCGGTTTCCTGGTCGACCAGTATTTCCTGGCCGCCAACCGCCTCGTCGAAACCCGCCTGGGCAAGCCGGTCACCGCGCCGCAGACCTGGCGGTTCAACAAGAATTTCATCCAGTACGAGGAGCTGCAAGGCTCGCACAAGAGCGCTTTCAACTTCCGCTACCTCAACCTCGACGAACAGCCGAATACCGACACCCGCCAGGGCGGCTACGGCCACATCGAGGACTTCCGGCAGGGCGTCCCGGTCTCCGGCCTCTACGACCTCGAGGTCGAGGCGACGGCCCTGCACCGCGACACCCATTACGACCCCGCCATCTTCGGCATCGACCTCTCCGAGCCTTTCATCCTCGGCGTCGTGCCGGGCGACATCACCAAGGGCCACATCCACTACCCTCAGGCCATCGAACCGCTGCTCGCGAGCAGCGTGGTGCCCGACAACACGCCCACCCGCCTCAAGTTCCGTGTCTGGCTGGAGGCCGGCCAGACCCCGCGCTTCATCTTCCCGAACGGGCCGTACGAATCGCGCGCCTCGGTCATCACCATCAATAAGCGCTACGAGAAGGAGTTCTCGACGCCGGTCGGCTCCTCCGGCGTCGGCCGCTCGCACATCCTCCGGGAAGGCAAGCTGCCGCATATCCGCATCAGCGAGATCGTCGTCCAAGGCCCCGTAGCCGAACCGGCGGGCGGGGCCGAGGAGGTCGCCGTCTTCGGCCCGGAAGGCTTCCAGGCGGAGCGCGCCCTCGACCAGCTGTTCGCCTTCGCGACCAAGGCCTTCCGTCGCCCGCTGCAGGAGGCCGACCGCGCGCCCATCCGCAAGTTGTACGCGCAGCGGCTCGCCGAGCAAGCCAGTCCGCGACAGGCGGCGCTCGACGCGGTGAAACTCATCCTCTGCTCCCCTTCCTTCCTCTACCTGAGCGAGGTCACCCGGGAGGACGACCGTCGCCTGCGCCCGCATGACCTCGCCACGCGCCTCGCTTACGCCCTCTGGGCCACGCCCCCCGACGAGACCCTCTTCGCCTCGGCGACCTCGGGCAAACTCACCGAGGACGCGGAGCTGAAGAAGCAAATCGACCGCCTGCTGGCCGACGCCAGACTGGACGGCTTCATCGACGGCTTCCTGGATAGCTGGCTTAACCTTCGTGAGCTCGGCGGCATGCCGCCGCCCCGGGAGACGAACCGGGCCTACTACGCCGAGGACCTGCCGGCGTCCATGAAGACCGAGGTGCGCCTGTTCTTCCGTGACCTGCTCGCGTCGAACCGGCCGGTGACCCAGTTCCTGCGCGCGGACCATAGCTTCATCGACAAGAAACTCGCGAAGCTCTACGACCTGCCCGAACAGAAGACCCTGCGTCTGGCCGACGGTTTCCGGAAAGTCAGCCTCCAGGGCGACCCGCATCGCGGCGGCCTGCTCGGCATGGCAGCGGTGCTGACGGTCAGCGCCAACGGCGTCGAGACCTCGCCCGTCACCCGCGGCGCCTGGGTCAGCGAGAACATCCTCGGCATCAAGCCCCCGCCCCCGCCGGACGTCGTCCCGGCCATCGAACCGGACGTCAGCGGCGCGACCACGATCCGCGAGCGCCTCGCCAAACACCGCAACGACCGGGCCTGCGCCGAGTGCCATCGCAAGATCGACCCCCTCGGCTTCAGCCTGGAGTCCTTCGACCCGGTCGGTCGCTGGCGCGTGAATTACGCGAAACCGAAGAAGGGTCCCGCGCCGAAGATCGACTCCTCGGGCGAGTTCGCCTCCGGCGAGACCTACCGGGACTTCGCCGGCTTCCGCGACATCCTGCACGACAAGCGCGAGGAGATGTTCACCCGACATCTCATCCGTTCGCTGCTCGCCTACGGTACGGGTCGCCTCATGGAGCCGGCCGACGAGTTCGCCGTCGACCGCATCTACGCGAAGGCGAAGGAAAAGGACCTCGGCCTGCGCGACATCGTGGTCGAGTGCCTGACCAGCGACGTCTTCCGTTCCCGCTGAGGGCGACGCACTGGCCGACCCCTTGGGACCGACATCCTGACCGCAAGCAGGCCCGAAAGCGGCCTTGAGGCCCCACCGAACCCTCGCTAAACAAGCGGCACCCCATGAAGTCGCCTTTATCCCTCGGCCTCGCCCTGCTGCTGTTCACGCTAACCGGAGGCGCCCGACCCCCGAACGTGATCTTCATCCTCACCGACGACCAAGGCTGGGGCGACGCCAAGTTCGCGGGCCACCCTTACGTGAAGACGCCCAACCTCGATCGTCTAGCCAAGGAGGGGACCTGGCTCCGCCAGTTCTACGTCGCGGCGACCGTGTGCTCCCCGAGCCGGGCGGCGTTCCTCACCGGACGCGTCCCCGCCCGTTTTGCGATCCATGGGCATTTCGCCGACCATAGCCAGAACGCCGCCCGTTCGATGCCAAACTGGCTCGACCCCGAGGTCACCACCCTGCCCGACCTACTGAAACAAGCCGGCTACGCCACCGCGCACTTCGGCAAATGGCACCTCGGCCATGGTACCGGCGCGCCCGCACCCGAAGCCTACGGAATCGACGTCTCCAAGACGCAGAACTCGTCCGGCACGCCGCTAGGCGACGAGGGTAAGGAGCCCTATTTCCGCGCCAGGTCCACCGCGCTGATGGTCGACGAGACGATCAAATTCGCCAAAGCCAACAAGGAGAGGCCCTTCTATGTGAACCTCTGGACGCTCGTTCCGCACGCCGCGCTGAAACCCACCCCGGAACAGCTCGCGGTCTACGCCGACCTCCGACCCAAGGCCGATGATCCCGCCTTCGGCGAGTGGACCCGCAAGTATTACGCCAACGCCAAGGACCTGCGGTCACAGATGCAGGTCTTCTGCGCCTCGCTCACCGACCTCGACACCCAGATCGGCCGTCTGCTCGACGCCCTCGACGAGCTCGGCCTGACCAACGACACGCTCATCTTCTTCTCCAGCGACAACGGCCCGGAGGACTATCGCGTCAGCAACGCCGCCAACGCCGGCGTGGGGAGCGCCGGGCCCCTGCGCGCCCGCAAACGCAGCATGCACGAGGGCGGGATCCGTACCTTCGGGATCGTCCGCTGGCCGGGCAAGGTCCCCGCCGGGCGCGTCGAGGAGAACGCCGTGGTCGGCGGCGTCGACTTCCTGCCCACCATCGCCACCTTGGCCGGCGTCAAACTTCCCGCCGACCTCGCCACGGACGGCGAGGATCGCTCGGCCCTCTGGCTGGGCGGACCGGCCACCCCGCGCCGCGCGCCCTTGCATTGGGAATGGCTCTCCGGGGTCCAAGGCCCGCAGGACGGCTACCAGCCGCCTCCCCTCTGCGTGCGCGACGGCGATTGGAAGCTCTTCGTCGACCACGCCGGCAACAACGCCCAGCTCTTCGATATCCCCAAGGACGCGGGCGAACATCACGACCTCGCCGCTCAGCACCCCGACGTGGTCAAGACGCTGACCCAGAAAGCCCTCGCCTGGGCCAAGACCTTGCCCGCCAGTCCGGCGCGCGATAAGTTCATCGCCAACGGACAAACCAAGGGCACGGCCAAGTCCGCGCCCGCCAAGGCCAAGAAGACGCTGGATCGGCCGAAGATTTTCGACGGGTGGGACAAGGACAAGGACGGCTTCCTCGCCAAGGACGAATTCATCCCGCACATGGCCGACCAGGCCGACGCCCCTGCCCGCTTCATCCGTTTCGATCTGGACAAAGACGGAAGGCTTTCGAAGGAGGAGTTTGTCCGCGCCGGCAACTGAACGTCCCATGGTCGCCGCCACCCGCCTCCTGCGCCTCGCCGCCGGCATCACCGCCTGGGCTCTCGTCGGCTGCGCGACGCCGGAGACCTTCTCGGTCCGCGAGGACTTCGGGCCGGGCTTCGACGCGAAGAAGTTCCTGACGCCGCTCCCGAACAAGAACACGTCGGTCCGCGACGGCGTGATGTGGACACGCGGATCCAGCGGCGGCAAATACCCGCCGATGGTCTACCTGGCGCTGGCCGGCAAGGACCTCACGCTATCCTTCCGCTACCGCCACCTCGAGAAAGGCGGCATGCTCTGGCTCTTCGTCGACGGCGACGACGGCTATGGCTCGGTCGACCACATGCTCCGCGTCCGCCTCAACCGCGACTCGGTCGTGCTCGAGGTCGACGCCCACACCCTCGACCCGAAGCACCCGCTGCGCCAGAACACCCGCGAGGCCGATCCGGTGAGCAAGGCCTACCGCACCAACGAACACTTCCCCTCCGAGAAGGTCGACCTGTCGGCCAACGCTTGGCGCACGGTTCGGCTCGCCTTCAAGGGCGACAGCGTGGACATGTCCGTGGACGGCCAGTGGACCCGCACGCTCAAGCGCCCGAACTTCGACGCCCCCAAACGCAAGTTGCTCTGGATGCAGAACGGCGGGGCCGCCGGTATCGAGATCGACGATGTCGTCGTGCATCCGACCCCCTGAGCCAGGCCGCGCCGAACTTTCCCCGCCCACCCGATGGCACCCCACCGAATCCTCCCCCTCCTCGCCGGCCTGCTCGCGCTGGCGCCGCTCGGCGCCGCCGACAAGCCGAACATCATCCTGATCCTCGCCGACGACCTGGGCGGGCGCGACCTTGCCTGCTTCGGCAGCAAGTATCACGAGACACCCAACCTCGACCGACTGGCCGCCCGCGGCGTCCGCCTGACGCAGGCCTATTCGGCCAGCCCGCTCTGCTCCCCGACCCGCTCGAGTATCCTCGTCGGCCAATACCCCGCGCGTACCGGCATCACCGCGCCCGCCTGCCACCTGCCGAAAGTCGTCCTCGAGAAGGCCCTGCTGCCAGGCGACGAGCGGGTGCACGTGGCCAACTCGGTGACGCGCCTCAGGCCCGACTACCATACGCTGGCCGAGGCGCTCAAGGCCTCGGGCTACGCGACGGCGCACTTCGGCAAATGGCACCTCGGTCATAACCTGAAAGCGGGCGACGCCTACGAGCCGCGCGACCAAGGGTTCGACCTCGACTGGCCGCATACGCCCAAGGCGCCCGGCCCCGGCGGCGGCTACCTCGCCCCCTGGAAGTTCATCGGCGATCCGGAGATCAAGGACGCCGCCGGCCGGCACGTTGACGAGCGCATGGCCGACGAGGCCGGCCAGTTCATCCGCGCCAGCAAGGGCCGCCCGTTCTTCGTCAACTTCTGGCTCTTCTCCGTGCACTCGCCGTGGAACGCCCGCCAGGACTACATCGAGCACTTCAAGCAGAAGACCGACCCCGCGAACCCGCAGAAGAACCCGCTGTACGCCGCGATGGTGAAGAGCCTCGACGATTCGGTGGGCCGGCTGCTGAAGCATCTCGACGACTCCGGCGAGGCGGACAACACGCTCATCGTCTTCTGGTCCGATAACGGCGGCTACGCCTACCCGCCGAAGCAGACCGACCCCGCGGGGTTCGCCGAGATCCCCGCGACGAGCAACCTGCCATACCGCAGCGGCAAGGCCTCGCTCTACGAGGGCGGCACCCGCGAGCCCGGCATCGTCGTGTGGCCGGGCAAGGTGAAGGCCGGCACCACCGCCGACTTCCTGATGCAGTCCGTGGATCTCTACCCCACGCTCATCCGCGCCGGCGGCGCCTCCCCGCGACCCGGCCAGAAGGTGGACGGCCTCGACCAGACGGAAGCGCTCCTCGGCCGCGCCTCGCCCCGCGACCGGGTCTTCTGCCACTTCCCGCACGGCAACGCCGCCCGCGACTCCGTCATGGACGGTTTTTACGCGGGGACCTATGTGCGCAAGGGTGACTGGAAACTGATCCGTTTCTACGGACGTAATGATGACGGCACCGACGAGCTCGAGCTCTACGACCTGAAGAGCGACCTCGGCGAACGCCGCAATCTCGCGAAGGAGCAACCGGCGATCGCGCAGGAACTCAACGGCCTCATCGACGTCTTCCTGAAGGACTCGGAGGCGGTGATTCCGAGGACGAATCCGAATTTCGGCAAAGCCGCGCCCAAGACGCCCGCCAAGAAGACCGCCTTGGCGCCCGACGACCTTCCCGGCGGCTGGAAGAACCGCGCCGGTCCGGCCGCGGTGCGCGAAGGGGCGCTCCACGTCGAGTCCAAGGGGGCCGGCTCCTTCCTCGGCGTCGGGGCCGGTCTCTCCGCCGGGCCGGCCAAGTTCACCTTCCGGATCCGAGCCCCGCAGGCCGGCGAAGGACGCATCGCCCTCCTGGGTGCGGCCGGGGGCACGGAACTGCTTTCCGTCCCTTACGCGGTGGCCGGCGAAGCCGTCTGGCAGACCATCACCGTCGAGCTGAACGCCAAGCAGGACGCCGCCATCCTCCGGCTCTACCTACCCGCGGGCTCCGCCGCGGTCGACCTGGATGACCTCGTCCTGACCCCCGGCCAAGGCAAGCCGCGGCGCTGGGAATTCTAGGTCGGACCCGGGTCGGCGAGGCGAAGCGCCATCCGGGCGGAACATCTGTCCGCCTATGGCTATCCTAAGGGAAGTAATCTCCCAATCCGGCTTCCCCTCGGGCGATTCCCCCCTTTATTTCGCTACTACCCCTTCCCATGCGTAAGCCCTGCCTGGCGCTCCTGCCTTTCTTGATGACCCCGGCCTTCGCCGCCGACGCCGTCGAGTTCAACCGCGACATCCGTCCGGTGCTCGCGGACAACTGCTTCCACTGCCACGGCCCCGATCCCGGCACCCGCAAGGCCGGCCTGCGCCTCGACACCGAGGCCGGCTTCTTCGCCGCGCGCAAGGACAAGGACGGCAAGGAAGAACCGCCGACCATCATCAAGGGCAAGCCGGACCAAAGCACCCTTTTCCAGCGCCTGCTCTCCAAGGACGAGGATGAGGTCATGCCGCCGCCGGAGACGCACAAGAAACTGAAACCGGAGCAGATCGCCCAGATCAGGTCCTGGATCGAGCAAGGAGCCCCGTGGCAGCCGCACTGGTCTTTGCTACCCCCGGTCGCGGTCACCCCGCCCACGAACAAGGATACCGGCTGGGCCAAGAACCCGATCGACCGCTTCGTGCTCGCCCGGCTCGAGAAGGCCGGCCTCGCGCCCGCGCCCGAGGCGGACGCCCGCACCTTGATCCGACGCCTGTCCCTCGATGTGACTGGTCTGCCGCCGTCCCCCGAACTGCTGGCGAAACACCTGCCGAAGGACGGCGACCGCCTGTCCGACGGCCAGGTCGGCGCCTTGATCGATGAGCTGATGGCCACGCCGGCCTACGGCGAGCACCGCGCGCGCTACTGGCTCGACGCCGCCCGCTACGCGGATTCGCACGGCCTCCACTTCGACAACCCGCGCGAGATGTGGCCCTACCGGGACTGGGTCGTGAAGGCCTTCAACGCGAACCAGCCGTTCGACCAGTTCACGGTGGAGCAGATCGCGGGCGACCTCCTGCCCAACCCAACCGAATCACAGCTGATCGCCACCGGCCTCCAGCGCTGCAACGTCACCACCAACGAGGGCGGCACGATCGTCGAGGAGAACCTCGCCAACTACGCGGCCGACCGCGTGCAAACGATGGGCTGGGTCTATTTCGGCCTCACGACCAACTGCGCGCAGTGCCACGACCACAAGTTCGATCCGTTCACGACGAAAGACTTCTACTCACTGGCGGCGTTCTTCCGTAACACGACGCAGCCGGGGCTCGATGGCAACGTGAAGGATGGCCGGGGACCCGTCATCTACCTGCCGTCCGACGCCGACCGCCCGCGCTTCAAGGCCTTGCCGGCGGAGATCGAGGCGGCCAAGAAGTCGGCCCAGGAGACCCGTGCCCTCGCCCAGAAGGATTTCGACGGCTGGCTGGCCAAACTCAAGCCAGCTGACCTCGAGCTGGACATCCCGGCCAAGGGACTGCTGGGCCGCTTCGCCCTCAACGAAGGCAACGGCACCCCCGCCCAGACCCGGGCGACCGGCCCGCTCACCTGGACCAAGGACGGCCAGCTCGGCCCGGCGCTCGCGCTGAAGAAGGGCGCCAACCTCGAGCTCGGGGAGGCCGGCAACTTCGATACCAAGAAGCCCTTCAGCGTCGGCGGGTGGTTCCGTCCGGCCAGGTTGCAGGGCACCCAGGCGCTCGTCGCCCGCATGGACGACCCCAAGGCCGCGCAAGGCTGGTCCCTGTTCCTCGCCAACGCCAACTACGGCTTCTACCTGATCAGCCAGTGGCCCGACGACGCCATCAAGGTGACGACCGCGAAGCCCCTGGCCAAGAAGGACACCTGGCAGCACGTGCTCCTGACCTATGACGGCAGCGGCAAGGCCGAGGGTATCCGTCTTTACGTGGACGGCGCGATGGTCCCCCTCAACCTCGAGGTCAACAAGCTCCGGACCGCCAGCCAGTCGAAAACTCCCACCCGCCTCGGCCAGCGCAGCGCCAGCGAGTTCTTCGAAGGCTCCGCGCAGGAGGTCCGCTTCTATGGGCGCGACCTGAGCGGTGCCGAGGCCTTCGCTCTCGCCAAGGTCGACGGGGTTCGCGCGAAGGTCGCCGGTAAGCTCGCCGGCAAGGACCGGGCCGCCGTGCTGGACTACTACCTGGGCGTCCGCCGACCCGATGTCCTGGCGATCGCGACCCGCCAGACCACCCTCGAGGCCGAGCTCAAGGCGATCAAGGACCGCAGCCCGCTCACGCATATCCAGGAGGAGCGCAAGGACATGATGCCGATGGCCAGCATCCTCGTGCGCGGCGCCTACGACAAGCCCGGCGAGAAGGTCGCCGCCGAGATCCCCGCGGCCCTCGGCAAGCTGCCCGCCGACGCCCCGAAGAACCGGCTCGGGCTCGCCCGCTGGCTGGTCAGCGAGCAGAACACCTTGACCGCGCGCGTCACCGTCAACCGCCTCTGGCAGGAAGTCTTCGGACAGGGCCTCGTGAAGACCTCCGAGGACCTCGGCATCATGGGCATGCCGCCGACGCATCCCGAGCTGCTCGACTGGCTCGCCGTCGAGTTCCGCCGGACCGGCTGGAACGTCAAAGGCTTCCTGCGCCTGGTCCTGACCTCGGCGACCTACCGCCAAGCGGCGATCCAGACCAAGGAAAAGATCGAGAAGGACCGCGATAACAGCCTGCTGAGCCGTGGCCCCCGCTTCCGCATGGACGCCGAGATGATCCGCGACCAGGCCCTGGCGGCCAGCGGCCTGCTCGCCACCCGCATGGGCGGCCCCGGCACCAAGCCCTATCAGCCCGAGAACATCTGGGAAGTCGTCGGCGTCGGCATCCAGGCCTACCGGCCCGACAAGGGCGAGAACCTCTACCGGCGCTCGCTTTACAACTACTGGCGGCGCATGGCCCCGCCCGCCAGCCTCGACCTGTTCAACGCGCCGTCGCGCGAGGTGAGCTGCGTACGCCGCGACCGCACCAACACCCCGCTACAGGCGCTCGTGACGCTCAACGACCCGCAATACGTCGAGGCCGCGCGCCTCCTGGCCCAGCGCACCCTGCTCGGCGCCAAGGATGACGGTGCCCGGCTCCAGGCCGCCGCCCTGCGCGTGCTGGCCCGCCCGCTGAAGACCGCCGAAGTCGGCATCCTGCAGGCCAGCCTCGCCCAGCTCCGCGCCCACTACGCCAAGCAGGTCGCCGACGCCGACGCCCTGCTCAAGGTCGGCGACACCCCGCCCGACCCCGCCCTGCCCAAGCCGGAGCTCGCCGCCTGGACGATGCTCTGCAACCAACTCCTCAACCTGGACGAAGTCCTCAACAAATAAGCCCATGTCCATCCTCCACGAGTGGAACAACCTCCAGACCCGCCGCCGCTTCCTCGGTCGCGGGGCCAACGTCCTCGGCGCCGCGGCTCTGACGTCGCTGCTCGGACGTTCGCTGGCCCACGCGGCCCCGGGGGCCATGAGCACCCAGCACCTCCCCAAGGCCAAGCGCGTCATCTACCTCCACATGGTGGGCGGCCCCGCCCAGATGGACCTGTTCGACCATAAGCCCGGCATGCAGGCGATGTTCGACAAGGACCTGCCGCCCAGCATCCGCAACGGCCAGCGGCTCACGACGATGACCAGCGGCCAGGCCCGCTTCCCGATCGCCCCGTCCAAGTATAAGTTCAGCCCGGCCGGCAAGTGCGGGATGTGGATGAACACCGAGCTGCTGCCCAACCTGGCGAAGAGCGCCGACGACATCTGCTGGATGCGCTCGCTCAACACCGAAGCGATCAACCACGAGCCCGCCATCTGCGCCATGCAGACGGGCAACCAGATCGCCGGCCGACCCTGCCTGGGCTCCTGGGCCTCTTACGGGCTGGGCTCGGGCAACGATAACCTGCCCTCCTTCGTGGTGCTGATCGCCACGCCGACGAACCGCGACCAGGAGCAGGCGATTTCCAGCCGCCTCTGGTCCAGCGGCTACCTGCCGGGCGAGCACGCCGGGGTCTCCTTCCGCAGCAAGGGCGACCCGATCCTGTTCATCAACAACCCGCCCGGCGTGCCCGACGACCTGCGCAAGCAGACCATCGACGGCATCAACCAGCTCAACCGGCTCAACTACGAGGCGGTGGGCGACCCCGAGACGCACACGCGCATCAAGCAGTACGAGATGGCGTTCCGGATGCAGGCGAGCGTGCCCGAACTGACCCACCTGGCCAAGGAGCCGGAGCATGTCTTCAAGCTCTACGGCGAGGAGGCCCGCAAGCGCGGAAGCTTCGCCAACAGCGTGCTGATGGCCCGCCGGCTCGTCGAGCGCGGCGTCCGCTTCGTCCAGATCTACCATAACAACTGGGAACACCATTCCAACGTCAACGGCCGCATGCCCAGCCAGTGCCGCGACGTCGACCAACCCTGCCATGCGCTCATCGAGGACCTCAAGCAGCGCGGCATGTTCGACGACACGCTCATCATCTGGGGCGGCGAGTTCGGCCGCACCATCTACAGCCAGGGCGGTCTCTCCAAGGACAACTACGGCCGTGACCACCACCCGCGCTGCTTCTCCATGTGGATGGCCGGCGGCGGTGCCAAGGGCGGCCAGATCTACGGGGAGACCGACGAGTTCAGCTACAATATCGTCAAGGACCCGCTGCCGATCCGCGACCTGCACGCGACCGTCCTCCACCTGCTCGGCTACGACCACGAGCGCTTCACCTACAAGTACCAGGGGCTCGACCAAAAGCTGACCGGCGTCCTGCCCTCCAAGGTCGTCAAAGCCCTCGTCGCCTAAGCCGGATGTGGCGCGCGTGCTGCCTCGCCCTCCTGGCCGTCCTCCTGCGACCGGCCCAGGCCGGGGAGGCCGACGTCATCGTCTACGGCGCGACGCCCGGGGGCTTCTGCGCCGCGATCGCCGCGGCCCGGGAAGGCGCCAAGGTCATCCTGCTCGAGCCGACCGGACATCTCGGCGGACTCAGCACCGGCGGCCTCAGCCACTGTGATTCCAACCAGATGCGCCGGGAAGCCCTCACGGGCCTCTTCGAGGAATGGCATGCGCGGATCGCG
>JACCEC011090716.1_pt1 | contig 11843 bp, 19 predicted proteins | sample 7450121 | NCBI WGS metagenome assembly JACCEC01 (sample SAMN15323455, study PRJNA562643) | freshwater metagenome | isolation source: river surface water | place: USA:Blue River Watershed | collected 2017-08-18 | reverse complement strand
GGGGACTATTATATTGTACTACTTGATTTTGATTGTCTTTGGCTTTTTATCCTCTGGAACGATACGGTCAAGCTTTAAGCTTAACATACCATCCTTTAGCTCAGCACTGGTAATTTCCATATACTCTCCTAGTGCAAATGATCGTGTAAACTTACGACCTGCAATACCATTGTGGATAACTTCTGGATACTTTTTTCTTCAGTCAGTATTGTCCTCAATCTCTCCCTTAACTAACAATGTTCTATCATCTAGTGTTATCTCTAGGTTGTCCTTAGAGAATCCAGCAACAGCAATAGAAACTAGATAGGAGTCTTCCTCTAACTTTAAAATGTTATATGGAGGATACGATTGTGAGTTTGTTTGATATGCTCTGTTTAAACGATTTAGCTCTCTGTTGAAGCCAATAAAAAAAGGATCATTGAATAGATCCATAGCGTACTTTGTTACCATATTATTCCCCTTTCAAGCGAATAAGTTAATGTACCCCCGTAGGCAGTACAATTCTATTATATCAAACTTTTGCTGGTCTGGCAAGACTTGAACTTGCGACATGGGCATTAACAGTGCCCCGCTCTGCCAACTGAGCTACAGACCAAAACCTTTTACTTAGATACGTATGGGTATCCTAATACCTTAACCAAGTTTAGCATAAACTCAGAAAGGTTTGCACGATTAGACTTAAGGTAGGATGCTGCAGCAATTACTGTTGCACCAGAAGTAGCAGATGTTGCTCCTACCTTGCCATTGTATTGAACAACATCAATATCTCCTGGAGCAACGAGATCAAGTCCAGGACCTCTGTTTGTAGTTGCTGCGAAGTTATTGTAGACTGTTGGAGTTTTTGTCAATGCAGCAAGTGCTCCTACACCAACTACACCATTTACACAAGATGGGAAGCCAACAATTGTTTGTGACTTGTCATTTCCAGTAGCAGCAAAAGTTGGAATGTTCTGTGCATTTAAAGATTCAACCGCATTAATAGTTTTTGCATCTGATGTACATGCTAGTAAGTTATTCTTTGATGTTCCTGATTGGCTAATAGATACTGCATCAATGCTATATTTTGATGCATTCTGAGATACCCATTCAATTGCAGAAACTAACGACTGTGGCTGATTACTTGAGTTGCCCTGTGCTGTAACGTCTGCAATTCGTACAAAAACAATCTTAATATTTGGATTAATTGCTAAAGCTGCTTGAACCATATTGTATCCATGGTACGTAGCATTGTTAATGGATGATGGCCATACTGTTGCATCAGCTGATCTAACACCTTCCATAGATGCTAACTTGTTTGGACAAGATCTATTTACAGTAAAACATGCTTCGTAAATAACAGCAGGAATCTTTTTTGAATCAATTGCTGTATCAATGACTGCTAAAACCTTTTGATCTTGTGCGTGTGCTGGCTCAACTGCCATTAGTGCAAGTACTGCTGATAGTGCTACGATTACTAGTTTCTTCATTTTTATTACCCCTCTTATTTGTTGTTATTGTTGTATTATTTTAAAAACTACTTGGCAAGGATCTCCGCCATCTTCCCACTCTTGCATTTCTTCATCTGTCATATAGGTATCACCCTCATGTGTATTACAAAATGGTGGAGTTATCCACTTACGCTTGATACCATTTTCCATCCAGATTTCAAATTCATCATAGTCAGACTCTAGTGCCTGAATATCTTTTAATATTTCATCAAACTCTTCGTTCATAATATAAGTATACCCTTATCCCTGAAGGATGTCAACTGGACCAATACAGGATGTGCTGTATGCAACAGCAGCATTAAGTGCTAGAGTCAGACGACGCTTGGGATCTTTATGATTTTGGGTAGCATGAAGAGAACCCATAGCGAAGTCTGCCCCAGATCCTATTGCACAGAAGTCTCTGTCATAGGAAACTAATGTAAGGCCATCTGCATCATGTTCATACAGCTTTCCTTTTACTCCAATTAGTAGCGATAGCTCACTGTCTTTACCGCCAATATCCCACTCACTATAAAATGATTTTAATGATTTAAGGAATTTACCATGCATAAACTTATCTACATTACCTTCAAGGGCAGGTGGCACAAAGTTATACTGAATAATTTGTCCATCAAAAGTTCCAGCAAAACCAAAAATGTATGGGCCTGATTTCCATATTTTTGGTTTGTCAATAGGAACAATATAGGTGCCTTCAGATGCCCCACGTTCTCCAGCAAGGTATACCTTACCGTCTTTCATTATTCCTGCAATACAAGTCATGCCTACCCCTAAGTCACTATATTACTAGTATACCAGAGGTAGGCATGAGTGTCAAATATGTTTAATTAAACTAACTTTGACTTTGCTCTACGCTTTTCAACTGCAACATCCTGGACAGTTACTGCATTTTTATCTGTGGTAGAAAATGCTGCGTTGATTTCATCTCTTGTAAGCTTGCCATCATCCATAAATGCACGAGCCAACTTCTCAACAACAACTGCTACTGCGCTAAGTCCAGCAACTGTCATAGCCTTTGCTACTGAAATTCCTGCGATTGCACCAGCACCAATTACTGCAAGTGCATTTGCTGCAAAGACTGCAACAATACGCATCAAGATGTTCCAAATATTTGTTATGCTATTCATTTTTACTCCTTTCGTAGTGGTATTGTTATAAGCCAAAGAATGGTGGTTGCAAGTACTGCAATACCAACAATATCTCTGGCTGATCCTGTTAGTGTTAACCATGCAATGAAGAAGCCAAGAAGAGTAAATGCCTGTGCGATTACTTCAACTCCAGCGTCTTTCAGCCATGTGAAGAATCCCTTCACAACTTTTTTGATTATTTTCATTTTATCTCCTCATTCCAATTATCGTTGATGCGATCTGCGAAACGATCACAACTGGTATAATTACTTCTTGTGCTTTTTCTCTCTGATCGTCTGTCATATCCATACCCAACTCAGAGAAATTGGACAGGAGTTCTGCTACATCCACTTCAAATACTGCACCAAGTGGATCCTGAAGAAATGCTTCCGTTTGTACTTCTGTTACTGCATCTGCTAATGTAAATGGCATTGGGGCTTCTCCTGCATCTCCTGCTCTTTCTGCGAACTCAACAAATGCTGATGCTACTGCAGGGTCTGACTTCATTACTTCTGCTACCTTTGCAACCTCACTTGCTGAGATACCAAGGCCTGATGCAAGTTCTTGCTTTGCTTCTTGAGTTAAAGACTTGAGAGTCTGGCTAACTGCTGCTGTTTGCTCTGGAGAAAGTTTAACTAATTTATTATCATTGCTTGTCAGGTTTGCAATAACTCCAGATAAATCTTCTGCTGTTCCTGTTCCCTTTTGTGGGATAAGTGCTGCCAACTCTGCGTCCTTGATAACTGGATCAATATTTTCTGCTGGCTTAAAGCCTGGTCTTGGAAGTGGCTTAGGCTCTGGAGAAGGCTCAACAGGAGGCTCTGGAGAAGGCTCTGGCTTTGGTTCAGGACTTGGAGCAGGTGTAGGCTTAGGCTCTTCTGGCTTTGTTGGCTCAGGCTTTGGCTCTTCCTTTGGTGGTTCTGGTTTAGGGTCAACTGGCTTTGGCTCTTCTGTAGCAGTAGGATTGGTTGGCTTTGGCTCAGGATTATCTGTTGGTGGTGGTGAAGGCTTTGGCTTCTCTGGTTCAAGAGTTGGCTTAGGTTCTGGCGAAGGCTCTGGCTTAGGCTGGTTTGCTGCTGCTGCTGCAGCCTGTGCAATCGCTCTCTGAATCTCTCGCTGCATCTGCTCATCATAGTAACGCCATGCGTCATCAATTGCGCTATTAAGATCATTGATGGCATTATTAAAATCATTTATAGCATTATTCTTTTCAGACAAAGCATCTTCTGTATTATTTACCGCATTGTCATGTTCAGATTCTTTGTTAGTTAATATTTGGTTTAATGAGTTTAGTTCTGAAACAGCCTGATTATATACACTCAGTTTATCATTATATTCTGCCAAAGCGTTATTGTAATCTTGTTGTGCTGCATTCCTGGTAGCAAGTGCTTGATCGTAAGCATTGATTTGTTCTTGTGTTGGTCCAGAACCAGAAGAGAATGTATTTAAGTTACAACTAAAATTTTGTCCCCATACTCTTGGCTCTCCAGCATAGTCACAGCCTGCACCAGTCATTCCACCAGGGATTGTCCAACCAAGATGATAAGATCCTGGGCCTCCTCCGTTATACCACCAGATTTCTACATTTAAAGTCTTATCTTCACTTACATCATATTGTGGAGACCAAGCACTCCATCTTGCACCCTGTTCTACCCAATTGCTAACAGCAAGCTGTCCATTAATATACATTTTAAAACCATCGTCTGTGTAACCTGCAAATGATACTGTTGTAAACCACGAAGGCACTGTGATTTGTCCAGTAAACTTAACTACAATATTTTCATACCTATTCCCACAAACTGGAAGGTACATAGAGTTTGAGTTCCAAGTGCCAGAACAAATGACAGAATCTGGCACTGCTATGCTTGGCCAAACCCTTGCAAGATTATAGACAGTATATTGAAGACCTGATCCACCAGCAGACTGCATGTTGGACTGTGCTGTTTGAAGATTAATATTGGCTATGTTGAGAGCATCTTGTGCATCATTCTTGTCTTGAAAAGCATTGTCTCTATTCTCAAGGGCCAGGGCTACTGTTGCTGTTTGACCATCTACATTTGACTGGGCTAGCTCTACCTCTTCTAATGCTAATTCTTCTGCCTCTACTGCATCCTCATAGGATTGATAGGCATCGTCTCTTACATCCCCTAGGTTTTTGGCATAAAGAAACTTGTTCTCTGCTATGTCAATCATATTTATTAGACCGTCTTTATAATCTAACTTATCTACTGCGCTATTAAGGTTTTGTATTTGCCCTGCTGCAACTGTTAAAGGGTCATCAGAATGTGCCTCTTGAGGGGCTATTAAAAGCCATCCAAATGCAAGTATTATAGCTATAGATATACGCAAGAGCTTTTTCAAGTGGTGTACTCTCCTCATACCCATTATATCAAATTATTCAGTTAGACATTTGGGCAAAAAGAAAGGGAGCCAGTTTCCTGACTCCCAAACTTTTAAGTATTTGTTACTTAACTAGGGCTACCTTAGCCTTTGGGTTCTTTGCATTCCACTGACGAGCAAGCTTGTTGAAAGCATCCTTAATTGACTTAAGTGCTACTGCATTGTCTGCAGTCAACTTAGCAATTGCTGCATCCTTTGAAGCAATTACTGCATCTGAAGCAGCCTTTGCATCAGCCAGAGCCTTTGCAGAAGCAGCCTTCTCAGCAGCAAGTGCTGCATCTGAAGCAACCTTTGCAGCAGCAGCATCTGCTGCAGCCTTAACTACTGCAGCATCTGCAACAGCCTTAGCAGCAATTGCTGCATCCTTTGCAGCCTTTTCAGCAGCAAGTTCTGATACTAGATCACGAACTGCAATCTCTGCAAATGGTGCTAGTGTGCGTGCTGTCAATCCAACTACATCAGCAGATGTTGCATCTGTTGAAGTTGTTGGAGCAAATGTAATTAGTGAGCGTGTTCCAGTTGCTGGAAGTGTTGCATTAAACTTTGCAACTCCAAAATCTGAAAGTGTTGCACCAGTTGTTGCTGTTGCTGTATCAAGTGTTGCTGTTGAAGCAAATACTGTTGCAGTAATTGACTTACCAGAAACCTTGTTACCAAAAGTATCTGTAGCAGTGACTGTAATTTCCTGCTTTGTTCCTGCTGCTCCTGCTGCAGGTGCTGATACTGTTAGGTTATTAATCTTTCCAGCAGTTCCCTGTACATAGTATGTAAGAGTTGTTCCGCCGTTGTTGATTACAACAGTACCAATTGCTGTTGTCTTTGTGTAGACAAAAAATGTTGCAGTTGTTCCAGTACCTGTTGCAATTGTCAAAGATGATGATCCTGACGATGCTCCTACTGGTGCTGCTGATGTGTGCAATGCAGATACGATTGTTGCATTAGTTGCTACTGCAGTAACTGATGTTCCTGCTGCAACTGTTGCTACGAACTTTAGTGCGTCAGCAGCGTCAACTGTATTGTCTGCTGGTACTGGCAATGTAGCAGGAGTAGCAATTACACCGTTAGTAGTGTTTGCTGTTCCGTCTAGTGTTACTGCAACAGTCATTACCGTTGCATTTGCAGGCGCTGCTGCAAGAGTTCCCAAAGTCATGGCTGCAGCCACGGCAAGGGCGATCTTCTTAAATGAATTCATTTTTCTCCTTGTTATATTAGTTTTAGGTTGTCAAGAAAACTCTTGACATCTTCAGGCATTTGCCTGTCTTCCAATTCTACCATAGCCCTCTGCTGTCTTGCAACTTTATCAGCAGATCCCCAGGTATGAATATCTATCTCAATATTCATTTCCTTTGGGGTATGAGAAATGGCACCAAATACTGCCCCACAAACAGCATCTGCTAAGTCCTTAGATTTCTTTCTAGGGTGATCTACACGATTACCCTTCATGATCTTTAGCTCTGACATTTCCTCCAGAAGCAAGGGAATCATGGGCATAGCAATGCGCTCTTCGTAGACCATCATTGCTAAATCTTCGTAGTGTTTTTTGGCAACAGAAACAGTATCAGTTCTTATTCCTACCTGCTTTAGCTCCTGCTGAATATCGTATGACTGCCAACGGTCAAATGAAACAATTCCAATATTAAAACCTTGTCTGCGTAGATTAATAATCCACTGCTTTACCTCAGATAAATTAACAGGGCCTTCTGCCTTTGGTTCCCACCATGCTACTGCATCTACTACAACGATTGGAGCTACCTGTTCATAATCTTTAATTACCTGGATATTTACCCACTTATCTACGTGAGCAATAGCAACCGCACACTTGTCGTGCTTCTGTGCAAGGTCAGCATGGATATAGTACTGTTTGTCTGGGTCTGGCTTAAAGTTTTCTGCAAACCTTCTAAAGCTATCCACAGGGTTTGTTAATGTCATACAGTTAATAAGCTTTTCTTTTTGCTTAAAGAAAGCATCAGATGAGTAAGTTGGTGTACATAGGAAACGCATCATCGCATCTCCTAGATCTGTTAAGAAGGCAATCTTAAAATCATCAATCTGTCTTGTAGGATTTACTTCCCATGTTGGACGTTTCAGTGCTAAAACTTTTGGAATCTTATAAGACAGGATATGATCTTCATCCCATGAAATTTCAAAAAAGTTGTCTGGATTATCTGCTGGTAGATCCTCATTAATAATAAATCTGTGTGTTCTTTCTACTACTTCTTTGTCAGCAATTACTGCATCATACCGTTGAGAAATAAAGTCACCCTGGTAACGTGGGAACGATAGCAAAACTACCTTGCCAAGATCAGGGAAACGAGAGTCTACGGTACCACGAAAAGCTTTATAGATATTATCAGCAGTTTTTCCCTGCTCATTTCCTGTTGCTACCTCTGATGCAAAACCAGAGATCTCATCAAGTACAGCCATAAACAAGTTCAAACCCTCATGTGATTCACGCTCTGAGTGACCAGAGTAGACTGTGATTGATTTATCAAACTCAATTGAGTCTGCTTTTGGGTTATACTTTCCTGCAAACCATGGTGATCGTTCAATCTTTGATTTAAAGCCTTTAAAGAAAACGTTCTTAGCCTGCTGAGCGTTAATAGCTACGTTAATAATATCAATAGCATCTCCTGCAGGCTTACCATAATAAACAGCTGGCTCTTTTAGGCATAGCATCTTATATACTACATATGCACAGGCTACTGTAGATACGAAGTCTTTTCCAGATCCCTTGCCAAGTTGCAGAATAATCTCATTCTTAGTATACTTCTTAAAGTATGCCTCTCCATCATCACCACGAATATCTATAACGTCTTCTTTACGATATATCTGACTCATGGCTTCAACTATGTCATACTGAATATCAGATAATGGTGGTTGGCCAAGGTAATCTGGAGACTCAACAAATGTTTTTGCATCAACAGGTTGCTCAATAAAGTGGTTTTCTTTAAGTACCTCTAAAAAATCATCAAACATTATAACCAAAATCCTATGATTGCATATTTAACTCCAGAAATAACTGGGTCAGCTGAGTGAGCAAAATCTTTAGATGATGGAAAAATCATTATGGTGTTTTCTTCTGGCTTAAATGATGCATTAATTTTTGTAAAAGTTATTGTTCCGCCCTCATAGTCATCATTTAGATACACAATAGCTGATACTCTTCTTGGATACTCTGATGTAGCGTCAGTATGTTCTGCAAAAAACTGACCCTTTGTATACCTAACTATATGGTATCCTTCATTTTTTAGTTCAAATATTCCATTTTGCTTTGCATATTCAATAACTAGTGGTTCAACTTGTTCATTAAGAATGTTGTTAAAGGATTCAGTAAAAACATTTGTGCTTGCATCTCTGATATCTTTAGGGGATAAGTTATTTCCTGCATACCTTGACTCTGCTACCTCAGCATCAGACCAAGGAAACTGTAGGTGATTGCTTAGTATATCTTCTAGGTATATATTGCTAAGCTTATCAACAAATATATTATTATTATTAATCATTTGTATTCTCAGAGATTATAGTTATAACCTCTCCCTCTTTTGCAATAGCAGATAGTCGTTGCATAATAATATCTCTTACTTCTGGATGAGATGATGCTATATCTCTTAGAATTCCAACAAGAACTTCTTGTCTACGCTCAATCTCAACCATCTCCTCAGCAAGCTCTTTATTTTCTAGTAGTCCAGCTTTCTGCAACATATCAATACGCTTAGACTCAATATCCATTACGAGCTTAATAGCAGAAGTTTTTGCAGTAAGGTTGTTTGTCATTGTTGCTTCATCAATAACTTCGTATGACTTCAATATAAGCTTACTATAGTGTGCATCAGCACCAGCTAAAGCATCTTTTGCACGAGCACGAATTGCAGTGTTGTTTGATGTCTTTTCTTTCCATTCATCAATATAAGCAACTACACGTGTTCTTGGAATAGCCAACTCTTTAGAAATTGTAGTTGGATCACTACCCTTTAAGTATTCTCCAACAACATCATTCATAACGTCAAGATGTTTAATCAAATCTTCTTCAGTTGACATATCTGCCTTCTAGTCTGTTAATTTCATCTTTAATATAAAAGATTGCCTTTTCAAGATCCTGAATAGTCTTTGACTCATCCTTAAGTCCAGCTCTCCAAAGATACTTAAATGCATTACCAATATTAAAATTACGATGACGAGTAATCTGAATACACTCAACACCTGATGGATCAGAGATATAATGTGATGGATGATTTACTTGATCAACAGTAATCTTCAGATTATCACTCATTATCTTCCTCTTCATTCTCCCAATCAAAAGCTTCTGGCATACCCTTTAATGCTGTTATGACATAGGTTAGACCAACAGCTCCTGCAACACCAAGACCAATAATAACTTTTTGTAACTTATTCATCGCCTACTCTTCCTTAGTCCAAATTTAGCAAGGTAAACATAGATAGTCTCTACGCTTGCCCCACACTCTTTTGCAATCTCTTCTGGTGACTTCTTATCAATAAGAAATCTTTTTTTTAGCCATACTTCTGATGTATATAGTTTACCAGGCATGATATTATTTGTCAACTCCTATTGCTTTGCTCCAGTTAGATAGAGCCCAATGACCAATACCACAAGCATCTGCGACATCGTTATCATTAATAGTTCTATCATAAATAGTATTAATAAACCTTATGGTTCTTTCTTTTCTAAGATTTCTTTCATAAGATTTATACCAAGAAACAGACTTACCTGGGTTTGTAGATCTAATTACAACCTGCTCTTCTTTTGATATCTTTTTGTTACCAATGAAGTTTTGCCATGTAATTGGAGATACCTTTCCTATAATCTGTGTTCCAGACTGACCTGCTGATCCAAGAATAGCTCCTTGAACTAAAGCTAGGTCTGCAGCAGTTTTTGGGCTATTCATAAACACCGTGTGCTCAATAATGATTGCTTCAAACCCACCATATATATCAAAAAAAGCTTTTACCTTTTTTCCTGCATCCATAACCTTTTCGTATGTATCTTTACCCTCAAAGTTAATCTTACCAACACTAAAAAGTGTTTTATTTTTTGTATCAAACAATGCAAAAGCAAGGCTGTTAGTACTAGCATCAATAGCACATATAGTGCTAGGCATGACTGGAACTCCCCACTTAGTCTTGTTCATACTCAATAAACCCTTTAATTTCTTTTAACATTTTATCTACTGCCTTTTTGCTTACATTACAGTTAGCACAAAAACCAGAGTCGTTATAGATAGAAAGAGAAGTATCGCATCCACCCAAACATCTACGATCCTTCCCCTTCCTCTTTTGTCTACGAGTTACCTGATATCTTTCTTTAATCTTATCTTTTGTAGCAAGGTCTCTGCACTCAAGGCTGCAGTATATTTGATAACTGACCTTGGGATCAAACCTAGTGTCACATCTGCTACAAAGTTTCACTCAGTTCCTCCAGAGATGCTATTTTCACAACACCTACTCCTGCTTCATCACATGCCTTTTTAATTGGACAGTTCTTGCAAACCTTAGAGTTAGATCTGTAGTTCTTAGTTGGAAGCTCTTTGACTTCCCAAGACTTACGTACAACTCTCATCCATTCAAAAGCTTCATCAATCCATTTACGGTAATGATCATTTACCTCAACTGGAATTACTAGAAGTTCGTGGTTATTCTTGTTCTCATAGATCAGAACACCCTTTGCCTTCTTGAGAATCTTCATGTAAATAAGTATCTGTACAACGTGACCCATCTTTGGCTTACCTGTACGCTTACGATACTCAAACACTTCATTATTAGTTGTCTTAACCTCAACAACAACCTCTTCGCCCTTCCAATTAATAAAGTTATCTACATAACCAAAAATTGGAGGATCGTCATTAAAAATCTTAAACTCTGAATCAATTGAAATACCAGAGTTCTTAAACGCTGGTTCAATTCTTCCATGAGCAAGAGTTCCATTAGTCATATTAGCTACTGCATATGGATCAGAGTTATCCTCAAATATTGCTCCTTCAAATGCAAGGTACCAATATCTAGGACATTCTCCATGACCATAAGCAATAGTAGAAGGACCAAAAGTTTTCTTCTGTGTATGCTTAGGCTCACGCCCAACTAGATATCCAGCCTCAATAGCCTTTACAAGCTCTTGTGCATCAATCTGTGCTGGTGTCTCAACCTCTTTAATCATGATCTGCTTTAGTAAATTTTTTGTCATTATATTCCTTTGTTTATATAAGTATACCAGGTTAGCGCATGATATATTTGAGTGCTGACACTAAGTTATTGATTGATTCTGCTGCTGTGTAATAAATGTTCTTCTTTGCCCTGTCATTTTTGTCTACATTAGCCATCCAGGTAGCCTTGAAAGCCATCTTTGCTGCTATAGCCTGTAGTCTAACTATCTCTACCGTTGCCACATTGAGAGGAATATCTGGCTTAATGATAATCTTAGCAATAAAGGTTAAAGCCTGTGTAAGCTCTTCATCCTGCATATACTCAGCTATTTCAGATAGTCCGTTTACCATTTCTATTGTTGTTTGTTCACTCATTTTCTTCTCCTATTATTTGTTCCATTATTTCAAACTCTGTTATCATTAATCTTACCTTTGAATTTCCATCACCAAGGACTACAAGTATAGCTGGATCATTACCATTTCTAATGGCATCTGTAACAGCCTTAGCCCACACATCTTTATTCAATGTAAAGGACTTAGAACATTCTTTAAAATCTACAGTAAAGTTCTTCCAGGTAGCATCGCCCTTGTGTGTATTACGTCCAGAATTTTTGTGCTGCTTAGCACCAATTCTTTTACTTTCCGCTCTTTCGCTCAAAGTCTTTCCTTGTCATAAT
>JACCEC012212844.1_pt1 | contig 11845 bp, 10 predicted proteins | sample 7450121 | NCBI WGS metagenome assembly JACCEC01 (sample SAMN15323455, study PRJNA562643) | freshwater metagenome | isolation source: river surface water | place: USA:Blue River Watershed | collected 2017-08-18 | reverse complement strand
GGTAAAATTGAGGAATCATTTTGACTTGATGGGGCTTTTTCACGAATACTACCCCATCTTTTTTTACCGCAATTTGGCTACATCTCCTACAGCTAGGGTTTTTGACGGGGTTGTCACCCCGTGAGGCCAGTATCAGGAAAGAGATGAAGAAAAAAGACGAGAATTTCTTCAAAAACTAAAGGGAATAGAGCTTCTTGAGAAGCTTTTTATCACCACTATTTATAGTGAGATTCTATCACTCCAATTCCTAAATAATTTCTAGGAACTGAGTCATATTGTTCAACAAATTCAATAGATTTAGCATAGTTGTGTTTGATCTGATTCCACAAATATACAACACCAGGACAAACGTCACTCGCAATATCATGCAAAGCAACTAGCCTAGATGAACGTTTAACTAGGTTAAAGTCATAGAGAACGCCCTCATAACGATGATCTCCATCTATCAGAATTAAATCAAAGTTTTCTCTGGCGATTATGTCGTTAAAATTAGGATGTTGGCTACTAATATTTAGATAGGTCACATTTTGGTTTAAACGAACATAGTGATTCATGACATGAGAATGTACAGGATCAATGCCTAAACCTTTAATAGGTTTTTCTGAAAATCTTTGTAGATATTCCAGTGTGATAATAAACGTACCGCCATGTCTACAACCTATTTCTAAGTAAGAATTAATGTTTTGTTTAGAAAGCCAAACTAAATACTTAGAAAATTGATTGGGATATTGCCAACTTTTTAAGCCCAATCCACAATGAGAATAGAGGTGGCTAGGAAATTCATGTAAAAATTCGTTATTGAGTCCTAAACTAGGAAGAAAATATTCCTCTAGCCAGGTTTCATCTCGGAGTTTTTCAAGGGGAGCTTGCCGAATTTTATTAATGTACTTTCGATAATCTACTAAACTGACTTCTTTAAGAGTATGTATAACATCCCTCGCCAGCAAAAATTGTCCGACAAAGAGCCATTGATCGTTTTCTTTACTTAATGTATTAAATTCAGTTGTTGGTTGCCTGTTATTATCGTAAAATAGTAACATATTTTCTTGTAAAGACCAATAAAACTCATTGGGAGAACTAATCCCCTCGATTCTGCCATTAGATAAAAGCTGGATTTGACCAATATAAGAGCCATCAATACGTCCGAAATCCCAGTGTATTCTAGTAATCTCTTCTAGTGAAATGGTAGAAGGAAGCTGATTGGATGAATTTTGATCTAATAAGTGATGGTGTCTAGGATGAGTTTTCAGAAAGTTAGGGTTTAAATCATTTAGTTTTTTAACAACTATCAGCGATTCTTCTAAATAACCTAATTTTTCATAATTTTCTGCTAAAGTTTTGTAAGCAAGGTAAAAATTGGGTTGAATTTCAATGACTTTCTTGAGGATAGAAATGGATTCGTCAAGCTTTCCAGCTTTTTCAAGAGCAACTCCCCATTTATAATAAATACTCGTAGTATTAGGATTAATCTCAATAGCGCGTTGATACTCAAGACAAGCTTCCTCTAAGTTTCCTTTTCTTTCTAACGCTTGAGCCAACTGGTAATGTGACCAGGAAAAATGAGGATTGAGATCAACGGATTTTTTATACTTCGCGATCGCCAAGTCTAATTTTCCCAACCGTTTCAACTGATTTGCTTGCTTCAGCAACTGACCTGCACTCATTTTAATACTCTTCATAGGAATGTCTATCGTTTTCTGTGTTAGATGCATAATTTAACTAGCTCTAAATTATTTTTACTGCAAAAAATCTGCAAACACTACAGGATAGTTCACGAAATTATTCCCAATCTTGGCTAGTATCGCAAATAAAACTATCTGCAATAACTTCCTCAAACTTGTATGGACATTGGGCCGGAAAAGTTCTCAAGGGCAAGTTTGTGTCTCGTAGTGCCAGATCAACCCCTGCCTCAAAGCCATCTTCTAAACCCTCAACGATGCGAGACTTTAAGCTAGGATTACGATGAAAATGGCGCTTAAGTGCGCGCCGTTGCTCCCTGATCGTCAGAAACCAACTACGAGAACGGTTTTCGGGTTGATATTCCCATTTGAGGAGATGACCTAACAAGACACTGAGACGGCTTACCAATTCTCGATACTCCTGTCTCCCCAAAGCTTGTATTTCCTCCTGTAAGTTTTGCCAGTCCAATTCTGATATTTGTTTCTTTGCTAATGCTTTTACTTGCCACTGTGTCCAGCCATAAAAATCTTGTTCGTATTGTGAAACCGTTTCAGAATTCATAACATTGATAGTTAACGATAAGGACAAAAGCATTTATATAGTAGGTTCTGTCGGTTCTATTCGATGCCCTGATACAATAAAACCCGTTCATCTTTAAACTCCAAGCACACCCCCCATGAAACTCGACTTCTCCAACCTTTGCCAACAACACAGCATAGCCCCACGCGGGATTATTTTTATTGGTGCTTCCGATGGTAAAACCCTTAAACGGCTTAACCTTCCCGACACGGTTAAAACTTTACTCATTGATGCCAATCCTAACGTCGTTGAACGGTTACAGGCTAATTTTGCCGAAAGCCCCAATATTCAAGTCGTTCAAGCTGCCATTAGCAACCACAACGATACTGTGACTCTACATCTGACTTCTCTTGAGTCTAGCAGTTCTATTTTGCCTTGGAAACAGTACAGCGAAATTTACCCCAATATTAAAGAAACTCAACAATTGACCCTCCCCTCGCTTACCTTGGATAGTCTCCTCGAAGAACTTGATCTGTCTGCTAGTGATTTTAATATTTTGATTCTCGATATCCAAGGGGCTGAATTTCTAGCGTTAGAAGGTGCAAGTCAACTTCTTAATACTCTTGATGCGATTTACACTCCTATTTATTATCAAGAACTCTTTGAAGGAAGTGCATTAGCTGAACAAGTTGATCAGTTCCTGAGTGACTATCAATTTCAGCGTGTAGCAGAGGGAAGTCCTTATCATCCTTCTTGGGGAGAAGCGTTTTATGTCCGTCAAACGGTTAGAAATAATGATGAAGTTTATCCAGTTCAACCTCTTTCTGGAACTGCCCAACTGCTTCAAGAAACTCAACAGGAATTAGAGACTTTGCAGTCCCACTACCAAGAAGTATTGGAAAGCTTAGAACAGTCTCAAACTGAACTAAAAAACAGTACAGAAAATTTGGCTGAGTTACAATCTCAACAGGAGCAAATTTTAGCAGAATTAGAACAATCTCAATCTCAAAAACAACAATTACAATCCCAACTGGAACAAACCCAAACGAAATTAGAACAATCTCAATCTCAACTAAAAAACAGTACAGAAAATTTGGCTGAGTTACAATCTCAACGGGATGAAATTGTAACAGAATTAGAACAATCTCAATCTGACCTAAAACAATCTCAATCTCAAAAACAGCAACTCCAAACCCAACTTGAAAAAACTCAGAAAGAATCGGATCAATCTCGTTCTGAACTGCATGAAGTTCGAGAAGAATTAGAATTAACTCAATTTCAATTGGATGAAGTGCAAGTTGAGTTAGAACAATATGTAGCTCAGTTCCATCAACAAAAAGAAGAAATTACTCAACTCAAGAGCGAACTGGAAAAAGCTAAAACTCAATTCACTCAAGTTCAATACCAACCTGAAATCGTTGTGAGCAAAAAATCAAAATCTGATAATGCAGCTATTGTTAAATTGTTAGCAAGAGTTCTAGCAGAAACCCTTGAAGATTAGTAAAGATGTCTGTTGCTAAATCTTCAAGGTTTGTTAATATTAGATGGTTCTTCCCAATGTTAAGCGTAAAAACTATCTATTATTGATCATCTTTTACCAATCAGAACGATTAACCGTATCGTCCTGATCCCAATCCTCTAAATAACGCTTTAATAGAGGTTGAGGGTTAACTTCCATGGGAAGTTCTTCCTCTTCCTCTGCTTCTGGCTTTAAATTTAAGGGTTCAATAATTTTAGTAAAGGCATCTTGAACAAATTGTTTAACAAATTCATCCCGGTGAGTTAACTGAAATTGCCGTTGTACCACTTCTGTCATTCCGCCATCTCCCCAGTCTTGATCATGGCGGAAATATTCGATAAAACTTTTACCTGCAATGCGCGTTAAATAGGCGGCACTTACGGCTTGGATGGCGCGTCCGACAACTAAGGTTGCTACATTCAATTGTAATGCGGTTGAGACTAACTGAATTACTCCTTTTACCACTCCTAAACTACCTAATGTTTTAGCTAAGGAAAGCGCTAATTCTCGACCGCGATCTACATTTAATTCACATCCATAAATTTTGCCAATTTCTATTACCATTTGGGTATTAACTGCCGCCGTTGCAATTAAATCAATGACGGGTAATGGAGTCACAGCAATAACCCCTGCACCTATCCATTGAAACCGTTCCACAATTTTTTCGGCTTCTCGTTTTCTTTGATTATCAATTAACCGTCGTGCTTCTTCTCCTAAGCGTTGGGATTGTAATAAAATATTGTCTGCAATTAATTCTTCGCCTTCGGATCTTAAAATAGTTGCCATGCGTCTAATTAAAGGCATAATATCCGGTTCTGGGTGTATGATTTCTCTAGTTTCTAATCGAATAGCTTGAGGATTTGCTGCTACAGCAATAACATCACTGGGATCTAAAAAAGCCTTGACTCGCTCTCGAAGTTTGGCTAAAATTAGGGTTTTATCGGCTTCTGGATATAAATCAATTTTATTTAAGAGAATTAGCGATCGCTTGCCAATTTCAACCAGAGCTTGTAAGGAATCATATTCCGATTGCCTTAAATCATTATCCACAACAAATATTAATAAATTGGCATCAGTTGCCGCATAACGCGCTAATTTCCCTCGTTCAGATCCCCCTATTCCCGCTTCTAAAATCCCTGGGGTATCGGTAATTAAAATTTCTCGTTCAATTCCTGGTAATTGTAAATGATAGGTTTCTCCAACTTCGGTAGTTCCCATCGGTGCATTAACTTTACCTACCATTCGTCCCATTAAAGCATTCACTAAAGAAGTTTTTCCCGCCGAACCTGTTCCAAATACAACAACTTTAATATTACCTTTTGCTAACTCGGAAGCGATATCTTGAGAACGACTTAATAATGCTTTTTTAGTCACTTCATCTTGAATTTGAGTCACCTGTTGTCTTAAAGATTTGAGAGCTTCTTCCGCCGCTTCTGTTTTATCTAAAGGAATTTTTAAAGGTTGTCGTTTTTTACGAGATTGTTTTGAGTTTTGGAATAATCGTGTATAATAAAAAAAGGCAAAAATGGCTAATCCTAATAATATAATAATTAACAGGAGAAGCAAATTTACTAAAATCGGATTCCCTAACCCAATGACCTGAGTATAAAGAACCGATAGGGAACTAATTAGCCAAATCATTAACCCTAGAATCAGGCAAATCCCAAAAATTAATAGTAAATAGCGAGAAATAGGCATATTGCGATCGCTCCCACCTCAAATGAGCTAATTTATTGGTCTGTTTCTATCTTAACTGGCTGAGAAGATTAATTCATCCTCCCTAAGTTTGGCTACGCTATCAAATTTAAAAAAATATTTAAAGTTTACCAAAATCAACCTATCTAAAAAATATCAAAAAACTGATCAGGCTTAAAGTCAATTCTATAGCCAGTCTAAATGAATTTTATAAAACGGTCAACTTGATGATTAATCCCCGAAAATACTGTAATTTCCGGGTAGGGACAAGGTTGACTTGCCCTGACGATCAATAACAATTAAACTTTTGATCAAAATCCTTGATTTATGGTATGTTTTGAACCGGAGGCTAAAGCTAGAAAATCTGATGGATGATTTGTGATTTTGTCTCTTCCGAATCAAAAACTTGAATATTTTTTAAAAATGATGTCTTTAAATCCGTCTGTGATTGTAGAATTTAGTCAGGTAAGTTATCACCTAAATCGACGTTTATTAGTAGAAAACTTAAATTTTCAAGTTAATGCAGGTGAAACATTAGTTTTATTAGGACGCAGTGGATGTGGAAAAACAACAACCTTAAAACTCATTAATCATTTATTAACTCCAACTCAAGGAGAAATTTTAGTTCAAGGAAAATCAACCCGTTTTTGGAATTTAATTCAACTGCGAAGACAGATCGGTTATGTCATTCAAGATGTGGGTTTATTTCCCCATTTTACCGTTGAACAAAATATTGCTTTAGTTCCAAAATTACAAAAATGGAACCCTGATCGAATTCATGAACGGGTCTATGAACTATTAAATTTAGTCAACTTAGATCCCCATCAATTTGCCCATCGTTACCCCCATGAACTCTCAGGCGGTCAACGTCAACGGGTGGGTGTTGCTAGAGCATTAGCGGCTGATCCTCCCCTGTTATTAATGGATGAACCTTTTGGTTCCCTTGACCCCATTACCCGTTTAGAATTACAACGAGAATTCCGTCGTTTACAACAACAATTAGGCAAAACGATTATTTTTGTTACCCATGATATTCATGAAGCATTTTTATTAGCTTCTCGTATTGGTTTAATGCAGTATGGGCAATTAGTATTTTTAGGGAATTCTACCGAATTTAAACAATCTAATCATCCAGAAGCGCAAGCTTTTTTAGAATGTTTGAAATTACCGTCTTAGTCCTATTTACTCATTTTAAAAACAATGATTAACTTTTTTAACCGTTACGGGGCAGAAATTATCCAAAGAACCACTCAACACTTAATTTTAGTGGGAATTGCCATCACCTTAGCCATTTTAATTGGAGTTCCTTTAGGCATTTTATTAACCCGAAAGCCTAAATTGAGTCAACCCATTTTAGGGTTTGCTAATATTATGCAAACCATTCCTAGTTTAGCATTATTTGGGTTTTTGATTCCCTTACCATTGATTGGAGGAATTGGCGATCGCACTGCAATTGTAGCCATTACTCTTTACTCCTTACTCCCCATTATTCAGAATACTTATGTCGGAATTTCTAATGTTAATCCGGCGGTTTTAGAAGCGGGAAAAGCTATGGGAATGACCAACCAACAGTTATTAATTCAAGTGGAAATTCCCCTATCTTTAAGCGTTATGTTAGCGGGAATTCGAGTCGCCAGCGTGATTGCCATTGGTTTAGGAACCATTGCCGCCGCCATCGGTGCTGGAGGGTTAGGGGTATTAATTTTTAGAGGGTTAGCAACGGTCAATAATCAATTATTATTAGCTGGGGCAATTCCAGCAGCAATCATGGCTTTATTCGTTGATTTAGCTTTAGGAAAACTTGAAAAAAGCCTCAAAAAATCCTCCTGATAGTCAGCAATCTTCAGTCTTCACAACGAAGGTTGAAGTATTTTAGAAATAGTAGAGACTTGTTGATTATAGTTTTCTTGGGTTAAAACCGCAATCATATTATCTAAGGGAATATTTTCCTGTAACTCAATCCAAGAACGACATCCGCCATAACTCGAATGATAGGGGATTTCATAAACTTGAGGCAGTTTATAGGTTCTGAGTAATAAAATATAAAGCGGTTCTTGGGGTTTAAATTGCAGGCGATCGCGCAAAAAAACTTCATTCCAAATATGAAACGGCATTAACCAATCAATTAAAGATTGATCTTGACAATTATTCCATGATAAAATATCAGTAATTTCAGCAAAACTACTAATTTTAACAGTTTCAGGATGCCAACCTGAAGAAACAATCTGTACTTGATTCGCATATTCCGGTTTTAATAAAGTCGGTTGCTGATGTTCAAAGGTGGGATAGAGCAGAATTTTGTTCTGAGCAACCTTAAATTTGCCTCCTTGTTCCTGAATTCCTCCTTTTCTTAATAACACAATTGTTTGACCTTGTTCTAAAGCTTGAATGGCAATATTCCATTCTTTTAAGGCATGATTTGTTAAAGTTTCCATAGTAGAATATTTAATGCAAATTTTATCTAAGCAGTAAAACAAAATAAATTGCATACGAATAAGGGCGAGATTCTTCATTCCGCTATCGCGACCTTCAGAATGACAGTGCAACTAATTTTGTATCTGTGCTTAATATTATATACAATTAGAATAACCTTAAACTCAAGAACTGAATATGGAAAAGCGAACTCTCGGTCAATCTGATATTTTAATCACTCCGATTTTAGTGGGAACTTGGCAAGCGGGGATAAAAATGTGGGTAGGAATTGAAGATCAAGAAACTATTAAAGCCATTCGTTCTGCGTTTGAGGCGGGAATTACAACTGTTGATACCGCAGAAGTTTATGGTGATGGACACTCAGAACAAATTGTAGGAGAAGCGTTATCCGATGTGCGAGATCAAGTGATTTATGCGACTAAAGTATTTGCTAATCATTTGAAATATGATCAAGTGATTGAAGCTTGTGAACGGTCTTTAAAAAATCTCAAAACTGATTATATTGATTTATATCAAATTCACTGGCCTTCGGGATCTTTTAATTCAGAAAAAGTTCCGATTGAAGAAACCATGAAGGCTTTAAATGATTTAAAAACTCAAGGGAAAATTCGAGCTATTGGGGTTTCTAATTTTTCTCGTTCTCAATTAGAAGAAGCGGCACAATATGGCAGAATTGAAAGTTTACAACCGCCTTATTCTTTATTTTGGCGTCAGGTAGAAAAAGATCTGATGCCTTATTGTCAAGAACAGAATATTTCTATTTTAGCTTATTCTCCCTTAGCTCAAGGTTTGTTAACCGGAAAATTTGGCTTAAATCATCAATTTGCGGAAGGAGATCATCGGTCTAAAAATAAACTTTTTGCTAATAAAGATCATTATCAACGAGTTCAAACTGCTTTAGAGCAATTACGACCCATTGCAGAACATTATCAATGTAGTTTAGGACAATTAGCGATCGCTTGGTTAATTGCACAACCGCAAACAAACGCCATTGTCGGGGTCAGAAATGCAGAACAAACCGAACAAAATGCTAATGCAGGTAATCTTAAAATTACCCCCGAAGATTTAGCAGAAATTGATAACATTGGGCGGACTGTTACGGATCATTTAGATGATAATCCGATCCTGTGGGATTTTTAATCATAAAAAATGGGTAAAAATTCCCCTGTAGGGGCGAGACGCGCCTCGCCCCTACGAATTAAAACGGTGCAGGAACTAACTGTAACGGCCCTAAACCTAACTCTTGAGGGGGAATTGAACGCACTTCTAATAAAGCCATCATATCCTTAAATTGAGGTTGACCCCGTGAAGCTCCAGTTAATCCCATTGCAATAATTAAACCACACCAACCTTTTGTTTTTTGACACCGTTGTTCCCATTTTTTACGCGCTTCTTGATGAACCGGGTCATCTTCAATAAACTCTCCAAATAAATGTAAATCTCCATCTTCTGTTTTCAGAATTCCTAAATCATAAGTTTGTCCCACCGTTGGATCTTCACCCGGATTAAAACAAATTCCTTCAAGTCCACCCGCCTCTTGTAAACTATGAATTAGCATTTCTGCTTTCGGTTTAGAAGTTTGAATCACAACCACAGGTAAACCATCCCCGACTTCAGGAATTTCTGTTTCTGCGGCTTGATGAAATTGGGTATTATTCCGCAAATATTTTGCAGTTTCCCAAGGAACAACACCCAAACTTAAAAAAGATTTAGGGGGAACTAAATCATCCCGTAAGCGAGGAACTTCGATCTCAAATTCTTCATCAATTTCTGATTCATCATCCGAGGTCATTGCCGCTAATTCATCCGCAATATCGGGTAAAGTTTCCACCTTAACCGATACTTGTTTTTTCTCCCCATCGGGTAAATTAATAGGAATTCGATAGCGACGGCTGAGATTAGGAAATTGATAGCGAACTAATTTTTGACGATTATCTCTTAAAAATCGATGCAGTGCTTCTAAGGCAACTAAAACAACAGCCGCTTCCTCATCATAAAGAATGGAACGTAATCCTTCTAAGGGATGAAGATTGCCAAAATTAGGTTCGATTTCCGATAAAGGTAAAGTGGTAATATTAACAAAATTCTCTTCATCCTCTTCTAAATCATCTTCTCGATCAAAGGTGACAAATAAACAATCTTGAGTTAAAAAAGCTTCCTCTAAATTATCATAGGATTTATTTCTCACCACTCGTTCCCGAAACCGTTTTAACGAGTCCAAAGAACGATACATTAACACCCCATAATCCATCCCCAATTTACCCAAGGTGGAAATATATAACGTATCAATGCCAAATAGGTTTAATTCAATCGAAATAATTTGATGTTCTCCTAAGCGATCCCAAGGAGCATCTTGCCAAATTTGATACGCTTTTTCTGTAACAATATCTGCATATTGCAGGGGAAGTTGGGGAGGACGACTTTCTGCAACTTCTTGTAAGCCTCGAAAAATTTCGTCAATCAGAGGTAAATCCGGTACATATTCAATTACAATCTCTAAATCTTGCAGAACACCCCGCAAGAAAAATTGAATTTCCCGATCTTTGACCACGATTTTTTGAGGACGAGCAACAGGTGCGGGACTTTGGGGATGCTCCATCGCTCGTAGTAGCGTCCGCACGATCGCCTCTGGCCCCATATCCGATGGCACCATATCCATTGCCCGCACCATCCCCTGGGAACCATCCACCCAAATAATACATTCGCCCGTCGCTTCGGAGTTCGCGTCGAGATTGGTGGGATTTGTATCCGGCGTCATTGGACGTCGATCCCCTTCCCACACACTGGGGATTTGGGGTAAATTTTGCAGCCGACGAAGGGTTGAGTGATTGAGACGTGCCATCAAATTAATCTTCTCGTTGGATAGTTTCACCAGTTATGATGATGCCGCACAACCAATGGCTGAACCTGCCATATTGTAATGCAATGCTTTCTCTATGTTATCAAGAAAACTGGGTTTAAAACCCCGTCCCTTCGGCAAGCTCAGGACAAGCCTTAAAGGACGGCGTTGTGTTAAGGTAGAGAAAGTTAAGGTGTAACCCCTTTGTCATCGTGAAACGGTTGAGGCACACTTTAAGGTATAAATAATTGGACTAAGAGCAGCCTTTGATTCAGATGGGTATAAAACTCGCTCATTAATCCCAAAGTTCTTTACTGGAATTAATATTAATATCACCACTATAATTAATAATATATTACCCTAGAAATCGAGGTTTTTTATCAAAAAGCTTGCACGCCTTGTTTATTAAATGTTTTAGCCCCAAAAAATCAACTCAAAAAATCATAAAAATTCCCATTTTATTTGATAAAAAGTTACAATCAATTAAAGGAGATCGCTATCCTATGTTAAGCTTCTGGATTGGAAAACAATCGATCATTGAGTTTTCGTCCTAAGACTTAGAGGGCTGAAGCCTTACAACGATGCTATGGTCTGCGATAAAATATCAGGAATACAGAAACTCGATCAAAACCCTATTATTTTTTGATCACTAAAAACATTACAAAAGGAGTCAGGCTAACCCATGACACAAGCGACTCAAACCCCGACTCAAGGGGTTCAAATGACGGAATCAGCGATTAAGCAAGTTCAATTTCTGCGCGAAAAGCAAGGAAAAGATCTGTGTCTGCGCGTAGGAGTCCGCCAAGGCGGTTGTTCTGGAATGTCCTATGCAATGGATTTTGCTGACCCTAGCACCATTCGCGAGGATGATGAAGTATTTGATTATGAAGGGTTTCAGGTCGTTTGCGATCGCAAAAGCTTACTCTATATTTATGGCTTAGTCCTCGATTATAGTGATGCTTTGATTGGCGGTGGGTTCCAATTTACCAATCCCCAAGCAACTCAAACCTGCGGTTGTGGGAAATCCTTTGCGACTTGACACTCCCCGCGCTAAAGCGACGGGGATTCTAACTTCAACCTAGATACTTGCTGCTACCAGGGTTTCCCCAAGAAGAGTAGAGGTTTCTAGTCCATTAGCGTTAATTCGGGAATGCCCTTCC
>JACCEC012003520.1_pt1 | contig 11849 bp, 7 predicted proteins | sample 7450121 | NCBI WGS metagenome assembly JACCEC01 (sample SAMN15323455, study PRJNA562643) | freshwater metagenome | isolation source: river surface water | place: USA:Blue River Watershed | collected 2017-08-18 | reverse complement strand
CCGGACACTTCCCGCATCAAGCCCGCGCCTACCCTCGGAGTGCTCCACCCAAACGCTTGAGGGCGGCGGGCACCGCCACGTAGGGATCCTCCTTCGCCTCGTACTCCAGCGCCACAAACCCCTGATATCCCCCCTTCCGCAAGATGGACGCCAATCTCGGAAAATCCGCCGGTTCCGCGTCCCGCACAGCGCCCTTAGACATCTCCACCTTCAATTGCACATTCACGGCGTAGGGAACGCACTGCTCGAAGTCCGCATAAGGATCATCGGTGCGAAAATTGCCCGAATCCAAATTCACCCCCAGCCACGGACTACGCACCTCCCCGATGAGACGCAGCAGATGCTGTGCGCTGCTGATAGCGTCGTGGTTTTCGATGCCGAGAAAAATCCCGCGCGAACCCGCGTATGCGCAGCATTCCTCGAGCGCCTCCACAACCAGCTTGTCGGCGGCCTCGCGTTCGAGCTCCTTGCTCTGGCCCGCAAACACCCGGATGTGCGGCGCCCCGAGAATCGACGCGCGATCAATCCACTGTTTGCAACGCCCGATTTCCTGATCCCGCTTCTCCCCTTTCGGCAAAGAGAAATTGTTTCCAATCGCCGTCCCGCTGATCGCGACTCCCTTCAAAAACGCGTGCCTGCGCACGTCCGCAAAATACGAGTCCGGCGCATCCTTCGGAAAGTAGTAACTGGTGAGCTCAGCGCCGTCACAGCCATTTTCGGCGCAGTAGTCGATGAAACCGAACATGTCCATCGGGCGCTCCGGAGCCGGAGCGGGTTTCGCATTGGCCCCCGTGTTCGACTGGGTAAACGAATTTCGGAAGGAGTATGCTGCAAGACTGAGCATCAGCCGCGCGGAGCCGTTGCGGGGCATGGGGCTGATCGCACGAGCCCTCGCAGTGAGGCCGATCGAGGCGAGGGCTGCCAACCCCACTATTGAGGAGCTGCTGGATAAAAAATTACGTCGAAGCACAGGAGTAAAGCGGGTTGTAGATCTGGAAAGTGCAAAGCACGGCGGCCATCCGCGAGCGCACGTGCTTAAGTCCACCGTACAGTCACGGTCAAATCCACGGAGCAATCACCAATACACAAAGTTCGTTAGCAAAAGGCGTTCCTCATCGATCAAAGTTTTTTCAGATTGCAGTGTTCCATGAAAACACAAACTTCTTAATCATCGGTTGATGATTATCGACGCGAGCTCTGCAATGTCCGCGCATTGAATTTGAGGCCGCTCCTGTTCGGGTAGCCCCCCCGTGTCCTCGCTGCCAACGAGGACCGACGGGCATCCGGCGCGCCACGCGGCGGTACAGTCGCGTGGATCGTCCCCGATGTACCAAGTGGTTTCCAAGTTCAGCATCCATTCACGCGACGCTTGGATGAGCATTCCTGGCTTGGGCTTTCTGCACCCACACTCCTCGTCCCAGTGATGGAAGCAGTAGTAGCTTTTAAGAACCTCCACTCCCTGGCTCGCGAGCGCCTCCACCATGCGCCTGTCCAAATCCCACACGGCCTCCGCACTCAAAACCCCACGGCCCACGCCAGCCTGATTCGAGATCACGACAAACCGCCAGCCCGCCTGGGCAAGCCGGCGCATTCCCTCCACGCTTTGAGGAATGAACTCAAACTCCCCCCAGTCACGGACGTACTCGCCGCGCGGTCGCTTGCGGTTGATGGTTCCGTCCCTGTCGATGAGGAGGATTTTTTTCTCCATCAAAAATTCGGACGCCACAGAAAGCCGATCCACGTCCGAGACACTGTAGTAGGGATGCCCCTGGATCAAGCCGCAGAGCTGGTTCTTCAAAGCAAGCCGCGCAAGGACCCGACTGAAACTCTCGTTCTCGCCAGTGAACTGGGAGAAGATTTCAGCTGAGAAAAGCGCGTAGCCGATTTCCACGCCATTGAGTCCGGCCGCCTTCCGGCTCGGATCGTATGCCCCGATGCTGCCGTCGGGAAGCATGGCCACGTTGGTCCGTTCGGCCCGCAGCAGTATGCTCAAACATCCGAGCCGGCCCTTAGCCGCAAATTCCGAGAAAACCGCCTCCAGCTTTGGCCGCTGAAAGTTCGCGTAATTATCCCCGTACAACAGCAGGAAATGCTCTTTCAAAAGCGGTCGCGCATTCTGCAAGCGAAACGCCGTCTGCCATTCCTCCGGTCCCCACTGGTAAACGATGCGCACCCCGAGTGCGCCGCCATCCCCCAGCTCGGCCTCGATCATCTCGCCCAAATACCCGGTCAAGAGCACCACCTCCCGGTAGCCGTTCCGCCTCAACTGCGTGATGAGATGCCACAAAAACGGCCTGCCCGCGGCGGGAGCGAGGGGCTTGGGAAGATTGTCGGTAAGCGGCCGCAACCGCTCACCCCGTCCACCGCACAGAATGACGGCTTGATCCGTGATCATGCGCCAGCTCCGTGTGTGATTCCATCCAAAGTCCGACGCAGCCCCTCCTCGAGCCCAACCCTAGGACTCCAACCCAACGCCCGCATCCGCGACAAATCCGCGTAGAAACCCGAACCCGGCCCGTCCGCAGACCTGTGCGCGGCGAATACATCCTCTTTGCCGGCGAGCCGCAACAAAAGACCAGCCACCTCGTCCGCACGGGTTCCCGTTCCGGACCCGACGTTGAAAACGCCCGAGGCGTTGGTTTCCAAAAGCGTCACCAGCGCTGCAGCGGCGTCGTCTACGTACAGAAAATCGCTCACTGCGGCAGGGGTCCGCAAAGAAGGCGATTCGCCCGCAGCAATCGAGCGGCAAATCACCGGCACAAGCGAGGCGGCCCGCTGGGCGGGACCGAACACAAAGAATATCCGACTCCACGCAACGCTGGCGCCCGCCCCTTCAAACAAGGCGCGCAACACCGAATGCTGGGCGTTTTTGGACGCGCCAAAAATCCCGGGCGACGCGGCCGGCGCTTCCTCGACAACCATGCCAGCCACCTTCCCGTACTCCCAGCATGACCCGGCGACTACCAAGTGCCTGCATCCAGCTTCGAGCGCTGCGTTTCCGAAAACAACGCCGGCATGAAGATTCGCCATGCATTTTTGCAACGAGAAATCCGGAATCCCCTCCCAAGCGAGGTGCAGCGCAGCCTCCGCTTGGAACTTCGCGAGAGCACCACCGTAGGTCTCCGGCACCCCCAAGTCGCCACGGCACCAATGGACCCCTCTCATGGCAGTAGAAGACTGATCCTGACGCGAAATCACCAGAACCTCGTGGCCCCTTTGCAAAAGCAGCTCCAGACACGGCTTTCCAACAAACCCGGTGGCGCCTGTGAGAACGATTTTCATGAAAAAACCCGCGTCGCGCTGCGTGCTAAGTCCAGCGCAAATCCGCGTTCAGACGCCCCTGCCCCAGAAGCTCCTTGAGCTGCTGCAAACGAATCGCCTTTTTCCCCACGAAGTCAGCCTCGGTGAAGCCGGTTTGCTTAAAGAAATCCACCAACTCGCGGCCGCCGCGATCCAACCCCCATTCAGGCCTGAAATACTCCGCCAGCTCGTGAAGAATCCGCGCAAACGAAACCCTGTAACTCCGCGAATCCTTCCCATGCTCCCCTGTGTAGGTCAGCTCAACACCGGGCAAGGTCTGGCGCGCGGCCTCCGCGAGATCGGCCACGCTGAAGTTCCCGTTCGGAATACCCACATTAAAACCGCGTCCCTGCACCAGCTCAGGCGGAGCAATCAACCCTGCTGCGAAAGCCTGGCACACATCGCGCACATGGACCACCGGGCGCCACGGAGTGCCGTCGCTCTTGATCTCGATGCGTCCCTTGGTAAAGGCGCAGGCCACGAGATTGTTGAAAACAATGTCGCACCGCAGCCTCGGACTCGCTCCAAAAACTGTCGACGGTCGGAAAGCCGTGACGCAAAAAGAGTCCGAAGCGAACTCCCTCAGAGCCAGCTCTGCCTCCCACTTGGTCCTGGCGTAAGCGGTCACGGGCGCCTTGTCGCTGAGATCCTCGTCCAATTCCGCGTCCGTCGTGGAGACCCCATACATACTCTGCGAAGAGGCGAACACAAACCGGGACACGCCCGCCTCCCGCGCCTTCCCGGCAGCGCGAATCGTGCCGTGCAGATTGATCTCCTCGGTCAAACCCGGGTTCAACTCGCCGAGGGGATCGTTGGAAAGCCCCGCCAGATGCACCACGCCATCAAACCCCGAGAAGTCGGAGGCCTCCACATCCCTGATGTCCTTGTACACCTGATTCCGGGGCCTCTTGGGCTCTGTAAAAAGGCATTCCTCAAAGTAGCCGGTATCCAGTCCAGTCACTTCATGGCCTCCGGCCTCCAGAAACGGAGTGAGCACCGAGCCAATATATCCCAGATTTCCGGTAACTAATATTTTCATTCCGTCCTGCACCATAAAAAGCCGGCAGCCAAATACAAGTACCGACACGCTTTACAAGCTTGAGGACGCCAAACTGTGAAGGCTTCAGCGACCAGGATCCGCCAAGCGCCGCACCGGAGTCTTTCGGTAGGCGCCCCGTCCCTTGGGAGGTTCATTGAGAAACTCAGCGGGCACGAAACCCACCGCGCTTTGAACCCAGACTCTCGCGGCTGGCATGCTCGCATTCTACTGGAATGTTTGAACGGTCCTGCCTAGCATTGCATGCCACCTCCCCGGGACGCGCAGTTTCAATGTTCGTCGCACTCACCTTTCCACCTCGGAGGATTTACTGATGGCCATCCATGTAGCGCTGCACCACAGCACCTCGTACACCTACGATCGTCACGTGCAGCACGCCCCGCACGTGATACGGCTGCGACCCGCTCCCCACTGCAGGACGAAAATCCTTGGCTACTCGATGAAGATTCACGGGGGCGAATACTTCGTCAACTGGCAGCAGGACCCTTTTTCAAACTGGAACGCGAGACTGGTGTTTCCAAAGCCGCTCAAGGAGTTGGTCGTTGAAATCGGGCTGGTGGCCGAGATGGCGGTTTTCAATCCGTTCGACTTCTTTCTCGAGGAATGCGCCGCGCATGTGCCCTTTGAATACGACAAACCCCTCGCACGCGACCTCGCTCCATTTTTGGTGAAAGGCCAATGCGGGCCGCGCTTGAAAGCGCTTCTCAAGCCGCTCCAAAAACAGCTCGCTTCAGCTGGTAAATCACCCTCTAAAAAGGGCCCGGCGACCGCCGACTTCTTCGTGGCGCTCAACCGAGGGATTCAGGAGAACGTCCGTTACCAAATCCGCCTCGAGCACGGTGTGCAGTCCCCGGAGGAGACCCTCGAGAAAAAATCGGGCTCCTGCCGCGATTCGGCCTGGCTGATGTGCGAGGTGCTCAGGCAGCTTGGATTCGCGGCGCGTTTTGTGAGCGGTTATTTGATCCAGCTCAAAGCGGACGAGACCCCGCTGGAGGGCCCGGCGGGACCCGAGGCGGATTTCACCGACTTGCACGCGTGGTGCGAAGTGTTCCTCCCGGGTGCCGGATGGATCGGCTTCGACCCGACCTCGGGGCTGCTCGCGGGCGAGGGCCACATTCCCCTCTCATGCACCCCTGAACCTTCAACCGCCGCTCCGGTAAGCGGCGCAGTGGATCCCTGCATCTCGGAAATGCATCACAAGATGTCGGTGTCCCGCGTGTACGAGTCGCCGCGCGTCACCCTGCCGTACACCCCTCAGCAGTGGAGCGCCATCAACGCCCTCGGGCAAGTTGTCGACGAGCATCTGCGCGAGGACGACGTCCGCCTCACCATGGGTGGCGAACCCACATTCGTTTCCATGGCCGATCCAGACGGTGCGGAATGGAATTTCACGGCGCTCTCGGACAAAAAGCGGGTGCTTGGAGCCGCACTTTTGCAGCGGCTTCGCGCGCGGTACGCTCCGGGCGCGCTGCTGCATTACGGGCAAGGAAAATGGTATCCCGGCGAACCCCTGCCCCGCTGGAGTCTGAACGCGTTTTGGAGGAAAGACGGCGAGCCGATCTGGCAGGACATGCAGTGGATCGCCGACGAATCTCGGGACTACGGCTTCACAGAAAAGGAGGCGCGCGAGTTCGGAGTCGCCCTGGCGCAAGAGCTCTCGCTCAACCCCGCACACATTCTCCCCGCCCACGAGGACGTTGCTTATCATTTGTGGCGGGAGAAACGACTTCCCGTGAACGTGGAACCGCACGACCCGCGGCTGCGCAACGCCCAGGAACGAGCGCGCTTCTCGCGTCTCTTTGAGCGCGGGATTGGCTCCGTGATCGGATATGTCTTTCCGATCCAGTGCCGCAACGGCGTTTGGGAAAGCGGTCAGTGGTTTCTCAAGGACGAGTCGCCGGTGTGGCTTGTGCCGGGGGATTCGCCGATTGGATTGCGCCTGCCGCTGGATTCGCTGCCGTGGGTGAGCGACCCGGATTTTCCGACCATCGTCCCAAGCGATCCCTCCCAGCCGCTGCCACGCCTAGCGAAGCACTCCGAGCTGCGCAACTCAAAGACTCAGCCCGACTCCCCCGCCCCTTCCGCCCGGAAGGCGTCCAACGCAGCCAAGCGCGAGAAGCACCGCACCGGCGCCGCAGCCGCGCTCCCCAAACCAGAGCCCGCGACACCCAAGACCGGACAAAGCGCTGCGTGGGTAATCCGCACGGCCCTCTGCGTGGAACCGCGCCATGGGAGGCTCTACGTCTTTGTACCGCCCGTCACCCGCGCCGAGGATTACCTCACGCTTGTCGCCGGGATCGAGGCAGCCGCGGCCGCCACAGGTTTCCCGGTAATCCTCGAGGGCGAGGCGCCCCCGAAGGATTCCAGAATTCAAAAATTCAGCGTCACGCCGGACCCAGGTGTAATCGAAGTAAACCTGCACCCGAGCGGGAGCTGGGATGAACTGGTGGGGCGGATCGAAACGCTCTACGACGAAGCGCGCGCTGTAGGACTCGGCACCGAGAAGTTCATGATGGACGGCAAGCAGGTCGGCACCGGGGGCGGCAACCACATCATTCTCGGCGCGGAAACACCGCTGGATTCGCCGGTGTTACGCAGACCGGACCTGCTGCGTTCTATGCTCACGTACTGGCAGAATCATCCGTCGTTGAGCTGGATGTTCAGCGGCATGTTCATCGGGCCCACCAGCCAGGCGCCGCGCATCGATGAAGCGCGGCATGACAGCCTTTACGAGCTGGAGGTAGCTTTTTCGCAGCTCCCTGACAAGCAAGGCACCGTCGCGCCATGGCTGGTGGACCGCCTGTTCCGCAACCTGCTTGTGGACGCCACCGGCAACACCCACCGCGCCGAATTCTGCATCGACAAGCTGTACGCCCCGGAGACGAGCACGGGCCGACTCGGACTGCTGGAACTGCGCGCCTTCGAAATGGCCCCGCACCCGCGCATGAACCTGGTGCAGCAACTGCTGCTGCGCGCACTCGTCGCGCGTTTCTGGAAGCGCCCGTATAAGAACCGTCTGATCCAGTGGGGAACAGAACTCCACGACCGCTGGATGCTGCCTCACTTTTGCCAGTCGGATTTTAGCGACGTGCTCCGTGATCTGGCCCAGGAAGGTTTTGCGATCGATCCCGACTGGTTCCACCCGCACTTTGAATACCGTTTTCCAAAGATCGGCGAATTCACGCAATGCGATGTACACATCGAGCTGCGGACTGCGCTCGAACCCTGGCATGTGCTCGGGGAGGAGCCCGCAGGCGGCGCCACCGTGCGCAACGTGGACAGTTCGCTTGAGCGGATCCAAATCAGGGTACGCGGAATGACCGGCAACCGCTTCTCGGTGCTCTGCAACGGGCGCCTAGTCCCGCTGCGCGCCACAGGCACCAACGGCGAAAGCGTCGCCGGCGTGCGGTACCGCGCTTGGCAACCGCCGAGCTGCCTGCACCCCACGATCCCGCCGCACACCCCGCTTACCTTCGACCTCTGGGACAACTGGAACGGCCGTTCGCGCGGGGGCTGCACCTACCATGTGGCCCATTCCGGCGGACGCAATTATGAAACCCGCCCCGTCAACGCCTCGGAGGCGGAAAGCCGCCGCCTCGCCCGCTTCACAGTGAGAGGACACACGCTCGCCACTGACGCACCGGTTCACGAAACATTGAATCCGAGTTTTCCATACACATTGGATTTGCGGCTGCCTGCGCGGTGGTAGAGTGAAGCGAGCACTTCCCAAATGACCACCCTGGTTTCCTTCAGCCACACATGAAAAAAGGCGTGCGGAATCTGTTCTCTCCTTCGGTCGATGTCCCGTACCCGGTGAGCAACCACCCGGCTGGATTCCAGCACTTCATGGAAACCGCAAGCGGCGACGGGACGCTTAAAACGCACTGGGCAAAGCTGCTGGGGGTCTTCCAGCAGATGCCGCAGCCCGAGCGCGCGCGGCGCCTTGATTTCGCCCGCAGGATCGTCGCCGAGCAGGGCATCACCTATAACGTTTATGGCGACGACCGCGGCATGGAACGGCCGTGGGAGGTGGATCCCCTTCCCATGCTGCTGCCCGTAAATGAATGGCGCGCAATCGAGTCAGGCCTCATCCAAAGGGCAACACTCATCAACAGTATCCTCGCGGATTGCTACGGACCGCAAAAACTGCTCCGCGCGGGTGATCTCGCGCCCGCGATGCTTTACGCGCAGCAGGACTTTCTGCGACCCGTGCGCGGCATCGCGCCGCAAAACGGCGTATTCCTCAACTTCTACGCGGCTGACATCGCGCGAGCCGCGGACGGCCGCTGGTGGATCCTCTCCGACCGCACGCAGATCCCCACAGGCGCCGGCTACGCGCTCGCGAACCGGCTGGTCACCGCGCGCATCCTGCCGGATCCGTTCCGAGATCTGAACGTGGAGCGGCTCGCCGGCTTTTTTCGAAGGATGCGCGAATCCCTTGCCGCGTTGTGCCCGAAGCGCGGCGAGGATCCGAGGGTGGTGATCCTCACCCCTGGGCCGTACAACGAGACGTATTTTGAGCAAGCCTATCTCGCGAGGTACCTAGGATACACGCTGGTGGAAGGCCAGGATCTGATCGTGGACGCGGGACGCGTGTACCTCAAAACCTTGAGCGGCCTTGAACCCGTGGACGTGATTGTGCGCCGGGTGGATGACGCGTTTTGCGATCCGCTGGAGCTGCGCAACGACTCGATGCTCGGGGTCCCCGGATTGGTGGAGGCGCTCAGATCCGGAACGGTGGCGGTCGCAAACTCCCTTGGCTCGGGCATTCTTCAAAGCGCCGCGTTCAACAGCTTTCTGCCGGGGCTCTGCCGCAAAATGACTGGCACCGAACTTCAGATGCCCTCTCGGGCCACTTGGTGGTGCGGACAGGAAGCAGCGCGCCGGCACGTGTTGGAAAACCTCGACACCCTTTCGCTTCGGCCCGCATTCGGCGAGCCCGGACCTCACGCAGCGCATGCAGAAAACGCGAGGCGGAGGGAGATGCTGCAGCTCGAGCCTGAGCGGTGGGTCGGCCAGGAACGCATGCAAATTTCGAGCGTGCCCTGCTGGGAGCGTTCAGGATTGGTCGACCGCCCCGTCGTGGTCCGGGTCTACCTATGCGGCACCTCCTCGGGATACGTCGTGATGCCCGGGGGGCTCGCAAGAACAGGCACCGACGCGCTCGAGTCCGGCATTTCGATGCAGGACGGCAGCTCTAGCAAGGACGTGTGGATCATTAGCGAAGAGCCCGTGGAGGAAATCACGCTACTCTCGAGCAGCAACGCGCAGGTTGAATTGCGGCGCGTCGGAAACAACCTTCCGAGCCGGCTTGCAGACAACTTCTTTTGGCTAGGCCGCTACAACGAACGCCTCGACGGTGCCGCGCGCACTCTGCGGGCTGCTCTGTTGCGTTTCAGCCCTGAAACACGGGGAAGCGGCCTGCGGTTGCTGCTGCCTCTTCTGCAGACGCTCGAGGCGCAGGAGCAGATACCGCATGGCTCCGCCCAACCGAACCGCTCCTCCGAGGCCCTTGAGGGCGACCTGCTACAGGCAATCGAAAATGACAAACGCCCAGGAAACCTGCGCGCGCTCTCACAGAAACTGGTGCATCTAGCGATGCTTGTGCGTGACCGGACTTCCAACGACGTGTGGCGCGCCCTCTCCGAGCTGGATTCCGCAGTGCACGCGGGTGTGAACGAATGCACCGTGGGCGAAGTGATCGGCATTCTGAACCGGGTCCTGATGCTTTCAGCCAGCTTCAAGGGGATCGCACGTGAAAACATGACCCGCTCGCAGGCATGGCGCTTCCTTGACATGGGACAGCGCGTTGAACGCGCGATGGACCTCTGCATGTTCCTGCAGCGCACCCTCGCATCGCCCGACGCTGCGCATCCGAGCCTCTTGGAGTCCGTTCTCGAAGTCGCCGACAGCACCATCACTTACCGCTCCCGCTATAACCTGCTGCCAAACCTGATGGCTGTTTACGATCTCGTGCTCCTCGACGACACCAACCCGCGCTCCCTGCTTTTCCAGCTGCTTCAGATTCAAAAACACATCGAGCGGCTCCCCCGAATCGGGCACAAAACTCTTCCAGAGCCCGATGAGCGCGTAATTTTGGAAACACTGACGCACGTGCGCCTTCTGGATCCCCATGAACTCGCGGGCGCGGGAGGTTCGCTCACGGACAGCGAAACCTTCCGGACACTCGAGTTTGTAATCCGCTCTCTTCCGAACTTCTCAGAGATTCTCTCCGCGAACTTCTTCAGCCACTCCAAGGTTTCATCCATCAGAATGTGATGCGGTATCAAATCACACACAAAACAATCTACGAGTACGCGGAACCGGTTACTGTTTCGCACAACTCCGCGCGCTTGAAGCCCGCAGGCGGCCAGCAGCAACGCCTCTCGGAATTCGAGCTTCGCATCTCGCCGCAGCCGGACCGCATGAGCGAACGCACGGATTATTTTGGAAACGCCCAGGCGATTTTCAGCATCCGCGAGCTGCACACCCGCATGGAGGTGTGCGCAACCAGCCGCGTCGAAGTCCAGCAGCAGACGCCTCCCGTGGCGACGCTCTCACCAGTCTGGAAAAGCGTGGCGGCGCGCTTCCGGGACCCAGTTTCCCCGGAAAACGCGGAAGCATACGAATATTGCATGGACTCGCCGATGGTGCGCCGGAACACGGAATTCGCGGACTGGGCGCGTGCCTCTTTTTCGGATTCAACCACCCTGCTCTCGGGCACAGCGCACTTGATGACGCGACTTTTTTCGGAGTTCCAATTTGACACCGAGGCCACGGAAGTCGCGACTCCTCTGCTCGAAGTGTGGCGTGCGCGACGCGGAGTTTGTCAGGATTTCGCGCACATCGCGATCGGCTGTCTGCGCTCGCTGGGCTTGCCCGCGCGGTACGTGAGCGGATACCTGCGTACAATTCCACCGCCCGGACAGCCGCGCCTGCAGGGAGCTGATGCATCGCACGCGTGGATCTCCACGCACTGCCCTGTTAACGGATGGACCGACTTTGACCCGACCAACAACCTCATACCCTCCGACTCCCACGTCCGTGTTGCCATCGGGCGCGACTATTCGGACGTCAGCCCGCTGATCGGAGTGCTTAGCGGAGGCGGTTCCCACATTGTGCGTGTCGAGGTGGACGTGGTGCCCGAATGACCATCGGGACTGCGAACCCGCGGCACTAAAGTCAGAAAGGTGAGTCGAAGAGCCGGAAAAGTGGGCACGCTGGACCTGTCCAAAACCTCAGCGCCTTCCGTCATACCAAAGTTCGCACGACTCGTTGTCAGTGAGTGTCTTCCATGGACGTAGCGCCGTCCGCACAAAGAGCTTCAGAATCTCGAACGGCGTGTACAGGTGCAGCTTGCGATCCGAAGTCAGCAGCGGCGCAGAGTCGATGATCACGATTCCCTTCCCCGCCCGCCGCACCGCAGGTCGTAACCGCCTGACAAAGTCAAGTTCCTCGCCCGCGTAAAACCGGCAGTCAAACCCGCCCAATT
>JACCEC013036263.1_pt1 | contig 11851 bp, 6 predicted proteins | sample 7450121 | NCBI WGS metagenome assembly JACCEC01 (sample SAMN15323455, study PRJNA562643) | freshwater metagenome | isolation source: river surface water | place: USA:Blue River Watershed | collected 2017-08-18 | reverse complement strand
TGAATTGAACGAAACCGCTTTCTACGCCGACCTCGACAATAACTGGGCGGTAGTTGCCGAAGCGATTCAAACCATTTTACGTCACGAAGCTTACCCACAACCTTACGAGGACCTGAAAGCCCTCACGCGTAAAAACGAAAAAATCACCTCCAATACCATTGCCGAGTTTATTGATTGCCTTGAGGTATCAGAAGCAATCAAAGAGGAATTACGTGCGATTTCGCCCTTTAGTTATACGGGGGTGTAACGTTTTTTGTGGTACGGCGTGGTGCAGGTTGTAAGGCCTGCACCACACCCAACCCTCCACGATTATATTTTACAAATGAGTGGTTGCCCCTTCACTTCCAACGAAAAAACGTCGGGACGTGCATAATGCCCAATCACGTCAAAATCCAGTTTACTTTTGGCCAATACTGAAAAATCGAGTTCGGCCATCAGCAGCCCTTCCTCATTCCAAAGTGGCCCCGCCAAGACTTCACCCAAAGGCGAGATAATGACACTTCCACCTGCGCTCATGATGTCTGGTTCTTCGATTAAGTATTCTTGATAGCGTTCGGGATAATCCGATTTTCGTACAAACTGATTGGCCGCCAATACAAAACAGCGGCCTTCTAACGCAACATGCAGCATGGTGGATTGCCACGATTCGCGGGCATCAGCAGTGGGAGCTAAATAAAGCTCTATCCCCTGCTGGTACATCGACATTCGCGCGAGAGGCATGTAATTTTCCCAACAAATCAACCCTCCTACCCGACCTACATTAGTATCAAATGTCATGAGCGTACTTCCGTCGCTTTCTGCCCAAATGTAACGCTCAAGCCCTGTGGGTTTTAATTTCCGATGCTTGCCCACCAGCACACCATCTTGGTTAAAGTAAAACAAAGCACAATGCAACGAACCACCCACGGGTTCCCGTTCGGTTACGCCCAATGCCACATACATTCTTGCCTTGCGAACAGCTTCGCCAATTTTTAGAACTTCTTCCGAATCGTATTCGATGCTATTTTTCCAATAATCGAGCCAATGCTCGCGGCTTTTTTCCGTTCGGCGACCAATGCGCGAATCAAAATTGAGGCCGCGCGGATAACAAGGAATGAAAGACTCAGGAAACAGCAACAGTTCGCACTTTGCCTGAGCTGCCTTTTCAATCCATTCAATAGCCCTTTCAACGGTTTTGGATTTATCAAAAAGAAAAGGAGTTGCTTGCACAACCCCCACTTTTACACATTTAAAACTCATGATGCTTGCCTACCTAGTTATTTTCAATGACTTTTTCTACTACGTATGCTTGCGTCCCCAACCATTTGGCTTCTTGCCCAAGTTGAGAAATAACCACATTCAAATTACTTCTAAAGTCAGTTAAACAGTATTTGTTAATGGCCTGCTCGATGGGGTTGGTAATAAACGCCCCCGCTTTAGCGACAATTCCGTCTACGATGATGATTTCAGGATTAAACAGATGAATTGCAATTGACAAACCTTTTCCCAATTCCATCCCAATCTCGTGGAGGATATCAATGGCGAAAGAATCGCCCTGCCAAGCTGAATCAATAATGATTTCAGCGTCAATTTTTTCAATATCCATTCCTGACAAGCGTGAAATACGCCCATCATTTAACCCTTTTTTGATACGGCGTAACAGGGAAGCTGCGGAAGTAATAGTATCCAAACAACCCACTTTTCCGCAGTGACACAGCTCACCGTTGGGCACTACTTGAATGTGGCCAAGTTCACCTGCAAAACCAGACGCTCCTTGAAAAACCTCCCCATTGAGAATAACCCCTAGCCCTACTCCCCAATCTATGTAAATAGCAAGCACATGGTCTTTTCCTTGCGCCAACCCAAAACGGTGTTCGCCAAGGGTAGTTGCTTTCGTATCATTGATGACGTAAACAGGAAACTTAAAGTGTCTTTCGAGCAATGTTCCAAACGATTGTTCACCTTGATTTAAGCTTCGGTAAGTAAAATTATATCCTTTGCGCGCATCGACCAAGCCAGCAACTGAAATCCCCATCGCCATAAAATCATCGTGGCGAATATTTGATTCGCTAATGACGTCTTCAGTAGCCAAGATAAGTGCATCTAGAAACTTAGATGAGTCTTCCAACTTCATATCGAGGTCTCGTCGAAATACTACCTCATTTTTGAGGTTCATAATGAGCACTTTAATATCATGAGTATTTACGTCCAACACCAAAACGTAAAAGCGTTCCGTACTAAGGCTAAACAAAACTGGTTTACGTCCTTGTTTAGTAACGCCTGTACCTACAGGCAAGATCCATTTTTCTTCCACCATCTCCTCTACAATACTCGTCACAGAAGGAACGCTGCTATGAATTACTCGGGCCAGTTCGGCAATAGATGAAGTGCCCGAACGATAAAGTTCGATCAATATACGTCGGCGGTGTAAGTTCTTTTTATAGTCAACGACCGAGGTTCTAGGTAAGGTATCTAATTCTGACGATGTAGTAGGTTCAAACATGCTATATATAAGATAGGATAAAGGAGATGCTAAATTAGTTTATTTTATGGATATAAATATAATATTAATTTTTTTTACTTAATACCTACATTTAAAAATATTTTTTTATTAACATCCATTTGGATTAATGAAATTATTGTTAACATTGTAAAAAATTTCCTATTTTTAGATTTTATAAACTCTAAACAATTTTATTTTTTATTTTTTTTTATTAAAGTTCGGCCAATTACTCACAGCGAATGCTTGGTCAGCTCTACGTCCTTAAATCTCTTGCTTTGAGATTTTTACACTCGCAAACAATTTTTACCAAGAATCCCTTTGTTATTTATTTTTAATTTTAACCTCCATTACCAAATGAAACACAAATTACTTGCACTGATTGTCTTACTGACAATGATAGGCAGCTCTGTTTTCGCACAAACGATTACAGGGAAAGTAACTGCTCAGCCTGATGGCCAACCCCTTCCTGGCGTATCTATCGTCGTTAAGGGAACAAGTGCTGGAACTACCACCGATGTCAGTGGTAAGTTTAGTATCCAAGCGACATCAAAAAGCACACTTGTCTTCTCATACATTGGCTTCAAACCCCAAGAAGTCGCGGTAGGAAATCGCGCTAACATTGAGGTAATTCTCGAAGAAGACGCCTCTCAACTCAATGAAGTCGTCGTGACTGGACTTGGTCTTTCAAAAGAACAACGTGCGACAGGTTATGCTACCTCTAGCATTAAGTCTGATAAAATCGTTGTGGCAGCATCCCCCAACTTCGCCAATGCACTTTATGGTAAAGCGGCTGGGGTGCGGATTGCCTCTACCCCTGGGGGAGCTACCAGTGCCACTAACATCACTATTCGAGGTATTAACTCAATCACGGGTAAAAACCAACCTTTAATTGTATTGGACGGGGTACCTATCCGCGATGGAGAAGTAAGAAACAACGATTACTGGAGCGACCAACGTATTCGTGGAAATGGTTTGTTGGACATTAACCCAGAGGACATTGAGCGCCTTGACATCTTGAAGGGTGCTTCTGCGGCAGCACTCTATGGCTCGGAGGCTGTAAACGGTGTTGTTCTTATTACCACTAAGAGTGGAAAAGGTAAAAAAGGGCTTGGCGTTACTTTCAACACGAGCTATAGCGTTGATAGAATCGCATACACGCCTCGCTATCAAAATATCCGTGGTGCGGGTGCTCCTATTCACGTTAGTAATGGTGGACAAGATGCTGAAGGTTTCATTTACTATGATACAAACGGTGACGGAAGACCTGATACGCGTGGTATTACCAACTTTAGTATCAACTTTGGTCCAAAGTTTGACGGTAAGCCTACGATGAGCTGGGATGGTCAAATTCGTCCTTATGAAGCTCAGCCAGACGCCTACCAAGGTCTTTACCAACAAGGTAGTAACTCAAATATCAACCTTGCCGTTGCTCAATCAACCGACAACTCGAACATTCGTTTTTCTTTGACTCGTCAAGACAACCGTGGAATTAGCTTAGGTTCGCAAAACGTTAAAAACATTGCTAACCTCAATAGTAGCTTCAAAATTGGCAAAAAGTGGACGACGGATGTGATGATTAACTACATCAACCAAAATACCCACAACCGTCCATATTCAATCGACCGTATGATTAACAACTTCACGGGGATGATTGGCCGTTTTGACAATGCAGATTGGTATTTCAACAAGTATAAAACTAGCCTAGGGTATCGTTTTGTACAAGGAGTAAATGGTCAAAGCTTAACACCTGGAGAAAACATTATTCGTAATGGATTCAAGGCTGATATCGCTGACTACGTATGGCGTGTCAATGAGCACAACTACGATGAGTTTAGCAACCGTGTGATTGCTAGCATGACCAACCACTACCAAATCACAAAAGACCTCAAGCTTCGCCTACGTACATCTACTGACTTTACGTCTCAACGTGACGAAACTCGTCAATCGACAGAGCGTCCTTTGGCTTTTGGTTATTCTGGTTACTTTGGCCTAGCCAACTCGGTTTCGTCTCTAATGTACGGTGATGCGTTGTTGACTTACAACAAAAAAATCACCAAAGACTTAGATTTAAACGTGATGGGTGGCTACACAGCGACCAAAGAACAATATACAATGGTGAGCCGTGGCACAAACGGAGGTTTAAGTACTGAAAATTTGTTTGACATCGCTGCCTCTGTAAACGTAGCTAGCAATGGTTCTTCTCGCTGGTCAATTGTAAAAGATGCCCTACTCGGAACGGTTAACTTGGATTACAAAGGTTTTGCCTTCTTGGAAGGTACTGTTCGTAGAGACCGCACGTCAACCATGAACCCTAACAATAACACGTTTGTTTATCCTTCTGTAAACGCAAGTTTTGTCTTCACTGATGCGTTCCAACTTCCAGCATTCATCAGTTTTGGTAAAATCCGTGGTTCATGGGGTATCGTAGGTAACTATCCTGATATCTACAACGCCAATATTGCTTACAACCAATCAACATTAGGTGTTCAGCAAGTAGGTGGCCAACCTGTTCTTTATACTAACATTCCTTCCGCTTTCGGAAACGACGGTATCCGTCCAGAACAAAAGCGTGAGTTTGAATTCGGTTTAGAGACAAAATTCTTCGGAAAGCGTTTAGGGGTAGAAATCAACTACTACAACGGCCAAATCAGAGACCAAATTTTGCCACTTACTATTCCTGCCACTTCTGGGGCTACTTCGGTATTGGCTAACATTGGTACGCTTCGTAACAAAGGATTAGAAATCTTAGTAACTGCCTCTCCACTTCAAGGACGTAAGCTCAACTGGGAAACTACCTTGACGTTTGCTAAAAACTCAAACGTTGTTGAAAAATTAGCTAATAATTCTACTGAGTTATTACACGCAGATTTTGACGGGGCTGCGGCTCAATTGCGTTCGGTAGTTGGTCAACCTATGGGAGATTTCTATACTCCATTGGTAGCTCGTAGCAGCAATGGCCAAATGATTGTACAGCCTAATGGCTTGTACCAATTGGACGGTAGCAAAATGTACAAAGTAGGTAACGCTATGCCAAAAGCAGTAGGTGGTTTCCTAAATACCTTCTCTTTCAAAGGAATTACGTTGGATGTTAACATTGACTACCGTTATGGTGGCCACGTAATGCCGACTGGTCTTTTCTGGATGACCTCACGTGGTTTGACCCAAGAAAGTACCAAGTACATGGACACTGCAAGCGGTGGTCTTAGCTACTACATCAAAGATGGAAAAGGTATTCAAACCAACGCAAATCAAGGTCCTAACGGTGAAAAAGTATTCAACGATGGTATGTTACTGGACGGGGTACTTGCCAATGGTGAGAAAAACACCAACGTTATTTCTCAAGCCTACTACTACTGGCTTACTTACAACTGGGGTGGTCCTCAGTACGGTTCTTCACGTTACGAATTATACGTAGTTGAGAATAACTATGTGAAGGTACGTGAATTGTCGCTTGGCTACCAAATCCCAAGCAATATCATCAATAAAATTGGTGCTAAACAATTGACCCTTTCTGTATTTGCAAGAAACCCATTCTTCATCTACCGTTCTATCAAAGATATGGATCCAGAGCAAACTACGGCTGGTTCACGCTGGTTCCAAACTCTTAACAACGCGGGTACTAACCCTGCCACTCGTACTATGGGTGTCATGTTGAGAGCAAGTTTCTAAAAGGAGCAAACAAATTGTTGAGTCATTCCAAACAAAAGAAAACACAATGAAAAAAATAGCACTAATCGCTTTAACCACGCTTGCCCTAACTGCCTGCGAAAAGACAGATTTTGAAAAGGCGTATCGCGATCCATCTAAAATTTCGGTATCTACCGTCGAAAAACAATTTACGGGATTTTTAAACGCCAACAAATGGTACGTCTTACCTGATTACTGGAACTATTTCGTTGTGCTACGCCCAACCATCAACCGCTACAACCAAGCGGTGGGCTGGGTCAATGCCGACAATCAGTACATTCCAGGAGGAGGGTTGATTTCTGACCGTTGGAATAACTTTTACTCGACCATCGCTCAATACCGCGAAATGGAGAAAATTTATAATGGTTTGAGTGCAGAAGACCAAGCGCTTCGTCGTATTTATAAGATTACTTCAACAGTTTATCTCTATGACCACGTTCAGAAAAACGTTGACTTACACGGCGATATGCCTTTTGCCACTGCGGGGCTCTTAAGTACAAAAGGGGGGGATTATAATAACTCATATGCTACTTACGATGCTGCCGATGCTATTTATACCAAGATATTGGACGAACTTAAAGGATTTGCAGACGAGCTTAATACCATCAGCATCAACGCGGGTATTTTAACAGGTTTCAAAACGCAGGACTTTGTCAATAAAGGCGATATCAATCAGTGGAAAAGATACTGTAATTCGCTGCGTCTTCGCATTCTCACTCGTGTTTCGGATGCTTCTGCTTTCTCAGCTAGAGCAAAAACCGAAATTGCAGACATCTTGGCCAACCCAACGAAATATCCAATCGTATCGGCTAACAGCGAGAATATTCAAATTACAGTGCATGACATCAGCACTGACATCCACGCCAAAAACTTCCGCTCTGGTTTAGAAGATTGGAACGGCAACGTCGCAGGAAAAGTGATGATTGACCACATGAACAAAAATGCAGACCCTCGCCTGCGTGTGATGTTTGAGCCTGGTACCAATGCCGCAGGAAAGTATGCAGGTCTAGACCCACTTTTGACTGCATCGGCTCAAGAAGCACTTGTTGCGGGCGGTACCTTATCAATCTATAACCGTTCGACACTTAGCCGTAATCAATTCTTCCCTGGAGTTATCATTAATGCTGCCGAAATTAGTTTCCTTGCTGCTGAGTATTATTTGAAAGCGAACAATGCCGCAGCCGCTAAAGCCGCTTACGAAAAAGGGATTGCTCAGTCGGTTGAATATTACTATAATTTCAGAAAGGTAAGTAATGACAATACTGTTGCAGCCCCTGCCGCAGCAACAGCTGATGAAATCCAGAAATATATTGCTAGCGATGATGTAAGTTGGGATAAAGCATCCAATAAGCTCGCAGCTATTGCCACTCAAAAGTGGATTCACTACAGCGTAGTACAACCGTATGAAAGCTGGTCGGAAATTCGTCGATTAGATTTGCCCAAATTTAACTTTTTAGAAGACAAAGCCAACGCGCAGACACAACCTCCAGTACGTTGGTTCTACCCTTCAAGTGAGCAAATTTACAACACAACGAACTATAGTGCTGTTAAAGCAAAAGATAACCTAACTACCAAACTATTTTGGGATGTTAAATAGTACTTTCACCAATGTATGCAGTATACATACATTAAAAAAACACAACGTTAGAGTTGAACTTTGGTAAGTAGTTAGAATTCCGAGATAGTTTTTATCTCGGAATTTTTTTTATTTTTAGATTCAAAATCACTCTCTATGATTTCTAAAATTTGGGGATTCTTTATTACGCTCTTCTGGGCAATAAATGGTTTTTCGCAAGGAAAAGAACTTGCTTTAACGTATTGTCAAAGTTGCCATTTATACCCTGAACCGTCGTTGCTGGACAAAAAAACTTGGGCCAATAGCGTCCTACCCAACATGGGGCTTCGATTGGGTATCAAAGAAGCAGGTAAAAACCCCTACGAAGACCTCGACCCCAAAGAAGAAGCACTCTTACGTGCATCTGGGACTTATCCCGAAACACCCCAATTATCCCTAGATGTGTGGAATCAAATCGTTGATTTTTATGTAAAAGCCGCTCCTGATTCTCCCCTACTACAGCCCAAACACGCTCTTAGCCAACCAACATTATCACAATTTGAAGCCCAAGAAATAAAAGTTCACGACAAGCCCATTCCTCAGACCTCGTTAGTAAAATTCAACCCAAACAATGGCATTTTGTACGTGGGTGATGCGCAAAACGAATTGTACGAAGTCGATTCACTTCTTCAATTAAGAACAACTTGGAACGTCGATAGTCCCCCCTCCGCCATTTTATTTCCCCGGAATGTCCCTCCTCGTTTGCTTACGATTGGCTCTTTTCGCCCTTCTGAACAAGCACTGGGAAAACTAATTGTTCTTGACACTGCTGTAGCCAATGCCACCCTTTACTTTGACACTATTCAGCGGGGCGTGGATTTTGCCACTGCTGACCTCAACCAAGACGGTAAAGAAGATGTCGTGATTTGCCATTTTGGAAATAATACCGGCAAATTAGCGTGGTACGAGAGTATGTTACCTGAAAAAGAATACGTTTTACTGGCATTGCCAGGTGCGCGAAAAGTGGAAATCAGGGATATGAACAACGATAAAAAGCCTGACATTATCGTACTTGTGGCACAAGCGCGAGAAAGTATACACATTTTTTATAACCTCGGGAAAGGACAGTTTAGCGAAAAGGTAGTTCTGCAATTTCCCCCTGTGTACGGAGTCAGCTATTTTGAGTTGGTGGATTTTAATAAAGATGGAGCTATGGATATTTTGTTGACTAACGGCGACAACTGGGATTATTCTGCTATTTCCAAAAATTACCACGGTATTCGTATTTTTCTAAACGATGGAAAGGATACATTTAAAGAGGCATGGTTTTACCCACTCTTCGGAACTAGTAAAGCCGTGGCGAGAGATTTTGATAACGACGGAGACCTCGACATCGCCGCTATCTCTTTCTACGACGACCTTAATCAGCCTGAGCAAGGTTTTCTGTATTTTTCCAACAAAGGAAATCTTCAATTTGATGTCTCGAGTACTCCCGCAGCTGCTACAGGTAAGTGGCTTACTTTAGAAGCCGCTGACATCGACCGCGACGGCGATACCGACCTTGTACTTGGCTCTTATTTCCACAACATCGGAGAGTTAACAAAGCTTATGTTTAAAGGAATTTTCTCCGTTCCTCAACTTCTTGTTTTAAAAAATAAGCAAAAAAAATAATGGGGTTGGGTACTGGCAAAACGCCCTACCCAACCCCACACTATTTGCTAACAACTAGCCACCCGTGTCTATTTACGACTCGCTTGGCAAACTCCTCTGAAATAGCCCACTGACTCGGCTATACCAGCTAATGGGTCTTTCATATCTTTTTCATACTCTAGGCTACAACTTCCGCTGTACTTGATTTTACGGAGCATTGCTACAAACGCAGGAACGTCGATGATACCGCGTCCAAGTTCACATGTTTTTCCTTCTTTTGAGGCCGCTGTCACGTTTTTAAGGTGAATATCAAAAATACGATCGGCATATTTTTTAAGGTCGGCAATTGGGTCATCACCAAAACGAGCATCGTGCCCCATATCAAAACACAATCCCATACGTGGGTCGAGGTTTTTAACGGCATTAATAACCGAAGACGCATTGGGCCATAATTTAATATCAGGACCGTGGATGTGAATCGCGTAACGCATGTCGTATTCTTTGACTTTTTTATCAATGTAAGGCAACAACTCTTCGTTGGGAACCCCTACGATGAGTTTTACACCTACCCTTTTAGCGTACTCGAAACCGTTATCAATCTCTTGAGTCGTTTTCATGTAAATTGGTCCCACGGCATAACCCGTTACATTAGAAGCTTTGAGGGTAGCATGAAACGCCGCGATTTGCTCATCGGTACTATTGAATGGCAAATGAAAATCTTTGATGCATAAATAACGAACGTCTACTTTACGCATCATTTCTAGGGCTTGGTCAAGCTTAAAATGGACGAAACTATAGCCTGCGATTCCAAGCTTGAACAAATCTTCTTGGACTTTAGGGGCTGCGGCTTGTGTTGAAACAACAGGAGCAACTGCACCCATTGCCAAGGCGGCACTTGCTTGTTTAAGGAATTTTCTACGATTATTCATCTTTTTCTCTGGTACATTTCTTTATAAAAGGCAAAAAAAGGGTGTAAATACTGTTTTTGGTATCCTTAGTTATTTTGAGATTGCGTTTCTCCAAAGCAATTGTAGTCCACAAACAGGTTTTGGAAAACCAAATCGTTTGTAAAAATTATGTCTACACATCCTGCCTTAGAACTTCCAAAGGAGAACGTGAGAGAATACCCCAGCTATTGGCAAGGCCGATGAACACTGTCAAAAAAGTAACCGTTAAAAACACTACGCCAACGGGCCAAAGAATTGGATTAAAGGCCATTTCAAAATTAAACGTAGCCAACGCCCAGCTTCCAATCAATGCCAGTAAAATACCTGTAAAAGCCGCCAGTGTTCCTAGAAATAAGTATTCCAACGCAGTAATAATCAATATTTGTCGGCGACTCGCTCCGAGTGTTCTCAGTAAGATGCTTTCTTGAATACGTTGATACTTAGAAATCAATACCGAGGCAATCAGGACAATCAACCCTGTCAGGATACTGAAACCTGCCATAAAGCGAATCACAAAGCCTATTTTGGCTGAAATATCGTCTAAAACTGTCAATATCAACCCTAAATCTACCATCGACACGTTTGGGAACTGCCGTACCATAGCTTGTTGAAACTGTGCCGAAACCGTCGTATTAGGCACGTGCGTGAGCAAAACGTGAAACTGAGGTGCTTCTTCCAATACACCTTTAGGAAAAAGTACCAAAAAATTGGTTTGTACCCCCGCCCAGTCCACATCACGCAAACTAGCTACAACGGTAGTAAGCATCATGCCTTGCACGTTGAACAACAGCGTATCGCCAATAGCAATAGTATTTCGTTCGGCGTAACCATCCTCTAATGAAATGGGGACAGGTTGACTCACATCTTTTACTTGGCTTACCCACTTTCCTTTGACCACTTTTTCGGTCGAAATCAACGAATCACGAAACGTCACGCGATACTCTCGACTAAACAACCCTCGCCAACGTTTGTTGGTTGAGTCTTTCAGCGCTTCGGTAGAAGTTTGTCCGTTGAGTTGTTCCAACCGCATCGTAACAATCGGGACGTCCTGCAAAATCGGTAGCTTTTGGCTTTTCACTAACTCCGTCACCGCTTGTTTTTGAGGTGTTTGAATATCAAAAAGTACCATATTAGGCTGATCGCCATCGGTCGATAGCTTGATACGCTCAAGTAACAAGTTTTGGACAAACAATAGGGTACAAATAAACATCGTACCTAGACCAATCGACACCATCAAAATGGCCGTTTGGTTGTTGGGGCGGTACAAATTGGCCATCCCTTGCCGACTCAGGTAACTCCAAGAAGCAGGAAAAAATCGACGTACCAACCACATAAGAAGGATGGACATTCCCAACAACAGTAAAAAGGCAAACGTAACCCCAACGGTAAATGCCACCGCATCGGTCCAACGCTTCATTTGAAGCCACGTAAATCCAAACACAAACGCTAGAATCAGTGCATAAACCAGCCATTTGAGCGGGTCTTTACCCAAACCCGATGGCTCGTAGGATGCACGTAATACATTGAGAG
>JACCEC013227544.1_pt1 | contig 11852 bp, 14 predicted proteins | sample 7450121 | NCBI WGS metagenome assembly JACCEC01 (sample SAMN15323455, study PRJNA562643) | freshwater metagenome | isolation source: river surface water | place: USA:Blue River Watershed | collected 2017-08-18 | reverse complement strand
TTCATTCTGGATTGACCAATTTGGGATTCCATACCTTGAACGATGTTCGCATCGGCAAACACATTACCCTTACTTTGGAAGCGAACGATGAAGCCGCTGCCTTAGCCCAAGCCAAAGAAGCTTGCGAAAAATTGTTGGCGAATCCCATCATGGAAGGATTTCGCATTTCGGTTCATGCCCTGTAAATGAATCGCTTTTTTAGCGTTTCCCTCTTTTTTCTTACTGGAACTTTCACCGTTCTGGCCCAAGACACTGTTTTCGCTCGGAAAACCCTTGAAATTCTTTGCAGCAAGAAATTCGCCGGTCGCGGTTATGTTCACCACGGACAAGAACGCGCTGCAGATTGGATTCTGAAGGAATTTGAAAAAGAAAAGCCTGCTCAAGTTGGAATTCAGGAATTCAACGACCAAGTCATCATCTTCAAGAAGAATCCCAGCTTAATCATCGATGGAAAGAAGATGAACCTCGGTTCCGAATGGTTGCCCGATGCCGATGCTCCACCTCTTTCCGGAAATTTTAATGTACAAATTCTCGATTCGACCTTCGTTGCTCGTTCAACCCAAGTAGCTGGGAATAGCATTCTCTTGGCTCCTTCTTCCATTCGAGCAAAAGCGCAAAATTTCGCTCAAAAAAATCAAAGACCACTGCTGATTTACGGCAATCAGCCGCCGTTGTGGACGGTGAAACGTTTGTTTTCAAAATCGAGCGCCCTTTATTGGAAAGGTGCTTTTTCAGAACCTCCAAAAGAGGTGAAGGTTTCCATTCACTCCAAAATTAAAAATCACACCTTTCAAAATGTTTGGGCTATTCTTCCCGGAAAATCAGATTCCATCATTTTGATTTCGGCGCACTACGACCACTTGGGCCAATGCGGCCCGGTGATGTTTCCAGGCGCCAACGATAACGCTTCGGGAACAGCTATGATGTTGGATTTATTCCACCATCTTTCCAAGGAAAACCGACCTTACACGTATGTATTTTGTGCTTTTTCAGGAGAAGAAGCCGGATTATTGGGATCTTCTTACTTCGTAAAAAATCCGACCGTTTCCTTGGAAAAACTAAAGTTTGTCGTGAATTTAGATTTGATGGCCACGGGGGAAGAGGGAATCACTGTGGTGAATGCCCATCAAGAAAAAGAAATTTACCAGCGCATGTTGGAAATTAACAAAGAAGTTGGCTTACCTCAAATCGCAGCACGCAGCAACGCCCCCAATTCCGATCATTATCCCTTTACTCAATCCGGATATCGGGCCATTTTCTTGTATGCCCAAGGCCCAAGCGTTAAAGCCTATCATCATCCCGATGACGTACCTGAAAAGGTGCTTTGGAAGGGATATCACCAAATTTTTCATCTCATTCATACCCTAATTCAATGAGCGGACACATCATTTTCGTACCCACCCCGATTGGGAATTTGGAAGACATGACCTTTCGCGCCATTCGGGTGCTGAAGGAGGCCGATGTTATCCTAGCCGAAGACACCCGAACATCGGGCAACCTGATGAAACATTTTGAAATCGGGACTCCCCTGAAGTCGTTTCACATGCACAACGAACATCAGGCCGTGGGCTATTGGGTGAGTCAGGCCGTGGAAGGAAAAACCATCGCCGTGGTTACGGATGCGGGAACTCCGGGCATTTCCGACCCCGGATTTTTATTGGTGCGTGAAGCGGTGAAAAACGGAGTTGAAGTATGGTGTTTGCCCGGAGCTACGGCCCTCATTCCTGCTTTGGTGGTATCGGGATTGCCCACGGATTCGTTTGCCTTTTTGGGGTTTTTACCTCAGAAGAAAGGAAGGCAAACGGCCATCAAGAAACTTTTGGAAGAAACGAAAACGGTGGCCTTGTACGAATCGCCCCACCGCATCCACAAGCTGGTGGAAGAATTGATTTCGTTGGGCGGTGGCGAAAAAGAAATTTCCATTTCTCGAGAGATATCGAAAAAATTTGAAGAAACCATTCGCGGAAAGGTTGTGGAGGTTTCCGAACGAATCAAAGGAAAAGAGCTTAAAGGGGAAATGGTGGTGGTGATCCACTAATTCCCTTTACCATTCTATTGCAGTAATCCGATATTCTTTTAATTTTTCTCCATCTTCCTCGTATTCATAAATCATGGTCATTCCACATTTTTGGAGAATTCGATTGGACACTAGATTTTCTAAATGGGCAGAAGCGTAGATTTCTTTCAGATTTAAATCTTTAAAGCCATATTCTAAAGAATGCCAAGCCGATTCAAATCCAATTCCACGATTCCAAAATCTTTCTAAAAGTCGATATCCCACATCCACATATTCCGATTTTCCATTCAAGGGTTCTTTCACCAGCTTTAGGCCGGCCCAACCTACGAATTCTCCCGTTTCCTTCAACTCTACAGCGAAACGTCCAAAACCATTTTCCTCTACTTGTTTTTGAACATGGGAAATGATGTTAATGAGAAATTCTCGATCATTAACAGGATTATTTCCTAAATAACGGTGAACGTTGGGATTGCTATCCAACTCCCACATTCCATCCAAATCGGATAGTAACAGTGGACGTAAAATGAGTCGTGGAGTTTCAATCGAAATCATTTTGATCTATTCTTCAACACCCAAGAATTCCTTCAAAATTGCGACCCCTTTTCCGGCTCCTTCGGAAATGATGGTGATGTGCGAAGGCGTTGGGGCCGGATTCGGATCGATGTAATACACCACGGCATCTGGACGTGCCTCGTACAACAACCCTGCCGCAGGATAAACCTGCAATGAGGTGCCGATGATAACCACATATTCGGCTTTCCGAACCCAATCGGCTGCTTCCTGCAATTTAGGAACATCTTCCCCAAACCAAACGATAAACGGCCTTTTCATGTGACCATGGGGACACAACTCATCTTCAAACATCGGAGCATCCCCAATTTCTTCCACATATCCGCAGTATTCATCCATGCAACTCGCTTTGGAAAGCTCGCCGTGCAAATGAATCACCGTTTTACTGCCCGCTTTTTCATGGAGTCCGTCCACATTTTGGGTGACGACGACCACATCAAATTCTTTTTCTAAATCCACCAAGCCCAAATGACCGGCATTGGGTTCGCATTTTAGGGCTTGGGCTCGACGTTGATTGTAAAAATCGTGCACCAAAGCCGTATTATTCAAAAATCCATGGGGAGAGGCCACGTCTTCAATGCGATGATTATCCCACAATCCGTTGGCGTCGCGGAAAGTTTTAATGCCGCTTTCCGCGCTAATTCCTGCACCAGAAAGCACGACCAAAAGCGGTTTATTCGACATAAATCTTTTGAATTCCTTTTCCTTCAGCCGTTTCCATGTTAAGCAAATACATTCCTTTGGCCATTCCCGAAAAATCCAAGCTTTTCACCTGCAATCCCGCCGAAAATACTTCTTTTGGATACGTTTTTACCACTTTCCCTTGAACATCCACCAATTGAAATTGCACCACACAAGAGCTTTCCAGATAAAACTCAATGTTACCTCGGCCTTTGACCGGGTTTGGATAAAATTTCAGGGGAAGAGTCATCGAATTTACTCCTAAATCCTTCGATCCCAGCGCCCGATTTTCATCGCCAGTGACATAAGGAACATACGTGAGGTAATTCAAAAACATTTCATCGGTAGTACTTTCTCCCCAAGTTACCAATCGAGGTGGATTGCTGGGATTCAAGGGGTTATTGGTGGTATTGTCGTAAGTAGCTTCAACGATGATATTGGACAATGCTGGAATTTTTACAAATTTTGGAAAGGTGTACGAGCCTTGCCAATTGAAATCCCAATCATCTATTTTGATGAGCGGAATGGTGTCGTTCCGAGGCGTTACAGCATACGTTTTCCAAGATTTTCCTAACAGATGCGCGTGCGGATAGACCGACATGAGTGAAATGTCGTAGGGCACGCGACGGATGGCTCGGAACGTAGGTGTGGTGTTGGGCTGAATCACGAAACTATTGGCACCATTGGGGAAATCGTACGGATTTGCCGCATAAGTAATAGCTTGTCGAGTGACCGTTCCTTGGGCAAAAAAGATGTTCAAGGAAGATCGATCGGTGTCGGAAACGGGGGAAGGAGCGTAGTGGATTTGCACCACGATATCGGCATTGGCGGGCAAACGTTTCGCAATTCCCGAAGGGTAACGAAGAACTTGGGAGCCCGGGGTATAGCCGGTGAATTCGCCTTGAACATCGGCATTGAAGCCAAAGCCGGGGTAGCCATAACCGGCATATTGCTGGTCTTTCCGGCGAGCAGTGCCCGTGGTATCGAAGCCAATCAAGGCGTGGTGAACAACTTTTCCGTTTCCGGGACGGAATTCAATGGCCGCAATTTGACGGTCTTGCAAAAGTCCACTAGGGATCACGAAATTGCGGTATTCGTCGGTATTGTTTCCTTGGATGGTGTAGGTTTGCGACATCGATAATACCAGGTTAGGCGTTCCCAATTGAGAACCCGTAGGGAACGTTGGCGCTGGGGGTTCAAGGGTTGAATCGCCACGGGGCTTTCCTTGGGCCACCCAATCCTGCAATTTTTGAATATCGGCGGCACTAAGTCCACGCTCACCGATAAAATGGGAGTAATTGCGATCGGGTTTCCACGGTGGCATGCTCCGTTGTTGGGTAACGTAAGCGATCATGCTGCCGAATTGAGCCACCTGTTGGTAATTGGTGAAGGGCATCGGCCCAACCTCCCCGGCTCGGTGGCAGGGAGTACAATTACTGTAAACGAGGGGAGCCACATCGGTGGCGAAGGTGACGGGCTGCGCCTGCAGGCCGATCATCGCAAAAGAAAAAACAAGAAGAAGGAGGTTTTTCATTGTTTTAGGATTTAGGTAAAGATAAAAGACAACCCACGGGTTTTAATTCGGTAACAGGTTTTGTTGACGATTTTTCGAGGACGGTTTGAAGGTAATGGTTTTGAAAGATGATGCGCCGCTTTCCGGGAGAAACAAACGCATCGTCGATGGCGCCTCGGTAAACAATCTCTTGATTTCTCCAAACCACCACCGAAGGCGAAACGGCAAAAGGTTGATCAGCATTCCAAACCTCCAAAGCGGCGGGTTCAAGAAGGATAGCTGCGTGGGAAAGTTGATGTTTAGAAAGGTATTGAGCAGCGGCAAGGGAGTCGTTGGAGTTGGGAAAAACAAAGGTCCAACGAACGCTAGGAAAATCATGTTGAAGCTTTCGGAATGTTGGTCCGTAAAATTGAGCCATCGGACAGGCTTCAAGCAAATAAACGTGCACTTCGGTTTGGGCCTTGGCTAGGAGTACAAAAAAAGACAAACAGAAGGCCCAAAGGAGTTTCATCGTGAAGCAGACAAGGTAAGCGGTTGAAGGTTTAATTCAAAGAATGAGCATGAAAAACTTTTCTTCATCCATAAATCTATTCCTAGCATTTCGAACAAATTCTTACCTTTAAAGCATGAAAGTAGCTGTAGTTGGAGCCACCGGATTGGTGGGCAGCAAAATGTTGCAAATTCTGGAAGAACGACAATTTCCCGTAACCGAATTGATTCCGGTGGCGTCGGAAAAATCGGCGGGGAAAACCATCGTGTTTCGAGGGAAACCGTACACCGTGGTCACCCTCGAACAAGCCGTTTCCCTCGCTCCCCACATAGCCTTGTTTTCGGCGGGAGGAACCACCTCCAAAGCTTGGGCGCCGAAATTCGCCGCTGCGGGATGCACCGTCATCGACAACTCCTCGGCTTGGCGCATGGATCCTGAAATCCCGCTCATCGTGCCCGAGGTCAATGGAAACACGCTAACAGCACAACATAAAATCATCGCCAATCCCAATTGCAGCACCATCCAAATGGTTTTGGCCCTGCATCCCATCCACCAAAAAAATCCCATCCACCGCATTGTCGTTTCCACCTACCAATCGGTAACGGGAACGGGGAAAGCCGCGGTCGATCAACTCGAAAATGAAATCAAGGGTATCGAAGGGCCCATGGCCTACGCCCATCCCATCTTCAAAAATGCTATTCCTCAAATTGATGTTTTTTCCGACGACGATTATACCAAGGAAGAACTGAAAATGATGCGAGAAACGCAGAAAATCATGGGAAGCACCCAAATCCAAGTAACGGCCACAACCGTTCGCATTCCTGTAATGGGCGGCCACTCCGAGTCGGTCAACATCAGCCTGGAACATCCCTGCACGGTGGCCGATTTACGCACTTGGATGTCGGAAATGCCGGGTATCGTGGTTATGGACGATCCCTCCAACCAAATTTATCCGATGCCTTTGAATGCGCACGAACGCGATGAAGTATTTGTGGGCCGAGTGCGCATCGATCGATCTTTCCCAAACAGTTTCAACCTTTGGATTGTGAGCGATAACCTTCGCAAAGGAGCAGCTACCAATGCCATCCAAATTGCCGAAACCCTGTTGAAAAACGGAATGTTGCCCGCGTGAGCTACGAAATTAAACTTCCCCAATTCGAGGGTCCGTTCGACCTTTTGCTCTTCTTCATTGAAAGGGACGAATTGGATATTTACGACATTCCCATTTCTCACATCACCAACGAATTTCTGGAGTTCCTTAAAACCTTGGAAGAACTCAATCTAGAAGTAGCCAGTGAATTCATTTTGGTCGCTAGCACGCTCATGCGCATCAAGGCTAAAATGCTACTACCGCGTGCCGACCTCGATGAAACAGGCGCAGAAATCGATCCCAGAAAAGATTTGGTAGATCGACTCATCGCGTACAAAAAATTCAAAGAAGCCAGTTTGCAATTGGGTGAATTGGAAGCCCAGCAAATCCTTATGCATCCCCGAGGAAATGTGGAACAGGAATGGAAATCGTTCAAGGAAGGCAATAAAGTACAAGAAGAATTGAGTCAGATTGATTTGTATAAACTGCTCAAAGCTTTTCGTGGCGTGATGGATAAGTATTTCCAAGAAGTGAATAAACCCAAACACACCATCACCCTTTACCCCTACTCCATCGACGAAAAAAAGGAACAACTTCTAAGTCAGTTAAAAAAGAAAAAGAAGATTGATTTCCTATCGGTTTTAAAGCAATCCAAAGAAAAGATGGAAGCCATTTTCAATTTTCTAGCCATCCTCGATTTGGTGCAACAGCAGAAAATTGCCTTGGTCTTCGGAGAAGGATTTAATCAGTTTTGGCTGACAGCCAAAGAAGAAGCATAAAAAAAACCCCGCCGATTGGCGGGGTTTTTCATTTACCAAATCTTCAATAGATCGGCAGGTTGTTTCAACTTGAACGACTCGTAAAAGGGAGACATGTTCTTCAACGTTCCTTTCACGCGGTAGGGACCGGGAGAATGGTAATCGGATAAAATCTGGTTACGAAGGCTTTCTTCCCGCTCGTTTCCTTTCCATACGTTTGCAAAGCTGAAGAAGAAACGCTGTTCGTGGGTCATGCCATCTACCAAATCATGATCTCCTCCTTTGAGGTGCGATTTCAATGCGGAAAAAGCGATGGACAAACCGCCTAAATCAGCAATGTTTTCACCCAACGTCATTGCTCCATTGATGTGCAATCCAGGAATGGGTTCATACGAAGAATACTGATTTGCCAAGGCTTTTCCTTTTTCGGTAAACTTCTTGAAATCTTCGGGAGTCCACCAGTCGTTGCGGTTTCCATCTCCATCGAATTTTGCTCCCTGATCGTCGAAACCGTGGGTAAATTCGTGTCCGATTACCGCTCCAATTCCACCGTAATTCAAGGCATCGTCGTAGGTAATGTGGAAGAAGGGAGGCTGCAAAATACCGGCGGGGAACACCACTTCGTTTCCGTTCGGATTGTAGTAGGCATTCACTTCGTGAGCATTCATTCCCCATTCTTTTTTATCGACGGGTTGACCAATTTTCGATAACATATCTTTGATTTCGAATTGGCGAACCGAAGCTACAGAGAGCAAATAATCGTTCGGATTGATTTTAATGCTGCTAAGGTCCTTCCATTCATCGGGATACCCGATTTTGTAGGTGAACTTCGCCAATTTTTCGAGGGCTTTGGTTTTGGTGGTAGGGCTCATCCAATCCAATTGTTGGATGTGAGTTTTGTAAGCCGAGCGAAGGTCTTCCACCATGGTTTGGATGTATTTTTTCGATTCTTCGGGGAAGTATTTGGCCACGAATAATTTGCCCATGGGTTCTCCCAAATTGGCGTTAATGGCACGGATAGCTCGTTTTTTAGCGGGGCGCATACTGGGCTGGCCGTTCATGGTTTTACCCCAGAAGTCGAAATTCACTTTCTCCATTTCTGGCGACAAGTAAGCTACGTTGTTGTGAATTTGTTGCCACATGGAATACGCTTTCCAGGTGTCTAAAGAAATTTTAGATAATGCTTCCAACCCTTTCAAGAAAGAAGGTTGGTTGACTACCAAGGAATCGGTTTTAATTCCAAACGCGGCAGCGTGTTGAGCCAGTTGGAAAGAAGGAGCCAATTGAAAATAATCGGCCATGGCCATTTTATTGTAAAGGGCATCGGGGTCCCGCATATCGTTCATGCTCATGGAGATGCTGGCCATGCGGGTTTCAAGCTCAAGGATTTCCTTACCGGAGGCCTTTGCTGGAACAATACTTCCCGCAAACTTCAACATTTGGTTGATGTGATCCACGTATTTCTCGCGAATAGCTTTCATCTCGGGAGCCGGATTGAGGTAGTAATCTTTTTCAGGAAGCGAAAGTCCTCCTTGAAAAACATAAAGCATGTTTTGAGTTGCCTGATGATCGTCGGCATTCACGTACATGCTGTATGGTGCTGGGGAAGTGAGTCCGGCTTTTTCGGCATCTACCCAAGTTTGCAGCAATTCGGCAAAGGAATTGGCTTTCTGGTAGGATTGAAGGGTAGGCTGAAGAGCATTGAGTCCGTTTTTGGTACGCATTGCTGAGTCGAGAGCTGCGCGATAAAAATCGTTCACCATTTGTTCAGCGGATCCGGCGGGGTGGTTGCTTTTCTTGCTGAGTTCTTCAAGGATGGATTCTATACGGGCATTGTTATCTTCCATCAACACCTCAAACGAACCCCAGGAGGATTGATCGTTGGGAATCGGATTGTTTTTCAGCCACTTTCCTACGGCGTAGTGGTAGAAATCGTTTTCGATGTTGGCAGAGGAATCGATGTATTCGGAGGAGAATTTTTCGACTTTTTCGTTGGCCGCATTTTGGTTGGACTGGCAGCTAGCGAGGGCGGCCAATGCGGTTAGGGAGAACAGAATTTTCTTCATGTTGGGTTGTTTGTTCAAAGTTAAGAATGGGTAAGGAATGCTTCAGCATTTTTGACTGAATTTTTGGGGAATTGGTTGATTTCTGCTTGAAAAAACTTTGAGCTTCAGGTTCATTCCCGCAACAAAAAATGATCAAACCAATGTCTTGAATTCAAAATCAATCGGGGAAAATAAGCAACAACCAAACCTAACATCCAACCTAACCTGGTCTTTACAGTTTCCCTCATTCATCTTGTCAAAATATTCAAGACTTACATTTTGTAGGATTGATTTCAAATAAACGTTAAAAAAGAAAAAAATGATTGAATAAAAATGAAAAGTATCAATAAATGAGGATATTGCATCGTTCAAATCTCCACCTCAATCAACAACAAAAAACCCAAAAAAACTGATGGAAAATCAAACATCAAACAAATCCTACATTTTAGGCATATCCCTATTAGTGGGCATGGCAACGCTTGGATATTTTATCTTCAAGGGATTAAAAACCTTCAGTGATAAGGACCGCATTGTTACCGTTAAAGGATTGGCCGAGTTAAACATCAATGCGAATTCTTCAACCATTTTCATTTCATATTCCTTTTCAGGGGATGATTTAAAAGAATTGAATCAACGAACTGCAGAAAAAAAGAACGCAATTTTATCCTATTTATCAAGCATTGGATTCTCAAAAAACGAAATTCAGGCCAATAGCATTGACATTGAAGACAAAGAGACTTATTACATCAACGAATGGCAAAATGGGAAACCGGTAAAAACAAAAATAGATCGATACCGAACCAATCAAACGTTGGTCATTGAAACAAATCAAGTCAAAACAACAGAAAACAAAGCGGCGCAAATCAAGTTAGATTTAATCAGCAAAGGTTTAACATCGACCATAAGTACCAATTATTCCTTCCCTGAATTAAACTCGGTAAAACCTAAATTGATTGCAGAAAGCACGAAAAATGCGCGGGTGGCCGGCGAACAATTTGCCAACGATTCAAAAGCGAAATTGGGTAAAATAAAAACCGCATCTCAAGGTCAAATTACGATCGTTGGAAGATTTCAATATTCCGAAGATGGAGGTGTTGACAATTCTGCACCAACCGAGCCCTACCTACAAAAAGCCCGGGTAGTTAGCACCATTGTCTTCTTTCTTGAATAATTTTTGAGTTGGATCAAAGTAGTTTTTTAAGTAAAATGAAGGGGAAATCTTAGAGAATTGAAGTTTTATAAAGCACTTTTCCTTCAGAAATTTTCAAATAAATGGTCTGAATCGTTCGAAATCGAAAACATTTGAGAATTGATTTCCGTATTTTTGATTCAATGTATCCCATGAAAATATTTTTTACCCTCTTTTTAATTTGCTTAGGCTGGACAGGATTTGCACAAAGCCGAACCATCTCTTCCACCACCAAAAGCATCGTTTTTTCCAGGGATGGCGGTATCTGTCAATGTTGTGGAAGTTCCGACCAATTGGAGTTTGATCACATCATGCCGTTTTCCTGCGGTGGAAGCAATGATGCTAGCAATGTACAATTACTATGTATGCGTTGCAATCGAAGCAAATCGAATAGTTGTTACTGTAAAATTCACCAACGGAAAGTTGGAATTAACTGTTGCGATGGCCAAACGAGTCACATTAATCCTTCCTCATCGTCGGGCCAACACACGTCAGGAAACAGCTCCTCCCAATGTACGGGAACCACCCAAAAAGGAGCCCGTTGCCGAAATATGACCACCCACCCTTCCGGACGTTGTCATCATCATCAATAAACACTTTTCATGAACTATTTATTTGCAATTGACCCTCAAACCGAAGAAATCATTGTTTCTCAATCTCCCAAAGGAAGTGTCAAGATTGAAGCCGTTGAACGAATTGGGAAAAATAATCATGCAGTTTTATTCCATGCGGTATCGGCATTAACTCTTCTTTCTAGAGAGCAAGAAATCAATATGACTTTGTTCAAGGCCATGGATGCAATCTGTCAGAAAATTTATCTTTCGCATTTAAATTCAAACGGATAAGGTCAAATCATCAAAAAAACGATCATTTTAACTATATTCCAAGGGGGATCGTTAGCAAATTGCTATTTACCAAGGTTGAAATTTCCAATTCAACCTTGTATTGATCACCCCTTTTCACTTTGAATTAAAAACTCGATGTATTTTCTGCTTTTCTTTTTCTTGATTTCTAACTCCCTTCGCACTGCCAATGTTCGGTCATTAAATTTTTCGTGATAAACCAATTCCCAATCAGTTGTCTTTTTGGTTGATTTACTTCCATGATTTTTGTGTCGGAAAAGTCGATCTTCTAAATTACTGCTGGAACCTACATAAAATTGGTCAACTTGATTTGAATACAAAATATAAACTGCATACTCCATATCTACCGTTTTGCCTATATTCCATTTAATATAGGGAACCAGAATTGCCCGTTTCTTCACTTCACCGTTATTGAGGTATAAATAAGGAATTATCCGAAGAATTATGGGTGACTAACTGATTTAATGCAAAACTATTTTATTTTGTCAAATTACCCGTTTAAAAACGTTTATAAACGGGTATTCTCTTAAAAAAAGGGCCAACTATTAATCAAAAAAAAGCGCTCAAAGGCGCTTCCGAAGTGGAGAATATCGGAGTCGAACCGATGACCTTCCCGAATGCCTTCGGGACGATCTA
>JACCEC010761890.1_pt1 | contig 11853 bp, 8 predicted proteins | sample 7450121 | NCBI WGS metagenome assembly JACCEC01 (sample SAMN15323455, study PRJNA562643) | freshwater metagenome | isolation source: river surface water | place: USA:Blue River Watershed | collected 2017-08-18 | reverse complement strand
CTGTATTAATAAAGAACTATTAGAAGAATATCATGAAGGGTTAATTGTTACCAGTGCTTGTTTAGGAGGAGAAATTCCCCAGGCAATTTTACAAGGACGGTATGATGTGGCGCGAAAGGTTGCCCAATGGTATCAAGATGTATTTGGAGAAGATTTTTATTTAGAAATTCAGGATCATGGATCTCCAGAAGATCGGATGGTTAATGTTGAGATTGTTAATATTAGTCGAGAATTAAATATTAAAATTGTCGCTACGAATGATTCCCATTTTATCTCCTGTAATGATGTGGAAGCTCATGATGCGTTACTTTGTATTAATACTCAAAAGTTAATTAATGAAGAAAAACGAATGCGCTATAGCGGGACAGAATATTTAAAATCTGCTGAAGAAATGGCGCAACTTTTTCGGGATCATTTATCCGATGATATTATTCAAGAAGCGATTAATAATACTGTAGAAGTTGCCAATAAAGTAGAACCCTATACGGGTATTTTAGGAGAACCTCGCATCCCTGACTATCCCATTCCGCCTGATCATACCGCCGATACCTATTTAGAAGAAGTGACTTGGAAAGGGTTATTAGAACGGATGAATGCTAAAACCCGAAGCGAGATTAAACCTGTTTATAAAGAGCGCTTAGAATATGAACTCAAAATGATGCAAAAAATGGGGTTTTCGACTTACTTTTTAGTCGTTTGGGATTATATTAAATTTGCCAGAGATCACAATATTCCTGTTGGGCCGGGACGGGGTTCTGCGGCAGGTTCATTAGTGGCTTATGCTTTAAGAATTACTAATATTGATCCGGTACATCATGGTTTATTATTTGAACGGTTTTTAAACCCTGAACGAAAATCTATGCCGGATATTGATACGGATTTTTGTATTGAACGGCGCGATGAAATGATTAAATATGTCACCGATAAATATGGCGAAGATAAGGTGGCTCAAATTATTACGTTTAACCGCATGACTTCTAAAGCCGTGTTAAAAGATGTCGCCAGGGTGTTAGGAATTCCCTATAAAAAAGCGGATCAAATGGCAAAATTAATTCCGGTTTCACGGGGAAAACCGACCCGTTTAAAAGTTATGATTTCTGATCAAACTCCCGCCCCTGAATTTAAAGAAGCTTATGAAAATGAAAAAGTGCCTGTTTATAATGAAGCGGGAGAAGAAGTCGATACCATTACTGTTAAACAATGGTTAGATATGGCAATTCGCATCGAAGGAACCAACAAAACCTTCGGAGTTCATGCGGCAGGTGTGGTGATTTCTAAACAACCTTTAGATGAAATTGTTCCGCTTCAACGCAATAATGATGGGGCGGTAATTACTCAATATTATATGGAGGATATAGAGGCGGTTGGATTGTTAAAAATGGACTTTTTGGGGTTAAAAAATTTAACCATGATTCAAAAAGCCGTTGATTATATTGAACAAAAATATCGTTATAAAATTGATCCTGAAAAATTGCCTTCAGATGTAGAACGAAAGGCGCAAGATTCTTATAAAACTCAGAAAAAGTTACCCGAAGATGTATTAAAAACTTATAAGCTATTAGAAAAAGGGGATTTAGATGGAATATTTCAGTTAGAATCTTCTGGAATGATTGATATTGTAAAAAAACTGAAGCCATCCTGTTTAGATGATATTTCTTCTATTTTAGCGTTATATCGTCCGGGGCCGTTAGATGCAGGTTTAATTCCTCAATTTATTGACCGTAAACATGGACGGGATGAAATTCGCTATGATCATCCGACGTTAGAACCGATTTTAAAAGAAACCTATGGAATTTTATGCTTCCAAGAGCAAATCATGAGATTAGCTCAAGATTTAGCAGGATATTCTTTAGGTCAAGCGGACTTATTACGCCGCGCAATGGGAAAGAAAAAGTCGGAAGAAATGCAGAAACAACGGGAAACTTTTATTGATGGAGCAACTAAAAATGGAGTCCAACAAAAATTAGCAGAAAAGTTATTTGAGCAAATGGTTCAATTCGCTGAATATTGCTTCAATAAATCCCATTCTATGGCTTATGCCTATGTCACCTATGAAACTGCTTATTTAAAAGCTAATTATCCCGTTGAATATATGGCAGCTTTATTAAGTGCCAATAGTGGAGATACGGATAAAATTCAAAAGTATATTGAATCTTGCCAAAAATCCCTCGGAATTCAGGTTATCCCCCCAGATATTAATCTTTCGGGTATGGATTTTACTCCTTCTGATCATAGTATTATTTTTGGACTATCGGCTATTAAAAATGTAGGGGAAGGTGCAATAGAACATTTATTAGCCGTGCGTCAAGAAGGGGGAGAATTTAAGAGTTTTCCTGATTTATGCGATCGCATTAATTTACAAATCGTCAATAGCCGTGCGTTAGAATCATTAATTAAATGTGGAGCTTTAGATAAACTAAACCCCAACCGTAAACAAGCCATTGATCATCTGAAACTCTTGATCACTTGGGCGCAACATAAAGCCAAGGATCGAGAAATTGGTCAACAAAGTATTTTTGATATTTTAGGAGGAGAAACCAACATAAAAACGACCCATGAAGACGCGCCTAAACCTCCTAAGATTGAAGATTTTACCCTTCAAGAAAAGCTGCAATTAGAGAAAGAATTACTCGGATTTTATGTATCTGAACATCCTTTAAATACCCTGGCAAAAACTAGCAATATTCCCGATTTAGTTTCTCTGAGTCAACTGTCGGAACAGAAAGCTAAAGCATCGGTTAAAGTTCTAGTCATTTTAAGTGGAATTAAACTACATACGACTAAAAAAAGTGAACGGATGGCTTTTTTGCAGTTAGAAGACTTAAGTGGACAAGCAGAAGGAGTCGTTTTTCCTCGAACTTATAAAGAAACTGAAGCTTTACTCATCGAAAATAATATTGTTTTACTGGTGGGAAAAGTCGATAAACAAGAAGAAAAAACCCAGATTCTTGTTGATGAAATTCAACCCATTAATAGTATTTCCGAGAAGTCAAAATCATCGACTAATACTATTTCAGAGGAGCCTAAATTAATGATCTTGCTGCGACTAAAATCTCAACAAGTTGATGAGCGAACCTTGCACAATCTTCATGCACTCCTCAAAGAACAATCATCGGGTAATCAACAACAAGCAACTATTCCTATCGTTGCTAAGGTGACAGGAGAATTTAAGCAGAATTATCAAGGGGTTTGTTGGGGTCGTGACTTTTGGATACAGAATGCTGAAGCGACTTTAGAAGCCTTAAAATCTGCTGGGTTTGATGCTGAAATTAAACCGAAAATAGAATCTATTATTTCCTCAATGGCTTAAACTTTTTCTATAAAATGTTGAGGAAATTGCTGTTTTAACGCAATAAAAACCGGACAGGGTTTTTGTTCTTGCTGATTTTCGGGTTTATGCCAACTATAGGGAGCAAAACGAGACGCAGACATCCATAAAAAACGTTTAGCTCTGGTCATGGCAACATAAAGTAACCGATATTCTTCGGCGGTTTTTAAATCCTTTGCTTGTTCCCATGCGGTGGTTACATCGGGAATTAATTCTTGTCCGTGAGAAACGGCTCGAATTTGAGCGCGTGCGACTTCAGAAAGCGTAATTTCTCCTAAAAATTTCGTTTGGGGTAAAACTCGTAAACTCCCCGGAATTGTAGACTCCTGTAAAAAGGGAAGAAACACATAATCCCAATCTAATCCTTTAGCTTTGTGCATGGTAATTAAGGTTAATTGACCTTCACGGGTATAGGGACTGTCTTTAAAGCTTTCTTCATCATCAATATCAACGGATTCAAATCGTTCTGAACTAACAATATCATTCAAAATTTCTAAAATAGTCCCCATAGAATGGCTACCCAAGGTGTGTTGACTAATGCGTGCAGCTAATTTATCAGCCGTTGCTAATTCCGTTCGTTCATAGCGCAGGGATAAGGCTAAAAAAGAGATTAATTGATAGGGTGGAAGTTCTAAACGAGCTTGTAATAATTGACAACAAAAATAACGACATTGACGAATTTCTTCCGATTGTGGCGGATCAAGGGGGCCAGGATAAAGAAATTCTTCAGGATGAATGGCAATTTTATTATAATCTAAATTCGGAATTAAATTGCGATCGCCTAAAACTTTTAAGGCTAATTTTAAATAATCCGGTGAATGGGGACGATCTAAAAATTGTAATAAACTTAACATTTCTCCTGGGATTTTAGAATTTCGCGCCTGTTGAGACGCATCATAAATGCGAATTTTGGTGTAAAATTCCTCTGGAATTTTAATATTATAAATTTGAGGATTTTTGAAAACATTAGTAATAAATTCTCCTTGCTTATTTTCTCGCAGTAAAATTGCAAACGATCCTTGAGGATGATCATTCAAAATTGTTACAATTCGTTGTACAATCCACTCAATGGTTTGATAAATATCCGCAGGTTCACACAGTTCTAAGCCTCGACCATAGGCGGGTGGATTTGCATTCGGTTGAGGGTCATTCCATCCCACTAACCGAATCATTTGCTCTCGAAAAGGTTGCTCATTTCCTGCTAATTTTGAGCGATTAACCCACGATAACATATAATTAGCTGCATCAATAATAATACAACTACTTCTCCCCGCCTGATCCATCGTGGCTAACCGTTGTAACTGTTCACATTCATTACAAAAATTCCGAAAATAAATGGGGTCAGCCGGAGTAAAGGTTGAGTTAATGGCTTGATTTGGATCACCGACTCGAACTAAATTTAAACGTTCTAATTCAGAACTAGAATTAGAAGAACTGGCTAAAATTCTTAAGAGTTTACTTTGTAAGGGAGTCGAATCTTGAGCCTCATCTTCAAAGACAGCAAAGACTTGATTTTGCCAAACTTGACGCACCGCTTGATTTTCTAAAACCTGTAAAGCGGCTAAAATCATTTCATCATAATCAATTAAATTCAGTGATCGCAATAGATTTTGATAATTTTCATATAATCCCCCAGCTATTTTTAAAATTTCGTAATCATCAGGAATTTGTTCTGCAATTCGGTTTAAATCTTCGGGTTTTAACCCAGAACTTTTGGCTTCTTGAATCACTTTCCATGCTAAATTCGGTAAAACTTCCGTTCGTAAAACCGATTGTCTTCTTAATCGTTCTGTTTCTTCTCCATCAAATCGAATTCCCTCAATTAATCGTTGATAATGGCGGGGATTTGCCGCAATCCACTGTTCAACACAGGTGCGAGTAATTCGATTACTAGGAGTGGGTAAAATTAACGTGACATTCTCTAAATTTAACCCTGATAATTCAGGATGTTTTAAGGCAATATTTAACGCTAAACCATGTAACGTATGAACAACAAATCCCCCTAGCGGTAATTTAAGTTGTTTAAGATTTTCTGTAATTTTAGCCCGAATATTAGCAGCGGCTGAACGGGTAAAGGTTACAATTACTAATTGATGGCGAGAATGAAGTTGATGATGAGCAATAGTAAGAGCCGCAGCCACCGCCATTCCGGTTGATTTACCCGCACCGGGAACCGCAGAAATGGCTAATGGCCCTTGCTTCCAATCCCCCATTTGTTGTTGACCTGGACGTAAACTTTGATAAATTTCTTTAATTTTTTCGGCGCGGAATTGACGAACCTGGTCAATATTTTCTAGGGAATTTGTTGTTTTTACATCAAGAAAATCTGGTTCTGTGTCTGGAGTCAGTATAGAATTAACAGGGGAAACTGGATCAAGGTCAAAATCGTCTGTCATTGTCAGCTTAAGATTAAAGGGATGATTAAAAATAAAATTTTATAGGGGCAATATAGCTTAAGATTTTATCATAAAAATGAAATTTTTAAAAGGATTTTCTAGTTAAACCTCAAAGCATCGCTTGATCAGGTTAATCGAGAATGAATTATTGATGATGTAAGGTTTTTAATGCCATTTCCAAATCGGAGGTTAAGAAGTTTGTAGCGGCTTTCATTGAGGGTTGAATATAATGATTAACCTGAAGAGGAGCACCAATTTTTATTTTTACAGAAGACCCTTTATTAATGGGAGCCTGAGAATTATAGCGAATACTAATTGGAATAATTTTTAAATCTAAATCGGGTTTTTGGGATAACGTTTGTAATGCAATTCGCGCGACTCCGGGTTGAATCGGATGAAGTTTTGGCTCTAAAAAAATATGTCCTTCAGGAAATAAAACTAAAATTTTTTCTTGTTTTAAAAGTTCAATACTATAGCGAATACTCGATTTTCCAGGGTTTTCTCGGTTAATGGGAAACCCACCCAAACGTTGAATAAACCATCCTTGAAACCCCTGGGTTTGTTGTAATAAAACCATATATCTTAAGTCCCGTCCCGTTACCCAACGTCCCGCCACATATGCTAATAAAATAGCATCCCATCGAGAGCGATGAGTCGGTGCTAAAATCGCTGCACCTGTTCGGGGTAAATAATCCTGACCCTCAATTTTAATCGTCTTAAAATAGCATGGGATAATCAGACGACAACATAAAAAATAAGCAATGGGAGTTAACCAGGGGGAAATTTGAGAGTGAGAAAGGCGATCAGACATTCGATTTTTTAAAAGAGCGTTAATTTTAGGCTTATTCTAAACGTTCTGCATATAAACTTTGAACTAAATTCTCTAATTTTTCTTCCGAAGAACAGTCAATTAACATATCAAACGCATCCAAAAGTCGTGCGGCACTTTCTCCTAACATGGGACTCATACCCCACACATCCTGTACCCAGTCTCGCGGACGTTCATCATCAAAAATCATCCGTTCTAAAAGTTGTTTTGCTTCTGTTTTGGTTAGAGTCATAATAGTTGAGGCTTAATAAGATTTGCACTACAATGATTATATCAAATTTAGGGGATAAGTTGGGTTAAAGAATCAAAAACCCAACTGTTACCTAGAGTTTTTAGAGCTTAAAATTAGTCGCTATAGCGCTCTTCTGCCCAAGGTTCACCCCGTTTATGATAGCCATTTTGCTCCCAAAATCCCAATTCTTCATGATCAAGAAATTCTAAACCATTAATCCATTTGGCACTTTTCCAAGCATATAAATGGGGAACCACTAACCGCAGAGGGCTACCATGATCCGGGGGTAATGGTTCATCAAAAACTCGATGAGCAAAAAAGTTTTCTTCTCGTAAAAAATCTTCGATTGAAATATTAGTGGTATACCCTCCATAACAGTATTGCATAATATGAACGGCTTGGGGTTCAACCTCAACAAATTTCATAAAGTCGGTGACTTTAATTCCCGTCCATTGCACATCTAATTTTGACCAATGAGTCACACAATGAAAATCGGCGGTAAAATGACTTTGGGGCATTGCCATTAAATCAGACCATGTAAAGGTTTTAGGTGTGGCTAAACCCAAGATTTTTAACTGCCAATTTTCAATAGAAACTTGGGGAGTTTCCCCATAGGTTAAAACCGGAAATCCTTTGGTGAGATATTGTCCGGGTGGAACGCGAGCACTGTCATCAGCAGTCGGTTTCTTGAAAAATTTGCCTAACATGATCAACACTCAACGGCTATTTTTTTAGTTAGTATAACGCTAAATCCGAGGTTTTTATAAGTTCGGCTCTTTTCTTAACATCATAGAATGAAATATTTTTACTAAAGAACTAAAATTAAGATACAATAGCAACTGTTGACTTCAGGTTAATCCTATTATGATAGCTGCTTTAGTTCCAGATAACGAAACAGAACGATTAGATGCACTTTATGACTATAAAATATTGGATACAAACCCAGAACCCACTTTTGATGAACTCACCCTGCTCGCAACTTATATTTGTAAAACACCTATCGCTTTAATTAGTTTACTGGATCGGAATCGTCAGTGGTTTAAGTCGATCACTGGCCCGATGCCATCAGAAACCTCAAGAGATATTGCATTTTGTTCTTATTGTATATTACAAAGGGATTTAATTATTGTTCCTGACACCTTAGAAGATGAAAGATTTATTAATAATCCTTTGGTTATATCCGAACCAAAAATTCGTTTTTATGGCGGTTATCCGTTAATCACCGATGAAGGATTTGCCATTGGAAGCTTATGTGTTATGGATTTTATGCCTCGTAATTTAGCACTCGCACAAACAGAATCTTTAAAATTAATTAGTTCTCAAATTATGAGACAATTAAACTACCGTCGTCACCTATCAAACCTGAGTCAAAATGTTGATTACTGTTGGAAATCTCTACAAGATTAAAATGTAGTGAAATTATCAGGACTGACATAGAAACCCGGTTTCTGAAGTCCTCTGGGTCAGTTTCATCCCTAAGAGATTATAATAACCTATTCAACCTAATTCATTACTTATGTATCCCAACGTCACAATTATTCAACACCCTCTAATTCAGCATAAACTAACCTTGATGCGACGAGAACAAACCAGTACGGCTAAATTTCGTCAATTACTCCGAGAAATTAGTATGTTATTAGCCTATGAAATTACCCGTGATTTACCCCTACGTCAAGAGTCTATTAAAACACCTTTAGCCACCATGGAAGCCCCGATTTTGGCTTCCGAGAAAAAAATGGTAATGGTTTCTATTATGCGGGCAGGTCAAGGAATTTTAGATGGGATTTTAGAATTAATTCCCTCCGCTAGAGTTGGACATATTGGGTTATATCGAGATCCGAGAACCTTTATTCCAATTGAATATTATTTTAAACTTCCTGATGATGTAGAAGAACGAGATATATTAGTGGTTGATCCCATGATTGCTACTGGAAATACTGCCGTTGCTGCCGTTCAAAGATTGAAACAAACTAACCCCTTATCTCTCAAATTTTTGTGTTTAATTGCCTCTCCAGAAGGCATTGATCATTTCCATTCCTATCATCCTGAAGTTCCTTTATATACAGCCGCTATTGATGATTATTTGGATGAACAGGGTTATATTATTCCAGGGTTGGGAGATGCAGGCGATCGCTTATTTGGAACAAAATAATAATCTATTCTTAGCAAATTAAAACCATGATAGAAACGACAATTATTCCGAATTATATTAACGGTCAATGGTGTTCCTCGTCAGGGACAGAAACCCTAGATGTTATTAACCCAGCCACCTTAGAACTATTAGCAAAAGTTCCTTTATCCCCCGCAGAAGAACTTAATGATGCGGTTGAAATCGCCCAACAAACCTTGACTTCCTGGCGACGAACCCCTGTAACAGAACGCATTCGCTATTTATTCAAACTGCGAGACTTACTCGAACAAAATCAACAAGAATTAGCTCAAACCATTACCCTAGAATGTGGAAAAACCTTAGCAGAATCTCAAGCTGAACTTCAAAGAGCTATTGAAAATGTTGAAGTTGCTTGTGGAGTTCCAACTTTAATTCAAGGCTACAATTCTGAAGATATTGCTAGGGGAATTGATGAAATTATGATTCGTCAACCGTTAGGCGTTGTCGCCATTATTGCTCCGTTTAATTTTCCGGGGATGATTCCCTTTTGGTTTTTTCCTTATGCGATCGCCTGTGGCAATACTTGTATTATTAAACCCTCGGAAAAAGTACCCTTAACAATGCAAAAAGTATTTGCTTTAATAGATAAAATTGGATTACCCCCAGGGGTAATTAATTTAGTCAATGGAGCTAAAGAAACTGTTGATGCAATTTTAGATCATCCTAATATTAAAGCCATTAGTTTTGTCGGTTCTACTCCTGTCGCCAAATATGTTTATAGTCGCGCAGCAGCGAATGGAAAACGGGCACAATGTCAAGGCGGTGCTAAAAATCCGGTGATTATTTTACCGGATGCCGATTTAGAAATGACCACAAAAATTATCGCCGATAGTGCCTTTGGTTGCGCCGGACAACGCTGTTTAGCCACCTCCATTGCCATTACTGTTGGTCAAGCTAAAGACAGTTTTAAAGATGCGATCGCCACTGCCGCAGAAACTCGAATTGTCGGCTATGGATTAGACGAAAGTGTACAAATGGGAACCGTAATTTCCGCCCAAAGTAAAACTCGAATTGAAGCATTAATTGAACAGGGAAAAGACGAAGGAGGTAAAATTTTAATTGATGGTAGAAATCCCAAAATTTCCGGTTATGAACAAGGTTATTTTGTCCGTCCAACAATTTTAGAAGAGATTAACCCCCAGGGAAAACTTGCCCGCACCGAAATTTTTGGCCCCGTATTAAGTTTAATTCATCTGAATACCATTGAAGAAGCGATCGCTTTAGTTAATCAAAGTCAATATGGCAACATGGCTTGTTTATTTACCCGTAGTGGAGCAGCGGCGCGTAAATTTCGCTATGAAGCTCAGGCGGGAAATATTGGTATTAATATTGGGGTTGCTGCACCGATGGCATTTTTTCCCTTTAGTGGCTGGAAAGATAGCTTTTTTGGAGATTTACACGGTCAAGGACAGCACGCCGTTGAGTTTTTTACCCAAACTAAAGTTGTTGTTGAACGGTGGTTATCCGACTGGTCACGACAATTTTAACCTGATGTTTTTAACACCTTATTATCTAATTTTATTGGCGGTTGTCTTTTTTTAAACCCCGTTAATTCTGAGTATTGGGTGTTGGTCATTAACTCTTAACCAACACCCATTTTTGATCCTTAATGGTGGTGATGATGATGACCATGATCATGATGATGGTGATGATCATGATCATGGCTATGATGGTGATTATCGTGGCTATGAACATTTGCCAAAGCAGGATTAACCGCTAAAGCCATTTCATTTAACAGCGCTTCAATTTGGGGATTTGCCCAATCTGCTGCCATTTTCAGAAATTCTGGATGATCGTTGACACACTCCATTTGAACATATTTAATATCAGAATATTGGCGACGTAACGCCTCAATAATATGTTCAACATCTAACAGGGTTTCATGGTTTTCTGTCGCAAATCCAATGGGCATAAAGACCACCGCTTTTGCCCCTAATTCAATCAGATTACTCGCGGCTAATTGAGCATTAGGTTGTGTCCATTCAATTAACGGCGTGTCATGGTTTAACCAACCTACAGAAATTAACGGATAACGGCTAATTAAAGTTTCCCGTACCTGTTCATACAACGCTTGACTTTCATCAATTCCTGAAGTAAACCCTTTGGCTTTATGGGGACACCCATGATTCATTAAAACAATGCCAATTTGAGAGGGAAGGTAAGCTTGAATTAGCTCTTTTTGAATCTGATCTTCTACTAACTGTTCTAGCAGTTGAATATAGGCAGGTTCGTTATAAAACGAAGGAATATAACGTTGACCTTTGACCCAATGTTCATCTTGATCTGCTAACTTTTCTAAGGCTTTATTCACCTGTTCAACGGCAATACCACTGGTAAAAATAGAGTCAACCACTAACAGAGGATAAATTAACAGTTTATCAAATCCTTCGGCTTTAATTTCTGTTAAAACCTGTTCAGGAAGAAACGGGGCGCAAAAGTTAAAGGCTTTAAATACTTTAATGCGATTGCCCCATTTTTCTTTTAAATGGTGTTCAATTCCTACCCGTTGTTTCTCGAAAATTGAATTATGGGGAGAAATAAAATTACCATGTTGATGACTCCATTCATGGAGATCAAACATTGCTAAAAGTTTAGCCAGAGGCGGATAAATCCAAGTCGGAACGGGGGCAAATTTAGCAGTTAAAAGATTTAAGGCTTGTTCGTTATAATTAGCAAAGTCCTCATAACTTTCGACTTCACCATAACCCATGAGCAAAACCGCTACTCGATTTTGGCCCTCTGTCGGGGTAGATGCTGAAGGAATGGTTTCCAGTTTTTCAGGAGTCGCAACCACGTTTTTGTCCTCGCGTTCAAGTGCTGCTATCAAGTCCTTCTAGGGAAATGTTCTCTTCCCTAGACAAACCCTCCCTAAAAGTTTAACATCCCCTATGGGGGGAT
>JACCEC011431947.1_pt1 | contig 11855 bp, 10 predicted proteins | sample 7450121 | NCBI WGS metagenome assembly JACCEC01 (sample SAMN15323455, study PRJNA562643) | freshwater metagenome | isolation source: river surface water | place: USA:Blue River Watershed | collected 2017-08-18 | reverse complement strand
TCCGCACGGGAAGCCCGATGACAAGCCCTGCCTTGGGTAGGGTCGGGACCGCGTCACGACATAGCCCTCCGAACCCATCCTTCCGTAACCTAGGTCAGCACGCAGTGCTGACCCTACCTAGATGCAAAAGCTGAACTACACCTTCAGGAATACCTTCTGACGCTTGAGGAACCAGAAGAGCGCCCACTTCACGGCGAAGATGCCGGTGACCATGATCAGCGAGGCGACGGCCGGCGGGAAGGCTCGGGCGAGACCACCGAAGAGCGCCTGCGCGGTGAAGTCGAAGCTGAGGAACTTCGACGACATGTAGATGAGCACGGAATTCATGCCGATGACGGCGAAGAAGGCTCCGAATCCGCGAGCCCAGCCACGGACATCGATCGTCCAATAGAACAAGGCCAGCAGAAGACTACCCCACCCGCAGGTCCAGAGCACGAACGAGCTGGTCCAGAGGTTCTTGTTCAACGGGAAGACGAGACTCCAAAGTCCGCCCGCTGCGAGCAGTACGACGCCGGCGATTGCCAATCCCGCGGCCTTGCGGTCGCCAGACACCTCTTCCGCCGAGCGTCGCAGCCAGAGGCCGGCGAGGATGCCTAGCAAGGCGTTGCCAATGGCCGGCAGGACCGCGAGCAAGCCTTCGGGGTCGTGGATGCCCTTGTGGAGCTTACCCGGCAGCAACAGTCGGTCGACGTAACTGGCGAAGTTGCCTTCCATCGTCAGGTCGCCCGGCGTGAAGCCCGGCGCATGGCCGAAAGACATGATCGCCCAATAACCAAGGAGGATACCCGCGAGCCAGTACCACAAGCGCTTCGGACTCTCGAAATTGAAGACGAAGATGAGCTGGGCGAACATACCGGCGAGACCGATGCGTCCGAGCACGCTGCCCAGACGCATGTTCTCGAGCCCCTTCCACTGGAGGCCGTTGTTATAGATGATGCCGAGCACGACGAGGATGAGGCCTCGCTGGATGACCTTGCGGATGACTTCGCTACGGGCGCCTTCCGCGAGGCGACGCGTGAGCGAATACGGCGTCGAGACGCCCGCCATGAAGAGGAACAGCGGGAAGATGAGGTCATAACCCTGGAAGCCGTTCCATTCGACGTGCTTCAGCTGCGCATCGATCGCGCCGAGCCAGCCCCACTCGGTCAGCTTGAAGAGCGCGATGAGGATGACATGGCCGCCGACGATCCAGAAGAGATCGAAGCCGCGCAGGGCATCGAGCGAAAGCAGACGGTCAGACTTCGGGGCAGGAGTCTCCATGGGGGTGAGGATTTTATAACCACAGCCCCGGACAAAGGTCTACCAGAACCTGTCATCACGAACCTGAATCGCCGGGTACGGTGAGCTTTAATTATGATACTGCATTCGTATGTCTTTGAACTTCAACGACAGCGGACTTTTCGAACAGTTAATCCAAAATGTTATAGCGCAAATATGCCATTTAACTACCTCGCCAGACTAACCATTGCATGTAAGATTTCCTTATGAAGACATTTTACGCCGATAATCACGATAGCGAAAACGACGGCGGCTGCTGCCCCAAGTTAAGCCCGAAGGAAGGCAATGAATACTCCTGTCCAAAGCACCCGGAGACTATCGGAGCCGAATCCAGCGCCTGCTCCAAATGTGGCGCCGTCCTTGCGGCATCCACGCCCGGCCCTGATCGAACAGATCCAGAGCTCGCGGAATTCAGGAAGCGCTTTTGGTATACGCTTCCCTTCACCTTGGTCCTAGTGGCAATCGAAATTTCCGGACGTTCGTTCTCCTTAATACCCGCACATGCCCTACCCTGGCTAGAACTCATGCTTGCCTTCCCGGTGGTGACCTGGGGCGGCTACATCATCTTTGTCCGCTGCGCCGCGTCGATTGTACGACGCAGCTTCAACATGTGGACCCTCATCGGTCTGGGCATCGGAGCCGCATTCGCCTACAGTCTGGCAGCCACTTTCGTACCCAGCGCCTTCCCTTCTTCCTTCATGGAATCTGGGAAGATATCGCTTTACTACGAAGCCGCGGCAGAAATCGTCAGCCTCACCCTGTTCGGACAAATCCTCGAGCTTCGCACGAGAGCGAGTACCTCAGGGGCGCTATCGGCACTCCTAAGCATGGCGCCGAAGACGGCTTGTCGCATCATGCTGGATGGACGGGATGAGACCATACCGCTCGAACAAGTACGAGTTGGCGACCTCGTCCGAGTCCGGCCTGGAGAAAGAGTCCCGGTTGACGGTTTGATCACTGCCGGCGGCAGCGCTGTCGACGAATCGATGCTCACCGGCGAACCATGGCCTATCGCCAAGCATCTGGGCGACAGGGTTACTGCAGCTACACTCAACGTCGATGGAACCTTCGTTCTCCGTGCGGAAAAGGTCGGCTCCGACACTATGCTTGCGCAAATCGTGCAGATGGTCGCGGACGCGAGGCGATCAAAGGCACCGATGCAGAAGATGGCAGACATGGTCGCGGGTTATTTCGTCTTGACGGTAGTGAGTATCGCAGCCTTGACCTTCCTTGCATGGGGAATATACGGGCCCGAGCGCGGATGGGTCTTTGGTCTTATCAGCGGAGTGTCGGTCCTAATCATCGCCTGCCCCTGCGTGCTCGGCCTAGCCACCCCTATGTCGATCGTAATCGCTACCGGGCGCGGCGCCGCACAAGGCATCCTGTTCAGGGACGCCACGGTCATTGAGACGATGCAGAAGGTCGATACGCTAGTGGTCGACAAGACCGGCACTCTCACGGAAGGAAAGCCGCGCCTAACGCTGGTAATGCACTGCGCAGGCTTCACATCCGACGAGGTCCTCCGTCTTGCCGCTTCCCTTGAGCTGGGCAGCGAACACCCGTTAGCCTCAGCATTGGTCAGGGGCGCCAAGGAGCGAGGCCTTCTTCTGCGGGAAACCAACGGATTCCGCGCCATCACAGGTCAGGGTATCCGCGGGACGCTTGACGGCCAAGAGCTGATACTCGGTAACGCCGCCTTGGTTCGCTCCTTCGGCGCCGACCCGGCAGAGCTCTTAGCCGAGGCGGAGATCCATCGGCGCACCGGAGCCAGCGTCCTTTTCCTCGCAGTCGACGGCAAGACCGCCGGCGCATTGGTAGCGGCCGATAACGTGAAGACTACGACCGTCCAAGCGTTGCGCGAAATAAGAGCCTCGGGTATCCGCATCATAATGTCTACTGGAGACGCCGAAGCGACCGCCAAAGCCATAGGAAAAGAATTAGGAATAACGGAAATTCATGGGGATGCCACCCCAGCCGACAAGCAGAAGCTGGTCGAACGCCTCCGAGCCGAGGGACGTATCGTCGCCATGGCCGGAGACGGAATCAACGACGCCCCCGCCCTGGCCCAGGCACATATAGGCATCGCGATGGGAAACGGAACCGATGTAGCCATCCGCAATGCTCAGGTGACCCTAGTCAAAGGCGATCTACGTGGCATCGCCCAAGCCTACAAGCTATCCCATGAGACCGTTGTCAACATGCGTCAGAACTTAGGTTTTGCTCTCGGTTACAACTGTCTAGGAATACCTCTGGCCGCCGGAGTGCTGTATCCGCTGACAGGCTGGACACTCTCACCCATGCTGGCAGCAGCCGCGACCAGCCTAAGTTGCTTCTCGCTAATGATGAATGCAATCCGCCTACGCCATAAAACTGGAGTAAACGGAAAGCATCGGAAGCAAGCAGCAGGCGAATCGCATGTTACATACATGAAACAACCATTGGTTAAAAGCTAGGATCCCCGGCAAACGACCTGTCGATGCAGAACGAAATATCAACTTACCTTAGACTCAATGATCACAAGTGCAGGCGAATTCGTAACGCTTGCATGCGAGGCAGATAGCGGTGTTGAGGGTCAGTCGGAAGTTCGCCGGCTTAGAGTCGGCAGTAGCCAAGACCATTATAACGATTGGGACGGGCTCCTTAGTCGGGATCGAGTACTTTGAGACGAACCCTTCGGGTTTGGCTTCAAGGGCGAGATCCTTGCCATCGACCTTAACGACGACGATGCGCTCGCCACGAGCCACCGATTTACCAGCAGCGTCCAGGAAAGTCAGGACCACACGCCGGTCGGGCTTAATCAGGAACTCGGCCTTCACCCCGGGAGCTTCCAGAAGACGGCCCGCGTGGGCTTCAGCCGGGGCATTTGCAGGCTCTGCGGCGCGGAGCCCGCAAATCGAGAGGAAGGCCAGTATGAGTATTTTCATGGGTTTAGTTTTTGTTTTGGGATGGAAGGGATGCGGATGGCTGAACAACGCGTGCCTCCAACCAATCGTAGAAAACAGGCAGAAGAAGCAGGGTCAGCCCGGTCGACGTGAAAATGCCGCCTATGACGACCGTAGCCAGCGGCTGCTGGACCTCCGCGCCAGGCCCCGTCGAAAGGGCCATAGGCAAGAAGCCGAGCGAAGCGACCAAGGCTGTTAGCAGCTTCGGGCGCAGTCGCGTTAAAGTGCCTTCGGTCACGGCTTCGCGCAACGGCGTGCCTCCGGCCCTAAGCTGGTTTATGAAACTGATGAGCATGATGCCGTTGAGCACCGCGATACCGGAGACGGCGATGAAACCTATTCCGGCTGAAATCGTGAAGGGCATCCCCCGCACCCAGAGGGCAAGCACCCCGCCCGTCGCCGCCAAGGGCACGCAGGTGAATACCAGTGCGGCCTGCCGGAAACTCCCGAATCCACCATAGATGAGCAACATAATCAGCGCAAGCGCCGCGGGCACGACGAGAGCGAGCCGCTCACGGGCACGGAGCAGGTTCTCATATTGACCTCCGAACTCCCAATAGGCACCGCTGACCGGTTTGACTTCGGCCTTCAAGCGAGCCTCGGCTTCTCGAACAAAACCTTCGGTATCACGACCACGAACATTGATTAGGATAGCGAGTCGCCGGCGGGCGTCCTCGCGCACAATCACCCCTTGCCGTTCGACCGAACGGACATCGGCGACCTTTGACAAGGCCACGGTCGTGCCAGAACCATCTTCAGACGAAACGGGCAGGTCGGCGATCCGAGCTAATGGCATCCGCTCGGCATCGGCCAAGCGGATCACTACGTCAAGAGGCCGGCCTGCGGATGGAATTTGCCCTGCCTTCGCGCCACCCAGCGCGATCGAGATAACCTCGTTAAGCTCCCCGGCATTAATATTGCGGCGCAGCAACTGATCACGCCGCGGGACGATATCCACTGAAGGCAACATTCCCGAGGCTTCGAAATCAACATCCCCGCCCCCGGGAATCTTGCGCAGCACCGCCACCGCTTGGGCCGCGACCAACTCCATGTCAACTAGTTCATCACCGAATATCTTCAGGGAAAGGTCGGCTCGTGACCCAGCCATGATCTCATTGAAGCGCAGCTGGATTGGCTGGGAGAACATGACGCTCTGCCCTGGAATCGTCTGCTCAAGCACGCCAGACATAAGCTCGACGAGTTTCGGCTTACTAATTACGGACCCCTCAAGCCGACGCCAAGTCTCACGGGGCTTGAGCGTGACATAGGTATCGGCCACGTTTGGCCCCATCGGGTCCATGGCGATTTCGGCCGTCCCGATTCGGGAGAATACATGGTCGATCTCGGGGAAACGATCTCGCAGCAGGGCCTCGGATTTCTTCTGGACTTCTACCGACGAACGAAGGTCGAGGCTCGCAGGACGGACGAACTGGATACTCATCGATCCCTCATCCAGCTGCGGGATGAAATCCGCGCCAAGCTGGGCAAAACCAATGGCAGCTGTCAATGCGGCGAAAATAGTGAGGCCCAGGGCAAATCCGCTATGCGCAAAGCACCAAGCCAAGACAGGAGCAAAGAGACTACGCATCTTCCGAATCAAGCGGCCTTCATCGCCGTGGACGGAAGGACGCAAGCCAAATGAAGCCAAGGCAGGCATAACCGTGAGGGCGACAAGTGCGGAAGCCGCCAAGGCGACGACCACAGCCCCGGCCATGGGCTTGAACATCTTACCTTCAATGCCTTCGAGGGCAAAAATCGGGACATAGACAAGAGTGATGACGGTGACCCCAAGAAACATAGGCCCGGCGACTTCGCTCGCGGCGGCGGAAAGTTCCGCAACCCTCTCAGTCTCAGTCAAGTCGCGCCCCAAAATACGTACACGGTCGTCCATGCGCCGGAGAAAGTTCTCCACCATCACGACCGATCCGTCGACGATTAATCCGAAGTCGATTGCACCCAGGCTCATAAGATTGGCACTGGCCTCGGTCGCGGCCATCCCCGTGAGCAGCAACAAGAATGAAAGCGGAATAGCCAGAGTGACCAACAGAGCCGCGCGCCTATGCCCTAGCACGAGCAACAGCACGATGACCACGATTGCAGCGCCTTCATAAAGGTTAGTCTCGACCGTACGGATGGTCGCGCCGACGAGGTCCGAGCGATCGTAGAGCACCTGAATGCGAACGCCCTCTGGCAGATGCTCACCGATTCGACGCAGCTTATCAACCGCCCGACGGGAGACTTCCCGGGAGTTTTCGCCGGCGAGCATGATGACCGCTCCAATGATGGCCTCATGTCCGTCGACGGTCGCGGCCCCCATGCGCGAAGCGCTTCCAATCGAGACCTTGGCAACATCACCCACCTTCACGGCAGGACCAAGACCCGCGGGTCGCAAGGGGACGCCAGCGATGTCACTCGCAGAGCGCACACGGGTATCCGCTCGGACAGTGAAGGCCTCACTTCCAACAGAGATGACACCACCACCGGCATTCTCAGTGTTCTTGCGGACGGCCTGAAGCAGTTCGGACAACGACAAGGCCGCCTTCGCCATCTTAGCAAGATCGGGTTCGACCAGCATCTGCCTTTCATGCCCTCCGATAACGTTGACATCAGCAACTCCAGAAGTGGCACGCAGGGCTGGACGGACGCGGGTATCGTGAAGCAGCCGCAGTTCACGCAATCGTACAGCCTCATCTGTCGGCACCTTGGCACTTTCGACATACTCCAAAGTATAGTAGACGATCTCTCCGAGCCCGGTGCTGATAGGTGCCATAACAGGGACAACACCAGGCGGCAGGCTGCCGGAAGCCTGGTTGATCCGTTCCGTCACTAACTGGCGAGCACGGAAGATATCCGTTCCATCCTCAAAGATAAGGGTGACCTGCGAGAGTCCTGTCTTGGAGAGAGAGCGGAATTCGACCAGTCCTTGCAGGCCTGAAAGCTCGTATTCCAGCGGTATCGTCACTCGGGATTCGGCTTCATCGGCCGCAAAGGATGGCAAAGCCGTGTTAACCTGCACTTGCGGGCCAGTGATATCTGGCATCGCGTCTATCGGCACGCGCGAGGCGGACCAAATCCCGAGAAGGCTAAGTAACAGCGCGCAGGTCAGGACTGCGCCGCGACGCTGGATGGACCAGCGGGCAAGGGCGGCGATCATCTCAGTGTCCGTCGGCGCAGCCGACGCCCCCCCTAACGGACTGAAGCTCAGCCAGCCATAGATACCAGCCGCCGACGACGGCGATGACATCACCTTCGAGCAGCCCGTCATCGACGTCGACAATCTCGCCGGAATCGGCTCCAAGCTTTACCACGACACGCAACCAACGCTGGCCATTACGGACGAACACACACTTACCATCAGAGGTATCCACCAATGCGGAAAAGGGAATACGGACGAGGTCGCCCTTGACCTCAGCGGTTCGAAGTCCGATGAACCGAGAAGCCTCATCCGAGAGTAGGATGCCTTGCTCTTTCTTGAACTCGGCTGCCTTCGGCGCTGCAACGGGCGACCCAAAGTCAGACTCAGACTTACCACAGGCGACCAGAAGCTCAGCTGCGAGGATAAAAAGAATGCTCCTCATCGGACCGAGACAGGGCTGAAGGTGACACCGCTCAATTCGCGTAGGCGGAAGCCCGCCTCGACAGCCTGCTCCTGAATCAAAAGCACGGAGTCGACGGCATCGAGGTAAGCGGTCTGGGCGTCCATGAAGAGATTAAGCGTGAGCGCTCCGGCACGGAAATGGGCCTCGGCCTGTCGAGCCGCATCGGCGAATCGAACCGCCGGATCGTCTCTATGCATTCGGAGCTGATCAACCTTCGAGGCGTAAGAGAGCCAAGTCTGGCCGATGTCTCGCTCGACATCGCGCCAGGCTGCCGCAAGCAAGGCCTTGGCCTGACGTCGCCTTTCCAAGCCTGACTTTTCAGCGGACAAGGATCTTGCAGTAACGGGCAGAGGGATATCAAAGCGGAGGCCTATAATGGTCTCGCGGTCTCCGACGCGATCCTGCGACACAAAAGGTGCGGTGGTAAAGCCAGGGGCGCTATCCGAGCGTGCCAGGTCTGATTGCAGACTGAATTGCTCAGATTCGAGCACTAGCATGCGGTAGCCGAAATTACCCTGAGGTGCAGATAAAATTAATGCTTCCAATGCAGGGGCATCACGCAGAGCGAGGGACGGAACTTTGACCACAAGTGGCTCCATTGAAGGTAATCCGCGAAGCTGATTCATCTCCAGCATGGCCTGCTGCAGGACTAAACGAGCCTCTTCGGAGCGACGACGAGCAACGACTTCAGCGGCCTCGACTAAACGCAACTCAATGATCGGTGCCGGACCCGAGGGATCTCTACCAACCAGAGCCTTACGAAGCCCGGAACAACGTGCGGCGACTTCTTCGCTAGCCTGAAACCTGACCTGTGCACGAGAAAGCCGATAGGCAAGCACGGTCGCCTTAGCCTCAATGGCCTGCTCAAAACGACCCAATCCGAGCTTAGCCGCCTCGACCTGGCGATCGGCGATGGCACGACGTAGACGAACACGTTCCGGCCATTCGAAGGTCTGACTGAGCGAAGCGGTCCAAATCTGACCTTCGGCCGCATAGGCCCCTGCAGCGTCGCGAAAACGCTTACGGCCGACCTCCAGAGAAAGTACAGGTTCTTGCCTGGAACCAGCGGTAAAGGCCGTCTCTCGCTCTGCAGCCAGGGCAGCTTCGTAGGCTATTCGTTCAGGATTCGTCGTCATCGCCTGGCGCACCAGCTCGGCGACATCAATGGGCTCGGGCGCGGCCTTAACGGCACGCACAAGGTGTGAGAGGATAAGAACCGGAAAGAGATATTTGTGAAGATTCATGGTTTTGTACGCATGTAGGCAGAAGCCTAGGGTGCCCCCTTGAACGACGAAGATGAACGCGGAGACCCTGCACCCGTCGCGAATGCAAAGAGTCCGGACGGCAGGACCGCCTATACTAAGACCTCAAATCCGCAGACACAACGTCCCGGCATGCAAGGCCAGAGGACGAGTCGACGAGCCAAATTTGGCTGACGGCACAAAGCTGACCTCAAACAAATATACCTCGTTATAGTTAAACAGCACCGCCCAACCCGGGGAGCAGATCTGGGCGCGAAAGGAAGAAAATATAGCGGCAGGAACGCCGGGTTCGGCAATATTATCGGAAGGAACCAGACAATCGGTGCAGTCGTCGGGAATCGCGCAGGGCTTTCCCGCATGCTCACAAACTGAATCAGCCAGACTGCAGTAACAATGAGAAATCAAAGCGAATCCCATTGTCGTGAAAAACAGCGACAGAAGCAAGGCGAGCATCTTTGAGCGCACTTTGCACATGTTTAGAATAATTTGCGACCGAAAGAAGAAGTCAACATCCCTTACAGGATGTTTCGGCAAACAGAGGTCGAATATCATTAAAAATCCCAGGCTCGCCCCTGGTGAGTCATCAGGACAACGATGAAGATCATCGAAGTGTCCTGCGAAGAATGTCTCTGGCACGTGAAACTCGATATTCCACGCTCTTGGCGCTCAGGCCCAGGGTCTCGGCTGCCTCCTGCTGGCTGAAGCCCTCGAACGCGGTCAGAATCAAGGGAGCGCGCAGATCCTCCGGCAGCCCTTGAACCGCATCGCGGACCGACCGGGCGACCTCATCCGTACGGGAAGCATCCTCGACGGCCGTGTCATGCACCGCAGGCACAAGGCCGGCGAAACGTGCGACCCGGCGCAGCCATACTCGGCGGCGATTACGCGCGAGATTCGTCGCTATGCCGAAAAGCCAGGTCGAAATCTTGCCTCCTCGGAAACGCTCTCCTGTGCTCCATGCAAGGGCGAAGGTCTCAACCGTGACTTCTTCGGCGTCACGGGCGTCGGGCAGGAATCGGACAAGATACCCGCGAAGGCGGGGGTCCCATTCCTCGAAGAGAAGTCGCCAACCCGCCTCATCGGAGCGTCCGGGCAAAACTTGGGCCTCGCCCTCGTTCATCGCGAGTGAGTCTGGCCGGAGAGGTCGGTCGCGCCCTCATGGTCGGCCGAATCGATGCGAGGGAGGATGAGGGCAAGGTAGGCCTTGGCGCTCTCCGGATGCATGCAGGCGGCGATGGCGCGAACATGGTCGACGCGGGCCAGCCGGCACTTCTCACGGGCGCCGGCGAGGCGGGCGCGAGAGTCCGGTCCGGGCTTGACGTCCATCGCCGACTTGGCCTCGGAAACCAGCCGACAGTGCTCCTCGCACTCCTTCTCGAAACTTTCCTGCAGGCTGGCGATGCGCGCCATGGCGACGTCATCGAGGGCGAACTCATGGCGCATCCAGGCTTGGACGTCATGATTGCAGGCCGAGGCCGACAGCTCGAAATCCCGCACGACGAACCAACCCAAGACGGCGAGACAGAGTATCGAGGCTGCGAGCAGCAGCCGGGTGGAAAGCCTCATCGGGGCAAGGAGTCGGAAATCTGGCTAACGTAGAGCTGCAGGACGCGCTCGCGGTCCGACTGGTTGGCGGAATAGCCCGCCACGCCTCCGGTCAGAAGCGCAACCGCGGCAGCGATGGACCATACGGCGACAGGGTCTCGCCGTCCGGGAGGGGGCACGGCGCCGGCCAGCTGCTGGCTGCCGGTCGGGGTGACGCGCCAGGAGGCGAGGCGCTGGTTCAGTGAATTGTCGTCCATTTGGTAGTTTATGTCCGCAACCCCGGAATGTCCCCCAAAAAATCCGGGGGGCCATGGGGGCGGGCGGACATTCATCCATGATGTCATCTTTCCGATTCATCATCGCACTCCTCTCAATGTCAGCCGCTGGGCAAGCATGCGAGGCTTGCCGCGCGGCCTACATGGAGGCCATGGAAAAGGCCCCAAAGGCCTCCGCCCTCCATCCCGAGGCCAGGATCGTCGAGTATAAGCTGACCATCGCCGAGCAGACCCTAAGCCCAGCTGGAAAACCCGCGAAGGCCCTCACGATCAGCGGTGGCACGCCCGGGCCGGTCCTCCGCTTCCGCGAAGGCGACGTGGCCCGCATCACGGTCACGAACGGCTTAGCCGACGACACGACCTCCCTCCACTGGCACGGCGTGCTCGTGCCCAACATCGAGGACGGCGTCCCGGTGGTGACCACCCCGGTGATCGGCCCCGGCAAGTCCCGGATGTTCGAGTTCCTGATTCGGCAGCACGGGACCTATTGGTATCATAGCCATACCGGCCACCAGGAACAGCGGGGCGTGTACGGCGCCATCGTGATCGAGCCGAAGACATCGGTCGTCACCGCGGACCATGACCAGGTCGTCATCCTGTCGGATTGGACGGACGAGAACCCAGCAGAGGTCCAGCGCACGCTTCTGCGCGGCAGTGAATGGTATTCCTACCGCAAGGGAACCATGCAGTCGCTTCTCGGTGCGTATCGTGCCGGCAAGCTTGGTGATTATTTCGACCGTGAAAAAGCCTTGGTGCCCCCGATGGACCTCTCGGACGTCGCCTACGACGCCTTCCTCATGAACGGACTGCGGCGCCTCAAACTTCCAGGAAAGCCCGGCGAGACGGTCCGCGTCCGCCTGATCAACGCCGGCGCCGCCAGTTACTTCTACCTCGATGCGGCCAACGGCCCGCTGAAGGTGGTCTCGGCCGACGGGCAGGACGTCCAGCCCTTCG
>JACCEC010983666.1_pt1 | contig 11855 bp, 8 predicted proteins | sample 7450121 | NCBI WGS metagenome assembly JACCEC01 (sample SAMN15323455, study PRJNA562643) | freshwater metagenome | isolation source: river surface water | place: USA:Blue River Watershed | collected 2017-08-18 | reverse complement strand
AATTGTTGGTCAAGTTCCATAACTTCTTCATCTTTTGAACCACCACTCATACTTCTACGACGTTTAACAACTTTCTTACTCTTCTTACTCTTCTTTTTCATAACTTTCTTGCTTTTCTTAGTAGTCTTTCTCTTCTTACCACCGTGCTTTTTCTTTAAAGAACGTTTCTTAGTACTCTTTTTCTTTAAAACACGACGCTTAGTAGACTTCTTCTTTAATGTTCTTTTCTTACCACCGTGCTTAGTACTTTTCTTCTTTAATGACTTTCTTTTCTTTAAAGATTTCTTAGTACTTTTCTTTGACTTTCTTTTCTTACCTCCTACAGTAGTAGCAGGAGCACTTTGAGTGAATTGATTATTGTAATAAATATCAGGATAATCAGTTGATGCTTTACAAGTACCGCAACCACTTTGGAATGGAGTAAATCCGGATGACATTTTTTTAGTCTTTTTATAATATATCATTAGAAATAAAAATAATTTAGATTATAAATATTTTGTTAAAAAAATTTCTTTTTCGGGTGGTAAATAATCATTTTCAGAAATATTGATTTTTAAAAAGGGTTTATAGGCAATTCCAAATAAATCTTCTTGATTTTTCACTCTTTCCATAATCCATTTTTCATTTCGAAATAATGGTTGATTTAATTCTTGATGACTAAAATGTATTATTTTATTTTGTATATATTCAACATTTCCAAAATAACTTAAATGCCATCCTCCTTTTTCTATAACTATACTCATTGTATCATTCCTTATATCTTGTATATTTTCATATTCCTTATAACATTTATATTTTACTATTTTACTTCTTTTCCATTTTTCACTATATTTTGTTCTCAAATTATAATAATAAAAATCTTGCTCTAATTCCATTTTTTCATATGTATCATTTTTACGCAACTCTTCTAATCTATTTTTATCCGGTATTTCATCCACATCACTAATTATAATATAATCATTATCATTTAATGAAACTTGGATAATACCGCACTGAATTTGGTTTCTTTGAAAATATTCATTATACCATTGTTCACCGATTTGAGGATGTAAAAAGGGCATATTTGGAAGAATAATATGAATAATTTTGTTTAAGAAAGGACTAAAAATGGGGTGATATTTTATTTTATCAAAATAAAGTTCTTTTTCACAACCCATAAATGTATATTTTGATTCTACTAAAATAAAGTAATCTACTACTGAGTTTAAATAATGAAGACGATATACTAATAAATCAATTTCATTATAAAATATAAATGAATCTATTATTTTTACCATTTTATTAAATAATATTCTTTATTTAAGTATATTATTTTTTTATTTCTTTTTAATCTACATTTTCTTTTAATATAAAGGAATTTCGATTATTAAAAATAAAAATGGAGGAAAAAGTAAATAATTTTATAAAAAATAGGAAAGAAACGGAAAAAAAATTAATTGAAGTTACAAAAAAACCTAAAATTATATATTTGCATGAAAATAGAAATATTATAGAATATGATTTATGTAGTTATATAGATGAAAATCTTGATATACTTACTTCAATCGAATATCATGATTTATTAAAGGATTTTAAAAAAGTTTTTATAAAAAAATTTTTTTCATTTGTAAATAGGATAAGTAAATCTTATATAAATCCATTATTATGTGATAGAAAAAATATAGGTTCAAATCAAAGTGAAAATTTTATATTAAGAAAAAAAGTAATACTTTTATTTTATAAAATAATACATAATTTTAAAATTCATTATTTTAATGATTTTAATATACATATTACTAATTCAGGAAAAATAATATAATAAATACAAATAAATACAAATAAATACATTTTTATAAAAAAATTATTTTATAAAAAATTATATATTATTTAACCAAATGTAACAATAATACTTGTATTATGTTTATTAATTGTTTTAACCGCAGAAACGGATAATTGTCTTCTTTTTCTTCGTATATTTTTCTCTTCATCATCTTTCTTTTTATACATATTTTTCAAAGATTCATTCATATCTTTTTCAATATCATCATAATGTTCATAAATATATTTTAGAATTTTATTTTCAATTGCCCATCGGAAAAAATTTAATTGACCTACTGTTGTAATAATCTCTTTTCCACCGTGTACAATAAAACGTATTCTTTCACGACGACAAAATGGGTCAAATTGCTTTTTTTGATATCCTTTTAACTGTGATTTATATGCCATATATACCATAAAATTTTTTGAAACACCTTTTTTAGAATCTAACGAATAATTTGTATTGAACTTTTTACTATAATTTGTAACAAACCAATCTAAAATTCGTAAAGATATTTTTGATGTACCTTCAATAATAGGTAATAATTCATCTATATTTTCTTTTTTATTAAAAAATAAAACAAGAGATTGCATTAAAACATCTTTTTGAGATGATACTTTTAACGCATTTTTACTTTCTTTTGGTTCTTTTATAGAAACACTTTTTTTCGTGTTTACGTTATTGTTTTCTGAATTTTTTACAATAGCAGAACTCATTTTATCTATATAATTATATATATCGTAAATCCTTTAAATTAAAAAAAATGATTTTTAAAAAAACTAAAAAACGAGTTTCCTAAAAAAATATCATATAAATTCGTTTTCCTTTAAACGCAACTTTTTTCCTTGGAAAATGATACGTTCTACTAGGAAACCAGTAATAAAATCTTCTAAAAGTTATCCTAAAAATTATTTACGTATATTGAAAAACGATAATAATACAAAACGAATAACTCGTTTAACTGGATTAAGGGTAAATTTACCATATGATGCTTTAGATATTATTGAAAAAGAATACCGAGAAAAAAGGAAATTATTGAATCAATCAAAAAAAGATGATTTATCTGATGATGATATTGAATATGATAATTTATCAAATATTGAAAATGATGTTCTAATGTCAAATATTGATATTGAACATGATGTTTTAATGTCAGATAATGATATTGAATATGATAATATATCAGAAGATGAAGTAAAATATGTGAAAACAGTAAAACCTAAAAAAGTTATTTATGATTCGGATGATGATGACGATTTTAAAAATCCAAATTTATTAAAAAAGAATCAAAATAAACCTTTAATGGGTTCTATACCACATATATATAAAAATGAAACGAAAAAGAAAAAGGTAGAAGAAATTCCGATTGCGAAAAGGCGTGAAAAAAGAGAGGTTAAAAAACCGGAGGTTTTAGACCCATCTCACAAACAAACGCAAAAATCAACATCGAAAAAAGTTTCCACACCTAAAAAAGTTTCAGAATCAAAAAAGGAAAGTATTGAAAATGAATATAAAGGTTTAAAATTAAATAAAAAATGCTTTAATTCTGAATATTTTAGAATTCTAAAAGTACAAAAAAATTGTTGTAATTTATGTAAATGCGAAATTGAAGAATATGATGATACTGAAATCGACCATATTGTTCAACAACAAAAATTTTATGAAGACCTTTACGGCAAAGATATGATTCAATCTATGTATAATAAACATATTTTATGTCATTCTTGTCACAAATCATTTAAATCAGGTGATGTTGATATGATTGCCAATAAAATGTTAAAAGAGAAAAATCCTATTTTATCTAATTTTTTAGATTTTAGGAATTTTATTTTGAACAAATTATCCGATAAATTTAATGAAGTAAAAGAATATAAGAATTATATGAATAATCATATAAATACTCAAACTATTCAACAACCTCAAAATATATCTCAATCTTTATTTATGAATCATCAACCTATGTTTATGCCTCAACAACAACCTATGTTTATACCTCCTCAATCTTTGTTTATGAATCATCAACCTATGTATATGCCTCAACAACCTATGTATATGCCTCAACATCCATATTATCAAAGATAAATTATATTTATATTATTATTTTAATGATATAAATATTACATTTTTATAATTATTTTTATTTTATTTTTTATTTTTTATAAAAAGGATTTTCATCCATTATTTTTTTTATTTACATTTTTTACTATTTACAATTTAATAAAACAAATTTATTCATTATTTTCAATAGAAGAATCAAATTCATTGGAAGCATTGATTGTTTCAACAGAAACACCCTCTAAAACAACTTCAGCAGTTGCTTCAACAGGTGGTTTAGGTAAAAAAGCATCATTCATAATTGATTCATATGTCACTGGATGTCCATTTTGTGTTCCATTTACCATTTTATTGTAAATATAACATTGTAAATTAACATCTTGTTCTGACATTTTCTTTAATACCTTATCTAAAGTTGTTTGAACTCTATGTGTGATAAAATCACTATGTAATCCATAAACAATTTTCTTTAAATAATAAGGTACTGGTACAATTACATAATTGCCATTTTCATCCTTTACTTTACGAATAAATTTTGTAACATATAATTTATGGATTTGAATAGCAATTTGATAAAAATTATATTCAAAACCATTAAATGTTTGAGAATCTTGAGGAAACATCTTTAAATATTCGTCTAATTGACCAACATCCTTACGTAAATTGAAAAATTTATACATTTTCGAATTTGAATTTCCATATAACTCCTTTGCCTTCGCATATGCGACTGATACAAACTTTTGTCTTCGGAAATTCTTATCGACTAACGCAAAACCCTCAATTCCATATATTTCATTGTTCTTTAATGTCTCAATATGTTTCTCATATGTTTCTTTATTCACCTGTTGTGTAGGTACTCTTTCAACCCCTTCTAACACTATATTTTCCTCTAAAAGAGTACTCATATTACGTGTTCCAATATGATACGCTTTTGGTACCGAATATTGAACAACCATATTGTTTTCAGGATGTGTTAACAAAAATGAATAAGTATAACCATCTTGAATTGTTTCAAAATTAAAGTTTTCCATTGCTTCCATAAATAATTCACGAAAGTTCTTTTCACTTATCCATTTTGCTCTTGAAGCATTAATACATCTTTTAGTTGATATCATCAATTCATTATTGTATTTCCATACTCGAATTAATGTACCTTCCAAAATATACTCATAATGCGCATTTTCCACATCAATAGATTCATCTAAAGAATAATCTTCACGTTCTATCATTTTGTCAAATGAATGACATAAAACCTTCAAATCATCCTTTCTTACTATAAGTCCATTTGTAAATCCATATAAAGATGACTCTTTATTCGTATTTTCATCATGGCAACATACACATATATCCGGATATTTAGTATCCGTCTTAAGACGAATCTTAAATTCTTCACCAGATAAATACTCCAATAATTGGTCGTAAGTAGTAATGTTCTTTTGTTGAATATGATTCACAAATTCCATTTTACGTTTGTTGTTAATTAAGTTTATTAAATAAAAAAATTATAGAGTCGTAAATAAATTTACTATTCTATTTATATAATAACTTTGTTCTTTACATTCAAATATATTTAAAAAATATTCAAATTTTTAACAAAGTTTGTTTTTCATTATAAAAATATATGACCATATTATATAATATATGATATATTTTATATAAAATGAGTGATAACGAAGAAAATTCTATAAATAATTCTACTGTTAGTTATCAAGAAGAAAATAATACTTCAAATATTTCTTCCAATACAAATACTACTTTAGAAGAATTAAATACAAATAATACTCAAATACCCCAAACAAATAATACTCAAATAAATAATACTCAAACAAATAATACTGATGAAGAAGAAAGTGAAGAGGAAGATGAAGGTGAAGAGGAGGAAGATGAAGGTGAAGAGGAAAGTGAAGAAGAAAGTGGAGGTGAAGAAGAAGAAAGTGGAGGTGAAGAAGAAGAAAGTAGTGAAGAAAATAGGTCAGAAAGTAGTATTAAATCGTTGTATGGACAAGAAAATGGAAATTTGTTAGAAAATGGAAATTTATTAAACAATGGTAATTTTGATGAAATATCATTTGATGATTTAAAGAATACAATTACAGTTGAAGAAAATGTTTTTGTAAAAGAAGAAGAACGAGTTTATACGGATGACCTTCGTTTTTTACGTGAACTTGAAACACGTTTATTAGAAACATATCCTGTAACAAAACAAGGTTTACTTTTTATTCAAGAAGAAGTATCCAAAGAAGCAAATGCTATGATTGACTCCAAAAATAAAGGTTTAAAACGTTATAAACAACTCGAAAAAGGTTTCTCTTATCCCGTTATTGATGATTTATATAATAATATTTATAATAATCATTGGATAATACCCGTTGTAAATGATAAACATAAAATATATTCTATTTTAGAAGAAAATACAACAACAGAAGAGCAAGGTGTAAATAATGAAGGTGATGAAACTTCTTATATTGTCCAATCATTAGAAAATGAAAACGGTATTATTAAAGCAAGTCAATTATTACAACATAAACAAATAAAAGCATTAGAAAGTGATGCTACTTATGGTCGTACTATGTATCGTGATTATGTAAAAATATTTAATAAAATTCAATCTCCATATGAAACCCCTTTAAAAACTCCTGAAAATGAATTTGGATATTTTACTCATTTACAAAATAATGCCCTTGTTTTACGATATAACGATATTGATACTGTTCACTGGAATAGTCGTAATATTGACGCTGATGTAAATAGTTATAAAAATATTTATGATGATGAAACAGGTCGTATTATTGGTGTTACTCCTTATACACTTATTTCTGGAGAAAATTCTCAAATTGTTGGTTTTATGGTATTACCAAAGGTTAATGATTATGATGGAAAAACATTATATAATAATGAAGACCCAGAAAAAACCAAATATCCATTAACGAAAAAACTTATTTTATCATCCACCATTACTAAAATTACAAAAATTGGCGACTTTATTAAAATAACTTCCCCAAATCACGGTTTAACAAATAATACAAATATTTATATTCAAGGGTCAAATTGTGTCCCTCATATTGATGGTTTAAAACCTTATATGAAAATTACTGTTGAAAATAATGATGAAATTTCTATTAAATCATCTGTTTCATTAAAAAGTGATGGTGATTATGGTGAAATATATACACCAAATAAACTTTGCTATGATTTATATCAAGTGAATTTTAATGAAAGTGTAGATGAATATGTTTTAAATTATAAATCATCAACATATTCTGATAATCAAGAAAATAAATTATTACATAATAAATTATATATGTTTCAAACGGAATCAGTTGATAAAGAAAAATTTGCGAAATTATTATCAAAAATAGTACCAACATTAGATGAAATAATAACGTATGAAGGGGAAAGAATAAAGGAATGTTATACATTTCACGATATTGAATTTGTGTTACAAAAATATAATTTGTCAATGAATGATTTAAAGATAGACCAAATTACTTTTATTAAAGAAATCTTAAAATCAAATCTTGAAAAATTAAAACTTCAAGAAGAAATTCTTAAACGTAACTTTTTACCCATTTTCCATATCCATAACAAAGAACGTTTTACTGATGAAAATTTCTTTTTAGCAAATATTTATATTACCAACACAAATGTTACAAAATATTATGGTGATTATATTCATTTAAATAAACCCGAAGATTGTGTTTCATCTCGTTTAGTTTGGTTAATGGAACAAAGAGACCATGGTGTTATATACTTTTCTGAAATGATGAAAATGAATTATGGTTTATTTAAAGAATTACATTCTATGAAATTTATTGATGAAACAATTAAAACATATGATAATTATGTAAAAAATACTGAAAAAAATATAAATAAAGAATTAAGTCTTGAAGAACGTTTAAATAAAAATAATAAAAAGAATCAAAATAAACCACCATGTGAATTATATCGTTATCAAGTATCGAGTATAAAAGAATTAGATACTATTCCAAAAGATAGTATTCCAGATAAAACAATGGCATTAATGGGGAATGATATATATGTATGGAATGATGAACTTCAAACATGGGAATTGAGTGAAATAGTGCCAAAATATAAAAGTATTGAATAATTGTGTACATTTAAAAATACAGATTTAAATGAAATTGATTTAGATACTATTCAACACGTATATAGAAAAGATTTTGGATGTCATTCACCTATATATATAAGATTTAAGGAGCGATTTGAAATAGTTTCTAAAATATATAATGATTTTGTTTCTTTAAAAACTTTTATAGATAGTAATAATTATATTTCTTATTTTGATGAACAAATTAATAAAATGATTCAAAAACATTATGTTTTTGGCAAAGAAAATAATAATTTGTTAAAAGAAAATGAAGAAGAAGAAAAAGAGGAAAAGGAAGAAGAAGAAAAAGAGGAAAAAGAAATAAAAGAAGAAGTAAAAAAAGATATGTTAGATATTCTTATAAAAAAGATTTATTCTTTAAAAGACCCCTATATGCAAGAAAATTATGTTTATAATTTAATTGATAAAGATGGTATTTTAATAGGAAAAGATGTTTATTCAAAAAAATTTAAGCGTATGATGCCAAAAGAATATATTTGTGGTCATTTTATTTACAAAAATCGTATGAGAAAAACAAATGACCCAGTAAAACGCAATGATTTGATTCAAGATATGATGGATGAATATGGTGACCAAGGTGAAGCATCAGGTGATGTTCAAACATGTACACATTGTGGAAGATATTTAGGTAATTTTAAATTTGATGATGTGGAAGGTTATACGGAAAATGGACAAATGATTCGAAGTCGAGATGTATGGGAAAAGGATGAAGAAGAAATGGCACCTCAAACAGTGGAAGAAGTGGAAGAATTATATAATCCGATGGCAAAAACACTTAGTTGTGAATCTCCGGAATTTAGAAAAATCTTTTTAGAAAAAGGATTACCAGAAGATGATATTCAATATTTAAAAAATATCTGTATTTTCTTACAAAAAAATTTATGTGATAAAGTTGGTATTCAATTAAATGAATATGATACTATTGATATTATTACGGATTCATTACGTAAAATTCGTTCATTATTATCATTATTAGATTTTACAAGAAAAGAGGCACAAACATTAATATCAACAAAACGTATTAGTACAATACGAATTCAACAAATGATTAAAGATGGTGATTTTGAGCGTAATTATGAATTATATAAAGATGTTCAATTTAGTTCTGTTATTGCTGCTCGTTTTTTAATTGCGATTCAAACAGCAATTCCTGAATATAAATATTCAACAAAAAATTCCCCTTGTCCATTTTCATCATTTTATGGTTTAGATGGTATTCAATTTGTTTCTTGTTTACTTCGTGAAATGAAAAATATTGGTGGGTCCAAAAATGAACAAATGGAAAAGTATATGAATACTATTGGTGAAAATTATGATGACTTTAAAAAAATGACTGGTATTTCTCAAAAATTTATCAAAAAACGTGATTATAAAACTGAAATGGATAAACGCTTTTCGGATTTTAATACTTCACTTATTTCAAATATATCTATTGTATATGATGAAGTTCCACCTTTAAATGATAATTTTATTGAACTTGTTAAAAAAAGTAATCATACTGATTTCCAAAAATATTATTTACAATGGATTCACCGTATTCATTATTTAAATCAAGAATTACGAAAAATATATATGACTACATATAATTCAGATGTACAATATCGTGATGTAAATCCGGAATCAAGTGTTGGTGTAAGTATAGTTGAAAAAGCATGTTGTGATAGTTATTTAGATAATTATGCTGATTTTATTCAATTTATTCAAGAAAAGAATCCAGATTCATTATTTACTTCAATGATTGTTGAAATAAAATCATTATATTCTTTGTCTTATTTATTCCAACGATATGGTAATTATCATAGAACAATTACAAAAGGTGAAGTTACTGATTCTTATTTTGTTCATAATGAACCTTCTTATGTTTCTCCTAAAAATAATGAATTTGATTTTATTATGGATACATTTTTAACATATGTTGATAATGGCCCATATGTGGGAACAATGCGTTCATATGTAGGAATAGGAAAAGATAAGAAGGATACAAAAACGGGTAAAACGTATGATGAAATTGCGTCTAAAAAGTATACAAAACAAGAATATTTGGAATTATTAAATAAAATTTCGGAAAAAAGAAAATCATCATTAAGTCTTTATGAATATAATATATTTGAAAAAGAAAAAATGATTGATATGAAAAAAAGCGCATATGATGAAAAAGACAAAGAAATTAATAAACTTATACAAACTTTAAAAAATATTTTAAATAAAACAAATGATAAAGATTTTATTGAGAAATATACATCAATTTTGTCAAATATTGGATATTATCAATATTATATGCAATTAAAGGATGATGAAAAGAAGAATGCAACAAAAAAGGATATAGTAAAGAATACTGAAAAATTGGAACATATTCGAATTATGTATTTAAAGAAATGTTATAATGATTATTTAAGAAAATATCTTTCTATGATTAAAAATAATGTTTCTCGTGTAAAAGAAATACAAAAATTAGAAGATTCTCAATTATTACCTTTCACTGAAAATGATATTTCTGTACTTCTTCAAAAATTCATTACCGAAAATAGTATGCCATTTGAAGTTTTCCTTGACCCAAATGTTCAATTATATTTTTATAAAGCAAAATTAAAACATTCCGCAGAATATATTTCAAATATTCACGCAGAAGACAATTTATATAATTGTACCCATAGTGATGTTTTGAAATTTGCTGATTTTAATTTTAAAGATTGTGGTACTATTTTACATTATATGTTTGTTAAAGAATTAAATGACCTTATTTTATGTAATCAAGAATCTGAAGATGAAGATTTAATTGATGAAAATTCTGAAGAAGATGATTTAACAATGAATGCGAACATGATGAGTACACAATGTAAATATAGATGTTTATTTATAGTTGAAATATTAAATTTAATAAATGAGGATATGGAATATTTAGATAAATGTTCTTTAGAAATTGAAAAAATGAAAAATGCCAAAAACTATTCTTACTTAAATGAATTAGAACGCGCTTTATCTTCCAATGATAATTCCGGACATTTACAAAAACAATTACAATATTCAATATTTGGAAGAATTACAATGGCAACAGCATTACCACAAGAAGGGGAAGGAGAAGAATTGACTGAACATCAGATGAAAATGATGGATACAGTGGAAGAATTTGAGAATAAATTAAGAGCGGAATATCGTGAAAATAATGATGGAAAAGATATTCCAGAAGGTGAATTAAATGAGTTACGTGAGAAATATTTAGAAGATATGTATAGTGAAAAAATGTTAGATGCTGAAAATGATAATTTAGAAGAAGGTAATGAAGGTGATTATGGAGGTTTAGGTGGAAATGACTTTGAAGAAGATGGTTATGGCGCTGATGAATTACAATTTATTGCTACACAAGAATAAAAATACTATAACGTAAACAATTATATAAAAAAATTGATTTATTACAAAATATGTATTTCTTTCTTTCTATAAAAGAGTATATAATACAAGTTAAATTAATAACAAGTAAAAAATGAACCAAACTGCTCAAATTAACGTAAATACTATTCAAATTAGTAATTTAAATAAAAAAGAAACTGGTACATATACAATGGAAGACTTTTCTAATATGAGTCCTGATTTAGTAGTATATTTCTGTAATAGGAAAACAATGCTATTTGCTGGACCACACGGATTAGGATACTCTTGGAGATGTAAAGTTTCAGATATTAATGAAGAATTTTTATCACACGTTAATGCTTTTGACTCTTGGGTTGTAGATGTTGTTTCTTTTGTATAAATGTCTAAAATACACGTATACGTAAGTAATAATTTATTACAATAATTTTTATAAAATCAAATTTTCAATAATTTTTATAAAATCAAAATTTCAATAATTTTTATAAATCAAAATTTCAATAATTT
>JACCEC010030700.1_pt1 | contig 11856 bp, 12 predicted proteins | sample 7450121 | NCBI WGS metagenome assembly JACCEC01 (sample SAMN15323455, study PRJNA562643) | freshwater metagenome | isolation source: river surface water | place: USA:Blue River Watershed | collected 2017-08-18 | reverse complement strand
GCGCTTCATGCGGAACAAGAAATCCCAGGTCAGGAAGGCCTGATCGCCCTGTATCACGCTGTCGGTCACGACAAAGCGGGGTGAATCGACCTGATCGAACATGTGCCGGAAAATCCGGGTGATCGGCTCGATCCCTTTCACTTCATTGAAAGGATCTTTGAAGAAAGCATCCGGTGTATAGACCTCGTCCAGCCGGCTGACATTCGCGACATCGATCTGCTCGAAAAACCGGATCAACTGCTGCAGCCGGGGATCGGTGTTCATAGGCCGGTGACTTTGTGTATCAGAGAAAAATACCAGCGATAGGGTAACAGACGGGCAAAGCGCAGCCAGTTGGTGAAACGGCGCGGGAAATGAATGTGAAATTCGCCGCGCTCCATGCCGCCCAGTATCTCGCGCGCTGCCTGCGGCGCGCTGATCAGTCCTGGCATCGCGAAATTATTGTTGGCGGTCGCGCGTGTCTCGACAAAACCGGGATTGATCAGATAGACCGGATGCCCGCGCGGGCCCAGATCGAAATACAGCGACTCGCACAGATTGATCAGCGCCGCCTTGGTCGGGCCGTAGACCAGCGCTTTTGGCAGGCCCGACAGGCCGGCCACCGACGACACGATGCCCACGCCGCCATGCCCCTGCGCGAGCAGCGTCGGCAGCACCGCATCGAGGCAGTGAAACACGCCGCGCAGGTTCACATCGAGCAGCTGGTTCACCACCGACATATCGAATGAATCCACGCGCATCTCGTTATACGCGCCCGCCACCACCAGCACCAGATCGATGCCTGCCCATTGTTCCAGCAGCTGGTCGCGCGCCGCGAGCACTTCCGCATGCTGGCTGACATCCAGCGGCAGCACGAGCGCCTGGGGATGGTGCGTGGCCAGTGCATTCAGCGCGGGCCGGTTGCGCGCCGACAGCGCGACACGCGCGCCTTTGTCCATCAGCAGTTTCGCGGTTTCTGCGCCGATGCCGGCGGAGGCACCAATTACCCAGACACGCATGCCCTGCCAGCGGCGCACGCGCGGATTCATCGTGCGCCCGCGCGCGAACAGCGTCGTCGCATCATCAGCAACGCGATTCGAATGTGCAGTGCTGTCCAGGCGTTGCAGCATTACTGCGCCCTCTTGTGGAATGCAAGCGTGACTTCGCCCAGCCGGAAGCCGAACTTGCTCATCACGGCACGATTGAGCATCACCTGATCATCCATCAGATACATCCAGTCATCGAAGTTCACGTGATAGACCTTGCCATCGACCGGCAAGGCCAGAACGTATTTCCAGTTCAGCGTATTGCCACCGGTCTGACCGGCGGCTTCGCCAACCACATCATCCGCGGTGCCGATATAGCGGCCGTTCGGGAGCTTCTTCAGCGTCCATACGCGTTTTTGTGTCGTACCATCCGAATAGGTGAAATCCTCATCCAGCGTACCGGTGTCGCCCTCCCAGTGGCAGTGCATCACCACGCGGAAGCGCTTGATCACCTTGCCGGAGCGATCCTGAAACATGCCCCATGCATCGACCGTGCCATTGAAATAGCTTTGCAGGTCAAGCGCGGGCTTTTCAGCGGCGTAGTCAGCGGGCGTCATCGTCGTTCCACAGCTGGCGCTCAGCAGCACCAGCGACAAGAGCATGATTCGCAAGCAGCGTGTCAGCATCGGTACAGTTCCTGTGAACAGTCATCACACATCCTTCAGCGGCGCGCGCCACAGCAGGGCGGCCGCCGCCAGTTTCAGCGCGCAGGGCAACAGCGCATAGGCCACGACCAGCGCGCGCAATCCTTCATCCGTCGCCTGACCCGGCACATAACCGAGCCAGGACAGCAGCGGCAGTGAAATGCCAGCCGCCAGCGCGAGATTCATCTTGGTCGTGAAGGTCCACAGACCAAAGTACGCGCCCTCGCGCTTGCCGCTGTGTCCTGCCGCAGCGATCACGCCGGCCAACAGCGCCGGTGGCAGCGCCAGATCGGCGCCCAGCGCAGCGCCCGAGACGACGCAGATCAGCGCAAACGGCAGCAACGCACCCGCTTCCAGCTGCGCGGTCCAGACAAACACCAGGACCGAGAGCAGCATCGCGATCAGCCAGGCGCGCGATTCGCCGATCGCGGCGCTCGCCCTGGCCCAGACCGGCAACGCGATCGCCGCCGATACGAAGTACGCGACCAGAAACAACCCGGCCTGTCCCGGCAGCTGCAACCGGTCCGCCGCAAAAAAAAGGAACAGCGTCGCCGGTATCGCTGCGGCGATGCCATTCACGGCGAACACGGCCAGCAGCCAGCGGAACCGTCTTTCGCGCAATGGCGACAGCATGTCTTGCCAGTGGCCGTCACTGGCCGGCCTGACCGCTGCACGCGGCGCGCCGCGCAACAGCAGCAGCGATGCCAGCGCCAGCGCGATCACGAAGGCGATCATCAGCGCTGGCAGACCGGCAATCGCCGGCAGTGCGGAGGCGAGCATCACGCCCGCCAGCGCGAAGCCCTCGCGCGTCGAGGTCAGCCGTGCCCGCTCGCCGCGATGCTGAGTGAGGCTCGCGCCCCAGCTGCCATGCGCAATCATCGCCATGCTGTAGCCCAGATACACCAGCACCAGACTGGCGCCGAACCATAGCCCCAGCATCAAGCCTTCGCTGGCCATCGCTGGCGGATTGAACAGCGCCAGATAACCGGCCAGCATCGCAGGCAATGACAGCAGCACGAAGCCGGCATGACCTTTGAGAGGCGCCACTCTGTCCATCCAGTGACCGATCAGCGGGTCGGCCAATGCATCTGCCAAACGTGCAGCCAGCAAAATCGTTCCCACCAGTGCGAGCGGCATGCCCAGCTGTCCGGCATACAGCTGCGGCACCTGCACATAGACCGGCAGCGCCAGCAGCGACAGCGGAAGCGCAAACAAGCCATAGGCGACCAGCGCGCGCGCACTCAGCGCGCTTGCCTCGGTGCTCATGCCGCCGCGCTCATTTACCGCCGATCAGCGCGGCCCGCAGCTTGGGCGCGCTGGTTTTCGGGTGCAGCCAGATGCCGAAGAACGCTACGCCAAAGTCCGGATCACTGACCTCGCCGATGGGTGTGCCGTCGCGAAAGAAACGTGTCGGTTGCCCCGGGGCGTACACGCCAGTCAGCTGCGTGCCCTCGTCCACATCCGGAAAAATTTTTTTCATCGCACTGAGCCAGGCCTCATGCTGAGTCGGCGCGCCAGTGCCCAGTTTTTTTATTTCATCGATGCTGGCCACTGCGATGCGCTCGCCATACAGCCGGCGCGCATACACCAGCTCCAGCGCGATGCTGCTGCCCTGCCAGTTCGGCGCCGAAAAACTTTTCTTGTCTGCCCACAGCCGCGCTTCATACAGGCTCAGTCCGAACCAGGTGTAATTGCCCTTGCCGAGCAGGCTTGCCTCAGGCACCGCAGCCCTGATGGGCGCGGACTGTGCGTGTGCTGCGCCCGCCGACAGGCTGGCTATGCCGATCTGTACCGCTGCCAATATCATCAGCAGCCAGCCGTACCGCTTGGCTTCCTGCATGAGCGTGATCCTTACGGCTTTTGCACGGTGAACTGGAACAGATCGATGCTGCCCGCGCGGAAGCCCGCCTCGCAGTATGCGAGATAGAACTGCCAGGTGCGGATGAAACGGTCATCAAAGCCCTGCGCGCGCACCTCAGCCTCCTGCGCGCGGAAATCGGCATCCCACTCCGCCAGCGTGCGTGCATAGTCGAGCCCGAAGGCGAGTTCATTCACTACTGTCAGGCCATGACGTTCGGCGTGCGCGCGGAATACCTCCGGCGAAGGCAGCATCCCGCCCGGGAAGATGTACTGCTGGATGAAATCCGTGCCCTTCCGATAGCGCTCGAACAGCTCGTCGGCGATCGTGATGGTCTGGATGCAGGCGCGGCCGCCCGTCTTCAGTCGCTGCGAGATGCAGGCAAAGTAGCTGTCCCAGTATTCCTCACCGACCGCTTCGAACATTTCGATCGAGGCGATGGCGTCGAACTCGCCGCGCACATCGCGATAATCCTGCAGCCGCAGCTCGGTGCGATCGGCATGTCCGGCATCGGCAAGTCGCTGCTGTGCAAACGCCAGCTGTTCGGAGGACAGCGTCAGTCCGGTGACTCGCATGCCGCGCGCGGCCGCCAGCTCGGCAAAGCCGCCCCAGCCGCAGCCGATTTCGAGGAGTTGGTCGCCCGCGCGAGCGCCTGTTTCCGACAGAATGCGCTCGTACTTTGCCTGCTGCGCCTGCTGCAGCGTCATGTCGGGCGAACTGAACAGGGCGCTGGAATAGGTCATCGACGGATCCAGCCACAGGTGGTAAAACCGGTTGCCGATGTCATAGTGCGCATGGATGTTGCGGCGGCTGCCGGCGCGCGAATTGCGATTGAACAGATGGCGCACACGGTACAACAGGCTGCCCCACCAGTTGCCATAGATCGCGGCTTCCAGCGCATTGCGGTTATGAATGAACAGTTGAAGCAGCTTCGGCAGGTCGTCGGTCTGCCATTCGCCGGCGATATAGCTCTCGGCGAAGCCGATGTCGCCCGAGCGCATCGCGGCAAGGCAGGGCTCCCAGCTGCAAAGCGTGAGGGTAACGGGCGCGCTGTCGTCGCCAAAGTGCAGCACGCTGCCATCCGGGCATTCTAGGCGCAGTGCGCCATGCTGCATCTTGCGCAGCATCTGCAGCACCATGCGCACCTGGGCAGGCGCCTTGCCGGACTGCGCATAGCTGCCGGCGATCTGGTCGTTCAGTGCGAGCGAGGGGGACAAAGGTTTGTTCATCGGCTCAGAGAAGTCGGTGGTGGCAGGGGTTTACTGAAAAACGGCACGCGCTTGATGAACAGCTTCAGCGCCTGCCAGTGAATGCGCGCTATCACGCCCAGCGTCATCAGCGGGTGCCGGAGGAAGGCGGAACCTGCGCTGGCGGTGGACAAGGGCTGCAATTTGCCGGAGATGCTGGTCAGCAGCAGCGGCCCCTGTGCGTCGTCATAGTCGATACGGCCAACGATGCGCTCGATATCTTCGCCGCCCACCTGCTGCGTGGTGCGCATGAAGCGAAAGCGATAGCTGCCTTCGACCGCGCAGAACGGCGACACATGAAAGACTTTTTTGGCCGACAGGCTGACGCCCCAGGGCATCGCATCTCCGGTATCGAGCAGGTAGCAGTGCCGTTCGCCAAAGGTGTTGTTGACTTCGCAGATTATGGCGCGCAGTTCGCCATTGCGCCGGTGGCAGAACCAGAACGACACCGGATTGAACACATAGCCCAGCACGCGCGGGAAGGTCTGCAGCCAGATCTCGCCATCGGCGTCGGTGATGCCCTCGGCGTGCAGTAATCCCTCGATCCATGGCAGCAGCGGCGTCTTGCCATCGCCATGGTCGCGGTCATGAAATGACATCAGATTGAAACGGTTGCGCGAGCACAGGCGGCTGTCGAAGCCTGAATCACCGAGCGCGCGCAGGGGCAGCAACAGCGTGAATACGCCGTAGCTGAAGGTGTTCTCGGCCGGGCGCAGCCGGCTGTGCCGGACTTGTCCGGTGGAGATCAGGGGGCGTTGCGTCAGCCTCTGCATGGGACTCTCCTGGGGTTTTGTCAGGCAGCGCGTTTCAGTGCTGCGCTGTCGGTCAGTGCGGCGATTCCGCTGGACACTGCCAGTCCGGATTTGAGTCCGTCTTCATGAAAGCCATAGCCGGTCCATGCGCCGGCAAACCAGGTATTGCGCAAGCCTTGCAGTGAGGGCAGCGCCTGTTGCGCTGCAATCGCTGCCGCATCGAAGACCGGATGCGCATAGTCGAACTCGGCGATGACTTTGGACGAATCAATCTCCGATACCGGATTGAGTGTGACGATCACCTGCTGCCGGAAGGGCAGCGGCTGCAGCTTGTTCAGCAGATAGTGGACACAGACCTGCGGCTCGGCGACGCCGGAGGTTTCATAGTTCCACGCTGACCAGGCTTTTTTCAGCGAGGGCAGGCAGCGTTCATCGGTATGCAGCACTGCATGATTCGGCTGATAGCGAACGGCAGACAGCAGTTTGCGTTCCGCAGCACTGGCGTCGGCCAGCACGGCGAGGCTCTGGTCGCTGTGGCAGGCCAGAACGGCATGATCAAATGTCTGTTCGCCGGCATCGGTGAGCACTTCCACCTGTGTTCGCCCGGCGCTCTGGTGACGCGTGACCGAACGCACCGGCGTGGCAAGAAACTTGTGCGCGATCGCGGGCAGCATCTTCTGCACATAGTGCTTCGCCCCGCCGGTCACGGTGTACCACTGCGGCCGGTCGTTTACCTGTATCAGCCCGTGGTTATGGCAGAAGCGCACGAAGGTCGCCAGCGGGAACGCGAGCATCTGCTCGGTCGGGCATGACCAGATGCAGCCGGCCATCGGCAGCAGATACCAGTCGCGGAACTCGGTGCTGTACGCTTGCTGTCGAAGGAAATCACCGAGCGATATCGCCTCCAGCGCGCCTTCGCTCTGCGCCATCTCGGTCGTCTGCCGGTTGAAGCGCAAGATGTCCGAAATCATCCGCAAAAAGCGCGGGCTGAACAGATTGCGCCGCTGCGCAAATACCGTGTCCAGATTCGATCCCGCCCATTCCAGCCAGCGGCCATTCGCCAGCGGCAGTTTCACTGCAAACGACATATCGCTGGCGCTGGTGTGCACGCCCAGCTCGTCAAACAGGCGGACCAGATTCGGGTAGGTGCGGTGATTGAAGACGAGGAAGCCGGTGTCCACGCCGTGCGTGACGCCCTCGAGCGTGACATCGACGGTATTGGTGTGGCCGCCGAAATAGCGGCCCGCTTCGAACAGCGAGACCTCATGTCCGTCACGCGACAGCTGCCATGCAGCGGAGAGTCCGGAAATGCCTGAGCCTATGACTGCGATCTTCATGCGATTTCCCGGCCTTGTGTGATGCTTACTGACGCGTGACGAAGGAATAAAAAAGCTGCGGTGCCCGTCGGGGAGAAATACGGGTTGGGGGAAGATCACCCCGAACGTGCCGCCGGACAGAGCCGGGAGGCATCGCAGCAGAAAACTTGTTTATTGCGCAGCCAGCGCTTTTTCGAGGGCGCTGACAAAGGTCTTTTCATCTGGGCGCGTGGTGCTGCCATAGCCCGCCACCAGCTTGCCCTCGCGATCGATCAGGTACTTATTGAAGTTCCAGGAGGGCGCTTTCGCGCCGGCTTTTACCAGCGCGGCAAACAGCGCATTCGCTTCCTTGCCCTTGACCGAAGTTTTCGCGAACATCGGAAATTTCACGCCGTAGGTGTTGTAGCAAAAGTCAGCGATTTCCTTGTTATTGCCCGGCTCCTGACTGAAATCATTCGATGGGAAGCCGAGGATCACCAGACCTTTGTCCTTGTAATTCGCGTACAGCTTCTCCAGTCCCTCGTACTGCGAGGTGAAGCCACAGTAGCTGGCAGTGTTCACGACCAGCACCACCTTGCCGCTGTACTGGCAGAGGTTTTGCGGCGAGTCATCCTGCAGACGGTTGAACTTGTGGTTCAGCAGGGTCGGGCACTCGCCGGCATTGGCGGAAGCGGGAACGCACACCATCATCGAGCCCAGAACAAGCGAGAGGGCCATCAGGCACTGACGAACAATAGTTGTGGGAAATCGGATCATCGCTGGAATACCAAAAAGTTTTAATTTAAACTCTGCGGTCATTCTAACGCATTCCGGACAGAAAAGTGACCCCACGAAATATATTGTTTTCTGATTTGCCCAAAAAGCAAGTCTGTCGTCCGACAGGGTATTTCCAGTGCAGTGAGTATTCGCTTTTTGCGATCCGGGGTACCGACTGATGCGCCACCTTGTGCTGGTGCTGGGCGATCAGCTGAGCTTTTCCAGCCCGGCGCTGGACGACTTCGACCCGGCGCAGGATGCAGTGCTGATGATTGAAGCGAAAGGCGAGGCAACAGCGGTCTGGTCGCACAAGGCACGCATTGCGATCTTTCTGGCCGCCATGCGTCACTTCGCCAATGGCGTTGCCGAGCGCGGCTGGCCCTTCGATTATGTGCAGCTCGACGACGACGCCCCGCCGGATTTCGCCGACCGGCTGCGGCAGGCGCTAAAACGCCACCGCCCGCAGACGCTCAGGGTGGTCGAGCCGGGCGAATGGCGAATGCTGGAGATCGTTCAAGATGCCTGCAAAAAAGAGGGCATTTCGCTGCAATTACTGGACGATACTCACTTTATGTGCAGCCGCCACGAGTTCGCGCAGTGGGCAAAAGGCAAGAAAGAACTGCGGCTGGAGTTCTTTTATCGCGTGATGCGCCGTCAGTACCGGGTGCTGATGAAGGGCGACGAGCCGGTCGGCGGACAGTGGAATTTCGATGCAGAGAACCGCAGCGCCTATCCCAAGCGCACCGGGCCCGGCGCTATTCCTCCGCCCGCCTGGTTTGAGCCGGATGCGGTGACCCGCGAAGTGCTGGCGCTGGTGGACAAGCATTTCCCCGATCATCCGGGCCAGCTCGACCAGTTCGGCTGGCCGGTCCATCGCGAGCAGGCGCTGCAGGCGCTGGACGCCTTCATTGAACACCGCCTCGCGAACTTCGGCACCTATCAGGATGCGATGTGGACCGACACGCCGATGGGCTGGCATTCACTGCTGTCAGCCGCGCTGAATCTGCATTTGCTCGATCCGCGCGAGGTGGTCGCCGCAGCCGAGGCGGCCTACACAAAAGGCCGCGTATCGCTGGAGAGCGCCGAGGGCTTCATTCGACAGATACTCGGCTGGCGCGAATTCATTCGCGGCATGTACTGGCTGGACATGCCGGGCCTGAAAGCAGCAAATCATTTCGGCCACCGGCGCGACTTGCCGCGCTGGTTCTGGACAGGCCAGACGAACATGGCCTGCATGCGCGACAGCCTGGCGCAGACCCTGACACTCGGTTACGCGCACCACATTCAGCGGCTGATGGTGATCGGGAATTTCGCGACGCTGGCCGAGCTGTCGCCTCAGCAGGTGGCCGACTGGTTCCTGGCGATCTATGTTGATGCGATCGAATGGGTGGAGCTGCCGAACACCGCCGGCATGGCGCTGCACGCCTGTGGCAGCCGTTTCACCAGCAAGCCCTATGTCGCCAGCGGCGCTTATATCGGACGGCAGAGCAATTACTGCGCAGGCTGTCGTTACGACCCCGCAGAGCGCAGCGGTGATGCCGCGTGTCCGTACACCACGCTGTACTGGCATTTCATTGCGCGGCACGAGAAAGCGCTTGCATCCAATCCGCGTACTGCGTTGATGGCAAAGAACCTTCAGAAGCTCGGCGAGGCAGAAAAAACTGGTATCGCGAAGCGGGCGATGCAATTGCTCAATACGCTGGATTCAGTCTGATGACGGGCCGCATCAGCGACAGGCAGCGGGTCATTTTTTGACTGGATCGTTCGAGTTTTGCATTAGGGAAATTTTTAACCAGCGATGGCCCGGGAATAACAGATATCCGCGATTTTGCCGGGGTTTTGCCACTGATTCGCAATCGAACGGTCATCCTTTATTGGTAAAATCTTGCGCTCAACCAACCATCCGATCGCTCATGCTGTACCCAGAACTCTTTCGCTCGTTAGAACAAGTCCGCTGGAACATGGAAACCGATATCCCCTGGGATCGTTTCGATGCGAGCAAGCTGACTGACGAGCAGGCGCAGACCATCAAAATGAATGCGATTACCGAGTGGTCTGCTCTGCCGGCCACCGAGATGTTCTTGCGCGACAACCGCAATGACAGCGATTTTTCAGCATTCATGTCGGTCTGGTTTTTCGAAGAACAGAAGCATTCGCTGGTGCTGATGGAATACCTGCGCCGCTTCCGTCCTGATCTGGTGCCGACCGAGGAAGAACTGCATCATGTGCGTTTCGAATTCGATCCCGCGCCGCCGCTGGAAACGCTGATGCTGCATTTCTGCGGCGAGATTCGTCTGAACCACTGGTACCGTTGCGCGGCCGACTGGCACACCGAACCCGTGATCAAGCACATTTACAAGATCATCAGCCAGGACGAGGCACGCCATGGCGGCGCTTATCTGCGCTACATGAAAAAAGCACTGGCCGAAGTCGGCGATACCGCGCGCGCCGCATTTGCCAAGATTGGCGTATTGATGGCCTCAGCCCGGCGCACGGAGAAGCCGCTGCACCCGACCAATCTGCATGTGAATCAGGCGCTGTATCCGAACGACACCGTGCAGAGCCGCTTGCCCGACCCGCAGTGGCTGGAGGCCTGGCTGGATAAACAGATACGCTTTGACGGCGAATGGGAAAAGAAAGTCGTCGATCGTATCCTGCACAACCTCTCGCTGCTGTTCGAGCGTAGCTTCGAGTCTGTACAAGACCTCAACCGCTACCGGAAAGAAGCCGCTGCCCGTCTCGCCCCTCAGGCGCAAGCCCCGGCCTGATCTGCGGCGGGCGACTGCCCCGCCGCATGACGCCATTCGAACAGAAACTGTGTCCCTCCGAATCACTGACCGCACGCGTTGCCTGTGTGCCGCGTCCGCTGGTAATGACCAATGGCGTGTTTGACCTGCTGCACCGCGGTCATGTCAGCTATCTGGCGCAGGCACGCGCACTGGGTTCATCACTGCTGGTCGCCGTGAACACCGATGCCTCAGCGCGCCGACTGCGCAAGGGGCCGGGCCAGCCACTGAATACCTGCGACGACCGGATGGCCATACTCGCCGCGCTCGAATCGACGACACTGATCACCTGCTTTCACGAAGACACCGCCGCACAGGTGCTGGAGCGGGTCCGGCCTGATATTTATGTCAAAGGTGGCGACTATTCTGCGCAGTCCACTGCCGAGGGCCGGCTGGCACAACAGCTGGGCATCGCCGTGCTGTCGGTGGAGGTTGTGCACGCAAGATCGACTTCTGCGATCATTAATCGGATACGGAGCTTGTATTTCCGTTAAAAGCCCATTGCACAACATCCTATCTGCAAAAGAAGACTGACAAGAGGTAAACGACCATGAAATTCCCTGCCAACCTCAAACGCCGGAATGTGATGACCGCCTTGCTGGCGGGCGTGGCCCTGCCGCTGATGCCAGCCAGTCTGCTCGCCGCCGGCAAGCCCCAGATTACGGTTTACAAGACGGCAGGCTGCGGCTGCTGCAAGGACTGGATAGCGCATCTCGAGCAAAACGGTTTTGCAGTGGTGGCGAATGACGTGCCGGGAACCGAGCCCTACCGGGAAAAGTATGGCGTACCCCGCGCACTGGCCTCCTGCCACACGGCCGTGATTGACGGATATGCGCTGGAGGGCCACGTCCCCGCCGATGAGATCAAGCGATTGATCACGGAAAAACCCAAGGCGCGCGGGCTATCCGTACCGGGAATGCCTATCGGCAGTCCCGGCATGGAAGTCAGGGGCGAACGCCGTGATGCATTCGATGTGGTGCTGTTCGATGAGAGCGGCAAGCGGGAGATTTACCGGCATTACCCGGCGCAATAGCGTCAGTCATCGAACAAAACAGAGTGAGTGTCCCTTTGTAAAAAATCAAAGGGACACTCACTCCGTTCAGCCTGTTTGTTTTCACCCAGCAGATCGCTTTCTGCCGATCTCAGTGGCCGTTATTGATGTGTCAGTCATAGCGTATTCCCTCTTCAAATAAAACTCTGATTTATCGATCATCGGTTAATCGAAACCAGCCTGGCGACTCACGTATCTGAAGATCGAACTGATATCCGAACAAAGATCGCCAGCGAAGCGCATCATCCGTTTCGCGAATGATGTCATCCAAAAATTGGATTTCATTTCTCTTCCCTTTCTTATCTGATCACACTGAGCGCTCCGTTGCCTTGGGAGGCTCTCGTTAGGTCGTGATCCTCTCCCGATCCTCGCGATCGCTCATCACTCTTCCTGCCGGGGGCAGCTCAAGGCGCGGACCCTT
>JACCEC010105154.1_pt1 | contig 11859 bp, 1 predicted proteins | sample 7450121 | NCBI WGS metagenome assembly JACCEC01 (sample SAMN15323455, study PRJNA562643) | freshwater metagenome | isolation source: river surface water | place: USA:Blue River Watershed | collected 2017-08-18 | reverse complement strand
TTTAAGTAAATAGGAATTAGTCTTCCGTTTCCATCATCTACTAATTCAAAATGTTGTCCTTTTAAAGACTGCCCAGTAGGAAAATGATATTCTTTTATAAGTTTGTGCAAAGAAGACATATCTCCTTCTTTTTCAATTTTATCAAATAAATAATCATGTATCTCATCTACCCATAGTCCTAATCCTACCATAACTTCTCGGAATCTTTCAGGAAGAATCATTGCTCCACCATCTCCTTGGTTTATATTAGTATAAGGGCTCATAATCTCTAAAGCTTCTGCTCTAGCTGCAGTTTTAGTAATTCCTTTTTCTTTTTTTCTTCTATAAATATCTTCAGATAAAGCTTCTACGTTTTCTTTAAAATTAGAATCTTCAGAGAAATCTTTTTTAACATCTTTTATTACGGAAATGTTATATTTTTCTCTTACCGGATGGATAGATTTAGAATTCAATAATCCAGAATTATCTCCTACAACTAAATCTTTACCGCTAGCTGAAATGGATATTACACGTTTAGATAAGTCTTTGTAATAAGCTCCGTCTCCAGTAAATAAGAAAGTAGTTTCTATATTAGCTTGTGTTTGATTTAAAATATAGTCAGATAATAAATTATATAATCCTTTTCCGTCTTTATCGTCATTTAAGCTATATTCTATAATTAAATTATTATCCAATCCTGTTATTGTACGATCGCCTTTTTCGTTTTTACGTACTACTTCAGCTTCATATATTTTACTAATTTGTGATTTAATAAAATCCTTTAAACTATCAGCGATATATTGTTTAATTTCTTTTTTATTTTCTTCTGATAAATTTACTTCTCCTTTATCGGTATATAGTTTTAATTTCTCAGCTAGTTCTCCTCCTTTAGATAATTTAGGAAAAAAGGATGATTTTAAAGCGTTAGTTTCATAATCTACTACTTTACTTGGATTTGCAATTTGAGTGCCTATACGGTACATTTCTGCACAAGCATAACGATAAAAATTATTTACAGCAGTACTTGTTAAAGAAATATCACTTTTAGATTTAAGTCCATAAGATTGAAATTTAGCTCCTTTTATTTTATACCATACAGGTTTATCAGCAAAAGTTAACATTGAATAAGAAGAAGTATTTGGAACCACTTTCCCTGCCAATACTCCATTCATACGTTCTATAATTTCATCTCCTGTTTCTTGTTCAGTATAAGTTTTACCAGTATCATCTGAATCTGTTAATCTATTAAATAAAAATACTTTTAAATCAAATGAAGTATCTCCATTTTTAAATCTGTTTAGAATATCAGCTCCCCATATAGAATACTTATGGTATTCTTTAGTCAACATATTTTCCAGTACAGCAGGATTAGTTTTCCAAGTCTGCATTTGTTTAGTTAAATAATTGTTTAAGGATTTAGTCCAATAAGATTTACCATCTGGACCTACAACCATATTATCGCCAATTATTTTTTTGTATCTAGCTTCGTACTCAGCTAAACGTTTTATTATTTCATTATCATTAAGATAGTTTTTTATTTTTTCAGCATTTAAAGTAAATTGAGTTCTATCAATAACTCCTTTAGAGTCTTTAGGATGGATATAATCTTCTACTGAATTTGAATTTCTATAGCTATTAAATACATAATTTAAGTCAGATAATAAATTTATATACTTAGCTGATTGAGTTTTTCCTTTTAAAGTAGTCATATATGAATACAATCCCTCTTTAGAAATAGGTATTCCTATTTCATTTAAAGTATTTCTCAAGTTTAGTAATCCATCTGTAGGAATTTTATCTGTTTTATTTCCTTTAGCTTCAGTATATAAATTATTAAATTTTTCTACTTGTGTTTTTAAATTATTAAAATTTAGAACAGATTCTCTATTTTCATTATCTGTATTGAAATTTTCTACCCATTGATTAAATACTTGTCTTCCTTTAGACTGAGTATCAGCATCCATTTGTTTTACTATAGTATTTCCTTTATCATCTTTTTCATAAAGGGTTCCTTCGTATAAAATATTGCTTTTACTAAAAGTACTAAAGAATTGTATTTTTTTATAAGTAGGCACTTTAGAAGATGTTAAATGAGAATATAGTTCTTTAAACGGTTCATATTCGTTGGAAAGAGTTTTTAATTTGTTTAACATAGCTTCTACCATAGAAACCTGTTTTCCATCTATTATTTCTCCTCCTACAATACCAGTTAAATTATCTTCTAATAATTTCCAAGATTCGTTAAAAGGAGCTAATACTTCAAAATTATCTCCAAAATAGTTAGAAGACTTTTTAGATTGTAACATAGAAATCATAATCTTCACATCATTAGGAAGACTATCTTTCATAGAAGATTCTAAAGAAGATTTTATATTCAACCTCTCTTTGGTTTCTTCTTCGTTTCCTTCATTAGAATCTTCGATTCTTAAATCAATACTATATTCTAGTAATTTTAATTTTAAAGCTCCTACAATATTTTTCCACTCTTTAGCGATTTTCATGTAATTTACTTTCACTTCAGGAGTAGCTTTAGACACTCTATCTGCATAATCTTTTCTGATTTCATTTATAACGTTGTATAAACGTGCTTGATGCTCAGGATTCTTTAAATCAAACTCATTATTAAATGATATTAATTGTGTACGATTAAAGAATTGAAAAGCCATATTTTCAACTATGTCGTTAACCATATCCGCAGGAGCGTTTATACGTTCTCCGATAACTGAATAAAGAATCGCTGAAGTATCATATTTAGAACTATTAGCATATCTACCTTTTCTAATATCGTTAAATAATCTTGATTTATTACTTCTTAGGAAGTTTAATAATTTATCTAATTGATCAAACAACCAAGAAATAGTTTTAGAAGTATAGGGTTTATAAGTTCCTTTTGATAGCATATATTCTCTAAATTCTTCTGCCAAATCCTCTTCAATAGCTAATGTAGAAATACCTTTTCCGTTTATATCTCTATATTCTTGATATAATTCGTTTCTTTGTTCTTCTGTTAGATATACTTGAGTAACTGCGTGGAAAGCTTCGTGATAAGCTACTCCTTTTTTACCTAAAGTAGATAAAGTAATTAAACCTTTAGCGAACATACCTTCTGCTCTACCATTTAGTAATAGTTTATCTATTACTTGAACTGGAATATCTGGTAGTATTTCTTTAAGGGCGTTTAATTCTTCTTCTAAATCAATTAAATCTTTATTTATATTTTTTACATTATTTGTTTTAGATAGAAGAATATTTTGTGTAGATTTTATGACTTCTGAATCTAAAGTTATTTCTCTCCACTGATTTCCGTATAAAGGAGATATAGGTTCATTTCCAGTAACTAATTGAAAAGGTAATTCATCTACATCAAATAAATTTTGATTTTCACTATTTGATTTATATGATCTAACTTCACTTCTAATTAAACTTCTTGGATATTTTTTAGCTATTTCTTTGAGTTTAGCTATTCTAATGTTAATTAAAGCTTGAGAAGTATATTCTTTTTCTTTTTTATTAGGGTCTTTATATAGTTCTAACGCACTTGTTGGGACATTAAATAATTGGCGTAATCCATCTGGATTTATTTCAGGGTCAAATTCATTTTCTAAAGGTTCTAAATTAAAAAATATTTCAAATATAGGTACTCCTATTTCTCCTTCTGCTCTTTCTAATTCGTAAATTTTATATTTACCCTTATAACCTTTTACAATTACAATATCTCCAATAGAAAATTTATCATGTCTAAAATATTCTTTATTTTTAGTTAAACCTAATTTATTTCTAACACTCTCAATACTTTCTTTTAAAGTTTCATTAGTTTGAGTTGGTTGAATACCTACTTGTTTTTTAGAATCTGCAATAAGTTTATCTAAGTAATCTCTTGCTTCTTGTTCTGATGTAAAAAAGTCAATATCTCCATCAATGTCATTAATATTATTACCAGAAGTATACTCCAAAGCCCACATCTGAACTCCTTCATTTAGTCCTGCTTTAGATATTTTCCAGTCTCTTATTTTAGATTGTCTTTGTATTTTATCTATATTGGGCTTAACTAACTTACCATATTTTTGGTCAAGTATAGAGTTAATACTGTCAATAATCTTTTTAGTAGAGTATGGAATATCTTCATCATATTCTAATCTAAAATTATTACCTGTAAGAAATATACCTAATTCATTATGATGGTCTGCTAAGTTATCTACGATAGCAGCTAAATTAGGTTGTACTGCATTTACATTTTGTAATGAAGGGTATTTAGTATAACTAACCCCAAGTAGTTCAGATTTTTTATCTTTGTTTACTTTCTCAGAAGCATCCCAAACACTACCAGAATAAACATCAGTATTAGCAGCCCATAATATATCTTCAGATTGTGGATAAATTTTAAATTTAATTTTACCCCCACCTCTTTCAAGATGTCCAATAGATTTATCAACAGGTTTAGTAAATGCAGATATAGCAAATTTACCTCCAGCTTTTTCATTATCTTCAATATGAGATAATAAGTTTTGCATCATAAGATTTACATCAAATTTACTATAAGCCCCCACAACAGATACAAATTCTTGCCCTCTTGAATATATTTCTTCAGGATTATATCGAATGTTATTTACTTTTTTCCATTCTTCTATAATTTCTCTAGATTGTTCATATTCTTTGTTTTTTTCTATGAAACTAAAAAGATTTTTACCTGTTTCTCCAAACAACCCAACTTCAGTACTAAGTTCTTGTATTTGTTTAGTCAAGGTCTCTTCTCTGTCTCTTAGTTCATTTAACAGCCTATCTGATAATTCTTTATAACTTTTAAGAAATATCCTATAATCATCAGTAATTTCAAATTTAGATTTATATTGTTCCCCAACAAACTTATATTTATTTAATTCAATATTGGCATCTCTAATTTTATCTTCAACTTCTTCTAATTCTTTCTGCAATAAATCCTTTTTATCTTTAATTTTTTGCTTTAAATCTGGATCTATTATAATGTTACTCAAATCAACATCTTCAACACTTTTAGCTAATTGACTAATATGATTACTAGCTTCTGCATAAGTTTTAAATTGTTGATTATCAGGTGTAGTATAAACTACTTCATTTCCAGGAAGAATAAGTTTAGAATTACTATAAGCTAGTAAATTAGCAATATCCCCTAATGTCATGTTATCAGGTAATTTATCTATTTCTACTTCTCTTTGATTAAGTAAGCTTCTCATAAAAGCTTTCATTTCTTTAAGTAATCTTTTAAGTAGTGATATTAATTTCCCATCTTTAACATTATCAAGTTTTTCAGCAGTCATTAAGCCTAATAATTCTACAATAGCCTCTTCTTGCTGTTCTTCTAAAGTATAGTCTCCATATTCTATTTTTTTAGCTACCTCATTTCTCCAAGTTTTAGCAGTCTCATCATCAGGATTTTCTCTTAATCTATTCTCCCACCTTTCTAAATTCTCTAAATCTTTTTGAGTTCCTTTAATTAATTTCTTATTATAATCCTTCTTAATCCTATCTAATACTTCTTTACCTCTACCTGTTTCAAGTTCTTTGAGTAAGTTTTGGTATAGTTGACTATTATTAGGTAAAGACCATATAGCTTCTCCATCTTCTGTAATTCTATTAAATATAGCACCTGCTTTTTTAGCTATTTGTTCTGATTCAAAATCATATACACTATATTCTATACCTTTTTTACCATTTTTAATAGCTCTAATAATAGAATGTCCTAATATCTCATGTATAGGGGTATCTAAAGTAGCATAAGCTAAATTTACTACAGCAGTGTCATTTTTTAATTTACCTTTATATTTTTTAGTTCTATCAGATTCAAATCTAACAGGAATACCTATTCTATCAGACATCCTTGCAGCTAAATCTCTTATAGTTTTTTCAGAAGCTACAAATTCTTCTGTAGTTTGATTGGTATTATTTTGATAAAATGTAGGATTTTGTTCTATATGTTGTGGAGTTATTTCAAAATTACTAATAGGCTCACTTTTAATATCTTCAAGAAGATAGTCTACAGCATTTGAAATAGTTCCAGATTGAGAGTATTCGATGTCATCTACTACAACTTTTCCCTCTTTAAATACGACTTTTGGGGTAATTTTATACTTATCTACAATAGATTCTAATATTTCTGAATCTGATTTTTGAATATCTTCTTGTTTAGATAATGTTAATAACTTTTTAACATCTTCTATTTTATACTCTCCTTTTGAATCTTTTTTAACATTTCCTAGTTTTTCAATTATACTCTTAGAAAATGTCAAAGCTTTAATCTTAGCAGCTAATTTTTCGTCTTTATATTCTTTTACTAAATCAGAATATAAAGAACTTACTTTTCCTTTAGAAGTATATTGGATTGCAAATCCTTTATTTCCAATCCAAGAAAGATAATTCAAATCGTTTCCTACAAGTTCGGTATGTTTTAACCATGCCTCACTTTTAATGTTAGGACAAAATACACTCATACTAATAAATTATAAATTTTCACCCATTTCGTTATCAATAGCCAATAAACTAGATTTAGAATCTCCAAATTCTTCTAATCTGTCATTCCAATAAGTAGTTTTAGCTATTTCTTCAATTTGCTCATTTGTATATTTAAGAGCTAAATTTAATGTAACATAGTCATTTTCTTCGTGACAAAGTTTTACTAATTCGTTACATTGTTCAGTAATTTTCATTTCGTGTTCTACTGCTTTATTTACAATATCTTTTAACCCTGAAAATTCTTTATCAGGCTCTCTTACAGTTTGTACTTTAGGGATGCAATTAACATCTTGTAAATACGAATATGAAAATCCGGCATGTATCATTTCTTCATCTGCCCATTTTTTAAATAGTTTAGAAGCTCCATTATAACCGTTAAATAGCAACCAATTACTCATTGCGAGATAAAGTCTACTAGAATATTCTTCTTCGCTAATTCTATAATTTAACGCATTTTCTATTTTGTCATTAATCCAAGCCATATTTATTCATTTTTACATCCTTTACTAAGTTCTTCATTCTCTTTAGCCAACAATTCACTGAAAGATACAGGTGTAAATGTACTACTTATTTTTGATTCTTCTTTAGGTTCTTGTATTTTTTCTCCTTCTGTAGCAGCGAAAAAATCAAAATCTGATTTGGCTTGTACTTCGGATTTCTCTGAAAAATCTATATTTTTTGATATACTAGACAATTCTTTTTTGTATTTGGAGTCAATTTGCTTATGATAATTATTAATTATTTCAGTAACAGGTATCCCTGAAAAAATTACTTCAGATTGTTCTGATATATCTTTGCCGGAAAATTTAGATAAACTTTCTACGAAATTATACCCCATCATAGGAGCGTAAATAACTTTGCCTTCCGGAGTAATTAATTGAAATATACCTTCACCAGTTTTTTTATTTTTTATTTTATTCTCTTCTGCTCCGTATTCATTTATAAAATGACTTATGGTTATTTCTCCTAAATCCACTTCTCCGTTATGTAATTCTTCTTGCCATTCTTCTTTCAATTTAGCAACTTTGTCCTCATAACTAAACCCTTCAGAAGATGATACTTCTGGAATAGAAAAATCTATATTTTTAGCGACTCCTGACTCTATATCAGATTCTAAATCTTTAACTTCTGGAGTTTCTTCTATAAAAGGATTCTCTAATTCTTTTATTTCTGATAAATCTATTGAAGTCATAAAAGCACTATAATCTCCAGTTAAACTACCTGCTTCTACTATACCATCTAAAATGTTCTTATCTAATATAGAGGTTAAATCTTGAGACATAGAAATATCATTTTGTAAACTATTTAGTAATGTATATAGGTTTATAATCTTTTGATTATCTACCGTATTTAATTCTGCCTGTTCTTCTTTAGATAACTCTCTTCCTATTAATTTGTCTCTAAACAAATCTCGTTGTCTATTTATATTTCTTTTTTTAGCAACAGCTTTCATTATAGATTCTTTGCTAACAACTTCTTCGGGATTAGCTTTTTCTATTTCTTCAGCAGATTTAGATTGTTCTTTTTCTACTTTTTTAGAAACTTCATCCTTAATTGCTTGTTCTACTTTAATATTTTTTTTTTGTACTTCATTAGATTTAGGAATAGATTTTCCTCCCCATTGATCGTAATCATTTAAAGTAATAACAGGTCTAGTAAATAAAATAGGTTTCTCTCCTTCAACTGGAGTATTGGTTATTTGTTTACCGTTAGCAAATGCTCTTATATTAGTTGTTAATACGTTATCCTGTATAATTAAATCTGTATATTCCATTTCAGGATTAACTTCTATTCCATTCCATTTAAACTCAGTTCCTTTAAATTCACTCATTTTTTGATTAAGAATATCAGATCTAACACTTCTCCACATAGTAGCTAAATGGTCAGATATAATTTTCTTTCCTTTATCTGGAGTCTTAGTTAATTCATAGAAAGAATATTCATTAGCTCCTAATTTTAATTTCTTTTCTTTAACATCTATATAAAAGTAGTTAGAGTCTTTTCCTTCAAAAATAGCAAGATTAAATAACTCTCTATAAGTAAGTCCGTCAAATCCTAATTGTTTTATTTCTTCAGAAATACTACTGTTAAATGTAATTTTATTTCTAATAGTACTAGACAATAAATCAATAGTAGCTATACTTAATGCTTCAATTTCATTTGTATTTAACTTTCTACTATTTAATCTTACTGGAACCTTATCTCCGTTAGCGGCATATAAACTCATATACATTATACCGGCATATTTGTTTTTAAGAATATAAGGAGCACCGTTATCATTTTCATATATGACAGACTGTCCTTTACCTTTTTTTCTTTCAAATAATATTCCTTCATGATTAGATACTAGCAATGTAGGTTTATATCCGACTATAGTAAGTGGATATTTAGCTTGTATTTGTTTATCAAACGTATAGTTTCCTTTTCCTGAATAATCAATAGTTCCAGTTAAAGGAGTTCTATTATCTAAATTATAAATAATAGATTTCCTCATTTCAAGCATTTTATCAGCCTGCTCGGATAAATTCTTATAGTAACCAGAAGTGTGTAAGTATCCAAAAACTTCATTATCTTTAAATATAATAGGTTGTCCTGAAGAATTTAATACTGTCATTCTTATAGGTAATTTTCCTATTTCAGATTCTGTTAATTTCCTTCCGGATAAATAACTTTTAATTACAGAAACATATTCTTGTAATTCTTTATTTGTTTTAGCTGCTTTTTCAAAATGTGCTAAATCTTTATCTGTACAGGAAATTGTAACTTTTAAACCTACTTTTGAATGATTTGTATTTTCTAACCATTCTGCAATGTTAGTATTTACAGAAGTGTAGTCTTTATTCCCATCCGTATTTGAGGTATAAGTAACTGTAGTTAATTGTTCTTCCCTACGTAATTGTTCTTCATCTACTACTTCTATGTCTGTAGAAAGTTCTCCGTCCTTAATCCCTTCTGATAAAATAACTTCTGGTTTACCTTTATTTTCCTTATTCTTTTGATTTTCAGCAGTATCCATAAGGTCAAAAAAGGCTTCTCCAGCTTCAGGAGAAGTACCTAATTCTTGAGCAAGTCTTTGTTTTTGAGCACTTGTTGTATTATTAATATCATCTAAATATTGTTGAAGAATTAAATCAGAATCTGTAATTTCGTGCAATGTTTTTAACTCATTAATTCTTTTTTCAGTTTCAAATAATACATCATTCACATAGTCTAATTCAGCAAGTACTTCGTTTAATTTACCTTCTGATTTTTCTATTTCTGCTTTATATTTTTCTACTTTGTTTCTTGCCTTAGAAAGTTTTAATAATCTATTACTATTTCTTAATAATTTTTCTAATTTTTCTAATTTTTCTTTTTCAGAATTTAAAGTATCAAGTTTAGCTTTATTAGTTTCATTTATTTTTTTAGTCTGTTCTATATCGGTAATAGCTTTTCTTTTAAGGAATTCATTAGAATTCATTTTTTCTACTAAAGCCTTAGAAAGTATTTTCTTTTCTTTTTTACTTATCGGAGAGGTTCTTATAGCATCATTTATAACATCTATATCTTCATCTGTTTCAGCAGCATCTATAGATTTAGCAATAAAATTATAAGTACTATTTTTTAAATCATCATATAATTTTCCTGAATCTATAGCAGCTTTTTGAAGTTTAACTGCTTCATGTGATATAGCTAAGTCAGCTCTCCTCTTGATAGCTTCGTTAAGACTTTCCGTCTTTTCTGAATTAGCTATTATAGTTTTACTAGCTAATTCTTCTACAGGAGTATTTTTTAATTCTTGTTCTAATTTCTCAGCTTTTTTAGTAAGTGCTTCTTTTCTATCGGAAATCAATTTTAAAATATCTCCTCTAACATTCTTATCTTTTTTATATGCTTCTTCCATCACTTGTAATACAGCAGCTTCCTTACGATTACTCATTGATTCTACTACAAGAGGATTTACATTTTCGTCAGTAGTGTTTTTAACGTCACTGATTAAGTTATTTACAGCTTCTGTAACTTTTGTATTCGCTTGTTGCAAACTATCTCCTAAAGAGTTTATACGAGCTTTTACTTTAAATGCGTGTTCAATAAAAGGAGCAGCTTTAGGGTTAGAATACATTTCAATAAATGTCTTTTCTAAATCAGGTAATTTTTCTAAGAATTTATTAGCAACGTCTCTTTGGTCAGGAGTAGCTTTTTCATCCGTACTCATTTCAGTAAGAGTTTCATATAATCCAGCTTTACCTCCACGTATAGCTCCCCTTCTAGCATATCTAAAAAATAGATTTTCAAATCTTCTATTTTCAATATCCTGCATTAATATTGTATCATTACTCCTAGAAGCATTTACAAAATCTTCTTCTAAAGTTTTATCTTGATTAATAGCTTCTTGTAAATCTAAAACAGTCTGTTCTTTAGTTCCTATTTTAGATAATTTCTTAGCATTTGCATATTCCCATAGCTTTTTAGCGTGTTCTGCTTTTTCTTGGTCGTAATTAGCTTTAGCAGATTCATATAAGTCCCAAGTATCTACTGAATTTTTATTTGCTGCATATTCATCTTCAAAAGCTTTTTTTCTACTTTCGTATTCTGCTAAATCTCCTTTTTTAATTTCCGTACCTTCTTTTTCATGAATATCTGTTTCTTGTTTTGTAATTCTAGTATGTCCGTACTTATTTGAAAGAAACTCAGAATAAGTTCCGGGATCCGTATTCTCCATATTATGCTTAGGAGTTTCTGGTTGTTTAGGAGCTTCTTTAGTAAATTCTTCTACTTTATTTTGTTCTGCCATTTTTCTTCCTATAGTTCTATTCCATAAAGTAGTTGCTCCCTTACCTAATCCACTTTGCATAGGACCCCCTAATGCTCCCCAAAATGCAGATTCTAAACCTTGATTTAGAGTATAATCTAATATTCCCCACTCGTCATTTTTTATTCCTAATTTTTCATTACCACGTTTAGCAATATCGTACCCCATCCAGTCTTGCCCATACTCTTCAACACCTTCTTTTCCAGCTTCTTTTGCTATACCCTTTGTGGCTTCTTTCCATGTTCTTTTAAGCCCTCCTTCCATTGCATGCTTTCCTCTATTTGCAATATGAGCAAATGTAGAAAAATCTGTAATCATCCATACTAAGTTTTCAGCTAGATATTGATTCATTTCAGAATTCGCCTGAGCTTCTGCTGTGCCCGGATCAATCCCTTTTGCAATTAATTCTTCATATCTATCTCTTTTATTAGACAGTCCTTGTGAAAATCCTTCATTAACATTTGCCGCTAATGCTCTAACTCCTGTACCCAGCCCTTCTGCCAACTTAGAGGCTCTTATAGCAGACTCTACGTTTTTCATAGTCCCTACCGCTTCTGCAAAATTTAAAGCTGCTTTTTCTGTAACAGCTCCTAAACCTCCTG
>JACCEC012752580.1_pt1 | contig 11860 bp, 5 predicted proteins | sample 7450121 | NCBI WGS metagenome assembly JACCEC01 (sample SAMN15323455, study PRJNA562643) | freshwater metagenome | isolation source: river surface water | place: USA:Blue River Watershed | collected 2017-08-18 | reverse complement strand
GGTGATTATAAATGGGATGACGCGGTACGAGATACTAACGCAAAATACAGACCAGGTGGTACAGGTGCAAGCGCAATGGATGTTATAGGAACTGGTGCTTTATATGCTGGAGGTGCTGGGTATGCCGCTGCTGCTGGATCTAAAGCAATAAAAGCAATTACTGACCTTGCAGTAAAAATAGCCCCAATTATTCAACAAAACAAAGCGTTAGTGGCTCAAGGAATTCAGGCAACAAGCATTACCCGTGTTACTCTTCTGGGCAGACTTGCTACAGCCATAGCTCCTGTGGTTGCCATAATGGGTCCTTGGGGTTTAGCGATCGCAGGTCTTATAGCTACTATTGTTGCAGTTGGTGTGGCATTAGATGCGTTTGCTCCTAAGATTACTAAAGCGCAATTAGAAAACACAGAAGAAAAAGGTGGGTTGCCAGAAGAAATTAAACAGATTATTAACGCTAAAAAAGCTGGTGAAAGGCTAGATGCTTCATCTATGCAAGTTATTAAGCTTTACAAAGATCAGCAACTCAGCAACGAAAGATTAAAAGAGTTTATGGCTTCAATTGGTTTAGACGGGAAAAACCCTTATAGCTTTGTCGCCCGACCAGTTGTACCCATGACAAACGAACAGAAGCAAGAATTTGAAGATACTGACCCTGTACAAAACATTACTAAAAGTATAGAAGACAAAAAAGCGTCACTTCAGGGACTAGAAAAAAATGCAGGAACTACAGAAACAGAAAAGTCAAAAGCAAGATCCAAACAAGGGTATAAAACAGTCCAAGAAGAGCTTACTAAATTGGAGAAAGATAAGCTGTTAATGCAATTATCTTTTATGGCTAATTATGACAATAAGTCAAGAATGGATGCAATTGATGAGCAGATTAAAAAGAAAGAAAAAGAGATAGCAGATTCTTATGATAATAAAAACAATTTTGACTATACTGTAGACGGAGTTGGTGGATCAAGTATAGGACGTAACATTGCAGCAGACGGATTAACAAAAGAGTTAGACAACTTTAAAAAACAAAAAGCCGCTTTACAAACAAATATTAACGCTTCAGCGCAACGCAGAGTTAACTATGATGCAATCAAGAAAATTGATGTTGATATGCAAAAAACCGCTGCTGAATTTGTTGAAGCTAGTAATCAATTAGCAGTCAGCCCTAATGACAAGCTACGTAATAAAGCAGGGTTAGCAAAAGAACGTATCGCGCAGCTACAAAAACAAAGACAGAAATTAGTTGATGAGTTTGGCGATCCTACACCAGCAATTAAGCAAATACTGGAAGTAACCAAGAGGGAAATAGAGAAAACTTTATCTGATTCAAGCATCCTTCCTCAGCAAAGGAAGGTGACAGTACAGCAATTGAGGAAAACACAGGAGACACTTGAAAAGTCATTAGCAGAAGCGGAAAAGTTCAGTATTGCACCAATAGCTGACACAATGTACACTCAAGCGGTCGCAGCACTTAAAGACAATGAAGTTAAGTCCAATGTAGACATCAGTAAAAATAAGATTGTCTCTAACCAGGCACAAGCTAGACTTTACGGAACTACCTTGACATCTCAGCAAATTGCGCCGGGCTTATCTGACAGACAGATTGCAGATTTGACTTTTCAGCAAAAAGTATTAGAGCGTTCTTTGAAAATCAAGGAAGATAACTTATTGAAACTCCAAAACGCTGCTGCACAATCTCCAACCAACTTATCTCAAATACAAGAGGAAATTACCAAGCTTCAGCAGGAAATAGCGAAGGATAGGGAACAGGTAAGCCAAAATACTTTAGAGATTGTTAAAGCGCAACGAGAAGCTAGACAAGCGTTAATTGACCAGACTAAACAGGTAGCGGAATACTACCGGACATCTTTAAGGGAGTCCCAAGCAGCGGCTATTGAGTTTGATAAAGCTACCAATAACATTAAGTCTCAACAGTTCGCTACTAAGCTGAAACAGGCTTTGGTTGGGGCTGGTAATAATATCTTTACTAATTTCATTGACAGTGTGATTGGGTTGTTCCAACAACTTACTGAAATTGAGAACTTACGTTTAGACAGGCAAAAACAGAAGTTAGATTATGAGAACAATATACAGGACATCCTGATTAAAGTCACGGAAATGCAGCGTAGTCTACCGGGTAAGATTGTACCTTTTAGTCTTGATCAGATTCGTAACTTTGACAAGGAATTGGGAACTGTTAACAGCAGTGTGTCAGGTATCAATAAAGAGATTAACAGTGTTACAAAAAATTTAGGTGTAAGTGCAGTTAATTCTACTATACAACTTAATAAGCAATTAAAAGAGGTTCTTAGCACTGTAGAAAAGATAAATAAAGTAACTAGTAATCAGCAGCTACAACCACCAAACGGTAGTGGTAATATTCAACCTCAAGACTTCCAAACTTTGGATAATCTGAATATACCTCAATCTAGTCTACCCACGCCCACCCCAGTCGCTACTAACACGCTTAAAGAAGTATTGGTGGCTGGAATTGATTCAGATATACCCGTCCAGTTGTATGCAAATAAACCAAAAAACAAAGATAATTCATTTAACTTAACTCCATTTACCGGTTCTGCTGCTAATCCATTTTTGTTGCCAAGCACTTTTGTTTCTCCCATTGCTAATAGAAGTCTTGCTGACTTGTTAAACACCAAGTATGGACATCAAGAGTTATTCGGTTACAGAAATAGCAAAGCTTTGACCCTTGGTAGAAACGCTGGGGTTAATCGTCAATCTAGTGTAGTAGCATCTTTGGGTGGAACTGCTTTCTTAGAAGGTAACGCTTTGAAGATAGCTCACAAGGCTGCTGATGGAAAGATTGTTTATGTTGTCTATCAAGGGTTAGATCCTAAATCTATTACCAAGAATTTGCGTATTAAAGGTAAAGAAAAAGTAGAAGTAAGTTCAGGGCAAATAATTGGTAATCCTAGCAGCGATAAATTTAAGTTTAGTATTGCTGTTGGAGAACCTGGAAAAGTTACTCAAAACCCATACAAAAACCCTTTAACGTTTGTTAGGGATATTTATCGGGCTAACCAAAGACAACCCATTAATCCACTTCAGTGGATTAACAGAAATCTTATTAATCGCACGGACCCTGTAGTTAATTCTTTAGGATTGACCCCATATACCGGAGTCATAAAAACATCTAACGCACCTACTATAAAGCCCAATGTACGTAGTCAAAATGATATATCAAAATTTGATATATCAAATTGGGCATTACAAATTGAAAGGCAAGCAAAAGTAAGACTTGAACCTGCTGCAACAAAGGTTGTGACAGAACTTAATAGACGACTTCCAAAGCGTAAAAACGATCAAGGTACTGGTAAACAACAAACAAGAACTAATCAGGGTACTGGTATTACAGAAGCAGATTTGATGAGTGTAGTTCCTCAAAATACAATCGGTAAAGCCACACCAGTAAATTACAAAACTGGTGTTAGACCAACTAATGCAAGCACAGGTAGCAATGCAGGTGGTAACAGCCAAAGCAAGCAACAGGACAAACTTTTAGTATCACCTATTCCAGGTAAAACCCTTGCTGATATTCTTAAATTTCCGTACACTGATGATGAAAAAAAAGACGGAGCATATTACGGTTCAGCGCGTGGGGTAAATAGAAACACTCAACTTAAAGCACCTATTAGCGGTAAAGCTACTTTGTATATTTACAAAGGTGAAAGCAATGAAGACCTTGCATCTGTAGAGATTACAAAAAATATTAACGGCAAACAAATTGCAGTAATGCTTACCAATCTTTCTCTTGATAGCATCAAAAAGAACTTAGGTAATTTGAAGCATCAAAGTAGTTTGAATATCAACGCAGGGAAACCAATTGGTACGCCACAGCAAAACCGTGATGTTTATATTGGTGCAAAGGTTAAAGGTAAAGACGTAACTATAGTGGACTTTATCAAAAATTCTCAAAGCTACGGGTTTAGTCCACAGGGGTTGACAACAACACCATCAACAGGGGCAGGAAAAACACCACAGCCAGGACAAACACCACAGCAAGGAAAAACACCACAGCCACAACTACCACAAATACCACAGACAAGGCAACCCGTGGTAATTCCACCAGGCACTGATCCTTACACTAGATCACAATTGCAGAATCAGCCATTAAACCCTGATAAGTTACAAGGAGGTGTTGGAGAAGCTGGTAAGCTCGGTGTGGAAGCTGCTAAGAAAAAAGCCGCTGCGGATAGGTTGGAAAAGCAAGAACAAATAAAAGCAAAGCTGGTAGAATTCCAAAGAAATTTATCCAATCTATTAAGAGATACCAATAAAGGTATCAGAGATGAATCACTACAGGCTGCACAAGATATTAGTAATGCTTCTGAGTATATCCAAGGGCTGTCAAATCCCAACGCTTCTGATAAGGAAAAATTTGCTACTGACTTCCAAAAACTAAAGAATGAATACCAAGCAAGGATTAATGAACAACAGAATATTATTGAGTCTACAAGAGCGCCTCTTGCTGAATTAGCAAAGGTTGATGAGCTAATTGCTGCTGCTCAGAGAGAAGGTATAGATGCGTCAGGGCTAAAAAGATTAAGAGACGAAGTGTACAGAGTCGTTAAAGCAAGAGAACAAACAGCGATCGCACTCCGCAATATGTACACCAAAAACAAGCAAGCGGTTTTTGATAAGTATGTAAGCAGATTCAAAGAAGAGCAATTAAATAAAGATGCTGAAAAAAGGGCTAATTTATTGGGGGTTAACATTAGCCAATTGAAGCTACAACTGGAAGAACTTAAAGGAATCCAAGCAATTGATCCTTTAAACCCTGAATTACTCAAGATACCTGACCTTGAAGCAAATATAGCTGATTTGGAATTGACTCAAACGACTCTGCAAAAAATAGCTGCGTTAAGACGCGAGTGGAATCAATCAGGGGGTAAAAACATGGGTAAAGATGTCTATGATAAGCGACTACGGGAAATCATGGACAATGTCACAAAACAGACAGCAATCATTGAAAGAAAGCGTCGGACTGACAATATATTAGCTTATGTTAATCGTGAACTTGGATTGATAGATAAAGGGGCTGCTGAGAGAGAACCAATTACCAAGGGTTTACAGCTTGATAATAGTCTGTTTGCTGCTAGGAATAAGAACGGTTTAGTTAATATTATTAACTTTGAAAATGAAGCATTAATTAAACAAAAAGACTTGATGGACTCTTACAGAAAAACTAGCTTAGAGACTCAGCGCGACTTTAAATTATCTTCTGATGATAGAATCACAAAACGCCTAAGAAATGCCATGAATCTCCAAAAAGAATTAAATGTTTTGAAAATAGAAACTGAGTACCAAAAAGCGACTGGCGAGATTAAAAATAGACAGGTGACTGTAGATGTGGAAGTGAGATTATCTGATTCTGCTAAGGCTATTTTTGAGAGCAAGAGTACCATTAAGAAGAATTTGGGATTGGAGTTGGCAGGGGAAAGATTAGACCGTCAGAACGCAATTACGACTCAAGAGAATGAGTATAAGCGCAAACAGAATGAAACTAGTCAATTTATTCTGGACAATAACCTGACTGAGTCACAGGCTTATGTGCTGAGAAAGAATAATGAAGTAGAGAATGATTTAAAGCTACGTACCATTAAATCCCAGTTCTCAGAGTTTGCACAATTAATTAAGTCCTTTGTATCCGGGTTTAAGAGTTCTTTTAAAGAGTTTCTACTCAGTACAGAAGATACAGGTACAGCACTACTGAATTTAGCTAAAGGTATAGGTAAGTCTGTACTGGATACTTTGGCAGAAATAGCATCTAAGCGTGTAACGGACTTGCTTTTTGGTTGGATGGGCGGGGCTGGGCTTAACCCGGCAACAGAATTATCTTTTGCTGCTCAACAACTTACTCAAGCTGCGATCGCACTACAGACAGCGGCGGGTGCTTCAGCCTTAGACTTGGGTAGCTTTGATGGCATTGCTGGTTTTGGTGATATTGCTTCTTTTATCTCTACGGGTATGGAGTTCTTAGATCCTTCTACTTTTGGGGCTGCTGACTTTGGTTCAGCTATTTTATCAGGATTTGCTAAGGGTGGGATGATTGATAAAGATACTCTTGGGAAGATTCAGAATTTTGCCAACGGGGGCATTGTGGGAACGATGAACAAGGAACGGGCTATGACAGGGAGGACACCGCACTTGGTGGTCGCTTCTGAAGGTGAGCGCATCCTTAATCACAAAGAAACTGCTATTTGGAATAAGTTGCAATCAGGTATTTCTGGATTTGCTGATGGTGGTATTGTCGGTGGTGGCTCTGGGGATATTGCTTCTAAGATTGGTAGCACTACAACGGTGAATGTGCCTGTAAGTGTGTCAGTCAATGAAGGTTCTGATGTAGATGGAGCTAGATTGTCACAGACTGTACAAGCTCTTGTCAGTGATGGAATTAGGCGGGAGATGCGTCCTGGTGGCTCTATTCGCAGGGGTAATCCTTACGGTCGGTAATGGGAATGTACAGGCAAGATGCCTGTACCACAATTTATAGTGTTTATGGGATGGGTGGTTAAAATGTATGGGTAATCCTTACGGTCGGTAATGGGAATGTACAGGCAAGATGCCTGTACCACAATTTATAGTGTTTATGGGATGGGTGGTTAAAATGTACGGGTGAGAGTTAAGTGTACAGGCAAGATGCCTGTACCACAATTGGTGGTTATTCTGCTAATGGTAAGTTGGCTAATTCAGGTATTGGGGGATTGTCTACAAATTCTTGAATCACTTGCTCTGTAGTCTCTTGATTGATATTTAAACTACTCATCAATGATTCTAATGGTGGTAGTTCTTCTGGTGGCGGGGTAAATTTACTCATTCTTTTTAGGCTCTTTTGATACGGCTAAACCAGCACTACCGGACGCTAACGCTAATGCAATATTAAATGCACCATTGGCTTTTGTGTCTGATAGATCAGGGACTATCATTGTAACTATGGTGATGATTGCACTGAGTAATGCAAACACTACGGGAACAAAATCATTTAATTTGTCTTTCATAAACTGGGCAATATTGGTGATTTTGAATAATACTTAACACATTTACAGTTAGCTCGACACTGACAGTTCTCTCCTGGATTTGGTAATGTACCTATCTTGGCCCATCCCATACTGCTGTAACGGATACAGTCACTACAGCTATGACTAGCAGCTATAACCCGACGTTCCCACAAGTATCCGTTTCTGCTATGCCCTTCTAGTTTACCATCTTCATAAAAATGCCTGGTTTTGTTGTAGTACATTTGCGCTCTAGCAGCTATCTGGGCTTCTGATAATTCACCACGGATAATTTCATTGGAAAATCCTCGCAAATATTGATATTGCAAGTTGAGTTTACCGCTTAATTCAGCATGATCTCGCCAGTCCATTTGTTTTAGTCCGCCTATACCAAGTGAGTATTGGTACAAGGAAACATCTCTGATTAGTTCTGCGGTTTGTCGTTCCCATGTACTGACGTTGATTTTCCCTGATAGTAAGTTGTCAGTAACTTTATTACCCATCTTCAATGTGTCTGCTATGGCTTTCTCTGTGATTCTGACTACATCTTTTTCTCTGACAAATTGACCTTGTTTATTGCCATTAGCGTACTGATATCTTTGGCTAGATGAGTTCCAATAAAAGCTAGTTGACTCTTGGGCGGCTTTAATTGCTACCCTTTGGTACTTTTTTTCACTAGCTACCTCCTTAATCTTTTCCAATGGTGCTATTCCTGCTAGTTCCCTCATTCTATTGATTACAGCTAAGTCGTCAATACTAAATGCGCCTGTGCTTATACAGTTATTGACAATATTTAAGAGTGATATCACATCTTCGTTGTCCTGTGAATTAATAGGAAAAATCCCGTAATTTTCTTGTTCCCCAAGATTAAATTCAATCATGGGACGGATCACCTGTTCAATCAAGACATCCCCCACTAATTCCATCTGTGACTTGATGACTAAATCCAAAATACCCCTATGCCCAGCATTGAGGTTACTGTCACCACTGCTAATTGCACCTGTACCTGTGACGGTTCTAGGTACTAACCAGGACAACATGATCATAGACTCTAAGTAGCCTAGGATGTTCATGAAGAAGCTACCATCGGTTTCGTGAGCGATCGCAAAGATATCATCAGCAATATCAATGACTGCATAAGAGTTATTCTTCATGTCGTCTAAATTCTTAGACATAACATAAGCTTGGTTAAACAGCCTAGGCTCTCCCGTGGCTGGGTCAGTGAAAGCATACCCGGTTTCAGGATTAACCATGGTGACAGAGTTGTTGGCTGTGTCAGTTTTGGCTACCAGTAGTTTAGTGGCTTGTCTTTCTGATGCGATCGCCATACAAGCGTTGACTATTTTCATTAATTCCCAGTATGGGTATGCCCTTCGGCATATTGCTACTCCATAAGGGTCGCCACCCAGTGCTAAGTATGGTTGGTTGATTAAATGAATACCGTTTTCGTAAGGGATATAAATATCAGCATTTCTCATGTAGTGAACTGTTTTGATACTGCCACTGTACCCTTCAAACCAATAATAACGCGGGTCTATGGTACGGATTTTGTCTAAATAAGCTACCCGTTTTTTGATGATGTAACTAACTTCTGAAAATGAACGTCCAAAGGGGATAAATGTCAAGAGTTCGGCAATTACGTTAGACCAACTTCCTTCCATCTGGTTAATAGATGACCTAACAAAATGTTCAATGTTTTCATCTGGATGTTGATATTTCCCTAGTAAAGATACACCTAATAATGTTCTTAAATCATTGGCTGCGGAGGCTACAGGGGAGTCTTTGAGCATCTCTACATATTTATCTGTAATGTTTCTATCTGACTGTTGAATCATCCCAATCCAAGTGGAAACTAAGGCTTGAACTTTGGGAGATAATAAATTTGTATTTAACATCTTTGAGCTATTAATTAATATTAATTATATGCTATCATAAACACAAAGTATATTTATCATGACAATGATTTCTGATTTAATTAAGGAACAAATCAAATCTTTAATTATTAGTGACTCTATTGAGTCTTGCGGGTTGATTATTCATAACCAGGTTGTTTCTTTACCCAATTCTCACAGTGACCCTGTTGATAACTTTGCTATTGCTTCTAAAGATTTAGCTAAGTTTAACTACTCTCAAATCAAAGCTTTTTGGCATACCCACTGTAATGACACTCAACCCGGATATTTTACTTACACCGATATTGAGATGAGTCGTCAAACTCAAAAACCAATTATTCTTTATCACACGGTGTTTGATGTTTGGGACTACTATGAACCAAATAATCCCAACCCGTTTCCACTTAATTTTATAAATTACACGCCTAAACAAATAGAATTTTATCAAGGCATTCCCTTTTACTGGGGACGCTCTGATTGTTTCTCTATTGGTAGATGTTATTTTTTAGGTATGCTGGGTGTAGATGTAGGCGATTTTCAACGCTCTCATCTTGATAATTTTCCGCCAGACAACTATCAATGCCCTTTTGACTTTGACCACCAACTACGATTAATGCCTATAGGGACTAAAGCAGAAGTTCATGATGTATTTGCGATCGCATTGAGGGGAGGGTTACAGGTCAATCATGCTGCTATTTTAGTGGATGCAGAAAAGAATTTGATTCTTCACTCTATGTCACAAAAATCTCTGAGTAAAATTGAACCTTACAATAGATACTTAAGAGAAAGAACCATTAGCCATTACAGATTAAAATGCTTATGTTGACAACTATTAAATTAAATGGTATTTTGGGGACTAAGTTTGTACCTGAAATCCAAGGCAACTTAAACACAGTACGAGAAGTAATTAACTTTTTATGTTGCAATTTTTCTGACTTTAAACATTATGTATTGGGTTCAGATTGGTATTATACAGTAGTAGTTAAAGGAAACAATTGGGAACGGTATATATTGGAAGATTCACCCAGTATTTTATTGCCTGTAAGCGGTTGCGTAATTGAGATTACCCCAGTTATAGAAGGTTCTGGAAAGACTTTAACTAATATTGCCATGATTGGTATTGGGATAGCATTGGTAACTACAGGTGTGGCTGCACCATTGGGGTGGTCATTAATTTATAGTGGTGCTACTGGATTACTTAATTCTATTATTAATGGCAATCCTAAAGAAGATGCTAAGTCTACTTTTTTCCAGTCCTCTGGTTTTAATACTAAAGAGGGTACACCTATTCCTTTGGTATTTGGTGAAGTATTAGTGAAAAACTTCCAGGTAATTTCTTTGGAAATCACTTCAGAATTTGCGCCGGGTTGGAAATATAAAACAGGTTCTAAGTAATTATTAATTATTAAATAAACTATGGGATTTGCAAATAGAGCGCTTTCCAAAAACCCAATTACTGACCCAATTACCGCAACTTCTAATGATTATGTCAAGTTGCTATTAGCTATTGGTGAAGGCGAATTGGAAGGGATGACTTCTTTGTCTAATATCTACCTTGATAAAACACCATTAGTTAATAGTGATGGTTCGGCTAATTTTCTTGATGTATCTGTTGACTATAGTATTGGTGGGCCTGACAAATCTAATGATTCTTTCGTGACAAATTTGGGGATATCAAATAGTAATGTCAACACTGTTAATACAGAGATAAAAAATATTGGCGATGGGACGACAAGGCAAATCTCAAATGGTGATATTACTGCTATTAAAGTCCGCTTAAGTCTTCAAATGCAGTACAACGATAAAAATGGTGATGTTAGAAAAACTGATTGTTGCTTCAAAATTTTTATTAAAGAAGGGGGAGGTGCGTTTGTAGAAAGATACTCTACTTGCATCAACGCTAGGTACGCTGACCCAGTAACTTTTGAGTATTATTTTCCTGTTGATCCTACTCAAAGCAGCTTTCAAGTCCGGGTGCAAAAAACTGTACCCAATGAACCGCCCAACCCTGACAACAGAGAAAGTAGAGAAAGTGTTAATCTGAAATGGATAGACTACTCAGAGATTAATAATGACCGGATTTTATTCACCAATACAGCATTACTAGCCTTGCAATTCCCGTCGAAAACTTTCCAGTCAATACCGGAAATCTGGATGAAATTAGGTGGGATTAAATGCCGGATACCTAGTAATGCTACTGTCAACGCTGCTGATAGGGGAACGGATTTTAGTGGTAGTTGGAATGGTGGCTTTTATTTACCCACTAAAGCGACTGCTGACCCGGCTTGGATTGTCTATTATCTATTAACTGAGCCTAGATTTAAGTTGGGTATTCCTGAAGAATATATTGATAAGTTTGCTTTGTATCAATGCAGTGTCTATAACAATGGGTATGTGGACAATGGCTATGGGGGACTAGAGAGAAGATTTTTGTTTAATACGGTTTTAGGCACGGGTGGGCAAGAAGTAGTTATAGAGATGATTCGTTCTATCTGCTCTACTATGTATGCTAAACCTTATTGGAACGGCACGCAGTTAAGCTTTTGGCAGGATAGACCGACCACTGCATTACCGAAAATATTAACTAATGCAGATGTAGAGGAGGGTAAATTTGCTTATCAAACCAAAGAACTCAACACTGTAACTACTGTGGCTAAAGTATCTTATCAATCTACCATTGAGGACTGGGAACAAATACCAGAAATTGTAGAAGACCCAGCTTCTATTGATAGATATGGAGTCCAAATTGAGGAATACGCTCTATTAGGAGAAACCCGGCGGGGGGCTGCTATTCGGTCAGGGAGAAGGACTATTTTTAGTTCTTTGCCTAATAATATATTTCTGACTTGTAAGGTGCGGGCGCGGGCAATGTTCTTTCAACCCGGCGACGTAATTCAAGTGTCTGATAGTGCCAAAAACAAAGTGAGAATTGGTGGTTTAGTTTCTGCTGTAACTACC
>JACCEC010468131.1_pt1 | contig 11860 bp, 8 predicted proteins | sample 7450121 | NCBI WGS metagenome assembly JACCEC01 (sample SAMN15323455, study PRJNA562643) | freshwater metagenome | isolation source: river surface water | place: USA:Blue River Watershed | collected 2017-08-18 | reverse complement strand
CCGACGCGAGCAGGAGCTTCTGGCTGATCTGGCGCAGGAACAGGGCTTGGTGCTGAGTACCGGTGGCGGCATTGTGCTCAAATCAGAAAATCGGGAAGTGCTGCGCAACCATGGTTTTGTGGTTTATCTCAATGCGCGCCCGGAATTACTGGCCGATCGCACCAAACATGACCGTAGTCGGCCTTTGCTCAATGTAGAAGATCCGTTGACCCGCTTGCGCGAGCTGCATGCCGTACGTGATCCACTCTATCGGGAAGTGGCACACGCCGTCGTGGAAACCGGTCGCGGGGCCCCGCAGCAGGTGGTTCAAGCGATTCTTGCCGAAATCAGCCTCATTGACCGCTAGCTCGGCATAAAATGAATGCTATGAACACGATGCATCAGACACTGACCGTTGCGCTGGATGAGCGCAGTTATCCGATCCACATTGGTTGTGGCTTATTGGGTCGCGCCGAATTGTGGCGCCCGCACCTGAACCCTAAGATGGGTGCAGTGGTGATCACCAATACCACCGTAGCGCCACTCTATCTGGATAAAGTGCTGGCAACGCTGGCCGAGTTGGGCTGTCCGGCTTTTTCGGTGGTCCTTCCGGATGGCGAGGAATATAAATCCTGGGAAACCCTCAATACGGTTTTTGATGCGCTGCTCGAAAATCGCTGTGAACGCGGGACGACGCTCATCGCCCTGGGCGGCGGCGTGATTGGCGATCTGGTTGGTTTTGCAGCGGCCTGCTATCAACGGGGTGCGCCGTTCATCCAGGTGCCCACCACCTTGCTGTCGCAAGTCGATTCCTCGGTGGGCGGCAAGACGGCGATCAACCACCCGCTTGGCAAGAACATGATTGGTGCGTTTTACCAGCCCAAATTGGTGCTGGCCGATCTGGATACCTTGGATACCTTGCCGCCGCGCGAAATGGCCGCGGGTATGTCGGAAGTAATCAAGTACGGCCTGATCCGTGATCCGGCGTTTTTCAGCTGGCTGGAGCAGCAGGCGGCAGGGCTAATGCACCGAGATAAAGCGCTCCTTGCCCAAGCGGTTTATCAGTCTTGTGCGCATAAAGCCGAGGTCGTGGCCCGCGATGAGCGCGAGGCTGGTGAACGGGCGCTGCTCAATCTGGGGCACACTTTTGGCCACGCCATTGAAACTGGCATGGGTTACGGCAGTTGGCTGCACGGCGAAGCTGTGGCTGTCGGGACAGTCATGGCAGCGCTGCTTTCCGAGCAGCTGGGCTGGCTGGATCAGGCGGCCATCGAGCGCATTAAGGCGCTGTTCCGGCGTGTGGGGTTGCCGGTCGATGGTCCGTGGCTGGCAGCGACGCCGCTCGCGACCGCTCAGCGTTATCTGGAACTGATGCGCCACGATAAGAAGGTAAGTGCCGGTATTCTGCGCCTTGTGTTGTTGCAGGGTATTGGTCAGGCCGTGGTTTCGGCAGACGCCAATGACGCGGCAATTTTGCAGGCAGTGCAGGCCGGGCTCGCTGTTGCGCCGAGTGTTTTGAGCGTGCCGCCAACCCAAATTTAGGTCAAATTTAGTACTAAAGTGTGCCTTTTTTGGCACAACCTTTGCTTTCATTAGCCTTGCAGTCCAGTTCATTGCACATTTTTGCGCTGCAACGTCTTGAATTGAAGGGGCGTTTGGGCGTATATTGGCCGGTTCATTTTGGTGCATAGCGCGAAATGGCCGCACCATTTTGTGCTGCGTCGGCTCACCGACGGGTTCACGTTTTTGTGGAAGGAAGAAAAACTCATGGGAGTACCGGAGCGTCAGGGTTTATATAACCCGGCCAACGAGCACGATGCCTGCGGCGTCGGCTTTGTCGCGCACATTAAGAATGAGAAGAGTCACGAGATTGTCGAGAAGGGTCTGCTGATCCTGGAAAACCTCGAGCACCGTGGCGCTACAGGTTATGACCCCATGCTCGGCGATGGCGCCGGGATACTGATCCAGCTGCCGGATGCCTTCCTGCGCGCCGAACGCGCCAAGCAGGGTCTGCGTCTGCCGCCCGTGGGTCACTATGCCGTGGGTAATGTCTTCCTGCCGCAGTCGGTTACCGGTCGTAAGGCCTGTGAATCGGTGCTGGCCCGCATTATTCATGAAGAAGGCCTTGAATTCCTCGGCTGGCGCGATGTGCCAGTGGATACCGCGATCCTGGCGCAAGCCGCCCGTGATCTGGAGCCGGTGACCCGTCAGGTCTTTATCGGTCGCCCGGAATCGCTGAAGGATCAGGACGCCTTCGAACGTAAGCTGTTCGTGGTGCGTAAGCGCGCCGAACACGACGTACGCAAACTCAAACTCGACGACGGCAAGCAGTTCTACCTGCCATCGCTGTCATCGCGCACCATGGTTTACAAGGGCATGTTGCTGGCCAATCAGGTCGGCGCTTACTTCCTGGATCTGCTGGATCCGAAGCTAGTATCGGCCATTGCGCTGGTGCACCAGCGTTTCTCGACCAATACCTTCCCGACCTGGGATCTGGCGCACCCGTTCCGCATGATTGCGCACAATGGTGAAATTAACACCGTGCGTGGCAACGTTAACTGGATGCGTGCCCGTCAGAAGGCCATGTCGTCGGATTGGTTGGCAGAAGATCTGGACAAGCTGTGGCCGTTAATCGTTGAAGGCCAGTCGGATTCGGCCAGCTTCGATAACGCGCTGGAACTGCTGGTGATGGGTGGCTACTCGCTGCCGCAAGCCATGATGATGCTGATTCCGGAAGCCTGGGCCGAAAACCCGCTGATGGATGAAGAGCGTCGTGCCTTCTACGAATACAACGCCGCGATGATGGAGCCGTGGGACGGCCCTGCCGCCGTGGCCTTTACCGATGGCCGCATGATCGGCGCCACGCTGGACCGTAACGGTCTGCGTCCGGCCCGCTATCAGGTGACCGATGACGGTATCGTCATGCTCGCCTCCGAAATGGGCGTGCTGACTTTCCCGCAGGAAGAAGTGAACAAGAAGTGGCGTCTGCAACCGGGCAAGATGTTCCTCATCGACCTCGAGCAGGGCCGCATCATTGATGATGAAGAACTGAAGCGCAGCATTTCGACCGCGCGTCCGTATCGTCAGTGGATTGAAAAGAGCCGTCAGCATCTGCACACGCTGCCGGAAGTGGAAGATAGCGTAGGTCTGCGCGAGTCGCTGCTGCACACGCAACAGGCTTTCGGTTACACCCAGGAAGACATCAAGTTCATCCTGGCCCCTATGGCCAGCAATGCGGAAGAAGCGACCGGCTCCATGGGTAATGACAGCCCGCTGCCGGTGCTGTCGGATAAGAACAAGCCGCTCTATAACTATTTCAAGCAGTTGTTTGCGCAGGTGACCAATCCGCCGATCGACCCGATCCGTGAAGAAATCGTTATGTCGACGATGTCGTTCATTGGTCCGCGCCCCAATCTGCTGGGTATTGACGTCAAGGCAGGCGAAGAACCGCCACTGCGTCTGGAAGTTGAGCAGCCCGTGCTGTCTTCGGCCGACCTGGCCAAGCTTCGTCAGATCGACAAACTCACCAACGGTAAGTTCCGTGCGCTGGTGCTGGACATCACCTTCCCTGCGGGCGAAGGCACCGATGGCTGTCAGGCCGCGCTGGATACGCTCTGCGCCCGTGCTGAAGCCAGTGTGGGTGAAGGCTACAACGTCCTGATTCTGTCGGATCGCAGTGTTGATCGTCACCATGCGCCGATCCCGGCTCTGCTGGCAACCAGTGCCGTCCATCAGCATCTGGTGAAGACCGGCTTGCGTACTTCGACCGGTCTGGTCGTGGATTCGGGTTCGGTGCGCGAAGTGCATCACTTTGCGCTGCTGGCCGGTTACGGCGCCGAAGCCGTATGCCCGTGGTTGGCATTCGACACCATTGCTGAAGTAGCGGGTGATCTGCCGGGCGAGCTGTCGGCCTACGAGGCGGGCAAACGTTACGTCAAGGCCGTGAACAAGGGTCTGCGCAAGGTCATGTCCAAGATGGGCATTTCGACCTATCAGTCGTACAACGGCGCTCAGATTTTTGAAGCCATTGGCCTATCGTCGCAATTTATTGGCGACTACTTTGCCGGTACCGCCACCCAGGTTGAAGGTATTGGTCTGGAAGAAGTGGCTGAAGAAGCGCTACGCGTTCACAAGAGCGCCTTCGAGCACGATCCGGTGCTGGCCAATCTGCTGGAAACCGGTGGCGAATATGCTTACCGTGTGCGCGGTGAAGAGCACATGTGGACGCCGGATGCGATTGCCAAGTTGCAGCATTCGACTCGTTCTGGCAAGTTCGAAACCTACGAAGAATACGCACGCATCATTAATGATCAGACCAAGCGTCACATGACGCTGCGCGGTCTGTTCGACATCAAGCCAGCCGGCCCATCGATTACCCTCGAGGAAGTCGAACCGGCGAGCGAGATCGTCAAGCGTTTTGCCACAGGCGCCATGTCGCTGGGGTCGATCTCGACCGAAGCGCACACCACCTTGGCCGTCGCCATGAACCGGATCGGCGGTAAGTCGAATACCGGTGAAGGCGGCGAAGATGCCAACCGTTTCCGCAAGATCAAGGCGGGCGAAAAGCTTTCCGACATTATCGGTAAGGGTCGTATTGAAGCCGATCTGGAACTGAAAGCGGGCGATTCGCTGCGTTCGGCGATCAAGCAGGTGGCATCGGGTCGTTTCGGCGTGACGGCTGAATACCTGGCTAACTCGGATCAGATTCAGATCAAGATGGCGCAAGGCGCCAAGCCAGGTGAAGGCGGTCAGCTGCCAGGTCACAAGGTCAGCGAATACATCGGCTTCCTGCGCCACTCGGTGCCGGGCGTTGGTCTGATTTCGCCACCGCCGCACCATGACATTTACTCGATTGAAGATCTGGCTCAGCTCATCCACGACTTGAAGAACACCAACCCGGTGGCTTCGGTTTCCGTGAAGCTGGTGTCGGAAATCGGTGTGGGGACCGTAGCGGCTGGTGTTGCTAAAGCCAAGGCCGATCACATTGTGGTGGCTGGCCATGACGGCGGTACCGGTGCATCGCCGATTTCGTCGGTGAAGCATTGTGGCGCGCCATGGGAACTCGGCCTGGCCGAAGCCCAGCAAACGCTTGTGCTCAACCGTCTGCGCGGCCGCGTGCGTCTGCAAACGGATGGTCAGCTGAAGACCGGCCGTGACGTCGTGATCGGCGCGCTGCTGGGTGCCGACGAATTTGGTTTTGCGACAGCGCCGCTGGTGGTCACCGGTTGCATCATGATGCGTAAGTGCCATCTGAACACCTGTCCGGTGGGCGTGGCCACGCAAGACCCAGAGCTGCGTAAGCGCTTTAGCGGTCAACCAGAGCACGTAGTTAACTTCTTCTTCTTCATTGCAGAAGAAGTGCGCAAGATCATGGCCACGATGGGTATCAGCCGTTTTGATGACCTGGTGGGCCGCGCTGATCTGCTCGACACCCGTGCCGGTATCGAACACTGGAAGGCCAAGGGTCTGGACTTCTCCAAGATCTTCCACATGCCTGCGGTTCCGGAAGAAGTGGCAATCCGTCATGCTGAAACGCAGGACCATGGCCTGGAGCGCGCACTGGACCACGAACTGATCCGTGCAGCGCAACCAGCCATTGGTCGTAAAGAAAAGCAGACCCTGGACTTCCCGATCTGCAATGTGAATCGTAGTGCGGGCGCCATGCTGTCGGGCGAAATCGCCAAGCGTCATGGGGGTTCCGGTTTGCCGGATGGTACGTTGACGATTCGTCTGCATGGTACGGCCGGCCAAAGTTTCGGTGCGTTCCTGGCCAAGGGCGTCAACTTTGTCCTTGAAGGCGAAGGTAACGACTACGTGGGTAAGGGCTTGTCGGGTGGCCGCATTGTGGTACGTCCACCAGCCGCTTTCCGCGGTGAAACACAAGACAACATCATCGTTGGTAACACAGTGCTTTACGGTGCCACCGATGGCGAAGCCTACTTCAGCGGCGTGGGTGGCGAGCGCTTTGCTGTTCGTAACTCCGGTGCCACTGCAGTGGTTGAAGGTGTCGGCGACCACGGTTGTGAGTACATGACCGGTGGTACGGTTGTGGTGCTGGGTCAGACGGGCCGTAACTTCGGTGCGGGTATGTCGGGTGGCTTCGCCTACGTTTATGACGTGGACGGTAAGTTCGCCAGCCGTTGCAACATGGCGCAAGTGGCGCTCGAACCGCTGCCAGCTGAAAGAGCCGCTGCGGAAGCTTCGGAATTTGGTGAAGATACCGAATACGGTGCAGTGGATCTGCGCCACCTCACGATGCTTGATGAAGATCTGCTCAAGGAGCTTATCGCCAAGCACGTGGAGTGGACCGGTTCGCAGCACGCCAAGAACATGCTTGACCACTGGGACAAGCATCGTGCCAAGTTCATCAAGGTGATGCCGCACGAGTACCGCCGCGCCCTGGATGACATCAAGAAAAACGCTAAGGTGAAGGAGGCTGTGTAATGGGAAAGCCGACTGGATTCCTCGAGTTCGAGCGACTGAGCGAGACCTACGAAAAACCGGACGACCGCAAAAAGCATTACCGTGAATTTGTGGCTGTTCTCGATGAGGCGGCCGCTAAGCAGCAGGGTGCCCGCTGCATGGATTGCGGCATCCCTTTTTGCAACAACGGTTGCCCGGTCAATAACATCATTCCGGATTGGAATGATCTGGTGTATCACGGCAAATGGCGTGAAGCCATTGATGTGCTGCACTCGACCAATAACTTCCCGGAGTTTACCGGCCGTATCTGCCCGGCACCCTGTGAAGCAGCCTGTACGCTGGGCATCAACGTGCTACCGGTAGGCATCAAGTCTATCGAGCGCGCCATCATCGACAAGGCCTGGGCTTCGGGTTGGGTCGTGCCACAGCCGCCGCAGACTAAAACAGGCAAGCGTGTTGCCATCATCGGTTCGGGTCCAGCTGGCCTGGCTGCTGCGCAGCAATTGGCGCGTGTTGGCCATGACGTGACGGTCTTCGAAAAGAGTGACCGCATTGGTGGTCTGTTGGGTTATGGCATTCCTGATTTCAAGATGGAAAAGACGGCGATTGATCGTCGTGTTGCCCAGCTGGAAGCTGAAGGCGTGACCTTCAAGACCAAGGTGCTGGTTGGCTCCAAAAACCTGCCTGCCGGTATCAACAATGATGCCGAAAGCTTTGTGTCTGCCGAACAGCTGCAAAAGGATTTCGATGCCGTTATTCTGGCCGCGGGTTCGGAAGTGCCGCGTGATCTGCCGGTACCGGGTCGTGAACTCACGGGTGTGTATGCTGCGCTGGAATTCCTGATTCCGCAGAATAAGGAAGTGCAGCAAGGCAAGGCTAACCCGATTAACGTGAAGGGTAAGCACGTCATCGTGATCGGTGGCGGCGATACCGGTTCCGACTGCGTCGGTACGTCGAACCGTCACGGTGCTGCATCCGTGACCCAGTTTGAACTGATGCCGATGCCGCCGGAACAAGAGCATAAGCCGCTGGTCTGGCCGTACTGGCCAATCAAGCTGCGTACCTCGACTTCGCATGACGAAGGCTGTAGCCGTGACTTTGCCGTGGCAACTAAAGAGTTTGTCACCGATGGCAAGGGGAACGTCAAAGCGCTGAAGGCTGTCCGTCTGGATTGGCAAGGCGGCAAAATGACCGAAGTGGCTGGTTCGGAATTCGAACTGCCCTGCGATGCGGCGTTCCTGGCGATGGGCTTTACCAATCCGGTGGGTGGTCTGCTCGAGGCTTTTGGTGTCGATAAAGATGCGCGCCAGAACGCCAAGGCAACAACGGATGGTGAAGGCAGCTACAAAACCAACGTGGCCAAGGTGTTTGCTGCCGGTGACGTCCGTCGCGGCCAATCGCTGGTGGTCTGGGCGATCCGTGAAGGCCGTCAGTGTGCGCGTTCGGTGGATGAGTTCCTGATGGGCTCGTCGCTGCTGCCACGTTAAGCACGTCAAGCATGCATCAACAAAGGGTGGCCTTGGCCACCCTTTGTCATTGGGCTTCCGGTATCCTTGAGGGTATTGTCTAAAATGAATTAACGGAGCCGGTGTTGAGTCATCCACGTCCATTGCAGGTCGTTATTCTTGCTGCGGGTCAGGGTACCCGTATGCGTTCGGGTTTGCCTAAGGTGCTGCATCCTATTGCCGGGCAGGCCATGGTGAGTCACGTCATTGCGGCTGCCGCAACCCTGCAGCCGCAGAAAACCGTCGCTGTTGTTGGCCATGGTGCCTCTGTGGTGGAGGCTACACTGGCTGATAGCGGCGTTGCTTTTGCGCTGCAGTCGCCACAGCTGGGTACGGGCCATGCAGTGCAAATGGCACTGCCGGCTTTGCAGCCGCTGCCAGAAAGCGGTCAGGTACTCATTCTTTACGGTGATGTACCACTGATTCAGCCGGCAACCTTAAAGGCGTTATTGCAAGCAGCGGGTGACGGTGTTGGTTTGATCACGCAGCAGCTGGCTAACCCTAAGGGTTATGGCCGCATCGTTCGTGATGCAGCAGGCAAGGTCGTGTGCAACGTTGAAGAAAAAGATGCGACGGATGAACAGCGCCGCATTACCGAAGTGAACACCGGCATTCTTTGCCTACCGGCACGCCATCTCGCGGCGTGGCTGGGTGCGTTGTCGAATCAGAATGCGCAGGGTGAGTACTACCTCACGGATCTGTTGGCCATGGCTGTGCAGCAAGGCGTGCCTGTGCATACCGTATCCCCTGCCCATGATTGGGAGGTGGCGGGTGTCAATTCCAAATCGCAATTAGCGGCCTTGGAGCGTGCCTGGCAATTGCATCAGGCAGCAGGCTTGCTGGAGGCCGGTGTGCGTCTGGCTGACCCGGCACGGATCGATATTCGTGGTTCGCTCACATGTGGCCGCGATGTCAGTATCGATGTGGGTTGTGTCTTCGAAGGCGCGGTGGTGCTGGAAGAAGGCGTGCAGATCGGTCCTTACTGTGTGGTTCGTAACGTGACGATTCGTGCCGGTGCGCGTATCGATGCCTTTAGTCACCTGGATCAGGCTGAGGTGGGGCCGGATGCCGTCGTTGGGCCGTATGCGCGTTTGCGCCCTGGTTCGACCCTGGGGGCCGGCGCACACGTGGGTAATTTTGTCGAGCTCAAAAACACGCAACTGGGCAATGGTTCGAAAGCGAATCACTTAGCTTATGTGGGCGATGCCACCGTGGGGGATCGCGTCAATATCGGTGCGGGCACCATTACCTGTAACTACGATGGTGCGAACAAATTCCGTACGGTGATTGAGGATGATGCCTTCATCGGTTCAGATACGCAGCTGGTGGCACCCGTCACCGTGGGTCGTGGCGCGACCCTGGGCGCAGGTACAACACTGACCAAGGATGCCCCGGCTGATACACTGACTGTGTCCCGCGCGAAGCAGCTATCGTTACCCGGTTGGCAGCGCCCGACTAAACAAAAAAAATGAACTGAGAGAATTTGATGGATATTGCCTTTTTTGCTTTTATTCTGGCCATTGCGTTGATGGCTGCGGTAGGCGCTGTTTTATTACTGGTCGGCTATATTGTGGTGATTCCAGCCAGTATTACGCGTAGCTGGTGGTGGGCCGCGTTTGTAGTTTTCTTGCCGATTTTTGGACCGATTTTTTTCTGCCGTGCATACCCCGAGGGTCTGCGCAAAACGCGCCTGCAGATTATTTTCGGCACCGTGCTCGTCATGGCCGCCGCTGCCATGCTTTATGGCGGCGGTCCGTGGATTGCTCAGCAGATGGTGGATGCCGCTAAGGCGGCCGGTTAATCAGCTCGCTTTTTTGGCAGCGCGTTTAGCCGCTGGTTTTTTGGCGGCGGGTGCTTTGCGTGCTGCGGCAGTGGCGCTGCCTGCGGCTTTTTTCTGAGCCGGTGCTTTCTGGGCTGAATCAGCCAATTGCGCCTGCATTTTGGCGTTCAATTCGTTCATCATTTCCCAGGGCCACATGGCTGCTTTGGTCAATCCCGCCTCATCGGTGGGCGCGGCAGTCGCAGGCGCTTCTGGTGCAGACGCAGGCTGACTAGTGCTGGCGCCCTGGGGCATTTTAAAGAATGCACTGTAGGGGGTTTCAGGGGGTGCCGAGGCAGACTCCGGATGGGTAAAGCTTTCACTCATGGTGCGGAAGGTACCCAGCGCTGACTTTTGCATCTCCAGATTTTGAATCGTCATCTGCAGCATGGATAAATTCATGCGCAGCCAGCTTTCGACCGACTTCAGATCTTTAATCTGTTTATCCAGCTCACCTTCGTCCAGTGTCGGCGTCACCATGCCAGGCAGTTGGAAACCCATCTGGTTCCACATGCCTTGCAAAAAATTCAGCGGGTTGTTTTGCGAATCATTCATGGGAACCTCCGTGGGGTTAAAGCTGGAGAGGGCGAGTTTAAACTCGGCCGGCTAAATGCAGGACCAGCCAGGTGGCGGGTGCGACCAGGCCTTCGATAATGCGGTAACGCCAGGGGTAACTGGCCAGGTAGGTCAGAAAAAAGGCAACGCCTCCAATCACCAGTGACATGCCCATCCAGGGAATCGGTTGATCAAAAATGGCATAGCTGGGTGCGCCGAGGGCAAGCACGCCCATGGTTGGCAAGGCTTGCAGCACCAAAAGGTACATCAGCGTCACTTTGCGCGGGGTGTGCTCAGGAATGGCGTAGCCACTCCGGTCTAGATGATCCGACATGCTTCTTCAAACTCCAGTCTTGGGTGGCGCGGGTGCAGCGATTGGGGATCGCCATGCCCCAAGTTGCAGATGAAATTAACGGTGTGCCTTCCATCGGGAAAGAACGTCTGGTTGAGTAGCGGCGCGTAGAAGCCCGACATGGGGCCACAATCCAACCCGAGCGCACGCGCGGCCAGCATAAAGTACGCTGCTTGCAAGGTGCTGTTGCGAAAGGCTGACTCGCGAGCCTTGTCTTTTTGAGCGTCGCCAGCAAACCAGCTGCGCGCATCGGCGTGCGGAAAAAGACGCGGCAGGTGGTCGTAAAACTGTGAGTCAGCCGCAAATAACGCAGTAACCGGCGCAGCCATCGTCTTTTCGATATTGCCTGGGGCAAGGCACGGTTTCAATTGGGCTTTGGCGGCCTCAGAGCGGACAAACAAAACCCGCAACGGCTGGCTGTTGGCCGCCGTGGCGCCCAGTCGTGCCAGATTCCAGATGCGCATGAGCAGTGCGTCATCGACCGGTCGGTTTAGCCAGCGGTTGAAGGTGCGCCCATGCATAAACATCCGGTTCAGCAAATCAGGATCTGCCGGGTGGGTGCAATCAGGAGGGAGCGGGTCGGCGTGTTTGGACATGGTCGTGGTTGCAAATGGATACCGCACTCTACCATTGAGGCCGACATTCGCCTTGTTGCATTGCGATATTGACGACTTGATAAAAAAATTCGAAATGCTGCTTGACAGCATCGGGTCAAATCGGGAATAATCCTCGGTTCTGGTCTGCGGAGGGATTCCCGAGCGGTCAAAGGGAACAGACTGTAAATCTGTCGGCTCAGCCTTCGAAGGTTCGAATCCTTCTCCCTCCACCAACGATCAGATGAACAAACGGTTTTCTCCGTGCTGCGGTTTGGCCGGGCGGGTGTAGCTCAATGGTAGAGCAGAAGCCTTCCAAGCTTAAGACGAGGGTTCGATCCCCTTCACCCGCTCCACGGTTTATTCAGTTGTTCGGGATTTGCCCATGTAGCTCAGTGGCAGAGCACTCCCTTGGTAAGGGAGAGGTCGGCAGTTCAATCCTGCCCATGGGCACCAGGCTTCTGGTGTTTCCGGACGGTGTGTCGTCTTTTTGTGTCTTTTATTTTTTCGACTTGAGGGTCTAAAAATGGCAAAGGGTAAGTTTGAACGTACAAAGCCGCACGTAAACGTGGGCACGATTGGTCACGTTGACCATGGCAAGACGACGCTGACGGCAGCAATCGCTACCGTACTG
>JACCEC011013783.1_pt1 | contig 11865 bp, 6 predicted proteins | sample 7450121 | NCBI WGS metagenome assembly JACCEC01 (sample SAMN15323455, study PRJNA562643) | freshwater metagenome | isolation source: river surface water | place: USA:Blue River Watershed | collected 2017-08-18 | reverse complement strand
CCCCCCTTTCAGCTACAAACCCCTATGAGATTGCCTCGCGTCCCACACGCTTTTGCCCGACTGGCGCTGAGCACGTCGCTGTGCATCGCCTTCGCTGCGGCACCGCGGAAAACTCAGGCGGCAATTGCGAGTCCTGCACCAGAAAGCGTCACGCGCCCCCTTACTTTTGAGAGAGATGTCAGGCCCATTCTCAAGCAGCACTGCGTTCACTGCCACGGAGAAGGAGATACCCTTAAGGCGGGGTTAGATGTGCGGCTTCGCCGGTTTTTAGTTTCCCCACGGGGAAAGTCGCAGGACATTGCAGTGGTACCCGGAGACCCTCAGCAGAGCTTGCTGTTGGACATGGTCAAGTCGGGAGAGATGCCCGAGAAGGGAAAGAAACTCACCGCTTCGGAGGTGGAAGTTCTGGAAAAATGGATCGCCCAAGGTGCGGTCACCGCGCGTGCGGAGCCCGAGAAGGTGCCGAAGGTCTGGATCACGGAGGAGGACCGGGAATTCTGGGCATTTCAACCCATCACTCATCCCGTTCCGCCAAAGCCCGAAAGCGCACCGAGTTTATCCCATCCGATCGACCGCTTTATTGTGGCGAAATTGGAGTCGAAAAACTTGTTGCTAAACCCCGAGGCCTCGAAGGCGGTTCTTTTGCGGCGCGTGGCGCTGGATCTCACGGGGTTGCCGCCGACCCCGGAAGAAACACAGATGTTTTTGGCTGACACGGCGGCAGGCGCCTACGAGCGCATGGTGGAGCGCTACCTCGCGTCACCGCACTACGGCGAACGCTGGGCGCGGCATTGGCTGGACCTCGCGGGCTATGCCGACAGCGATGGGTACACTGACGCGGATCCGGTGCGGCCTTGGGCATACCAGTATCGGGATTATGTGATTCGCGCGCTCAACGCAGACAAGCCGCTCGACCGCTTCATTCATGAGCAGCTCGCAGGCGACGAGCTCAACGACGCGCCACTCAAAGACATGGCGCCGGAGACGATTGACAAACTCGCGGCCACGGGATTTTTGCGAATGGTGCCAGACGGGACCGCCGGCGCTGCCACTTCCGAACAGGTGACAGCGCGAAATGCGGTGGTTGCGGAAACCATCAAGGTGGTCAGCACCTCGCTTTTGGGACTCAGCGTGGGATGCGCGCAATGCCACGATCACAAGCACGACCCTGTTCCCCAGCAGGATTACTACCAACTGCGCGCCATCTTCGAGCCCGGTTTCGATCTGGAACAATGGCGGGTGCCAAACAGCAGGCTGGTTTCGCTGATGACAACGCAGGAGCGCAAAATTGCGGAATCCATCGAGGTGGAGGCCAAAGAGGTCGACGCGCAGCGCAAGAAACGCGAAGACGAGCTGATCGAGCTTGTATTGGGTTGGGAGCTTCAAAAGCGCCCCGAAGAGATCCGCGAGTCACTGAGAACGGCGTACCGCACGGACGTCAAAAAGCGCACGCCTGAACAACTCAAGCTGTTAAAGGAACACCCGACGGTCAACCAGCTTTCGCCGGGCTCGCTCTATCTTTACGACCGGACTTACAACACCAAGCACGAGGCGGAACTTAAGGTGTTTGCGGATAAAGCCGCAGCGATCCGCAAAAAGAAACCGGCGGAGCCTTTCCTGCCCTTGTTCAACGAGCTCCCTGATGCTGCAAAGACGCCGCCGAAGACAGTGGTCTTTCACCGGGGAGACCCGATGAACCCGAAGGATGAAGTCGAGCCGAAGGAACTCACGATTCTTGCGAGCCTGCGCACCGATGCATTCGGCAAAACGCCGAACCCCGCGAAGCGCAACCCAGCCTCCAGCGGCCGCCGGCTGGAGTTCGCGCAGCACATCACCAGTGGCAAGCATCCGCTGCTCACTCGGGTGCTGGTCAACCGGGTCTGGCACCACCATTTTGGCCGCGGCATCGTCGGGACTCCATCCGACTTCGGGCGTCTGGGTGAACGCCCCTCGCATCCAGAGTTGCTCGATTGGCTGGCAACGGAGCTCGTTTCGCGCGGTTGGAGCCTCAAGGAGCTGCACCGTCTCATCCTGAGTTCATCGGCTTACAAGCAGACCTCGGAACGTTCACAGGAAAAAGAACGCATCGACCCCGACAACCTGCTGCTCGCGAGAGCTTCGCTGCGCCGCATCGACGCCGAGACACTCCGGGACTCGATGCTGATGGTGAGCGGCAAGCTCAACCGTAAAATGTTCGGCACCCCGGTGCCCGTGACCATCGACGTGGACGGACAGGTCATCGTGGGAGTGGACACTACGGACGCCGCGGGGCGGCCTTCCGGAAAAGTCGTGCCTCTCAACGGCGAGGAATTCAGGCGTAGCGTCTACGTGCAAATGCGCAGGAACCGCCCGCTGGGCATGCTGGAGACCTTTGATCTGCCGAAGATGGAGCCGAACTGCGAGGCTCGAACCGCTTCGACTGTGGCGCCGCAATCCCTCGCGCTCATGAACAGCGCGTTCTGTCTGAGCCAGGCGGACTTGTTCGCGGAACGCGTCCTGCGCGAGGCGGGGAGCGATCCCGGTGCGCAGATCCGCCATGCGTGGCTGATTGCGCTGCAAACTGAGCCAACCGCAGAACAGCTCGAGAAAGCTTCCGTGTTTTTGAAATCACAAACAGCGACTCTCGAAGCATCAACTGCGACGACAAAGGCAGCCGATGGGAAGGCAGTGGATGGAAAAACGGCCCCCATCGTTCCCGCCCGCGCTGCGCTGGCTACACTCTGCCAGGCGCTGCTTAATTCGAACGCTTTTCTTTACATCGACTAGCGCACTCCTTCTCCACAAACCTTCCCCCCTCTTTTTAATATGACTTCGAACGGATGCTATTCCCGCCGCCATTTTCTGGGCAAAAGCGGCTTCTGCCTTGGATCGCTCGGGGCGCTCTGGCTGCTCAAAGAGGACAACCTGTTCGCCAAACCCATCGATGCATCCAGCCAGCGTTTTGACACGCTGCCAAAGCCCCCCTCGGCTCGGCCGCGCGCGCGCGCGATGATTTCGATGTTCATGCAGGGCGGGCCGAGCCAGATCGACTTGTTCGATCCAAAACCCGAACTGGACAAGCGGGACGGCCAGAAGTTTGTGGGCGACATCAAGTACGATGATTCCGCAAACGCCAGCACCAAGCTGATGGCAAGTCCGTGGAAATACAAAAAGCACGGCCAGTGCGGAACCGAGGTGAGCGAGCTGCTCCCCTACTTTGCGCAAATCGTGGACGAAGTGACACTGATCCGCGGCATGCAGACAGGCGTGAGCAACCACGGACAGGGCATCTACGCGATGCAGACTGGTGGCATTCTTGCGGGACGCCCGACGATCGGCAGTTGGCTCACCTACGCGCTAGGCGCGGAATCGAGCGAGCTGCCCGCGTACGTGGCGCTCACGGATCCGCGCGGCCTTCCAGTGCTTGGGGTGAGCAACTGGACACAGGGCTGGCTGCCGTCCCAATACCAAGGCACCGCAGTCCGCTCACAAGAACCGCGCATGCCGAACCTCGACCCTGCACCGCACCTGCGTGGACAGGCGCAGAAGCAATACCTCGATTTCCTGGCAGAGCTTAATGCTGAACATTTGAACAAACACAGGGGGGAGACCGATCTCGATGCGCGGATCTCGAGCTACGCGCTGGCGGGGAAACTGCAAATCGCGGCGAAAGAGGCACTCGATATCAGCGGGGAGTCCGCTGCGACTAAAGAGCTTTACGGAATCAATGATCCGGCGACCGCCGAGTTCGGCACCCGCTGTTTGATCGCGCGACGGTTGGTGGAGCGCGGTGTCAGGTTCGTGCAGCTTTTCACCGGCAACCAAACATGGGATCACCACAAGGGGATCATCGCAGGGCTGCCGGCCGCATGCAAATACGTGGACCGCGGGTCCGCAGCGCTTGTGATCGATTTGAAGGCCCGGGGATTGCTGGACTCGACAGTGGTGCACTGGGGCGGCGAGATGGGGCGGCTGCCGGTCATCCAGTACGATGGAGGAAAGGATGTCGTGGGCCGCGACCACAACACTTACGGATTCTCAATGTGGATGGCGGGTGGCGGTTTCAAAGCCGGATTAGCGTACGGGGAGACGGACGAATTCGGTCACAAGGCGGTGAAAGACATTGTGAGCCACCATGATTATCACGCCACGTTGCTCCACCTCTTCGGGCTGGACCACGAAAAAGTGGTGTTCCAGCGCAACGGTTCGCCGATGAAACTGACTGACAACAAGGGCGGCCGGATTGTTAGCGAGCTGCTGGTGTGAGTGCGAACCGCAGGTTCTCGGGCAGAACCACGTCCCTACCCGCAGCGGTGGAGTGTGCGCGGCGGCGTGCACTCCACACCACGCTCACCAATTCCCGATCCAAGTTTTGGGGTTTGATGCCGCGTTTGCGGTGGACCAGACATCAAAGCTGACGTTGCGTCCGGCGGAGGCATCGTCGTTGCCTCTCTCAATCATCGTGAGCCGTTTGGTGGAGTATCCGTAGGGACTTTTTGAAGAACCAGTGTCCCAAGGGTCGCGAATGTAAGCCACCGATGCACCAGTCATTCGCAACTGGAGCACCTTGAATTCCATGTACGCCGGCGCGGGGTTGTTCACCCCTTCCGACACATCGACCTTTCCATTGGCATTCGTATCACCTGAGATCATCTTATAGAAAGCGAGGTTCGCTTCGATGTAATCCGCCCCGCCACCCTGGGATCCCGAGGAAAGCGCGTCGGTTTCGTCAGAGCGCGGATAAACCGCGTTGTCGGTTTTATACGCCTCCGCGGCGGCGGCCATGGCGACTACCTCGGCTGTGCAACGCGATCTCGCCGACTTGTTGCTGGCGTAGCGCTGTATTCCAAGAACCATGCCCATGAGGGAACCCGCGACGGCGATGGCGGTCATCAGTTCGATCAGGGTGAAGCCACCTTTGAAAGAGGTTTGTCGGTTGTTGATCTGCATGTGTGATTGATGCCCTAAGACAGTGCTGGAGAATAGGAAAAGCGACGCATGGTTGTCGTGCAAAATTCGCCAAGCCATCAGCCACCCCGATCGCGTGGAATCCACGCTGTTAGCTGGTGGCGTTGCCCATGTTTTTGAGCAATTCAACCATCGGCATGAACAAGGCCACCACGATGGTGCCCACGACGACTGCGAGGAATACGATCATGAGCGGTTCCAAGAGCGCAGTGAGGGCGTCGACGGTACTGTCGACTTCGTCGTCGTAGACCTCGGCAATCTTCAAAAGCATGTCCGGCAACTGTCCGGTTTCCTCACCAACATCCACCATTGAAATCACCATCGCCGGAAAAACGCCGCTTGCCTCGAGTGGCGTCACAATCGACTCCCCTTCCTTGACCGCGTCGTGCACCTTCATGACTGCTTCCGCCACGATTGAATTGCCCGCGGTTTCACGGGTGATCAGTAGCGCCTGGAGAATCGGCACACCGCTTGTCACGAGAGTCCCCAGAGTCCGGGTGAACCGAGAGATCGAGCTTTTGCGCATCAAATCCCCGAAGAGCGGCAGCTTCAAAACCGTCTTGTCGATGAAGACGCGCCCCTTTTCAGAACTGTTAAGACTCTTCCAACCGACTGCGGCGCCGACGGCGAGAAGCACAAGGATGTACCAGTTCGAGACCGCGGTGGCACTCAGGTTCATCACAAAACGCGTCAAGTCGGGCAACGGCTTGTTTCCTAAAAGATCCTTAAAGATCTGCTCGAACTTCGGCACGATGAAGGTGAGCAAGAACACGAGGATCAGCATTGCGATCCCCAGAACGATGACTGGGTAAGTCATCGCGGAGACAACCTTGTTCTTGAGCTTCTGGGCCTTTTCCTGGAATTCTGCGAGACGATTCAAAACCACCTCGAGCACCCCGCCGAGCTCCCCGGCCTTCACCATGTTCACAAAGAGTCGGGAAAAGATTTTCGGGTGTTGTCCAAGCGACTCCGAGAAGGTGCTTCCGCCCTGAACGGCCTCTGAAAGGTTTGAAATAATCCGGCGCAGCACCTCGTCTTTTTCCTGTTTGCCCAGCACTTCCAACCCTTTCAACAGGGGCAGTCCAGCATCGATGAGGGTTGCAAGCTGGCGCGTGAAAATCATGATCAGCTTGCTGTCCACACTCGTCTTTGCAAAGAGCTTCAAGCCGCCCTTTTTCTTCGAACCTGTTTTTACAGCAGCCCCCCCTTTTGCTGCAGCCGCAGGCGCGGCCGCCGAAGACTTCCCTGAAGCGGTCACACTGGTGGCAAACAGTCCATTCTTGCGGAGCGCCGCGGAAGCTTCTCCCGGGGAACCGGCATCGATTGAGCCCCGGGTTTCCTGACCACGCGAATCGAGTGCTACGTAATCAAACTTTGCCATAAATCTAGGAGTGTCTGGGAATATTCTGGACCCGGAATTTCAACGCAAGGCCGAGCCGACTCTGAACGACTTTTCTTAACGGCCTTTAGCTCAACCTGTTTAAGGTACGCCGCAGGCCTGAGTTAGGTATATTTGAGAACTTCCTCAATGGAAGTCTCTCCTTCAAAAATACAACGCAAACCGTCCTCCCTCAAGGTGGACATCCCGAGCTCGATTGCTTTCTGCTTTAGAACCACCCCGGGCGCGCGCTGATTGATGAGTTCACGGATGGGCTCGGTGACATCTAGCAGTTCGTAAATGCCCTTCCGGCCACGATATCCTGTGTTATTGCATGCAGGGCAGCCAGATCCGTAATAGAACGACTTGTCCCCGATTTCATGCGGGGACAGCCCCAACTGCTTGAGGACGGCCTCTGTGGGCTCGTAGGGCGTGGAGCACTGTTTGCAAACCTTCCGGATCAGTCGCTGGCCGAGTACACCCTCGAGCGACGCCGAGATCATGAACGGCTCCACCCCCATGTCGATCAAGCGGGTTACCGCTCCGGGCGCATCGTTGGTGTGGAGGGTGGTGAGCACCAAGTGACCTGTGAGCGACGCCTGGATCGCAATCTGGGCGGTCTCCATGTCGCGGGTTTCCCCCACCATGATGCGGTCTGGATCCTGACGCAGGAAGGCCTTGAGAACCTTCGCAAAGGTGAGCCCGATGGCCTCGTGGACCGGGACTTGCACGATCCCATCGATGTCGAATTCGACGGGGTCCTCGGCCGTGAGCACCTTGGCGTCGACGGTGTTCATCTTGTCGAGACAAGCGTAAAGGGTGGTGGTTTTTCCCGAACCTGTGGGGCCCGTGACGATGAAAATACCATTGGGCAGGTCAATGGTCTTCATCAGGTAATCGTAGATCTTCGGGGGCATCCCGAGCGCCTCGAGACTCAGGTTCACGCTCGAGCGGTCCAGCACACGAAGCACCACGCTCTCCCCGAACTGGGTTGGAAGCGTCGAAACACGCATGTCGACCTGGCGTCCCGCGACCTCACGCTGAATCCTGCCATCCTGAGGAAGACGCCGCTCGGCGATGTTCAGGTTGGACATGACTTTCACGCGCGAAATCACCGGGGAAGCCAGATGCCGCGGGGGCGGAGCCATTTCATAAAGCGCCCCGTCGACCCGGTAGCGGATCTTAAAGTCGTGTTCAAAGGGCTCAAAATGAATATCTGAAGCACGGTCTTGAATCGCCTGCTTCATCACCAGATCCACGTACTTGATGATCGGTGCGGAGGCTGCCGCCGCTTCCGCAGACATCTCGGCCGCTTCCGCGTCCAGTTCCAACTCGTGCAGCACGTTTTTCATCTCGCCCGCCCCGCGGCTGTAGTGCTTCCGAAGGAAATCGTAAACCTGATCCACGGGAGCAATCACCAATCGGGTCTCCGTCCCGATTGCAAACCGGATATCTTCAATCGCCTGATGCTGGAAAGGATCCTCCAACGCGACCTTGAGCAACATTCCATCCCACTCCACCGGGACCGCCCGATGCGCGGTCGCGATGTTCGCGGGCAGCATTTCCAGAAGAGAATCCGGCGGTTCAAATCCGTCCAAATTCACGGTCTCCGCGCCGAACATGCTTGCGATCGTTTCGTAGAACTGGGCCTCCGGCATCACACCTTGCTTTTCGAGAACCTTTGCAAGGGGGAGCCCGGATTGAGTCACCTCCGCCACCGCATCATCGACGGCATCGTCGCCGATCACCCCATGCTCTACCAACAGATCAAGGACTTGAGTGTGATTCATGGTCGGTTGTGTACAGGGTTACTCTTTGTCTCCCATGGTGACGCCGATCACCTCCTCGGCCGTGGTCATCCCGGAAAGCACCTTGCGAATCCCATCCTCGCGCATGGTTCTCATGCCCATCTCGCGCGCCCGCTTGCGGAGCTGCAGGGTGGTTCCGCCCTCGTTGATCATGTGGCGGATCTCGTCGTCCACCATGAAGAATTCAAAGATGCCCGCGCGCCCCTTGTAGCCTCCGTTCCTGCACGCTTCGCATCCCCTGCCCTTGGAAATATGGGCGTGGGCGAGCTGAACGGCATCCACGCCGAGCGACCTCATGTCGGAGGGCAGAAGTTCTGTAGGCTCCTTGCACTTCGCGCAGATCCGCCGGATGAGGCGCTGGGCCAGGACGGCGCGCACCGCGGAAGAAACTAGGAAAGGCTGCACGCCGATGTCCACCAAACGCGCGACCGCACCGGGCGCGTCGTTTGTGTGGAGGGTCGAGAAAACCAGATGCCCTGTGAGCGACGCATTAATCGCGATGTTGGCGGTATCGGCATCACGGATTTCCCCGATCATGATGATGTTTGGCGCCTGACGCAGCATCGAGCGTAGGGCGGCCGGAAACGTCATCCCGATGTCGGCATTCACCTGCACCTGGTTGATCCCCGCCATCTGATATTCCACGGGATCTTCGACGGTGATCAGCTTTTTATCGGGCCGATTGATGTAATTCAGACAGGCGTACAACGTGGTCGTCTTGCCAGAACCGGTGGGGCCGGTCACAAGCAGAATGCCGTCGGGAAGCGTGATCAGTTGCTCAAAAGTGGCTTGGTCATCCGACAAAAAACCCAGCTGCGGCAGCCCCAACTGAAGGGCGGACTTGTCGAGAATACGCATGACAATGCTCTCGCCCTGAGTGCTTGGAACCGTGGAAACACGCAGATCGATCTGACGCGGACCCACCGTGATTTGAATACGACCGTCCTGCGGGATCCGCTTCTCGGCGATCGACATCGACCCGGTCAGGATCTTCAGGCGCGAAATAATCGCGGACTGCAACCGCTTGGGCGGGCTCTGCATTTCCTGCAGCACTCCGTCGATCCGGAACCGCACCCGGAAGTAGGTTTCCATCGGTTCCAAATGGATGTCGCTCGCCCTCAGTGCGTAGGCTTCGCTCAAGAGCGAAGTCACCATCCGGATGATGGGCGCGTCACTATCCGGATCGTTCTCGTCCAACTCGTAGGGATTCACCGTCGCCGGCTGCTCAAAGTCGATTCCGTAGTAGTTTTTGAGCGCCGCGTTGATCGCATTCGGGGTGGCGCAGACGAATTCCGGAGTCATGCCCAGCAGATGGCCGAGGCTGTCGAAGGTGTCGAAGTCGAGCGGATTAGAAACCGCAATCATCAGGCCTCCATCCGTTTCTGCAACTGGAACCACTTTGAAGCGTTCAGCAAGCTCCTTCGGCACCTTGTCCAAAACCGAGCGCTCCAGGGTCATGGTTTCAAGCTCGATGAACTCCATTGCTGCGTGCGACGCGAGTGCCCGCATGGAATCCTCCTCGGTAAGCACTCCGTTGGCGATCAACGTTGCCAACACATCACCGTTCGGCGAATTGTCGCGCGCCTCCTGGATGTCGCGACGCGTCGCAAGTCCGCTATCCTCGAGAATTTCTAGAATAAAATCCTGGTTTGAGCTCACGTTTTTTTCTGGGGAAATGGGGAAGGGAATTTCAACGACTCGAAGCTTTTGGGGCGACCGGATTGAATCCGGCCCTCCACAAACTCCCGGCAGCCCCGCGGCTCGAACATTCCTCTCCTTCTTTAACCCCGATAGGCTGCAAAAGTCAAAGGGACGCTGCCGCCGCTAAAATAAACCCTTCCGGCCGGAAAGCCACATTGCATCGCGCATCTGCGCAGGGGGGCCGATTCAACATTCACATGTAAAAACAAGACCGTCGAACGCCACCCTGACTCCCCTGGGCAAGCGTTTCTCCAAATCCGCATGGCGGTGGTCGTGGCACTGGTGCGTCAGCCACGCTGAACCCGGCTGGATCCGTTCAATCACCTTTAGGGCTTCCCCCACGCTCAGGTGCGTGGGATGCGGCTTCTCGCGAAGCGCGTCGATCACGAGATGCTCCACCCCGCGGACAAGCGCCTCCACCTCCTCGGGCACACTTTTGCAATCAGTTAAGTACGCAAACAAAGAACGGCCCTGGCGCTTGAAGAGGTATCCCAGGCACTGGGTGTTCCCGTGGGGGAGAGGCAAAGGAATCACCTCGGTGCCATGGAGATCAAACGAACCGCGAACGACCCGCGAATCGGGGTGAAGATATCCCGGAAACCTTGAGCTTTCATCGAAAGCGAAGTGGAACGCCCTTGAGAGCTGGGCCAGCGTCTCCTCGGACCCGTAAACGGGAAACCGAAAACGTCCGTAGGAAAAAGGGCGCAAGTCAGCAATCCCCATGATGTGGTCGGTGTGTGCGTGCGTGAAAAGAGCCGCGTCCATTTTTACAATCCCCTCCCTCAGGCACTGGCTTCGGAAGTCGGGCCCGGTGTCCACCACCCAACTCGCCTCCGGCGACTGCACGTACACCGAGCAGCGGGAGCGTTTGTCCCTCGGATCCGCCGAGGTGCATGTGTCGCACTGGCAGCCAATCCGCGGGACCCCTTGCGAGGTGCCAGTACCCAGAACCGTTACAGTAAAATTGGCCATGTTCCGGCCTGAGCGTAAACGGCTTTTAGCAAAAGTCCAAACACGACAGTCCAAACCGTGTCGAGCGCGCGAATTCTACTATGGAAGCCGGCAGAGGGGAGGACAGTTGACGAACCATCCTCAGGTCGCCTAGGGTTTAGTCACTGGAGTTTCGCGGCGGGGTCGCCAAGTGGTAAGGCCGAGGTCTGCAAAACCTCTATCGCGGGTTCGATTCCCGCCCCCGCCTCCATCCCGAATTTGAGTCATACGCAAGGTTTATGCAGGGTAAGGGCACGTTAAGCAGTCCGCGGAAAATAGGGAGGGAGAACGGGGGGCGTTTACCTCACAGGAAGTGCCATTAAACTCTTCTGAGCCGATCCTCGACCAGCCAACACAACTTCTCGCCTGAGGGCCGGCGGCAACCCCCTAATAAAGCGTCCATTTAAATCACCTTCTGCAAGCCATGTCGCAATCCCCCCAAAAAAACATTGAAGCGCTCATCCGAGGCTTTGCAGGCATGCCGGGCGGGCTTCTTCCAGCGCTGCACGCGATACAGCACGAACTTGGCTACGTGGACCGCAACTGCATCCCACTGCTCGCCGACGTGTTCAATCAAACCGTCGCGGAAGTGCACGGGGTCATCACCTACTACAAGGATTTCCGCACCGAAGCTCCATCGGGCCCCGTCGTGCACATCTGCCGGGCGGAAGCCTGCCAGCCCAGAGGCGGCCGGGCGGTCTGGGACCGTGCCAAGCAAGCCGCGATGGACAAGGCGGTTGAATTGGAAGAGGTCTTCTGTCTGGGCCACTGCGCGCTGGGGCCTGCTGCAGCCATCCACGGCAAGCTCTACGGAGGTGTCACACCAGACGGGATTGCTCAACTTCTCGCGGGGCCGTATGAACCGCAAGCAACCCGCTCCCAAACCGAGTCCGGCGGCGTGGGAGTCACCGTTTTTGTACCGCGCGACGCGGCCTCTCGTGCCGCCGGCGCGGATGAAGTGGCGGCCGCTTTAGCCGTGCAGAAAGGGATCCGGGTAGTTCGCAATGGATCTTGGGGGATGCTGTGGCTTGAACCCATGAT
>JACCEC012287758.1_pt1 | contig 11867 bp, 9 predicted proteins | sample 7450121 | NCBI WGS metagenome assembly JACCEC01 (sample SAMN15323455, study PRJNA562643) | freshwater metagenome | isolation source: river surface water | place: USA:Blue River Watershed | collected 2017-08-18 | reverse complement strand
GAGTGAAGTTATTATCAGGATTCAGTCAGCATATGATAATTCGCAACCTGGGTATGGAGGGGATACTAGTATTAGTAAATTGTTTGAGTAACATGCTACAAAAAAATATAACATTTTGTGTTTTTTTTCTCATGTCAATTTGAAAATTCTTGCAATCTTCATTTTCATTTCTCTTTTTTCTCTCTCTTCTCCTCTATCTCTTCTATCAACACTACACAGGAGTGGCCACGAAGTCAACACTCCACCGGAGTGGCCACGAAGTCAACTATGAGGTTGGACTTGCGGAAGCTTCGGATGTGAGTGTCCGGCCAGTCAAGATAGCGACCAATGTTACCCTTGTAGGCCTTCCAAACTGCACTCAGCAGATCGGCAAACTCATCTGGGTGCAACGGCTCGCGGCGCTTCAGAAGCGACACTGGAACCGGGACACTCATTGTCATGGCAGTAGGTCGCTCAAGAGCCCAAACCGTGCGAAATGATATCTCCATGTCAAGTGCACTGAATTCATTATCTGGAACATCCATGCGCTTCAGAGCGGCCCTTGGTGTCTCGGGGATAACCTCCGAACCCGCAACTGTCTTCTTGGCGTAATCCTTGATTGCCTTGAATGTATCAGGGTTTGCGGTAGGGCAAACCTTGCCGACACGGCCAACAACTGACTTCTTGCCACCTGTAGACTTCTTGCCACCTGCAGACTTCTTGCCCTTGCCAAACTTTCCAGGCTTCTTTGCCTGTCGTCTGTCATACTTCTCAAAGTAGGCCTCCTCCTCATCAACAACATTCGTGTAGTTTGAGGCACTGAATCCGGCGGCCCACTGTGGCTGCCTGCCAAAGTCATCTTCTAAATCATCGTAAAGAGTGTCGCAAGCCTGGCCCTCATAAATCATCCACTCGTTGTGGGAGAACTCATAAACCAACTGTTCCCAGGCATCCTCATACTCCTCCTCGGACATCTTTGCAGGGCGTCCTAAAGACTTCTGAAAATGTCCTGGTCGGGTGTCAACTCCTGCAGCGTAAGTAGCAGTCAAAGCTGCCATCACGTGCTCGCAACAGTCCTCGCAAACCGTCTTGCCGGTCGCGCGGAGAATGCGAACAGTCTCGCGTGTGTGTCGGTCACCCAACATCCAAGTAGGACTTGTGCCAAGTGTTGACTTGGCGCAGAAACTGCACTGCTTGATAGCCTCAGTGCAATACCAGCACAGCCAGATGAACGACCAGTCATCGGTCTTCTCGTTCCACTCGTCAATCTCCATCTTCTTGACAGTTGTCTCTTGGCAACAACCCTCGCACTCATGGTGCTTTGTGTTCTCGTCGTAAGTAACAGTAACCATTTTTGCAATGTTGGAAGTGTCTAATAATATTTGTATTATTGTCTCATGTATTCAATTTTTGGGTGATATTAATCTATTTGACCAAAATTTACAAAATTCAGTTCAGTTCAGTTTAGTAGAGATTAACTATGATTTAAGCAATAATAAATAACATGTTACATATAAAATTAATTAATAATGTCTATAACACCGGTATTAGACAAAAAAACACATATTATTATTCCAATAACGGATAAATCTAATTTGGACCAATATGGTCTAATTGATAAAACACCTTTTTATTTTCAACCAACAAATACTAGTATAGATTCTGAATTTATTTTATTAAATCCTGAATTACAAACATATAAACTGTGTGTGAAACGCAATTTTTATAGTAAATGTGCAAATAAATCATACAATATATTCAAATTAATAGATAGTTATTTTGTTGAAACGGTTATTATATCATCTTCTACTGATATATCATTCAATTATAGCATGACATCAAAAATTCCAATAGCTAAATATAAATTAGTATTACAAGCTTTAATAAATTGGTTTTCAGTTGCAAATTGGTGGCATTTAATTTTTCCAATAGACAAAGTAGGAATGATAACTTTGAAAGCTGAAGAAATACAAGCATTACGAGAATATCCAAATCTAATAAAAAATGGTAGACAGGCGTATATAATAAAAGGATTATATGACCGGATAGATAACCTTATACATTATATTTGTGCTAGTGTGGATGGTTTTGATACTGATAAATTATGGATAAAGATTAGCGATCCTCAGGTTAGTATCAGACCTGGTTCAGTATTAAAATCTAATAATAATAGTGATACTTTAAAAGTATCAGGTAAAGATGTAATATATTATTTAATACAACATACTGGACTAAAAAAAATTTGCTCATATGAATATCAAGGATATATAGATATTTTACTAATTAATTTACCACCTCCCGATCCTGAGTTATGTATTTCAGCATTTATCAGAAGCAATAAACTGATTGCAATATCACAATCCGATTTGAACATTGGTTACTCATCTAGGTTAACAAAAATAATTAATTCACATGCAAATCTACTTATTAATATGATAAACTCAAAATGGCAAAAACTAATAAGCATAGACGGAGGGAAATTAGAATATGAAGATGTAGTATTAACAATAGAACTTATAATATCAAATGTCAACAACCATGAAACTAAATCTGCACCTATATCAGTAGATACCTATGAATTATGCGATATTAAAATATGGAATATAGAAATTGGATATGGTGCATGGACTCTAACTAGTTCCAAGTTATTTACATGGGCTGAATTAGAATTGCTATCCGGAATTCCACCGGTTATTAAATTATTATCTAAACCACTCTCAGAGAGTAAATAATATTATAAATAACAGCACGGTTTATATTATGTAATAATTTGCCAAGTTTTAATAAAAGTAAGAAAATGACAGATTTTAATGAAAAAAAACGCATACTTTCTGTTTATAATTCAGGTTCTATTGCTAATCCCCCTATAGCAATCCCAGTGCCATATGCTGGGATTTATGAAGACGTTATTAATTATGAATCGGTGAGTGTGATTGTAAATACTACACTCGGAGGTAATCTTATTATTAAATTCATAGTATCACAATTAGATACTAATCCACAAGAAGTGATATTCAATCATGCAGGTGGGCAACAATTATATGAGACTACTATGAAGGCAAGATATATGCAAATAGTGTATACAGGATATGACGGTGCTACAGGTGTAGGAGTTATATCTACTTATCTGAACCCATATGCAACAAAAGAAACTGACCTAGCAGCACAATATAATTTGGCAAATCCATCAGAAGGGCATTTAGACCTTTTTGGTAGGTTACGAGTAAGCAATTTGGAAACTTTGGTAGATATTAAACATATCAAGGGTTTAGGATTGAATACTTTAAATGTAGCCAGTTTAGTAAGTGCCAGTGGTGCAGCACAGACCTTAGATACAAACGATCCAGTAGTTCATATGACAGTTTCGGGACCGGGAGGTCGTGTCGTGCGGCAATCTAGGTTATACACACAATATCAGCCAGGGAAATCATTATTATTCTACATGACAGGTCGTATTGCAACTAGCACATCGCAAACAGGAATTATAAGCAAGATAGGTTATTATGATGATAATAATGGTGTGTTTTTCGTGTGGAATGAAGGCATTATGAGTGTGGGTATCCGGACTTCTACATCTTCTGGAACACCGGTTGATACATTTATTCCATATACATCATGGAATCAAGACCGTTTAGATGGCAGTGGTCCAAGTGGTGTTACGGTGGATTGGACAACAACCCTAATCTATGTTATAAATATGGCGTGGTTAGGTGTAGGAATTGTGCAATTTGGTGTTATTTGGGGCGGGAAATTCTATCAAGCACATACTCTTTATAATATAGGTGGAACAACAACTTATACAGCAACTAGTAATTTGCCAATCCGGTATAGCATACAATCAACAGGTGGCGCGGGACAAATGGATATGATATGTTGCTCAGCAAGTAGTGAAGCCGGGTATTCTATACGCGGTTCGCCTTTCTCCGTTAGCACAAGCACAAAAACTGTTACAAATACTGAAACATATTTATTGGCACTTAGATTAAAACAGGATTACCGCAGTGTAATTACATTGAATAATTTGTCCGTAGTATGTGCGGCTGGTGGTAATTTACAGATAACAGTTTATCGGTATTTAGAAACCAATCCAGTTTCAGGTGGAACATGGAATGATGCTGGCACACTTACATCAATGCAATATAATACTAGTGGCACGTGGACACTAGGATCACCAATACAATTATTTAGAACTTATATATCAAGTAATGATTTAGTAGCACGTATTGACCTAGCACAACTTGATCCAGTATTCCTAACTGCAGGTGTTGAAAATGGTGTTAATTTTGCAAGTGATGTATTAATAATATCTGCACGCAAAATACAAGTCACAGGAACAGACCGTGATGTTGAACTGTCATTAGGATGGGTAGAAACTATATAAAAATAGTCTGCCTAATAATTTTTATTTATGAATTTATTTGTTTTTTTATTTGTTTTTTATTTGTTTTTTTAGAATTTTATGGTTTTCTTTGTAAAAAAACGAAATGTTATATATATTTAATGTTTTTTAAAGTTATAATTATATACTCTACTTGCATTTAAAATTAGTATAACTTGACTCAATATCATATATTTAGAATGGCATCTGCATCACAATCATCAGATATTATTTCTACGAATCAGACAGTTGAGCTTCCCAGTGATGTGCTGGACTGGTTTTCGAAAATCCCAGTTGTTGAAAAGCCTGATATTATTGCGTCTGCCATGCGTGACTATTTTACAAAAACAACTGAGAATCAGCAATTGTTGGATTGGTTGTGTGATATGGATTATAAGATTGCTTTTGACGACTATGGTGTCGAAATGGTATGCATTCACCCTGCATCTATTATACTCACTGATGATCCAGATAAACTACCACATCATATTATTAGTTTGTTAGACAAGCAGGTATCATATACTAATTTTGATATTTGTGTTGATGACAACGAGCAGTTTTGGTCGTGTCCTAAACCAAATGTTTCATTGGAGAATGGACTAGATACTACTAATCGGACATATATCACCGGTGCTGAAATAGAATCTTACACTATTGGTGACTGCCTAAAGATGGGCAGATATGAAATGACTGATATGTCACTTTGGTTTGCTGTTCCTAAGCATTTCTTTCCTTGTCTGTGTTAATGTATTAATTCAAATTAAGGCAAATAATGAAAAACAAGACAATATTACAAAAAATAAAATAAAATAACAAAATTTTATTTTTGCCAAAAAATATATCTTATATTGTTATCAGGCCTGGAAAAATTGTTTTAATTTAAATAGAAACATGAATAACATCAAATAATAACAACCAAACAAAATAAAATGCAAGTATTCGTAAAGACTCTTACTGGAAAGACTATTACCCTAGAGGTAGAGCCAAGTGACTCTATTGAAAATGTAAAGGCAAAGATTCAAGATAAGGAAGGTATTCCTCCTGACCAACAACGTCTTATCTTTGCAGGTAAGCAACTTGAAGATGGTCGCACTCTCTCGGATTACAACATTCAGAAGGAATCTACCCTTCATCTTGTTCTCCGTCTTAGATAAAAAATAAATTTATTAGAACAAATCTGCTAATTAATTATTTGTTTTTTATGTTATTTGGTTTTGTTGTTTTACTAATTTATCGTAGGTTCAGCCTAATAAATGTTTGATATGAAACCTTCCACATTGAATTACTTTATCAACTTATTTTTCAAGTAATCTGTAAATTGCAGACCCTAAAATAGTTAATCCAAATATTATACCTAATACACCATTTGATAAAGTAAGATATACTTGGGTTATTCCTAAATCAAAATTAGATATTGATTTTTTTAATTCAGCATTGGTATTTCTATTAGTTGCTGTAATTATTTGTATACTTAATGCCATAATCATTCCACCTAGTGATACCAATACTATTAATAATGCTATTACTAGAAATTGGATTATAATTTTATTTACTTTACCAGTCTTGCTAATAATCATGAGCATAATAATAGAACCACATGTTATTAATAAACCATATAATAGTTTCTCTAGTGTTTGATTAGTTTTAATACCTAATTGAGTGTATATTGACTTCCCATTATGTTGATGATTACTAACTAATACAGAATTTCCTAATGACAAACTTAGGATACCGATTAGAATCATAAATATTAGGAAGAATGTAATAAATTTAAGCATTTTCTAGTAACTTGGTAGTTCTTGTTTATGCTATTTGTTGAATAAATTTATTATTTATATTTATTTTAATTGATTTAAAATCCGATTGACTAATCTAAATATTATTAAATAGCAAAAGTGACCAAATTAATATAAAAATTGTTTTATATAAACATAAATTAACATTTATTATATACATTCAATTAGCTAACAACTAATACATTAGGCGCGAACCTAATCCAATATCCAAATCCAATACCCAAAACCAATACACACTTAAATTTTAATAAATCTAAGTTACATCCGAATCTAATAATGACTACAACGCAAGAGAAATTTATTACTTCAATTAAGTTGAATGCCACTATGCCAAGTTGGGGCTGGCGTGCCAGGTCCGAATTGACAAAGGCTGTCAGAGAAACTGATAAGCATAGGATTTTGTCTGATGTTATGGCTGGCAGGCTCCCACCATATCATCATCAACAAGAATTGATGACTATGGTTGCTGAACACCTTACAAAACCACCACATGAGAGTCTGAACATTAGTTATCAGACTCCTACTGGCAGTGGAAAAACATCTTCATTGCTGCTTTTGCAAGACCATCTCCGTAAGACATTCCCAGATGCTATTCTGGTAATGGGTGCACCAGTTACTCTACTTTCACGTGCGATTCCAGAAATGGAAGCTCAACCTGAAAGTAATTATTGGACTATGTTTCAAATTGATAACGGTGATTTCCGGGTTGTCAGACCAAATAGTAGCATGCTAAATGTCCGCAGAGAGAAAAAGAAGTGGCAAGGTATCATTAAGGAAGATGATGATAGCTTTACCGGTAAGAAAACATCGGTCCGACCCAATGAAAATAAGGAACGTCACACTACTGTTACCCAACAAATGTGGCAGGCAAACCAACAGAGGGCTCGTGCGCATGACCCTGTGCCTAATGTTATTCTCGCAGATATCTTTGCTATCCGTCAAATGCTGCAAGAACTAGTGCAACCTGTCCAATTGGTGATGCCTAATGAAAAGGGTGAACCAGATCGACCAACCCTGCCTGGATGGCTACGTCGGGATAACATGGTGCTATTCTTGGATGAACCTAATATGGGTATTATGAACCCGGAAATCTTACAGTGTATCCAAGATATCCTAGCACTGAAGCCGAATGTTACTATTCTGGCATCCGCAACTCTCGGAGATTGGCAGACTATCCCTGAATGGTGGCGGGGGGCACCTGGCAAACTGCATATTATTTCTAGCTCACCTTTTGAACAACCGTGCCTAGAACTACTAAATGCTAACCTAGATGTTCGCAGAATTCACAAGATGACGCCTATCGACCTCGCTAAGTCAGTGGATGAATTGAGGTCAACGATGACAGAACTTAATACCCGACAACGGGCAACAGTTGCTAGGTATTTCTCACGTGACCAGATTATTGCACTTACAGGTGCAGATTCCAATCTGCCACTTGCTGAACTACGTGAAAATTATCTGTTGCCATTTCTGGCAACTGAACATCAAACTGATATCACTAAGAAGCTAAAGTCTGATATTGTAGGAGAATCATGCACTAAGCTAAGAACTTGTCTAAACAAATCCGGAATGACGCTTGTTGCCGCACTTAATCCATTTCAAACTGCGATGGATCTCTGTGGCTTTAAAACTGAAGAAGATTATTTCAAAGCTAAGCATGATATGCAATCGCTTGCAAGGAATACTATTTCGGCCGAACAGAAACGGCAGAAAGCAGTAGAACGTGCAGCCAAATCAAAGCATCACGATGAAGATGCATATTCAGATGATGATGAAAACCGTGTTACAAGGGTTAAAGTTGGTCGTGTGGAACTTACTGCAAGTGAAATGGAAGATATCATGCATGATAATGATATTGATACACTTATCTTCCTAGCACACGGAATAGTAGTGAGCGCACAGGGCGCCAATCGCACAGCTAGGAAGCTTTTCCAACGTGCCGTTCTTTCACTACCAGAAGCCTTGCTTGAAACAGCTACTAAACGTCCTGCAATTCACTGCCTAGTCACTGATTATTCAGGTATTTTCGGAATCGACTGTGCTGGAATCAAACGTGTTATTATTATGGAAGACCTAGCTGAGCTTTTGACACCAGATGATATTGTTCAAGCTACTGGACGTGTCCGTCGTGAAGGTCAAATTCTAGTTCTCAATCCTAGTATTGCTGCCAAACTACTTGGATTTGAGCAACATGATTGGTATCATGCTACAACACATGCTATTAACCAGATTCTAACTACTCGGCCACAAGTGACTGCATTGGATCAAAAGGCGATTCTTCGTGAATTGCGTGCAATGTCATTTGCCGGTGTTGTTTATACGCCAGAGGAATTGGTATTCAAGATATTCCTAAATATGACTACTCGCCCAGATTATAAACAATCTGTGAAGCCATGGTCATCTGGTATATTTGATTGTAGTTGGAATTTCCAAGAGACAGACAAGTTTATGAAGATGATGCATATCTACAAAAAAATGGATACAGATATGCAATCTGGAATGGATACGCTGTCTGCATTGTGTTATATGTATAATGTGTTAGAGTTTGACCTCGCAGAAATGCATGCTTGGTTGAATAAGAATTCTACACCTGAAGAATTACGTGCTTATTCTAGGTTTATGGAATTTGTAGAAGAACCAAGTGATGAGGAAGATGCGGAGGAATCTGAATAATTACCTAAATACTCTATTTTAAACTTCTCAGATAACAATGTTCTAATTATGTTATTTTTTCCTATTGATTTATTAAATACTAAGCGACTCCATTATTCAGTAATTATACTTGCACCACTAAAATAAAATGGGAGGAGGACTTATGCAAATTGTTGCTCTAGGTAAGCAAGATGTCTACCTAACTGGCAACCCACAATTTACTTATTTTAAAGTCATATACCGCCGGCATACTAATTTTGCTACTGAATCAATACAAGTGCATTGGGACTCTAACACTATAAATCCAGCTCTAGGGACAGCATTAACCGCAACTATTCCGAGGCAAGCCGAATTAGTTAATGGCATTTGGCTACAAGTTGTATTACCCTATGAAACTAATAGTAGTGAAACTTGGATTGATGGCGTTGGAAATGCCTTAGTTAAGCGCGCAGATATTGAAATCGGCGGGCATCTTATTGACCGTCATTATGGTGAATGGATGAATATATGGGGTGAATTAACGACACCACAAGGCAAACTTCAAGGGTGGGATAAAATGGTAGGTAATAATACAAATCTACCAGCAGATGAAGCACAACGCCTAGATATACCATTAATCTTTTGGTTCTGCACTAACCCTGGCCTAGCACTACCACTTGTTGCCTTACAAAATACTGAAGTCAAACTTAAAATCCAATTAGAAACACTGGCTAATTTGATTACAGGTTCAGGGACAATTACACCTGTAGACCCAGGTATGGAAATGAAATTATGGGTTGATTATGTATTCCTAGATACAGATGAACGCCGCCGGTTTGCTCAAGTAAGTCATGAATATCTTATGACACAACTACAAGTAAATACATTTACGGTTGCTGCAAATGAAACCACATCCAAGCGGTGTGAATTGTGGTTTGATCACCCGGTTAAAGAACTAAATTGGGTTATTCATACACCCAATGATGAATTATTTGACTTCGATAATACATTTACCACCGCTAAATTTGAGTTAGATAGCCGCCTAATAGTTCCCAACCGGCGCCCTGAATATTTCTTGCAAATCGAGAATTACACTCATCATCAACGTGTTCCCAGGTATGATGATGTTACAGGTTCTATAGAAATTACACCCGCAACTACACCGGTAACATATTACCGTAGGCAAAAGATTTATACCTATTCATTTGCACTCACTCCCGAAAATCATCAACCTAGCGGGTCAGCCAATTTCACCCGTATTGACACAGCAGTTCTCACGATGAATAGCCTTTCTGACACACAAACTATTTCAGTTTATGCCACTAATTATAATATTCTCAGGTTCATGGCTGGGGCAGCTAATCTATCATTCTCTGTCTAATTTACCATTTTATATGTTTCCCACCAAAAATTGTTTTATTTTTTATGTTATTAGCCGGTATTACCAATACTTAAAAATCAACAATATTAATACACTTACCTGCAAAGGCTTTCTATATAAGGTAATCTACATATCATCATAACTAAAATGCCTGAAACAAATCAAATCCAAGTTCAAATAGAAAATTCTGATGATATGTATATGCTGTATTCCGAAGAACAAATTGCGGAATTTATAGAAAGTGGCTCTATCCATGAAGTCATCCGCAGCCATTTACGGGACAGATATATTGAAGCATTATGTGATTTAATTATTTATACAGATACTAATGACCCAGATGTCCTAGTTGATGCTCTCTCGGGCCGACCTGATGAATTAGATAATGAAGACCGGGTTTGGTTCCTAACTAACCCAACTATTATCAAGACTATGTTCCCCGAGACATATACTAACATTCTTAATCATTGGGCGGCTAGGTTAAGTAATACAAGCAATCCAATTGAATTAATTGATGCGCTATATCAAATAATCAACCCAGAAGACCCACAATATGACGAAGATATAGCCAAGATTTGGTTATCATATGGCAACCTGGTCGAAGTAATTGATTTGTTGTCGGAATTTGATGCCCGTGAGGTAATGGCTGACGGCGCGGACACATTACTATTAAAATTCTTGGCTACTATGTTGTCTGAAAAAATTAGGTTGGCAACTGAAGAGGAAAGACACTCATTTCAATGTATCTTAGAAATAAATACAGTCCAGACATACCTAGATATGCTAGGTAATTATATTATGCCACAAACCAAAAAGTGCGCAGCTGAAATAGTCCAGGCTTATAAAGCGATGTCCGAATACTTAAACATTACTGGCAACATCTTTTATAATGGAATCCCGCGTAAAGCAAATATTCTATTTGCTAATTCATTTCACCAAGATGATATAGAAATTTTCAAGGGTATTTGTCAGGCAATTTGTAAATTACCCGAATTTATTGATTTGTCACCTGGTTATTACTCATCACCTGCAATTATTGAAAGTTGTTGCGCATTTGATTTGCCAGAGGAATTAGAATCCCTGTTAGTCAGATTTGGGCTAACACCAGAAACTATCAACCAAGACGAATACAGTCTCAAGATGGTTGCAAAATTATTATTAGCAGCCACTAGTCCAGTTCCCAAGCCACAAATACTTGATGTCATTACACGTCTAGGAATACTAACAGCTTATCAAGAGTGGTTCCGTGCGGCTTCACTTGCTGACCTCCAGCTAATTGATTCTTGCCAATTCCCACTAGTGGCATTTAACACTGACCTAGCACTAGGTAGTTCCTCTGACATACCAGCAAATCCACCCCAAACTGCTATTAATCTCCGGGATTATCAAAGCCTAGCACTACTTATTCAATTTCTGCGGCTACACGATTTGACTAATACCAATAGCATTCTAACGGAATACACTGATAAAACAATGGAAATTTGGCGCGAACATGGTATTGATATTACTATATCCTCTGACAACCTAAAGGAATCCGCCGAATTACACGAATATATCCGACAAATAAGGATTGATAATGAGCCAAATTTGGTGCGGAACAAATTATACCAATTGAAAGCATTGGAATCTGCGGGTTATATATCACCTGAGTTATATAATATCCTAGAACAAGAAGTATTCGTGGTGTATATGAACCAATTAACTG
>JACCEC010883462.1_pt1 | contig 11867 bp, 6 predicted proteins | sample 7450121 | NCBI WGS metagenome assembly JACCEC01 (sample SAMN15323455, study PRJNA562643) | freshwater metagenome | isolation source: river surface water | place: USA:Blue River Watershed | collected 2017-08-18 | reverse complement strand
GGCGTATCGCGCTGGGTCGCGCTCTTCTGCGACAATCGCCCACGATGCGGTACTACCTAACAACGGCCATCGCGTATGCCAACAACAAGCCTGGCCTGCACACGCTCTATGAGGTGATTGGTGCAGACGCCATCGCTCGCTGGCGCCGCATGTGCGGCGATGAGGTTCGCTTCCTCACGGGTACGGACGAGTACTCGGTGAACATCGCCGCCCGCGCCGCAGAGGAGGGGATGAGCCCAAAGGCGTTCGTCGACGCCAAGGTCGCCCTCTTTCAGGCGAGCGAGGCGAAGCTGCTGATTAGTCCCGACCGGTTCATTCGCACCACCGACGCGGACCACACCCTCGCCGCACAGGAGATGGTGCGACGATCCTTTGCCGCCGGCGACATCTACGTTGGCAGCTACGAGGGCTGGTACTGCCCCAATGAAGGGTTCCGCAACGCCGACGATGTGGTGAAGGAGGGCGACAAGACCGTCTGCCCGAACCATCCAGGGATCCCGCTGCAGTGGCTCACCGAGCGCAACTGGTTCTTTAAGCTCAGCGCCTACCAAGAGCGCCTCGAGGCCTGGCTGACGCAGGATCCATCGCCCGTGCAGCCCGAATACCGTCGCAACGAGATGCTCGGATTCGTTCGGCAAGGCCTGGAAGATTTCTCCATCAGCCGTGAAGGGGCAACGTGGGGGATCCCATTCCCAATTCGCGAAGATGGCAGTAGTGCACTGACTGCAACCGGAGAGGGTGACCCGAAGGCGGGGACCATCTACGTCTGGTACGACGCGTTGATCAACTACCTCACCGGCGCAGGCTTCCCGGCAGATGCTGCTGGTGCTCCGTGGTGGCCGGCCGACCTGCACATAATCGGCAAGGACATCAATCGATTCCATTCCGTCTTCTGGCCAGCAATGCTCTGGAGCGCTGGGCTTGAAGCACCGAAAAAGATCTGGGTGCACGGATGGCTCCTCTCCAGCGGCGAGCGCATGAGCAAGAGCCGCGGCAATTTCCTTGACCCAGACGATGCAGTTGCCGCCCTTGGTGCCGACGGGGCACGCTTTGTTGCACTGCGCGAGGTCCCGTTTGATCGCGACGGTGATGTGAGCTGGGACTCCATCATTCGCCGGTACAACTCGGAACTTGCCAATGACTTCGGAAATCTGGTGAACCGCGCCTCAACACTTGCGAGCCGCGCCTTCGCCGACGCACCACTCCCGCGACCTGCCGCTGCTTCGCCCCTCGGCGCCGCCTGGGAAGAGACGCGACGTGAGGCAGTCGAAGCGCTCGAGCGCAACGCACTCCATGAGTGGCTCGGCGCGCTCTGGGGCTTTGTCGGCATGGCAAACAAGTTCGTTGATACTGAAAAGCCGTGGGAGCTCGCGAAGGCAGCAAAGCTTGGTGATTCCGCCGCTGAGGAGAAGCTCCGCGGTGTGCTCGGTGATCTTCTCGAGTCGTGCCGACTGATCTCGCTCTACGCAGCACCGGCGATGCCAGCGATCTCCGCAAAGATCTGGACGCTGCTCGGTCGCACCTGGCCGTACGATGCAAGTGGTCACAACGGGCCGCCGCTCGACGAGATTGGCGCCTGGGGAGCACTCGCTGCCGCGGGTCCACTCGGCGCGCCAGAGCCGCTCTTCCCACGACTAGAGGCTGATGCACTCGATGCCGCTGCTGACTGACGCGCACGGGCACCTACAGGCCGATCGTTTCAATGACGACTACCAGCAGGTCGCACAGCGAGCACGCGATGTGGGAATGGTCCGACTCCTGATTCCGTCGTACGGCATCGAGAGCTCTGAAGGAGCATTCCGCATCGCACCAGATCTACCGTGGGCCGATCTTGCGATCGGTATTCATCCGTACACCGCCGTGAGCGATGCACCGGGGCGAGCTGCGCTGCTGCAGCGTGCGACCGATCCTCGAGTCGCTGCCATCGGCGAGACGGGGATCGACACGAAGCGCGACTTCGCGCCGCTTGCCGCGCAGGTCGAAAACCTGGAGGCGCACATTGAGGTTGCTGCGGCACTCGGTAAGCCGCTGATCTTGCACTGCCGTTCACTCGGCGATGGTGATGAGGCGCAACGACAGCTGTTGGCGACGATCAAGGGCTCGGCGATCGGTGCCCCGGGCGGTGCGAAGGCCTTCGGTGGTCGAGTCCCATTCATCCTGCACAGTGCTTCTGGGAGCGCCGCCTATATCGAAGAGGCACTCGCACTCGGTGGAGCCGTCTCCATCTCAGGGCTAGCCTTTCGCCCCGAGGAGTCGGCGACGGGGGGGTGGGTCACGCTGATCCCGCTCGAACGGCTGCTGACCGAGACCGACGCACCGTGGCTGACGATGCCGGGGGCACCAGATCCGCGCCGCAACGAGCCAGCAAACGTGGGGTTGACGTTGGCGTGGATTGCGGAGCGCCGCGGGGAGCCCGTTGAGCCGCTCGCCCGGGCCATTGCGGAGAACTACGACCGCATCTTCCCCCGCGCGAACAACCTCCCGCCACGCTTGGAGTTGGCACTCTAAGCCTGAGAGTGCTAACATCGGGACAAGTGCCTCGTTCGCGTAGGCACAAAGGTGCAGGGGCGGGGATTCCGCCCAAAAGGAGGTTTTACCGATGGCCAAGAAGGCAGCTCTACGTCCCCTCGGCGACCGTGTGGTCGTCAAGCCAGTCCCGCGCGATGAGAAGACCGCCAGCGGCATCATCCTGCCCGACACGGCGCAGGAGAAGCCACAAGAGGGCGAAGTCGTCGCTGTTGGGCCAGGCCGCATCCTTGATGACGGGAAGCGCGAGGCGATTGACGTGAAGGTGGGCGATCGCGTCCTGCACGCCAAGTACGCCGGCACCGAGTTCAAGATCGATGGCGATGAGTTCCTCATCGTAGGCGCCAAGGACATCTTGGCCGTCGTCGACTGACCAAGGACCTACCGAAGCAATCCAACCAAAGTAGAGAAGGAGAGACCCAATGGCTAAGCAGGTGGTATTCGACGAGGCGGCACGACGAGCGCTTAAGCGCGGCATCGACAAGCTCGCCGACACGGTCAAGGTTACGATCGGCCCGAAGGGTCGCAATGTGGTGCTCGACAAGAAGTTCGGCGCTCCAACCATCACTAATGACGGCGTGACGATTGCACGCGACATTGAGCTCGAAGATCACTTCGAGAACATGGGCGCGCAGCTCCTGAAGGAAGTCGCAACGAAGACGGACGATGTAGCCGGTGACGGCACCACGACCGCCGTTGTGCTCGGCCAGGCGCTCGTGACCGAGGGTCTCCGCAACGTTGCAGCTGGTGCAAACCCAATGGTGATCAAGCGCGGACTTGACAAGGCGGTTGCCGCCGTTGTCGCCGAAATCAAGGCGCAGTCTCGCAAGGTTGATACCCGCGAGCAGATCGCTGCCGTGGCATCAATCTCGGCCGCTGACCCAAGCGTTGGCGAGTTGATCGCCGAGGTGATGGAGAAGGTCGGCAAGGACGGCGTGATCACAGTGGAAGAGGGGCAGTCTCTCGGACTCGACAAGGAGTACACCGAGGGGATGCAGTTCGACCGTGGCTACATTTCGGCCTACTTCGTGACGAACTCGGATCGTATGGAGGCACAGCTCGACAACCCAGCGATCCTGATTACCGACAAGAAAATTTCGGCGGTTGCTGATGCACTCCCAGCGCTCGAGAAGGCGGTCGGCACCGGTCGACCACTTCTGATCATCGCTGAGGATGTGGACGGCGAGGCACTCGCCACGCTCGTGGTGAACAAGATTCGCGGCACCGTGCAGGTGCTTGCGGTGAAGGCTCCAGGCTTCGGCGACCGACGCAAGGAGATGCTCCGCGACATCGCGGTGCTGACTGGCGGAACGGTGATCTCGGAAGAGGTTGGCCGCAAGCTCGACAGCGTCACGGCCGAGGACCTCGGTACCGCCCGACGCGTCGTCTCCACCAAGGACAACACGACCATCGTTGATGGTGCGGGGAAGCCAGCCGAGATCAAGGCGCGCATGGCGCAGATCAAGGCGCAGGTTGAGGAGACGACGTCGGACTACGACAAGGAGAAGCTCCAGGAGCGCCTCGCCAAGCTTTCGGGCGGCGTCGCGGTGATCAAGGTTGGCGCTGCCACCGAGGTTGAGCTCAAGGAGAAGAAGCACCGCATCGAGGATGCACTCTCAACGACCCGCGCGGCCGTAGAAGAGGGGATCGTCGCTGGCGGTGGCACCACGCTGCTCCAGTCGCGTGGCGCACTCGACAAGATCAAGCTTGAGGGCGACGAGCAGGTCGGGGTGGACATTGTCCGCCGCGCCCTCGAGGCACCAGCCCGTCAGATCGCAGAGAACGCCGGCGCCCGTGGCGACGTCGTGATCGAGGCAATCTTGAAGGCGAAGAAGGGAACCGGCTTCGACGCGTCGACCGACACGATGGTTGACATGTTTGAGAAGGGGATCGTCGACGCCGCAAAGGTGACGCGCTCTGCCCTGCAGAATGCCGCCTCTGTCGCTGCGATGGTCTTGACGACCGAGGCGGTCGTCAGTGACATCCCAGAGAAGAAGGAGTCCGCAGCCCCAGGTGGCCACAGCCACGGCGGGGAGATGGACTTCTAGTCCGAAGGGAACACCCAACCGAGACAATTTGGAGGTACGTGCGATGCAGGATGCAGGAAAGTGCCCAGTTCCTCACGGAGCACATACGGAGGCTGGGGGCGGCAACGCCGCGTGGTGGCCGAAGGGGCTCAATCTCAGCATCTTGCATCAGCACGACACCAAGTCGAATCCGCTCGGTGCGGATTTCGACTATCGCAAGGAGCTCGAAAAGCTCGACATCCCAGCACTGAAGCGCGACCTGCACGAGTTGATGACCACCAGTCAAGCATGGTGGCCAGCCGATTGGGGCCACTACGGCGGACTCATGATTCGTCTCTCTTGGCACGCAGCGGGCACGTACCGCATTGCCGATGGGCGCGGCGGCGGCGGCACAGGGAACCAGCGCTTCGCGCCACTGAACTCGTTCCCCGACAACGCCAATCTTGATAAGGCGCGACGACTCCTTTGGCCGATCAAGAAGAAGTACGGGAACCGCGTGAGCTGGGCAGACCTGCTCGTGCTCGCCGGAACCATTGCCTACGAGTCGATGGGCCTCAAGACCTTCGGCTTCTCCTTCGGTCGTGCCGATATCTGGCACCCAGAGGAGGACATCTATTGGGGGCCAGAGCGTGAGTGGCTCGCACCAAGCGAGAACCGCTACGCCAACGTCGACGATGCCTCCACGATGGAAGGACCACTCGCCGCGGTGCAGATGGGCCTGATCTACGTGAACCCTGAAGGGGTAAACGGCGTCTCGGATCCACTTAAGACGGCCGAACATGTGCGCGAGACGTTCGCGCGCATGGCTATGAACGACGAGGAGACGGTTGCGCTCACCGCAGGTGGTCACACCGTGGGCAAGGCGCACGGCAACGGCAGCCCCAAGAACCTTGGCCCAGCGCCAGAGGGCGCTGACATTAAGGAGCAGGGGCTCGGTTGGATGAATCACACAACGCGAAGCGTCGGTCGTGACACCGTGACAAGCGGCATTGAAGGCGCGTGGACCACGAACCCAACGAAGTGGGACAACGGCTACTTCAAGATGCTTTTCGGATATGAGTGGGAACTGAAGAAGTCTCCCGCGGGCGCCACGCAGTGGGAGCCGATCAACATCAAAGAGGAAGATAAGCCGACCGATGTGGAGGATTCTTCAATTCGGGTGACGCCGATCATGACCGATGCCGACATGGCAATGATCAAAGATCCGGCATACCGAAAGATCTCCGAGCGCTTCCACGCTGATCCGGCGTATTTCGATGAGGTTTTTGCGCGTGCTTGGTTCAAGTTGACCCACCGCGACCTTGGGCCAAAGTCCCGCTACTTTGGCCCAGATGTGCCGAAGGAAGATCTGATCTGGCAAGACCCAGTTCCTGTCGGGGGCACCTCGTACGACGTGGCGGCGCTCAAAAAGGCGATTGCCGCAACGTCACTCACCACGCAGGAGCTCGTGGCGACAGCGTGGGATTCCGCGCGAACTTTCCGCGGCTCTGACTTCCGTGGCGGCACGAACGGAGCACGGATTCGCCTCGCACCGCAGCGTGAGTGGCAGGGGAATGAGCCCGAGCGTCTCAATCGCGTACTCGCGCAGTTGGAGCCATTGGCAAAGCAGGCCGGTGCCAGCATCGCCGACACGCTCGTGCTTGCCGGCTATGTTGGCGTAGAGCGAGCGGCAGAGGCCGCTGGCGTTCCAATCACGATGCCGTTTACGCCAGGTCGTGGCGACGCAACGGCAGAGCAGACCGACGCTGCTTCGTTCGCACCGCTCGAGCCAATCCATGACGCGTTCCGTAACTGGCTGAAGATGGACTACAACGTGAGCGCTGAAGAGTTGATGCTTGACCGTGCGCAGCTTATGGGCCTGACCGGACCTGAGATGACCGTTCTCCTCGGCGGGATGCGTGTGCTGGGCGCCAACTATGGCGGCGCAAAGCATGGCGTCTTCACCCAACGGGAAGGTGTCCTCTCGACAGACTTCTTCACCACGCTGACCGACATGCGCTACGTCTGGGAGCCGGTTAAGGCCGGTGAGTACGCGTTGCGCGATCGCACAACCGGTGTTGTAGCACACACGGCAACTCGTGTTGACTTGGTCTTCGGCTCGAACTCCATTCTGCGCTCGTACGCTGAGCTGTATGCGCAAGACGATGCGGGGAAGAAGTTCGTTCACGACTTCGCGAACGCATGGGTCAAGGTCATGAATGCGGGGTTCGCTCCGAGCGCGTAGGTGCGCCAAAACTGATGGTCCAGGTATCGGGCCGGGGCGTTGGTCGCGGTAGAATAGGGGGGTGAACCTTCCCCTTGATCCGACCGATGATCCCTCCCCGGCGCAGCGCGCCGCGCCGACCCAGAACACGCTTGGGGAGTCTGCCCGCACCGCTGTCGAGGAGCGCATCCTCGCGCCGCTCAACGAGGCACAACGCCGAGCTGTGACCACCACTGCGGGCCCGCTGCTGGTGCTCGCCGGTGCCGGGTCTGGGAAGACACGGGTGATCACGCACCGCATCGCCTGGCTCATTCAACATGAGGGCGTCGCCCCCTGGAAGATCCTCGCCGTGACCTTCACCAACAAGGCCGCCGCTGAGATGCGCGACCGCCTGCACGAGATGATTGGCGAGTCGGCACGCGACGTGGCAATGGGCACCTTCCACAGCCTCTGCGCGCGAATGCTGCGTCGCGATGGCGAAGCGATCGGACTGCCCAAGGGTTTCACGATCTATGACGCTGATGATCAGGCGCGGGTGATCAAGGGGTTCCTGAAAGAGGACGACCTTCCAGCGACCGGGGAGACGAAACCGAGCCTGATCCTAGGCGCTATTAGTAGGGCCAAGAATGATGGTTTGACCGCCGACCAGATGGAGGATCGCGCGATCACCCATCACGAGCGCCTCGTTGCTCGGTTTGCCCGTCGCTATGCGGCGGAACTGAAGCGCCTCGATGCACTCGACTTTGATGACCTGCTCCTTGAGGGGCTGCGCCTACTGCAGGAGGCGCCCGCGGTTGCCGACCGCTACCGAGCGAAGTGGGAGTACCTCCACGTCGATGAGTACCAGGACACGAACCGCATCCAGTACTCCTGGGTGCGGGAGCTCGCCGCCAAGCACGGCAATCTCTGCGTGGTGGGTGACGATGACCAGTCCATCTATAGCTGGCGCGGTGCAGACATTCGCAACATTCTCGACTTTGAGCGCGACTGGCCAACCGCAGAGGTGGTGCCGCTTGAGCAGAACTATCGATCAACGCAGACTATTCTTGACGCTGCGCACGGCGTCGTCTCCAACAATCAGGGCCGCAAGAAGAAGAAGCTCTGGACTGAACTTGAGGGTGGTGACCAGATCACCGTCTACGGAGCGTTTGACCCTGAAGATGAGGCTGGGTGGATCGTGCGCCGCATTGAAGAGGCGTCCGCTGCCGTAACCGGTCGTCGCGCGGATTCGCTTGCGCCCGTTAGCCTGAACGAGATTGCCATCCTCTATCGCACTAACGCACAGTCGCGCGCAATTGAAGAGGCACTGTTGCGCTCGAGTGTTCCTTACCAGTTGATTGGCGGCACACGCTTCTACCAGCGCCGTGAGGTAAAAGATGCGCTGGCCTGGCTCCGCGTGCTGCGCAGCGACACTGATCGTATTTCGTATGAGCGCATCCTCAACGTGCCGCCACGCGGTATCGGTGACAAGACGATCGAGTTGTTGCGTGCCGCCGCCGCGCCGAGCGTGAGCGCGCCAGACGGCACCCCATATGGCCATGTCATCGCTGCAGCTGGTCGTGGCGAAGTAGCGGGCGTGAACACGCGCGCACGGAACTCCCTTGCTGGCATTGCTGACGTGATCAGCCGGCTGCGTGATCGCATCGCGGCCGTGACACTTCCTGAACTCCTTGACGGGGTGTATTCCGAGTCTGGCCTGCGCGCACATCTCGCCTCAGAGGGAGTGGAGGGCGAAGAGCGCTGGGCAAACCTTCTTGAGCTCCGCGGTATCTCTGGGCGATTCATGGAGCTCGCCCCGCTCGATGCACTGGACCGTTTCGTCGAAGACACCGCGCTGGTTGCGGATCAGGATGCGTTTGATGGCGACGCAGAGCGAGTCACACTGATTACCCTTCACGCGGCGAAGGGACTGGAGTGGCCGACGGTCTTTATCTCTGGGCTGACCGAAGGGCTCTTCCCCCATAGCCGGGCGCTGATGGACCAGGAGCAGATGGAAGAGGAGCGTCGCCTCTGCTATGTCGGCATCACCCGTGCAAAGCGCCGCCTGAGTCTTTCGTACGCCCTCCGCCGTGGCTGGGGTGATGGCGATGGCGCGCCGTCGCGCTTCCTTGCGGAGATTCCAGAGGAGCTACTAGACGTGGCAAACGACGACGACCCGCGTGCCGATGGTGAGACGCGATTTGGCCGTGGCTTCCGCTCTGCGCGTGCGGGATTTGCTGGGGGCGAGTCGTGGCGCGAGGGGAGTGGCACGCCAGGGGCACCGAGCGGCACCTTCCGTCCTGGGCGCGACCTTGAGGCGAGGCGGCGCGCCTACAGCGCAGGTGCACGCTCTGGCTCCCTCCGCGTGCCCGACACCGATGGGATCGACGAGGCACCCGACGAAGACGAGTTCATTGGCGAGGCGCCAGAGCTCATGCAGCCGGTCGGTCGGATTCCCCCGTGGGCGGCGACGGGGCGCGGAGCGGCAAGTGCGCCGCCACAGGCGGCGGGCACGCCCGTACTCCCACCACTTCGACCGCGTGTCTCTGCGCCAGCGCGCGTTCGCATCCCAGGTGAGCGCTACTTCCGAGATGGCGATCGCGTGCTGCACGCGACATTCGGCGAAGGGATCGTGGTCACCTCCAAGCTCACGCGCCACGATGAGGAGGTCACCATCGCCTTCGCCGGGTCGGGCGTGAAGACGCTCGCGGCAAGCATCGCCAATCTGGAGGTTCAGGGATGAGCGGCAAGGCTCTCGCACCAGAGGCGCGCTATCGCGAACTGATTGCGGCCATCAACGAGGCGGATCGCCGCTACTACGTTGACGATGCCCCAACGCTCACCGACGCCGAATACGACGCGCTTCGTGTTGAGCTCAACGCCCTTGAAGCGGCACACCCAGAACTCGTAACGCCAGACTCGCCATCCCAGCGTGTGGGGCCGAGCGTAGATGATCGCGTGGAGCCTGCCGTCAAACTAACCGAGGTGCGACACGAGCGCCCGATGTTGAGCCTCGCGAACGCCTTCTCACCCGAAGAGGTCGCCGACTTCGCTGCCAGTGCGGCGAAGGGACTCGGTGGACGCGAGCCCGAACTCGTTGCTGAGCTGAAGATCGACGGTCTTGCGATCAGCCTGATGTATGAGCGAGGCCAACTGGTTCGTGCGGCAACACGGGGAGACGGCACGACCGGTGAAGATGTCACAGCAAACGTGCGCACGATTCGAGCCATTCCCGCAACGCTGAAGCAGCCTGCAACCTGTGAGGTGCGCGGCGAGATCTACATGCCAAAATCATCATTCGCTGCACTCAACGCGGAGCGTGCCGCTGCAGATCTTCCGCTCTACGCAAATCCGCGCAACTCAGCTGCTGGATCACTCCGGCAGAAAGATGCCGCGATCACCGCGCAGCGCAACCTCTCGTTCTTCGCCTACCAGCTCTTTGAGGAGCCAGCGCCGGCGGCGCAGAGCGCAGCGCTCCGTCGGCTGCATGAGCTGGGGCTCCCTACCGAGCAGAACGCACGTGCAGGTCTTACTGGAACGAGCGCCGCCTCGTTCCTCGCTGAGTGGGCCGAGAAGCGCCGCACCCTGGAGTACGAGACCGATGGCGCGGTACTGAAGGTCGATGCGGTCGCTGACCAGGATCAGCTCGGCTATATCGCACGCTCACCAAAATGGGCGATCGCCTACAAGTTCCCCCCAGAGCAGGTGACGACGAAACTCCTCGGCATTAGTGTGGAGGTGGGGCGCACCGGCTACCTCACACCAGTGGCAGAGATGGAGCCAGTCCTTGTGGCGGGTTCAACGGTGCGGCGCGCGACGCTGCACAACATCGATGAGATTCGTCGCAAGGATGTGCGCGTAGGAGACATCGTCGTGCTGCAGAAGGCAGGCGATGTAATTCCTGAAGTGGTGCGTGGCCTCGCGGAGCGCCGCACCGCGCCACTCCCGGAGTTCGCCATGCCAACGACCTGTCCATCCTGTGGCACGGCGGTCGTACGCGAAGAGGTGCGCCATCGCTGCCCAAATCGCGCCTGCCCAGCGCAGAACTTTGAAACGTTGCGGTACGCCGTTGGCCGTGGTGCGCTCGACCTTGAGGGTGTCGGCGAGAAGTTACTCGCGCAGCTCGTAGAGCGTGGCGTGGTTCGCCGCCTCGGTGATCTCTATCGCCTGACCGCCGAGCAGCTCGATGGGCTCGATCGCATGGGGAGCCTGAGTGACACGTCACGTCGCGAGGGTCCGAACCGCATCAGCAACGTGCTCGGCATGATTGAGGGGCGACGGAGCCGCGAACTGTGGCGCATCATCGTCGCGCTTGGCATTCGCCATGTTGGCGAGGCGACGGCGAAGGATTTGGCGGCAGAGCTACAGCGCCGGGTTCCGCCTACCGGCGGAGCATCGTGGGGCCGCGCCGTGCTCGCCGAGCTGCGCTCCATGACTACCGAGCAGTTCACCGCCATTGCAGGGGTTGGGGCGGTGGTGGCGGAGAGCATCGTCTCTGCGTTCGCTACGGGCCTGGCGGGCGAATCCCTTGAAGACCTGTTTGACGCCGGGCTCATCGCCGTTCCCGCTGCCGTCATGCCAAGCGTGGCGGGCGGCCCGCTCGCAGGGCAGGTGGTGGTCGTGACGGGAACCCTCACGGCAACGGGTTGGAGTCGTCGCGAAGCGCAAGACCGCATCGCTGCGGCGGGGGGTACGGTTGCCGACGCCGTGACCGCAAAGACGACGCTGCTGGTGGCGGGGGAGAAGGCGGGCTCCAAGCGCGCCGCCGCTGAGAAGCTGGGCATCACGATCGTGGACGAGGCGGGCTTCGTCGCGCTCCTGGGGGGTTGAGCCGTCGGGCGGGTAGGATTCCCGCATGAGTGACCTGACCCGCGCCGAAGTAGAACGCGTCGCAGCACTTGCCCGCCTCGGCCTCACGAGCGACGAGTTAGGGAAGCTCCAGGGCGACCTGAACCTCATCCTTGAGCAGTGGGCCCACCTTGCCGACGTGGACACCTCAAGCGTTCCACCGAGCGCACAGACGATCGTGCAGGCGATGCCGCTGCGTGAGGACGTCGCTGAGCCATCCCTCGCAGTTGACGATGCCCTCCAGAACGCACCGGCCCGGAGCGGCGACTTTGTGCGCGTGCAGG